>JAABUN010007637.1_pt1 | contig 11518 bp, 10 predicted proteins | sample 5559311 | NCBI WGS metagenome assembly JAABUN01 (sample SAMN10711877, study PRJNA513370) | rock metagenome | isolation source: Antarctica rocks | place: Antarctica: Victoria Land, Siegfried Peak sud | reverse complement strand
AGGCACATCACCAGCGCGGTACGGACGCGGTTGTCGGCGAGGTCGTAGCCGCGCAGGTGGGCGATGGCGGCCACCATCCGGACCTGGACGACGGCGACGCCGGTCAGGTTCGCCGGCACGGCCACGGGCAGCGCGGCGATGCCCCCGAGGTTGGTGACGAACCCCTGGGCCGAGGCCAGCCGGACGTGGAAGTCGATCAGCGACTCGATCGCCTTGTCGGCGGAGCCCTCGTGACGCTGCAGCTGGCGGGCGGCGCTTGCCTTAGCGCCCGGCAGCTTGCCGTAGCCGTCGATGGCCATCTCGAGCACCCGACGCAGCACCCCGCCCGCGGCGTGCGGCTGGGCCACCATGGTGGCGACGGGACCGATTCCGCGGGCGATCATCTTCCCCACGTCCTGGGCTGACGGCATCCGGGTCCTCCTCGTTCGCGACGAGCGCCAGCCTACGTGCCGGATGAGCCTGCGGCGCCGGGTCGGACCCCGGTCGCCCCCCGGCCGCCCCCGGAGCGGACAATCGCGCCGTGGCCGACTCCCTCTTTGGCCCGCCGGAGGACTGGCGGCACGACGACCTGGTCGCCGTCAGCCGGGAGTTCGACGCCGGCCTGGTGCTACGGGCCTACCGCAGCGGACTCTTCCCGATGCCGGCGCGCGGCGGCCTGATGGGGTGGTGGTCGCCCCTGGACCGGGCGGTGCTGCCGCTGGACGGCCTGCGGATCAGCCGATCGCTGCGCAAGATGACCGCCCGTTACGAGGTCCGGGTGGACACCGACTTCGAAGCGGTGCTGGCAGGCTGCGGAGACCCGCGCCGTCCCGACGGCTGGATCGACCCCCGCATCCGCCGGGTCTACCGCGAGCTGCACGCGGCGGGGACCGTGCACTCGGTCGAGGCCTGGACGGCCGACGAAGAGCTGGCAGGCGGGCTCTACGGAGTGAGCGTCGGCGGCCTCTTCGCCGGCGAGTCGATGTTTCACCGGCCCGACATCGGCCGGGACGCCTCGAAGGTCGCCCTGGTCCGGCTGGTCGAGATGCTGCAGGGCCACGCAGGGGCGCAACGGCTGCTGGACGTGCAGTGGGCGACGCCGCACCTGCAGAGCCTCGGCGTCGTCGAGGTGCCCCGCCCGCAGTACCTGGGGCTGCTGGCCTCGGCGCTGCGGCTGGACCCGCCCGACTGGGTGGCCGCGAGCCGAACCGCCGCCGCGCCCTGACGCAGGAGCGTCGCGCGGCCATAATGGGGGCGTGCCCGAGATGCCGGAGGTCGAGTCGCTCGCGGTGTTCCTGCGCGAGCGCTGCGTGGGCCGGGTCATCGCGCGGGTGGAGCTGACGGCTTTCAGCGCGCTCAAGACCTACGACCCGCCCCTCTCGGCCCTACACGGGCTGGAGGTCGACGGCGTCGAGCGGCACGGCAAGTACCTCGACCTGTCGGCCCAGGGCCTGCACCTGGTCTTCCACCTGGCCCGGGCCGGCTGGCTGCGGTGGCGGGAGAACCTGCCGGAGACGCCGGCGAAGCCCGGCAAGGGCCCGCTGGCGCTGCGCGTCCGGCTGGACGACGACTCCGGCTTCGACCTCACCGAGGCGGGCACCCAGCGCAAGCTGGCCGTGCACGTCGTCTCCGACCCGGACGAGATCGCCATGGTCGCCACCCTGGGGCCCGATCCGCTGGGCCCGGCGTTCGACGAGGCCGCCCTGCAGAAGGTGCTCGCCAAGGCCGGCCGCTCGCAGCTCAAGGGTGTGCTCAAGGACCAGCGGATCATCGCCGGCATCGGGAACGCCTACTCCGACGAGATCCTGCACGCAGCCAGGCTCAGCCCGTTCAAGCCGTCGAGCACGCTGACGCCTGAGGAGCTCCACATCCTCTACCGGGCGGTCAAGGACGAGCTCGGCGGGGCGATCGCCCGCGCCGAGGGGCTGGCCGCGAAGGACCTCAAGGGCGAGAAGAAGTCCGGCCTGCGGGTGCACGGGCGCAAGGGCCAGCCCTGCGACGTCTGCGGCGACCCGATCGCCGAGGTCTCCTTCGCCGACTCCGCCCTGCAGTACTGCCCGACCTGCCAGACGGGCGGCAAGAAGCTGGCCGACCGGCGACTGTCGAAGCTGCTCAAGTAGCGAGGCCCGTTCGCCGTTCGCCGTTCGCCGCCAGCCGATCGGCGCGGTGGTTATCGTGGTCGGGTGAGCCCAGCCGAGGTACCGACCATCCACGCGGGCGGCGTCGACGCCCTCGTGGCGCAGGGTTGGCGGCTGCTCGACGTGCGGACCGACGAGGAGTGGGCCAGCGGGCGCATCCCCGGCTCGCTGCACGTGCCGATGGACGAGGTGGTCGAGCGGATCGACGAGATCGGCGACCGGACGCTGGTGGTCTGCGCCGTAGGTGGCCGGTCGGCGCGGGTGACCCTGTACCTGGTCGGTCATGGCCGCGAGGCGTTGAACGTGGAGGGCGGGGTGCACGGCTGGGCAGCCGGCGGCGGCCCCATCGAGGCCTGACCCGGGGCGCTGACCCTGCCGCGGCGTCTGCACGGGCGGGTGGTTGACTGAGGCCACCAGCGGTTAAGCAGCCTCAGCCGTCCAGCGGGAATGTCCTCGGACTCCCATGCGCGAAGGAGCACCCATGTACCTGCACATGCAGCGGCTGATCAACGAGATCGCCATCGACGAGCCGGACCCCGCCGCAGCGAACGCCCTGCAGGAGGGCCTCGGCGGCCAGTTCGGCGAGATGCGCACGATGATGCAGTACCTCTTCCAGTCGATCAACTTCCGCGGCGACCCCGCCTCGCAGCCCTACAAGGACCTGCTCCAGGGCGTCGGCACTGAGGAGATCAGCCACGTCGAGCTGATCGGCACCACCATCGCCCGGCTGCTCGACGGTTCCCCCGGGTACGCCGGCAAGAAGACCGACCCGGTCGACAAGCCGGGCGCCGAGGGAGCCACCCCGCTGAAGATCGCTCTCGACACGTCCAACATCCACCACTACCTGGTCGGGGCCCAGGGCGCGCTGCCCGTCGACGCGGCCGGCAACCCGTGGAGCGGCTCCTACGTCTACAACTCGGGCAACCTGGTGCTGGACCTGCTCTACAACCTGATGCTGGAGTCCACCGGGCGCCTGCAGAAGTGCCGGATCTACCAGATGACCGACAACAAGACCGCCCGTTCGACGATCGCCTACCTGATCGTCCGCGACCAGGCCCACGAGAACGCGTTCGCCAAGGCGCTCGAGAGCCTGGGCGTCAACTGGGGCAAGGTGCTCCCGATCCCGAAGACCAACGCGGAAGCCTTCCCGGAGGTGAAGCAGCTGCTGGACAAGGGCTTGCAGAGCGTCCAGTACACCTTCGACGCCCAGAACGCGAGCCAGGCGGCCAAGCTGTACCGCGGTGCGTCGCCGTCGAACGACGGCACCGAGCTGAGCACGGCGATGATGCCGGAAGGTGGCCCGCCCATCACCATCGCGCCCGAGCGCCGTGAGGAGTTCTCGCCAGGTCTGGACGCCGAGCTGCTGAGCCTCATCCAGGCCACGGCGGAGATCGAGATCAAGAACGAGTCCGCCTAGACGTCGCCCGGCGGGCTGTGCCGTCGGTCACAACGGCGCCCGGAGCGGCGTCGAAGCGCCCCGCCGGCCGCTCCCCGGTGCCAGGCTTGCGGTGTGCCAGTGATCTTCGCGCACCGGGGGTGGTCGGCACGACACCCTGAGATGACTCGGGCGGCCTACCGGGGCGCCATCGAGTGGGCCGCGCGCACCGGGTGCGAGCTCGGCCTCGAGTGCGACGTCCAGTTCAGCGCCGACGACCAGCTCGTCTGCCTGCACGACCAGAACCTGCAGCGCACCGGAGGCCGGCCGGACCGACCGTCGGACCTCACTGTCGCCCAGCTCAAACGGGTCGACTTCGGATCCTGGGTGCGCCGGGGGCCGACGCCCGACGAGCGCGAGCTGGTGACGTTGGCCGAGCTGCTGGCCATGACCGCCGAGGCCCGCGCCGCTGGGGTGGCCGTCTCGCTGGCCATCGAGACCAAGCACCCCAACCCGCGGGCGCTCGACGTCGAGGACCGGCTGGCTGCCATGCTCGTCGACCTCGGGTGGAACCGACCCGGCTCCCCGGTCCGGCTGATCACGTTCAACTTGGACGGCCTTGAGCGGCTGGCCCGGCTGCTGCCCGCGCTGCCGCTCAGCCTGCTGCTGCAGCGCGACCTGGCGGCCTGGCAGGACCGCGAGCTGCCGGGCGGCATCTCCGCCGTCGGCGTCGAGGTGGGGCTGCTCCGGCGCGAGCCGGCGTTCGCCGGGCGGGCGCTGGAGCGCGGACACGAGGTGCACGCCTTCACCGTCAACCACCCCGAGGACGTCCGCTTCTGCCGCGACCTGGGGGTCTCCGGCTACACCACCGACTGCCCGCCCGAGGTGCAGCAGGTGCTGGCCGAGGCTGCCTGAGCCCCCCGGGCTCAGTCCCGGCTGATCGGGCAGGACATGCAGCGCGGTCCGCCCCGGCCAGAACCCAGCTCCGAACCGGCGATGGCCAGCACCTCGATGCCTGCCTCGGCAAGCCGGGTGTTGGTCTCCTCGTTGCGCTCGTAGGCCACCGCAACCTTCGGCTCGATCGCCAAGGTGTTGTTGCCGTCGTCCCACTGCTCGCGTTCGGCGGTCACCGGGTCCAGCCCAGTGTCGATCAGCCGCAGCTGGTCGATGCCCATCGCCCGCGCCGCAGCCTCCAGGAACGGGACGGGGCCCTCCACCTCGAGCTCGCCGTCCTGACCCGCCCGGACGGTCAACGCGGCCAGCCGGTGCGCGACGTTCGGGTACATCACGACCGCGTCGGTGTCGACCATCGTGCAGATGGTGTCCAGGTGCATCGTCGCCCGGTCCTGGTCGATCGGCACGGCGAGGATGGTGTGGGCCAGCCCCTCGGCGAAGACGGTCCGCGCCAGCCGCTCGGCGCCCGCGGGGGTCGTCCGCTCCCCCACGCCGACGGCCAGCACCCCGTCGGCCAGCGCCAGCACGTCGCCGCCCTCCAGGTGCTCCTGCTGCCAGCCGTGGATCCGCTCGACCCCCGCGAAGCGCGGGTGGAAGGTGTAGATCAGCTCGGTCAGCTGGGTCTCGCGCCGGCGGGCGTGCATGGCGAGGGAGGTGATCGTCACCCGGTCCTGGACCCAGACACTGGAGTCGCGGGTGAACAGCAGGTTCGGCAGCGGGTCGACCAGGAACTCCTGGTCGGGCAGCAGTGCGGCGACCAGGCTGCCGCTGCCGTGCACCTCGTCGTTGCGCAGGCCCGCCATCAAGATGCCCGCCAGCTCGGCCGGCTCCAAGTCGCCGGTCATCCCGGTCAGGTAGCCGCGCAGCCGGTCGCCCAGCCCCAGGTCGGCCAGGGTCAGGGTGATCGCCTGCGTCCGGGCGTCGGCCTCGGCCAGGGTCTTCGTCAGCAGCTCGCTCAGGTAGAGCACCTCGACGCCCCGGCTGCGCAGCACCGCCGCGAAGGCGTCGTGCTCGGCCTGGGCGCGGTCCACCCAGGGCAGCCCGTCGAAGAGCAGGGCGTCGTTGTTCCGCGGGGTCAGTCGCTTCAGCTCAGGACCGGGACGGTGCAGCATCACGGTGCGCAGCCGGCCGACCTCGGAGCGCACGCCGGGTCGTGCGACAGCTGTCTCGCTCATGCGCCCGACCCTATCGGCCGGCCTCGGTGAGGGCCCCGGGCTCGACCAGGCACGCTATAACCTGGGCCGGTGAGCCCAGCCCTGGCGCGCGTCGCGTGCATCATCCCCGCGAAGGATGAGGAGCAGCGGATCGCGGCCACGGTGACCGCAGCCCGCGCGCTGCCGCACGTCGAGCTGGTCCTGGTCTGCGACGACGGCAGCAGTGACGCCACCGGCCAGCACGCCGCCGCCGCCGGCGCCGTCGTCGTCACCCACCGTCGCAACCGCGGCAAGGCTGCCGCCGTCGAGTCCGCCGTCAACGCGCTGGGCGGGCTGGAGCAGCGCGACGGCCGGCCCGAGTGCGGGACGCTGCTGCTGCTGGACGCCGACCTGGCCGAGACCGCCGCCGGCTGCGCGGCGCTGGTGCTCCCCGTCGTCGGTGGCCGGGCCGACCTGACCATTGCCGTGCTGCCGGCCCAGCAGACCGAGGACGGCGCCGCCCCGGGCGGGTTCGGGCTGGTGATGGGGACCGCCGCCCGCGGCATCACCGAGCTGACCGGCTGGACGCCCCAGGCACCGCTGTCGGGTCAGCGCTGCCTGACCCGCCGGGCGTTCGAGCTGGCGAGCCCGCTGGCCGCCGGCTGGGGGGTGGAGGTGGGGATGACCATCGACGTGCTCCGCGCGGGCCTGCGCGTCGAGGAGGTCCCCGTCGAGCTGCGTCACCGCGCCACCGGCCGCGACCTGGCGGGCCAGCTGCACCGGGCGAGGCAGCTCCGTGACGTCAGCCGGGCGCTGGCCGCGCGCGGCCTGGTGCAGGTGGGTCTGGACGAGCTGCGCAGCAAGGGCGTCTCCTCCCTGCTCGCGCGGCGGAGCCGCGACCGGTGAGCTCCACCCGCAGGCGGCGGCCAGGCAACCCCGCCAAGCCGCCCGCCCCGCGCTACCGGCCCACCCAGTGGCACCGTGACCACCGCTACGGCATCGGGGGTATCGTCGCAGCGACCGCGCTGACGGTGCTGGCCGGCTTCCTCGGCCCGTCGGTGGTGACGCTGAGGCTGGGTCCCCGGGACTCCCTGCTCCCCCCGTGGTACCTGCCGGCGGGTCTCGTGCGGCCGAACGAGTGGGCGGTCACGGCCCTGGTCTGGACCGTGATCCTGGTGGGCTCCCTCGGCCTGTTCGTCGCGCTGCGGGCGCTGGCCGACGGGTGGCAGCCGAGGGTGCGGCGGCTCTTCGCGCTGGGCACCGGACTGAGCCTGGCCACCATCACCGTGCCGCCCCTCACCTCCGCCGACGTGTTGATGTACGCCGCGTACGGCCGCCTGCAGGCCATCGGCCGCGACCCCTACGAGATCACGCCAGCCGAGGTGTTCCGCGGCCAGTTCGACCCGGTGCTGAGCCGGACGGAGCGGCCCTGGGAGGACACCCCGAGCGTGTACGGCCCCATCACCTCCTGGCTCCAGCTGCTGGCCAACAAGCTGGGCGGGGAGAACATGCACGACATCGTCTTCTGGCTCCAGGTGTTCGCCGTCGTGCCCTTCGTGCTGGCCGGCGCCGGGATCATCATGATGGCTCATGGCGATCCCCGCCGGCAGGCCCGGGCGGCGCTGCTGACCGTGACCAACCCGGTGCTGATCTGGGCCGTGGTGGCCGGCGCGCACAACGAGGCGCTGTCGGTCATGTTCGCCGTCGCCGGGCTGCTGATGATGCGCAAGAGCCCGTTCGCCGCAGGCCTCGGCATCGGGCTGGCCGGCTGCGCGAAGGTCAGCATCGGCATCTGGGGGCTGGCCATGCTCTGGGCCTACCGGCGGGAGCCCAAGAAGGCCCTGCTGCTCTGCCTCGGAACGGTCATCCCGATGGGGCTGGCCTACGTCGTGTGGCAGCCGACCGCCTTCTTCCAGGCCCTGCGCAACGGCGGCTACGTCTCGGTGGGGTCCTGGGCCAACCCCGTGTTCCGCTTCCTCGACCTGTTCACCTCCGGGTTCAACGCCAAGGTGGCCGTGGGGATCGTCTCCTACGCCGGGCTGCTCGTCATCGCCTGGATGCTGTCGCGGACCGTGCCGTGGACGGCAGTGCCCGGGCTGACGCGTGGGTCGGACCTGCGCCACGACCCGCTGACCATCGCCGTCCGCACCTCGCTGGTGCTCAGCGTCGCCTGGCTGGTCACCTCGATGTACACGCTCAGCTGGTACGACCTGATCGCCTGGATGCCGCTGGCCGTGCTGGCCGCCAGCAAGCTCGACCGGATCATGCTGCTGCGGATCACGCCCCTCTCGCTGGCCTACGTGCCCGGCCGGGCCATCGACGTCGGCCCTGCGCTGGACTTCACGGCCAGCCGGGTCCGCGACACCGTGTCGCCGATCGTCCAGGTCGCCGTGCTGGTTGCCGTGGTGCTGTGGTGGAGACACCCGGAGCGGCCCGAGCTGTTCCCGCGTCGCGCCGCCGCCGCGCGCGCGGGTGCAGACGCCGGCCAGCCCGAACGGGCCACGCCCGCGACGGCCGGGCGGGTCAGCGTCCCGACGGCCGATGCTAGGAAGCCGGCGGCTACGGTCGGTCGGCGCAGGCGGTGAGTCGCCGATCCTCTTGAGCCATTGCACCAACTTGAGCCTGGGTTCTCGAAGTGCTGGTATTTGTGATCAAGATTCGTTAATCTTGGGTCGTGCCGGATTTTGTTGAGAGCCTTCCGCAACCTGCGACCCTCGACGCCCTGTTCGCAGTCTTGGGACGCGTCGAGAACGAGTCCCTCGAGTTCAAGCGCCAGGTCGCCAAGCTCCACGACGTCATCCCCGCGATGGCCATGACCCTGGGCGGGGTCATCGTCATCGGTATCAGCGACGACCGGACACTCCTCGGCGCTCGGCTCGATCAGCGCACCCAGGATCAGATCACCCGCGCGGCCCGGGACGTGGGTGTCGAAGTGAAGATCAGCGAAGTCGCCGTCGAGGACAGCTTCGTCGTGACGGTCGTCGTGCCTGAGGTGGGCGAACGGATCGTCACCACACCGGACGGTCGCCTGCTCCGTAGGGTTGGATCGGACAACAGGCCCCTCACGGGGGATGCGCTGGCCCGCTTCGTCCTGCAAAGGTCGAAGCAGGCCGCGGAAGAGGACGAGATCCGGGCTGATGAGGATCGCTTCGATCTGGATCTCATCCGGCGCGCTCTGCAAGCGCAGGGCAGACCCGTTCAGCCGGCGCTCAACCCGATCTCGGCACTCATCGACCTAGGTCTGGCTGAGCCTGGCGGGGCTGTCCCGGGTGCCAAGGTGATGCTCGCTGCCGGTCTCATGTTCGGCATCGACCCCCGGGTCTGGTGCGCTGGCGCCGCCGTCCAGCTCATACGCAGGGTCGGCGTGGGCCCCAGTGCCGGGCCCACGAGAAGGCGCGAGGAGCTTGCGGGGCCGCTCCCGACGTTGCTGACGCGATGCCTCGACTTCATCACCACCAACACCGAGACCTATGAGGTGGTCATCGGTCGCCAGAGGGTCACGCTGCCGGAGTACCCCGAGGTTGCCCTTCGAGAAGCGATCCTCAACGCTCTGGCCCACCGCGACTACTCCATGTCAGGCACAACCGTTGACATCACCGTGTGGGATGACCGAGTGGAGATCAGGAGTCCTGGTGACCTACCGGCGCCGATCACCTTGCAGAACATGCGTGATGAACACTTCTCCCGTAACCGACGGCTAATGAGGTCCCTGAAAGAGTTCGGCCTGGTCGAAGAGTTCGGAGAGGGCGTCGACCGGATGTTCGATGAGATGGGCGCCCGCCTCATGGACCCGCCGTCGATCACCGCCAGTGCTACTTCCGTGACGGTGAGCTTCTTCAACCGCTTCCTCGTCAGCGTGGAGGACCAGGCTTGGCTTGCCTCCCTGGGTCACGTGGAGCTCTCAGAAGGTGAACGGCTCGCCTTGGCGATCGCGCGGAGGCAGACCAGCGTCACGAGGAGGAGCCTGAAGGAGCGGCTGGCTACGGGCGATCCCACCCAGGTCCTGCGCGGCGCCGTCGCCAAAGGTCTTCTGACCCAGACCGGTGCACGAGGGGGGGTGCGTTATGTCCTGTCTCCCGAGCTCGCCATGAGAACCGGGGCAAGCGGGGTCGAGGCGCAGTCGCGCAAGCGACAGCGCCTGCTCGATGAGATCCTGCAGCGGGGGTCCATCTCGACGGCGGAGGGTGTTGCGTTGCTCGATGAGGACCCGGGTGTCGTGAGGCACTTGCTGGCTGACCTGGCCCTCGGTGGGCAGGTCGAGGCGAGGGGCAACACGCGTGGTCGTCGCTACTACGCTCGCTGATTTCACTATCATGACGGCGTTGGGGAGAACGCGCGCATTCAAGCAGCATCTATTCGAAATCTTGCCGGCCAGCCTTCTCGCGGGCGTAGACGCTGATCTCGGCCCGCAGGGCAGCCTTGGTCTGCTCGGACGCGAACGAGCCGTCGACCGCGGTCCGGGCCAGGGCGGCCAGCCCGGCCTCGTCGAGGCCCAGCAGGTCCGCCGCGATCGCGTACTCGCGGTTCAGGTCGGTGCCGAACATCGGCGGGTCGTCGGTGTTGATGCTGACCAAGACCCCGGCCGCCACCAGGGCGGGGAGCGGGTGCGCGGCCAGCGAGGGCACCACGCCCAGAGCGAGGTTCGACGTCGGGCAGACGTCCAGCACGATCCCGTGCTGGACCAGGTGCTCGAGCAGCCGGGGGTCCCGGGCGGCGGTGACGCCGTGCGCGATCCGCTCCGCGCCGAGGTTGAGCACGGCGTCCCAGACCGTCTCGGGCCCGGTGGTCTCCCCGGCGTGCGGAACACTGTGCAGGCCCGCAGCCCGGGCGCGGTCGAACTGGGCACGGAACATCGAGCGGGGGAAGCCCACCTCGGAGCCTCCGATGCCGAAGCCGACCAGGCCGGGTACGTCGTGGTCGAGGGCCGCCGAGGCGGTCAGCTCGGCCGCCGGCAGCCCGAAGTCGGCCGGGATGTCGAAGATCCAGCGCAGCTCCACCCCCAGGTCGCGGGCGGCGGCCCGGCGGCTGTCCTCGATGGCTTCGAGGAAGGCCGGCAGCGGCAGCCGATCGGTGACCGAGGTGTAGGGGGTGACCGTCAGCTCGGCGTAGCGGATGTTCTGAGCCGCCATGTCCCGCGCCACCTCGTAGGTCAGCAGCTGGACGTCCTCCGCGGTGCGGACCAGGTCGACGACCGCCAAGTAGGTGCGGATGAAGTGCGGGAAGTCCTCGAAGGCGAAGAACCGGGCCAGCTCGGCCTCGTCGGTGGGCACGGTGCCCGGGTGCCGACCGGCCAGCTCGGCCACGATCCGCGGCGACGCCGAGCCGACGTGGTGCACGTGCAGCTCGGCCTTGGGCAGGCCGGCGATGAACTCCTCGATGTCGTCCTCCAGGCTCGGGTGGCGCCGTCAGCCGAAGCGCCGGGCCGAGAGCTCCTGGTGGGCCATCCGGCGCAACGACAGCAGCAGCGGTTCCACCAGCACAGTACCCAGCACCACGTGCCGGACGGCCGAGGCGGTCGAGCCCGTCGGGACGCTGTCGATCTCCAGCGCGGCGATCGCGGCCATCTGCTGCTGGTAGAGGTCCAGTGCGCCCTCGGGCAGGGCGAAGCCCGCGTCCTCCAGAGCCTGCAGCGTGGCGGCCAGCTCGTCGTGGCTGGGACAGTCCTTGTCGTCCACCCGCCAGCCCCAGGACCGCATCAGCGTGTGCACTGCTGCGTGGTCCCGCGGCGGCACCGGATCGCTGACGGCGGCCGCCGCGACACCCAGCAGCTCGTGCACCGCCTCGGGTGGGTGCTCGATGGCCTCGACCACCCTCCGCACCGCCGCCAGGGAGAGGCCGCCCGGCCCCGTCAGCGCCCGGATCAACCGCAGCCGCTCGACGTGCGCGTCGCCGTACTGCGCCTGGGTGGGCGAGGTGAGGGCACCCTCGGGCAGCAGCCC
>JAABUN010007636.1_pt1 | contig 11521 bp, 13 predicted proteins | sample 5559311 | NCBI WGS metagenome assembly JAABUN01 (sample SAMN10711877, study PRJNA513370) | rock metagenome | isolation source: Antarctica rocks | place: Antarctica: Victoria Land, Siegfried Peak sud | reverse complement strand
TCGTCCTGCGAGGAGCGTGGTCCGCGTCGCGCGACCCGACCCGTCGAGGTCGCTGCTGCGCTGGTGCGGCGCTCACCGCCGAGGCCTCTCGCGCCGCTTCCGAGCGGCGCGCCGAGGAGCACGGACGACTTTCCAGGGACGCATCACCTGATGCGTGCCCGCCCATACTACCCGCGAGGGGCCCCAGAACGAACGCGCGGCACGCGGGAAACGACGCGCCGGGCCGGCGCTGGCTAGGCTGCGGATGTGGACGCGCAGGCGGGGACCCGAACCGACGATGCCTACCGGGCGGGCGCGCTGGACCTGCTCGGACTCCTGGCCTACGGCGCGCTGACCGCCTTCGACCGGCTGGCCGAGGACGCCCGGATGGCCCCCACCCTGGCCGACAAGGTGGAGCTGGCAAGGATGGCCGGCCGGCAGGTCGACCACTTCGGCCGGGTCCGCGCCCGGCTGGCCGAGTCCGACGTCGACGTGATGGCGGCGATGCAGCCGTTCCACGAGCCCTTCAACGGGTTCCACGAGCACACCCGGCCGAAGGACTGGCTGGAGGGCTTGGTGAAGGCCTTCGTCGGCGACGGCATCGCCGCCGACTTCTACCGGGAGGTGGCGGCCTTCGTCGACGCCGACACCCGCAGCCTGGTACACGAGGTGCTGGCCGACAGCGGCCACGGGGACTTCGTCGTGGGCCGGGTGCGAGGCGCCATCGAGGCCGAGCCGAAGGTGGGCGGCCGGCTCGCGCTGTGGGGACGACGGCTGGTGGGGGAGGCGTTGAGCCAGGCCCAGCGGGTGGCCGCCGACCGGGACGCGCTCACCAGTCTGTTGACCGGCACGGTGGACCGGCCGGGCCTCGACCTCGCCGCCGTCAGCCGGATGTTCTCGCGGCTGGTGGAGAACCACACCCGCCGGATGGCGGCCCTGGGTCTGCAGTCCTGAACCTCCCTCAGAGCGTGCCGAAACCCACCTTGCGCGCGTTCTCCTCGCCGAGATCGACGTAGGCGATCTTCGACGACGGGATGAGCACCCGACGGCCGCGCTCGTCGGAGAGCGTGAAGACACCCTGGTTCTCGACGGCGTCGCTGAAGGCGCGCTCGATCTCGGCGGCCGTCTCGGTGGTGTCCACCACGACCTCACGGTTGACGTGCTGGATACCGACCTTGATCTCCACAAATCCTCCTGATGTGTCCGGCTGCCGGGCCCCCGGGTCGTCCCGGGCGCGCGGATGAGCGCGTCCCTCCACCGTGCCACACCGCACCGCGGCCAGCCCGCCGTGTCCGCCGAGGCCGTGGCTCAGGCCAGCGTCATCTGCTCCTCCGCCGTCGCCGGCCGCAGCACCATCCGCGTCCAGGCGCCGACGTAGACCTGGTCGTCGGGCTTCAGCTCGTGCCGCGCCCCGGCGGGGACCGGCACCTCCGGCAGCGCACCGCTCGCCGGGCCGACGAAGGTGCCGTTGGCGGATTCGAGGTCCTCCACCCACCACCGGCTGCCGTCGGTGCTCAGCTGGCACTGCCGGCGGCTGACGCCGGAGTCGCTCTCGCAGTCGACGTCGGGGTGGATGTTGCGGCTCTGGGAGCTGCGCCCCACCAACAGCGAGCGCCCACGCAGCGGCCAGACGGCGGACAGGCCGGCTGAGGGGAGCGGGTCGGGGCTCTCCTGGACCTGGTACCAGGACGGATCCACCCACAGCTCCACCACCCAGTCGAAGCTCGCAGGGCCCGGCCCCGTCGCGGTCGAGGTGGCGGGTGCGGCCCGGTCGGTCGGCTCGGCAGGGGCGACCTGGCGGGGCGTGCTGCCGGTCGTGAAGTCGTAGCCGCACGCCTCGCAGAAGAGGGCGTCCTCCGGGTTCGGCGCGCTGCAGTGGGGGCAGGCCCGCGCGGCCCCCGGGGCCGAGCTCGAGACGGGGCGGCTACTGCCGGCCGGCGCGGCCAGCGCCGAGGCCGGTCCCGCACCAGGCCCGGCGGCGGTGCTGTCCAGCGGCAGGCCGCAGACGTCGCAGTAGTCCTCGGCGACGCTCCGATGGCCCGCCGGGCACACGCCGCTCATCCCTGGCACCGGACGCGGTCGACCGGCGTCAGCCGGGGGCTCATGACCGGGCCGCCGTCGGCCCGCAACTTGTCGAGGTAGGTCGGGGGCCTACCGGCGACCACGGCAAACCAGGTCCTGCCCAGGATCTGGTTGACCGCCGCGGCGGCTGCGGCTCTCGCGTCGAGCTCGGCCACGGGTGTTCCTCCTTGCCTCGACGCCGGACCGGAGTCCGTCTGGTCGCTCAGTATGCCGGTCGTCAGGCCCCGGGACTCGAGCCTCGGCGGCTCAGCCGTGCCGGGCGAGCGCGACGCTGATGTTGTCCCGGCCGCCCTGGGCGTTGGCCCAGCCGACGAGCGCCTCGGTCAACGGCCTCGGGTCGGCCCCGGCCTCGGCCTGGGTCGCGCTGACCAGGGCCTGCAGCTCGGTAGCGTCGGAGCAGTAGTTCCACAGGCCGTCGGAGCAGACCATCAGCCAGCCGGCGGCGCTCAGCTCGACGGAGCCGGTGCGCGGCACCACGTCCGGGCTGTCGCGGCCCAGCCACTTCGTGATGGCGTGCGCCTGCGGTCCGTTCTCGGCCTGGGCCCGCGCGACGCCCATCTCCATCCGGACCTGGGCGACCGAGTCGTCGACGCTCAGCTGCAGGGCGTCACCCTTCCCGACGTCGGGTAGCCAGTAGACCCGGCTGTCGCCGACGTTGCCGAAGACGACGAGGTGGTCCTCGAGGACGGCCGCCGCGATGGTGCAGGACGCGGCGTTGTCGCTGCGCGGGTCGGTGTTGGCGATGACGGCCTCGTTGGCCTGCGCCGACGCGGCGCCGATGGCTTGGGCCAGCGCCGAGGCCCGGCTCGCGGCGACCCCCAGACCGGTGGCACGGGCGGCGACCAGGACGTCCCGGGCACTGCGGGCTCCGGCCAGCGCCGCCACGTCGGAGTCGGTGGAGGTCGAGACGCCATCGCAGACCACGAGCACCGCATGCGAGCCCGGCTCCGGATCGGCGGCCACGGCCGTCGCGTCCTCGTTCTTCGGGTGCCGGATGCCGCGGTCGCAGCAGGCGGCCACCCAGGAGGCAGGCTGTTCGACGTAGTGGTCACGGGGGCTGAGCACCGGCGGTGCAGTCGCCCCGTCGCCGGCTGGGTCGACCGCCTCGGTGGTGGGGCCCAGCGGGGCGCCGCAGGTCTCGCAGAAGCGCTCGCCATTGATGACCTCCGCTCCGCAGGAGGCGCACCGCAGAACAGCTGTGGAGGGGGCGGCCGCTGGAGCCGGCGGGAAGGTCTCGGTCATGGCAGGACCCGCCTGTGCACCGCGGTGGCCTGGGTGTCGGCGACCGGGCGCGGTGGCTCGGGGACCGTCGGCGTCAACAGGGCTGGCGTCAGGGGGGCGGCAGCGCCGGACGTGGGCTCGGTCATCGAGGGCCTCCAGGAGAACAGCTGCCCGACCAGGGCGACGGGCGGTTCGGCGGGAGCAAACCTAGCCGACGGGTCTGTCCACCCGACCGGCTGTCGACCGGAGCGCCGGCGGGACGACCGCCCCGGGCACCAGTCCGAGCGCCGAGGCGGCGGCGGCGGCGTCGGCCAGGACGTCGGGCACCGGTCTGCCGGTGCGGGCGGCCAACTGGTCCACCGCGTCGAACTCGGGGGTGGCCCGGACGACGCGGCCGTCGCGGTGGCCGACCTTGACCGGGACCGGGGCGCCGTCGACCTGCACGTCGACCCACCCCCGGGGCAGCGCGGTCCGGGTCCAGGAGGAGGCCCGCACGCCGAGGGTGGACGTCTCGGTGAAGACGAGGGCGCGCAGCGCGTCCACCAGCACGGCCAGGGTGTGCGCCGGCCGACCCTTCTTCATCAGGATGGGCACCAGCCAGGAGTCCAGCGCGCCGCCCGCGAGCAGCCGGTCCAGCACCCCGGGCCACAGCCGCGGGTCGAGGTCGTCGACGTTGGCCTCCAGCACCACGACCGGGTCGGCTGCCGTCGCGGCGGGCCCGGCACCGGTGCCCAGCAGGACGCGGGTGAGGTTGGGCCGGTCGGGGTCGTCCCTGGTTCCCGCGCCCGCACCCGAGCCGTCCAGCACCAGGGCGGGCAGGTCCTCGTCCCGCTCACCGAGCGAGACGACAAGAGCCATCCCGGTGGGCGTGGCCAGCTCGCCGCGGCCCCCGGCCAGCACCCGCCGGCCGGCGGCCAGCTGTACAACGGCCGGCACCGGGACGCCGATGTCCCCGTGCGCGGTCCGGGTCCGGCCGGAGCCCAGGGCCACCGGGCCCGCGCTGAGGCTCGCGACGTCGAGCAGCTCCAGGGCGGCGCAGACCCCGACCACGTCGGCGATGGAGTCCAGCGCCCCGACCTCGTGGAAGTGCACCTCGGCGGCAGCCGTGCCGTGCACCGTGGCCTCGGCGTCGGCGAGCCGACCGAAGGTGGCCAGCACGCGCTCCCGGGTCCGGTTCGTCAGGCCGGCGTCGGCGACCATCGCCTGGATCTCGCGCCAACGCCGGTGCGGCAGGTCGGTGGTCAGCACCTCGACGTCCACCTTGCAGCCGTGCTGGCCGGCCCGCAGGACGTCGCGTGCGACCAGCCGGACCGCCCCGGGGACGACGGCGTCGACGGCGGTCTGGACAGCGGCGAGGTCGGCGCCCGCGTCCACCAGCGCCCCGAGGAGCATGTCCCCGGCGACGCCCGCGGAGGCGTCGACCCAGGCGTGCCGACCGGCGCTCACCCGGTGGTCCCGGAGGGGGCGGGCGCCGCGATCTGGGCGGCCAGGTGGCCAGCGCCGTAGCCGTTGTCGATGTTGACCACCGCCACCCCAGGGGCGCAGGCGTTGAGCATGGTCAACAGGGCGGCGACGCCCTCGAAGGCTGCTCCGTAGCCCACGGAGGTGGGCAGTGCGACGACGGGTGCGCTGACCAGGCCGGCGACCAGGCCCGGCAGCGCGCCGTCCATCCCCGCGGCGACGACGACGACCCGGGCGCTGCGCAGCAGCTCGAGGTGGCCGAGAACGCGGTGCAGGCCGGCGATGCCGACGTCGACGACCAGATCGGCGGACCGGCCCAGGTAGCGGGCGGTCAGCAGCGCCTCCCGGGCAACGGGCAGGTCCGAGGTCCCGGCGGCCACCACCACGACCAGGCCGCCGGTCGACGCCGGCGGGGCGGGCGGCCAGGCGAGCAGGCCGGCGTCCGCGTCGTGCACGGCGTCGGGCAGCGCCGTCAGCACGGCGGTGGCGTGTGCGGCGTCGGCACGGGTGAACAGGGTGACCTGGTCGCGGCCGCGGGCGTCGGCGGCGATCAGTCCCACCTGCGCGGGTGTCTTGCCGGCGCAGTAGACGGCCTCGGGGTAGCCACGGCGGGACTGCCGGTCGGTGTCCAGGGTGGCGAAGTCCGCCAGCAGGCCGGCGGGGGCGGAGTCGGGCGTCATGGTCGCCGGGTCACCAGGGGCAGGGTGAACGCGCCCGACTGGATGCCGGCCAGGTCGAGGGCGACGAACCGGAACCCCGCGCCGCGGACAGCGGCCATGACGGCGCCGCGCAGCGGTTCCGCCACGGCCCGCGGCAGGTCCGCGGCCAACAGCTCGACCCGGGCGACGTCGCCGTGGTGGCGGACCCTGAGGTCGGTGAGGCCCAGCAGCCGGAGTGCGCTCTCGGCCCGGTCGACCTGGCGGAGCTTCTCGGGCGTCACGGGCTCGTGGTGCGGGATGCGGGAGGCCAGGCACGGGGCGGCGGGCTTGTCGGCGACGGCCAGGCCCAGGCTGCGGGCGAGCCTGCGCACGTCGGCCTTGGTCAGCCCGAGGCCGGCCAACGGCGCCAGCACGGCGTGACCGGTCGCAGCCTGCGAGCCGGGCCGGTCGAGGCGGCGCGCGTCGTCGGCGTTCTCGCCGTAGGCCACCGCGTCCAGCCGGTGGGTGGCCACCACCTCGTCATCGATCCGGGTGAACAGCTCGTCCTTGCAGTGGAAGCAGCGGTCCGGACCGTTGGCCTGGTAGGCCGGGTTGTCGCCCTCGCGGGTGGTGACCTCGACGACGGCGACGCCGATGGAGCGCGCCACCTCGTGAGCGCCCAGCCGCTCGTCGACGGCGAGGCTGGGGGAGACCCCCAGCAGCGCCACGACCTGGTCGGCACCCAGCACGCGGACTGCGAGGGCGAGCAGCACGGCCGAGTCGACGCCGCCCGAGAAGGCGACGCCCAGCCGACCGACGCCGGCGAGCCGCGCGCCGAAGGCCCCGAGCGTGTCGGGGAGGTCGCGGTCGGGGAGGTCGCGGTCCGGGGCGTCCGGGGCGTCCGGGGCGTCCGGAGCGGTGGGGGTGGTGAGGGTCACGAGGACCACGCTAGCCGGGTTCCTGGCCGCCCTGGCCGCCCTCCCCGGCAGCGGGCAGCACGGTGCTTGGACGCTGAGATCCCGGACCTCGATCGGCGTGGGCTCGCCTCGAGTGCCCGGAGAGCGATCGAGGGCGGAGATCTCAGCGGGGCGGCCGGATCTCACCCGAACCTCGGACCACCAGCGAGGCCGGCACGACCAGCGTCTGCTCGGGCTCGGTGTTGCCGGCCAGCCGGCTGAACAGCTGTTCGGCGGCCAGCGCGCCGATCCGGCCAGGGTCCTGGGCCATCACGGTGACGCCGGGGCGCAGCAGGTCGGCCAGCAGCAGGTCGTCGAAGCCCACCAGGGCGACCTCGTGCTGGCGGCCGGCGGCGTGCAGGGCCCGCAGCGCGCCGATCGTCACCAGGTTCTGCGCCGTGAACAGGGCGGTGGGCGGCTCGGCCAGCCCCAGCAGCTGGTGGACTGCTGCCTCCGCCTCGACCTGGGACCGCAGGTCGTCGACCTGGTGGGCGACGACGTCCGGGCCGGCTTCGGCGACGGCGTCGGCGAACCCGCGGTGCCGCTCCCGCGCGGTGCTGATGGTCAGCTCGTCACCGATGTGGGCGATCCGGCGGTGGCCTGCAGCGAGCAGGTGGCGGGTGGCCGTCCTGGCTGCCGCACGGTTGTCGGTGACCACAGCGTCAGCCAGCAGCCCCACCGGCGGCCTGTCGATGAAGACCAGCGGGGTGCCCTGCTCGCGCTCGGCCTGGAGGTAGCCGTGGTCGTGACTGATCAGGGTCAGCAGCAGGCCGTCCACCCGGCGTCGGGTGAAGACATCGACCAGGGCGCGCTCCCGCTCCGGGTCGTCCTCAGAGCTCGCGGCGAAGACGGCGGTGCCGTGGGCCGAGGCCACCCCCTCGACCGCCCGGTTGACGGACGCGGCGAAGGGGTTGTCGACCGCGTCCAGCAGGAGGCCGAGGGTCCGGGTCTTGTGGTCGCCGCGGCGCAGGGCACCAGCGCCCTGGTTCGGCTGAAAGTTCAGCGCCACGATGGCGGTCTGGACCCGTTCACGCATGCCACGCGATACGTTGGCCTCGTCGTTGATCACCCGTGAGACGGTCTTGATGCCGACGCCGGCGAGCGCGGCCACGTCGCGGATCGTCGCCCGCGAGCGGTTGCCCCGAACTGGTGTTGACATCGGTGTCTCCTCTCGCGGGGCCAACTATGCCATCGGGACCGGATGTCGCCTAAAGGTTGACGTCGTGCCGCGGAGTGACTACAAATGCCATATGACACCGTTGTCAGCCCTCTGATGACGGAGCAGCTCGGGGCCACCGGCCCCGAGTGACCACGTGTGACCCGATGGAGAGGCATACATGAAGCACCCGTCCACTCGATCCCCGCGCCTGCTGGCCGCACTGGCCCTGGCCGGTGCGGCGTCCCTGGCCCTGACCGCCTGCGGCGGCGGCGCTGCCGGTCCCGGCGGCTCCACCAGCGGCGCCCCCAGCGGCGGCAGCAGCAGCTCCCCCAGCAGCTCCGCCGACGCAGGTGGAGGCGGTGGCGACCCGATCGCCGTCACCCTGATCACCAAGACCAGCACGAACCCCTTCTTCATCGCCATGCAGAAGGGTGCTGAGGAGGCGGGCAAGGCCAACAACGTCACCATCACCACCGCAGCGGGCAAGGAGGACGGCGACGAGGCGACCCAGATCACGGCGATCGAGGCGGCGGTGGTCCGCGGGGACGCCGGCATCTTGATCACCCCGGCGACCGACGGGGTCAACAAGGCGATGGAGGACGCCCGCGCCGCGGGCCTCTACGTGATCGCGCTCGACACCCCGCCAAACCCGGCGGACACAGTAGACATCACCTTCGCCACGGACAACTTCAAGGCAGGCGAGCTGATCGGCAAGTGGGCATCGACCACCCTCGCCGGCAAGCCGGCCAAGATCGCCCTGCTGGACCTGTTCAACGACAAGGTCGCCTCCGTCGACTACAACCGCGACCAGGGCTTCCTGACCGGGATGGGCATCGACACCGTCGACAAGATGAAGAACGGTGACGAAGCCAAGACCGGCAAGTACACGGGCGGCAAGGGCGGCGACTACAGCATCGCCTGCAACGAGCCGACCAACGGCGCGCAGGACAAGGGTCGGACGGCGATGGAGACCTGCCTGGCCAAGACCAAGGACATCAACCTCGTCTACACGATCAACGAGCCGGCCGCGGCCGGGGCCGCGGAGGCGCTGGACGCCGCCGGGATCAAGGACGCGACCATCGTCTCCGTCGACGGCGGCTGCAACCCGGGCATCGCCTCGGTCAAGAGCGGCGTGATCGGCGCGACCTCCCAGCAGTACCCGTTGAAGATGGCTCAGCTTGGTGTGGAGGCCATCGCCAAGTTCAAGAAGGACGGCACCAAGCCGGAGGTCACCCCGGGCCTGGACTTCTTCGACACCGGCGTGGCCCTGGTCACCGACAAGCCGGCCGAGGGCGTCAAGAGCATCGACACGGCCGCAGCCGAGGCCCTCTGCTGGGGCGACAAGTAGCCCAGTCCGGTCGGGCGGGCCGGTCGCATCGGCGGGACCGGCCCACCCGGCCCGTCACCTCGGTGCCGGACCACCCGGAACGTCGTCACGACCACTCGCGGCAAGGAAGCCCATGAGCGTAGACACCACCGCCCCGTCCACCGCGGCCGAACAGTTCGCCCTGCGGCGTCAGTCCCCCGTGCAGAGGATCCAGCACCTGCTGCACGCACGCCCGGCTCTCAGCCCGCTGCTGGTGCTGCTGGTGGCCTTCGTCGTCTTCACGGTCGTCAACCCGCGGTTCGCACAGCCCGGCACGATCTCGATCATCATCCAGCAGACCGCAGTCGTCGCGGCCCTGGCGATCGGTCAGACGCTGGTCATCCTGACGGCGGGCATCGACCTGGCCGTCGGCGCCATCGCGATCCTGTCGTCGCTCGTGATGGCGCAGCTCGCCGTCCACAACGGCGTGCCGGGCGTCCTCGCCCTGCTGATCGGCATCCTGTTCGGGACGGCGTGCGGCCTGCTGAACGGGATCCTGGTCACCAGGCTCCGGCTGCCACCGTTCATCGTCACCCTCGGCACGCTGAGCATCTTCACCGCCATCGGCCTGCTCTACTCCGGAGGCGCCAGCCTGCGGCGCAACCAGCTTCCCGACATCCTCAACTTCATGGGGACCCGCTTCCCGGTCGGCCCGTTCAACCTCACCTACGGTGTCGTGTTCGTGATCGTGCTGGCTGCTGTCGTCGCGTTCGCGCTGAGCCAGACCGCGTGGGGCCGGCACGTGTACGCGGTGGGGGACGACATCGAGGCCGCCCGGCTGGCCGGCATCCAGGTGAACCGGGTGCTGCTCAGCGTGTATACGGTGGCCGGCCTCATCTACGGCGTCACCGCCTGGGTGCTGATCGGTCGTGCAGGTGGCGCCAGCCCGAACGCGCTGGTGGAGGCCAACCTGGAGACCATCACCGCCGTCGTGATCGGCGGCACCAGCCTCTTCGGCGGGCGCGGCGGCGTCCTGGGGACCATCCTCGGTGCGTTGATCGTCTACGCCTTCAACATCGGCCTCAGCCTGGCCGGCGTGGACGACCAGCTGCGGGTGCTGTCGATCGGTCTGCTGATCATCATCGCCGTCTCCATCGACCAGTGGATCCGAAAGGTGAAGGCCTGAGATGAGCACCTCCATCAACAGCCAGTCCAGCCCGACCGGCACCGTAGGCCTCGGCTCGCCCGTGGTCCTGGCCGACCCCAGCAAGACGATCCTGTCGGCCCGCGGTCTGATCAAGACCTTCGGCAGGGTCATCGGCCTCGATGGGGTCGACCTGGACCTGTTCCCCGGCGAGGTGCTGGCCATCATCGGCGACAACGGGGCGGGCAAGTCCACGCTCGTCAAGGCGATGACCGGAGCCCTGACCCCGGACTCAGGCGAGGTCTACCTCGACGGCCAGGTGGTCAACTTCCGGACCCCACAGGACGCCCGTCAGGCGGGCATCGAGACCGTTTACCAGACGCTTGCCGTGGCGCCTGCGCTCGACATCGCGGCCAACATGTTCCTGGGCCGGGAGCGGCGCAGGACGGGGGTGCTGGGCTCGGTCCTCCGGATGCTCGACAAGAGCGGGATGAAGGCCGACGCGGGCCGGTCGATGGCCAACCTGGGCATTGCGACGGTGCAGAACATGAGCCAGACGGTGGAGACCCTCTCGGGTGGCCAGCGCCAGGCTGTGGCCGTGGCGCGCGCCGCCACCTTCGCCCAGAAGTTCGTCGTTCTCGACGAGCCGACGGCGGCGCTCGGGGTCAGGGAGACCGGTCAGGTGCTGAACCTGATCTCCCAGATCAAGGCCAAGGGCCTGCCGGTGATCTTGATCAGCCACAACATGCCCAACGTGTTCGAGGTGGCGGACCGGATCCACATCGCCCGCCTGGGCGGCAGTGCCGGGGTGATCACGCCCAAGTCGCACACCCCCACCGAGGCCGTGGCGATCATGACCGGCGCCACCACCCTCGAGCGCGGCTGAGGTTGGAACCTCTGGCGGTAACTGGTCACGGGCCGCACGAACCCTGCTTCGGATCGTGCGGTGGGTGACCACGTGCGTGTCGGTCGGGCGCCTGACTAGTGGAGGCGCGCCGGGTCGTAGCCGGTCAGCGGGAACCCCCGGATCCCGCGCCAGGCGAGCCGGCTGACCAGCGAGGTGGCCTCCTCGACGGGGATCGACATGCCGCTGGACACCCAGTAGCGCGCGCTCACCTGCGCCGTGCCCACCAGGGAGATCGCCAGCAGCTTCGACTGCTCGGGGGGCAGCGCGGTGTCGGCGACGATCACCTCGGCGACGAGGTCGGCGATCTGCTCGTTGACCTGCCAGAGCCGAGCCTGCACCGAGGCGTCCCCGGTCAGGTCCGACTCGAAGACGAACCGGAACTCTCCGCTGGCGCTGGAGACGAAGGCGTAGAACGCCTCGATGGTGGCCACCACCCGGTCCGCGTTGTGGCGGTGGCTGGCCAGGGCGTCGCGGACCACCTCGACGAGGGAGTCGCAGCTGGCGTCCAGCAGGGCGAGATAGAGGTCCAGCTTGGACGGGAAGTGCTGGTAGAGGACGGGCTTGGACACCCCGGCTGCATCGGCGATGTCGTCCATCGCCGCAGCGTGGTAGCCCTTCACGGTGAAGACGTCCGTTGCCGCCTCCAGCAACAGGACGCGGCGCTGGTC
>JAABUN010007635.1_pt1 | contig 11521 bp, 7 predicted proteins | sample 5559311 | NCBI WGS metagenome assembly JAABUN01 (sample SAMN10711877, study PRJNA513370) | rock metagenome | isolation source: Antarctica rocks | place: Antarctica: Victoria Land, Siegfried Peak sud | reverse complement strand
CCTCGGCCCACACGGCTGCACAGAGAGCACACTGGCAGGTCAGATCGACGGGCTCTGCGAAGAGACGCTCGGTAAACACTTTCATCCTCACCTGGTACGCCACATCGATGCCTCGCATATTGTCAACGAGCAGGGTGTAGGTGGGATCAAGTTGGCGGCGCAGCTCTTGGGTGATACCGAAGCGGTGGTCTTGAAAATCTACTACCGACCCAATACCGACGAAACCATGCAGGATTATCTGGCGACCTGCGCTGCCAAAAAAGGTAACCGCCGAACTTGAGATGTTGTCGCTAAGGGCTAGACCGTGGCGCGGGTTGCCGTAGTGGTGATCCGCGTACGTTATCTGCCAACCTGGAGCTTTATTTGTGCTCCACTGTCATTGTGCCTGGTCCTCTTCTACAAGGATCAGGTCAGTGGCCGTGCGTATTTTAGTTAAGTTGGGCACCTAGTGGGTCTTCCGCAGCTTCCGTGCATCAAGCCAGCAAAACCCGCGTGCGGAGGAGGTCGAATCGTTCGGACATGGCTCCGACCCGTTCTGAAAATATCCAACTACCCCGTAATCCGCTTACCTAATTACTTGCGGCCGTTGTAAGCCATAGGTTATGCCCTTCGCTTAGCCACTCCCTCACACACACCTAAGCGGACTCGTCCTCAAGCCGTCATCTAAGCGTTGGCTCTAATAGCAATTCCAGGAAGTATTGATAGACTCAAAGGATGAGACCGTATCCGGTAGAGTTGAGGAAACGAGTTATTGAGGCAGTAGAGAAGCAGGGAATGAGCAGACGCCAAGCCGCCGAGGTGTTCGGGGTAGGCGAGGCCACGGTGTATCGTTATCTAAAGCGGAATAGGGAGGGCGAGTTAAGTGCGAAGTCCCCGCCTGGGCGCCCTTGCAGGCTGAACGATGGAGGCCAACAGCACTTACTAGCGCAGTTAAAGGCTGAGCCTGACTTGACCTTACGAGAACACGCTGAGCTTTACGCTAAAGACAACCATGTGGTGCTGGCAGCCAGCACGGTAGACAGCTACTTTAGGCGTCTGGGGGTGAGGAGAAAAAAGACCTTGCAAGCCAGGGAGCGTGACGATGAAGCGCAAGAACGTTGGCTCGAGGCAGCGCTAGAGTCGGACCCCGACAAGCTGGTATTTCTGGACGAAACAGGGGGTTGGTTGGGCATGACCCAGCTTTACGGACGTGTTCTTGATGGAGCCAGGGTCTATGACAAAGCACCAAAGCGGCGTAAAGGCAAGGTCAGTCTGCTTGCCGCTGTCACCAACCAAGGCATAAACCCCCAAGCTTGCTTGATCCATGAGGGCAGCGTCGACAGCGCCGCCTTTCTAAGCTACGTAAAACACGCTCTTGTGCCCACGCTTCAAGCAGGGCAAGTCGTCATTATGGATAACTTCACCATCCACCATAACGCCAAGGTAAAAGAGCTGATCGAAGCTGCGGGCTGCAAGTTGCGCTACTTGCCTACTTATTCACCTGACTTCAACCCCATCGATAACCTTTTCGCCAAGATCAAAGCCTATATCCGCAAGCTTAGACCTGACACTGTTCACGACCTTATCAAAGCTTTCGAGGATGCTGTCTCCTCCATTACTCCTACAAACGCTGCCAACGTCTTCGGACATTGTGGCTATCAATGATTCGTGGAAAAGCTATGAGTTACCCGAGCGGATTGTGACTGACAGGCTCAGAAGCTATGGTGCCGCGATCAGAGAGCCAACTTTTTCTCCTCACCCACGCTGAGGTCACCAACCTTTTCCGCCCCACCCGTACAGGCATCCCTGCTCAGCTACGACGGCGTACCTTGAACTGTGGCTTCAGCATCTGGAACGAGTTGTCGCTTTCAATCCCCTAATAAGCCAACGCGATTTGTAAAATGACCGGGCCGTCGCAGCTTGACCTCATCCCTATCCAAAACAACTTGACGGAGCCGGCGCAACCTTCTCGACGACCTCCGGGACGAAGACGCACCGTAAATTGATTTACGGTGCGTCTCTCTTTTTGGGGGTGTTTCGACGGGTTTGTTTCTTCACCGAAACGCCGTCGTTTTTTGCTGACGGTACTTAAATGTTTGAGGACACCCCTTGCCGATAGTCAGGCGCTCGCTCTAAGCGCCGCTTACGGGCGGCGTCACCAATGCTGTTTTGGCTATCAAAACGTAAAAATTCTAGATGCACCGCAAGAAGAAGATCCATTTTGAAGCCGACTACAAATGCGCCAGTACCACCAGCGTGATTTACTAGAATTCATAGTGCTCCAAGGGTTTGGTCCCACAGTACTGCCCACGTTTACCTCAAACGGATAAGCAGTATCCCATCTAGGCCAGTCGCCAGCTAAAAATTGCACAAAAGACTTGTTACCCACTTGGCTTCTATTGGCAGCCCACCAATTTGCCTTCATATACGTAAACCCATATTGGTCTTGGTAAGCTCGGTCGAATCTAACTTTGGCGGTTGTGTTATTCCATGTAGGAAGAAAGTAATATACGCCAACCTGAATAGATGTGTAACTTGTCGGTGAAAGTTCTACATTCGTATCTGGTGTTGGGGTTGACGTCACGCTGTCACACGCAGCTAACGTCACCAAAACGAGTAAAGCTGCCAGCAATCTATAGAATTTGGTTGAGATTCTCGTTGTCTGCTCTACGACTTGTTCCATATCATACGCTCCTTTTTTTGGTAGTTCGTTGAAGGGTTAAGAGACGCTTATACTGCCAGCTTTTGTGTTCGTTCTGAGTTTTATCCTTTTGCCTCCTTTCGGATCAGCTGAGTGCGCTAGATAACCTTGGATTTTCCGCTGGAGTTCTTTACTCTGGTGCATAAGCCAGTCCTTCGACATCGGTTTCGCTTACACCTAAATCATGTCAAGGCTAAAATCGCCGAAAAAATCAAAGCTGCAAGAAAGATCCATATTTTTTCGACTCAAGCTTAGCCCTTCTTCCCTATACATGCTCTCGACGCTGTTCCATACGGCAGCTTCCCTCCACACTCTGAATTAAAAAGCGATTTACGGCGTTTCTCAAAAACACATTACAAAAGAGGGTGTGATGTTCGCGTGATGTTGCGCGCTGGACGCTAATTCTAGAACGACAGCAAGCTTTCCCACAACGCTTTACTCATGTAAGGTATATTTTACGCTAACAAATTAAGCCGGGGCAGTAAGGATGTTCTGTCTATGCCCACCACAGTGCGCCTGTTCGGACCACCCCAAATCAGTGTGGATGCCAACGTAGTGCAGCCACCCCAGGGCAAGACAGAGGCGCTGCTTTACTACCTAGCCTTCCGCAGTGAGTGGGTGAGCCGCGACGAACTCACCTTCTTCTTCTGGCCAGAGGCGGACGAGAGGGCCGCCCGGGCAAACCTGCGGCAGCTGCTCTCGACGCTCAGGCGGCTGCCTTACGTCACGCTCGAGACCGATGATGCTCGTGTTCGCTGGCTAGTGGCGAGCGACGTCGCAGCGTTCAATGCGGCATATGCGCAGGGCGCCCGGGCGGCAGCTGTTGCCGCCTACACCGGCCCGCTCCTTCAGGGGTTCGTAGCCGACGCCTGGCCCGACTTCGACGCGTGGCTAGAGCTCACCCGCGCGCAGCTCGCGGCGCGCTTTATCCACGAGGCACTGGCACTCGCCGACTCGTTCGAGAGGACCGGGAGGACGGCAGAGGCCCTCACCACGCTCGCTCGGGCGCACGAGCTCGAGCCCCTGCAGGAAACCATCTTGCGCGCTTATCTGCAGGGGCTATACGGTGCCGGGCAACCCGGTCGGGCGCGGGCGGCGTTTGAAACGTTTAAGCACGCCCTGATGGACGCGGTGAGCGGCGAGCCGGAGGCTGAAACCACGGCGCTCGTCGAGACGCTGAGTGGCACCGCTGGGCCGAGTCCACTCACGCCCCACAACCTGCCCCTGCCACGAACCACCTTCGTCGGTCGGGAGCCCGAGCAGGCTGCCCTGAAAGCGCGGCTGAACGACCCCTACTGCCGCCTGCTGACGGTCGTCGGTCCCGGCGGCATCGGCAAGACGCGGCTGAGTCTCGAGGTCGCGGCTTCGCTCATAGGGACAGGTATGTTTCCCGACGGCGTCTTCTTCGTCCCGCTCGCCTCAGTCTCCGAGGCAGAGCTGCTCCTGCCGAGCATCGCCGACGCCCTCAGGCTGGCAAGCTCAGGCATAGAGGGCGGGGACGGACCGCTGACAGGCTACCTGAGGGATAAGGTGCTGCTGCTGTTGCTCGACAACCTCGAGCAGCTCACCGGGGCTGCGGTCGTGGTGGCCGATATGCTCGACGCCTGTCCTCGGCTCAAGCTGCTTGTCACCAGCCGCGAGGCGCTCGGCGTCTACGGCGAAAGGGAGTACCCCGTTCCAGCCCTCAGCCTGCCTGACCTCACGCAGCTGGGGTCACCTGCAGCGCTGCGGCACTACGAGGCGGTCGAGGTGTTTGTCCAGCGGGCACAGGACGTGCAGCCCGACTTCGCCCTGACGCCCGAGAATGCCCCCGCTGTGGCAGAACTCTGTCACCGGCTCGACGGTCTGCCGCTGGCGCTCGAGCTAGCCGCCGCCCGAGTCCGGCTCTTTAGTCCCCAGGCGCTCGCGGCCCGCATGGGGCGTCGCTTGCATGTGCTCACGGCCGGGGCACGCACCCTGCCCCGGCGGCAGCAGACACTGCGCGACGCCATCTCGTGGAGCTTTGATCTGCTTTCGCTCAATGAGCGTGTGCTGTTCCGGCGGCTGGCAGTTTTCGTCGGCGGTCGTTCGCTCGAGGCCATCGAGGCGGTCTGTACACCCGAGGGCGACGATACGATGGGGCTTGTCGACTCACTGGTCCGAAAAAACCTGCTCAAGGGGCTCCCTGGAGCGGACGGCGAGCCCCGCATCTTCATGCTCGAGACCATCCAGGAGTTCGCCGCCGAGAAGCTCGAGGAGAGCGGCGAAGTGGAACAGGTCCGGCAAGCTCACGCACGCTACTTCTTGACGCTCGCACAAGAAGGTGAGGTGGCGCTGCGGGGTCCCGAGCAGGCGCGCTGGCTGGTTCTGCTCGAGACGGAGCACGACAACTTCCGGGCGGCCCTACGCTGGGCTGGGGAGTACGACCCCGACCTAGGCCTCGAGCTGGCCAGCGCTCTCTATCCCTTCTGGGATCTGCGCTCGTACCTAGTAGAGGGTCGGGCGTGGCTCGAAGTGGCCCTGGACCGGGGTGGTGAGCAGCCTTGGGCGTTGCGTGCTAAAGCGCTCAACGCGGCAGGCGTGCTGGCGCGAATGCAGGGAGACACCGCTGCTTCCCACGCGCTGCTTGGAGAATGTCTCAGTCTTTATCAGCGTCTGGGAGAGCGGGAGAAGATTGCTGCGATCCTGAATAACCTAGCTATCACCGCTGAGAACCAGCTTGACCTCGCAGCCGCCCGTGACTTTTTCGAGCGGGCGCTCAGCGCCTACCGGCAGGCGGGCGCACGCTGGGGTGAAGCGAGCGTCCTTAATAACCTCGGTAACGTTGTAAGCGCACAGGATGGACCTGAGGCAGCGCGACCTCTCTTCGAGGCGAGCCTCGGCCTGTTCCGCGAGCTCGGGGACGCCCGCAGCGTCGCCATGACTCTCGGCAACCTCGGGCAGACAGACCTCGAGCAGGGTGACCACGTCAGGGCAGGTCCGCTCCTGCGCGAAGCTACCGCTACCCTCTGGCAGCTCGGGGACAGCGCCTCGACGCTCTACCTGCTCGAACTTACCGCCGCCAACCTCACCTACGCGGGCGAGGCAGGGCGGGCGGCGCAGCTCTACGGCGCGACCACGACGCTGCGCGAGACCACCGGCATCCCGCTCGAAGCTGCCGACCAGGGTCGCTACAACAATGACCTCGCTGCCACCCAGCGGGCGCTGAGCCGTGAGGCGTGGGATGAGGCGTATGCGGCGGGAGGCCTACTGACGCTCGAGGCCGCCGTCACGCTCGTGCTGGCAAGGGGTTAGTCCTTTGAGTTGAAAATGCAACCGATCCGCACCTCTTGCACGGAATATGAGGTTGAACCGGTTCCATCAAGTTATTTCAACTGCGGTAGGCTGCTGGGGTAACTGAAATACCTGAATGTCCCAAAGGGTATCGCTTTCCGAAGGCAGTTATCTCCTATGCGGTGTACCTCTACCACCGCTTTTTGCTTTCATATCGGGATGTGCAGGAGCTATTGTTCGAGCGCGGCATCAACGTCAGTCATGAGACAGTGCGCGCGTGGTGCGTGCGCTTCGGCCCCGACCTAGCTGAAGCACTGCGGCACCGTAGACTAAGGGTGCTGGTCAAGCGCATCTTGCGCAAGCACGGCTTTCCGCCCGACCAGCAAGACGGGGCGGTGCAGACGGTCCTCAAGCAGGCTGAAGCCTTGTCGGCTACGTGGGCCAGCTGATATGTGTGGACACGCTGTACAGACCCAGCGCGCCTAGCGTAGCGGCTGCGTCAGCACCCGCCGAAGACTATTCGTAAGGTTTTCCCTGCCGATACCGTTGGTCCGCTCAGTGGAGGCGCTGGCGTTTGTCACGGGCACGGCGACCGGATACCTCCGCAAGCTCGCCAGGACAGCACCAAAGTCCTACCGGGTTGTCCGCAGAGACGGGAAGACCAAAGTTATTTATGAACCATAAAGCGTAGGCTCTATGCTCGCCTCATTAAGAATTGTCATAACGCTAGTTTTCATCGTGTGTTAGAACTATGAATGCGCCTACGCGCAATTCTGTTGGGACCGCCATGCATCGAACTGGACGCTGGGCGGTACGAGCTTGGGGGGGGCAAGCTAGCGGCGCTGTTGTCTTTCGTTGCCTATCAAGGCGCTCCCGTTCACCGCAGCACGCTACTCTACCTGCTCTGGCCCGACCTGCCCGAAGCGCAGGCACGTCAGAACCTGCGCCAGCTGTTACAGACCGTTAAACACCTGCCCTACACGGCTGCGTTCGTCGTGAACGAAACCGAGCTCTCGTGGCCAGTCGCCACCGACGCAAATGAATTCAGGCGCGCCCTGAATCAGCACAACTGGGCCGCAGCTAGCCGACTCTACCGGGGCGACCTCCTAGCGGGTTTCAACACGGACCATCTGAGCGAATTCGAGAACTGGCTCGAGGGCGCTAGACACGAGCTGGCAGCGCAGTGGCGCGAGGCGGTGCTGCGTTACGCCGGTGACCTCACCACCTCAGGCAAAGCGCCGCGAGCAGCGCACGAGCTCGAAAGGCTCCACCAGGCCGACCGGCTCGACGAAGTGGTGCTGCGCGCGCTGCTCGAGGCACTCTACGCCAGCGACGGGTGGGACCAGGCTGCGGTGGTCTACGGCGCTTTCCTGCGCCAGCTGACGCACGAGGTGGGCGGCGAACCCGAGGGGGCGACCCTGCGTCTGGCCGACCGCCTGCGGGGTGGAGTGGGCGCCGCCTCGGACGCAAGATCAGCCCGTCAGCCCACGGAGGTGTCCGGTCCGCCTGAAGTCGGCGCGTCCAACGAGCCCGGGTGGACGTCAGCCGAGCGTCGGCGACGCGCCGACCCTGGCCCCGAACGGCTGGTGGGACCCGTCGAACGCTCCCGCGCGCGCTTTTTTAGGGGGCGGCAAGAACTGCTCGAAAGGCTCCGCCAGGCCCTCACGGACGACGAGGTGCGGCTTATTCAGGTCGGCGGCCGGGGCGGCATCGGCAAGACCTCGCTAGTGACCAAACTCCTCTTAGAGCTCCAGAGCGAGAGCGTGGCCGCGTCGCAGGTCGACGCTATGGTCTACGTTTCGTTGCGCGAAGCCGGGGCACGCCTGCCCGACGGTGTCGTCGAGCTGCTCGGTCAGACGCTCGACACCCGGCAGGCCGACGCGCTCCGCTCCGCCTGGGCCTCCCCACTCCCCCTGCGCAGCCGCCTCGAGGCAGTGTTCGGTCGCGTGCTCCGGCATCACAGCACCATCATCGTGCTCGACAACGCCGAAACCCTCCTGGGTGCGGATAACACCATCCGTCCCGAGTTCGCCGATTTGGGGACGCTTATCGAGGTGTGCGTTGAGACTAGCCCATCACTGCGCATCATTACGACCAGCCGTTACCCCGTGCGCTTCTCCGCCGAGGTATTGGGACGTTTAGGCGACCGCCAGCTCGAACTGACCTTAAGCGAGGGGCTCTTAGAGGCCGACGCGGTGTCGCTCCTCAGAGACCTCGACGCCGACGGCAGCCAAGGGGTGCGGGACGCGGACGACGCGGTGCTGGGCGAGGTGGCCCGGCGCTGTCACTGCGTGCCGCGCATTCTGGAAACGCTGGTCGGTACCCTGCGGCAGCGGCGCACCTGGAACTTGGCTCGGCTGCTCGCCAAGCCCGGGGCGCTCGACGAGATCGTGGCGAACGCCAGCCGCGAACTCTACGGGACGTTGTCGGCCGAAGAAAAGCAGGTGGTACAGATTCTGGCCGTCTACGACCGGGGCGTGCCTGCACACGCGGTTCAGGCGCTGTTGCTGGAACTCGACGCCAGCGACATCCTCGACACCCTGGCCGACAGCTACGTCGTCTCCTACAACCGTGACCAGGACCGTTTCTCGCTCCATCCGCTCGACCAGGCCCACTCCTACCGCGAGATCGTCAAAGAGGGTGGCGAGGCGCTCCGGGTCGAGCTGCACGGCCGAGCCGCCGCCTTTTTCGCCACGCTCCGCAAACCCGACGAGGAGAACACGGTCCTCACCGACCTCTGGCCGCAGCTGCAAGAGTTCGACCAGCTCTTGCGGGCGGGGCTCGCGGACGAGGCGTGCAGCTTGCTCACCCATTACAGCGACCTCTGCCTCAAGCCCTGGGGCCACGCGGTGCTCGTCACCGAACTGCACCTGCGGCTCGCCGACAGGGTGCACGACAAGCGGGTGTGGGCGCTCAGCCTGGGCAGCCTCAGCGGGGCCTACGCCGAACTAGGCGACTTGGGGAACGCTCTAAGCACCGGGGAGGAGGCGCTGGCGCTCTACCAGGAGACGGGCTGGCAGGAGAAAGAGGCTCGGCTCATCAGCTCGCTCGGGGCGATGCACGTCCAGGCGGGAGCTTTAGAGAAGGGTTACAACTACATTCAGAGAGGCTTGGCACTCAGCCGCCAGCTTGGGGACCGGCGCGGCGAGATGATCGCGCTGACCAACCTGGCGGCGGGCCAGGAACTGAAAAAAAATCTGCCCGACGCCGCCGGAAGCGCAGAGGCGGCCTTGGCGCTGGCTCGAGACCTGCCCGCCCCGGAGATGGAGGCGACACTGCTCAACACCCTGGGCGTGATCTACGGGGAGATGGGAAAGAGCGACAAAGCGCTGGCCTACCTGAACGAGGCGGCTGCGGCTGCTGAACAGAGCGGCGACCGACCCGTGCAGGGTTCGGTGCAAGAAAGCCTGGGTACGGTGTACCTGAACTGTGAAGAGCTTAAGGGGGCCGAAGCGCACTTTAGGAGCGCGCTCGCCATCGCCACCGAGATCGGCGACCGCTGGCTCGAGGCTACCGCGCAAAAAAACCTGGGCCTGACCCTGCACAAGCTGGGCCGCTCGGAGTGGGGGTTGCGGACGCTCCGGGAGGCGCTCGCCGCCCTTCGTGGGCTCGGCGAGACGCTCGGTGAAGGGGCCGCGCTAAGCACTTTGGGCTCGGTACATCACGACCTTGGGAACGTTGAGAGCGCCGCCGCCCTGTGGCTGGTCGCGCACGACCTGCTCGCACCGCACGGCCTACCCGCACAGGAGGAGGTCGCCCGCCACCTGCGCCGCTTGAAGCGCTCGCGCAAACGCCTCGAGCAGCTCCTGCACGTGCTGCCCGTGCGGGGGGATGAGCTGGTCAGGAGCGCCACGGGGCAAGCTTACGGGTACTTCGGGCGCTCGGGGGAACGCTCGCCGGAGGCGTTTCGGGAGCTTTGGGAGGCGTTATAGTTTTGCAAAGAGTGTAAAGATGCGGTGTGTGGACAGCCGAGGTTGCTACGGGCACATCAATAGCGCTTCAGGCTTGAGGGCTGAAACCAAACCTGGGTCATGCACTACTGGGTCTCTGCGTAGTAGCTCGATGCCTCTGGAGAGACTCGGATCACCGTCTCCAAAGCTTTTTATAACTTCTGCATTTTTGTCGTATACACAGGAGACGTAAATGATGCCGTTGATCGTTCTCTTACTACGGGTAGTTACGGATGATGGGAATCAAGGTGTTTTCAAGAACGCGCCAGGCTATTTGCACCTTGCTAGCCTCAGCATGGTGAGCTGAGAGCAGCAACGCAACGAGTACGAAGCGGGTCAGCTTTCCCGACACAAGCGGTGGGCAAGCAAGTGAGGAGAAGGCTCGTTTAACCGTAGCGGTCAGCATGTCTTGCAGCTACATGCAGGTTGTTTTCCAGCAGTCGCCAAGCTCTTTCCTCATGCCAAAATCCTCCAAGTGCAATCTCGAGAAGAGCGAAAAAGCCGAGAGCTACACGGCGAAAAAAAGGGTGTCAGATAGGGGTTATACCAATAACCTCTAACAAAGCTCGCTTGCGGTTGTGAGGTAACAACAAGTTTGTTTCTCATAGTGCCGTCTCCCCGCTCTTTTGGTTAAGGAAAGCTAGCAAAGTTCAACTGATCGAATATCAAAGATCGTCGTGCTATTTGGGTGTATCTCTACTTTAAAAGCGGAGGTAAGCCCGTGTAGGGAAACCAGATCACAGAATACACGTCGGGGGAAGTTAGGGTAACGGGTTTAGGGGGAACGTGTAACGGTACCGTTAACCGAATGTTGGGCGAGCTACGGAGCTCGAGCCTAACTTCGCCCTTTGGGGAAAGGGACTCACGATTTGGTTTGGTGCTCATGTGATCTCCTTTGTAGGTTGGCTTGGCAAAGAAAAGTCAGGGTGGTCGTCCAGGTTGATGGTAAGCACACCGTTATAAAAGAAAATGCTGGGAGCTACCCAGCGAGAAAATAGGGTGTTGCGTAGACGTGGGGCTAATGGACTCTAATTCCTTCCAACATCACTTCACCTCCTTTTGTCTAAACTAAAGCTTGGAAAAGCTGCCCATCTATCTTTAACGAATTCTAAGTACTTCGACTTGCGGCTTCGAGGTTGTAACGGTTCTGTTTTTCGTGGCTTCACCTCCTTTCTTTAAGGGACGACTTGCTGTTGGGGTGACTTACATCCCACCTTTTTCCTTCTATGCGAGGCTTCGAGGTTGCTACAGGTTTGTTTTTCATCGCTTCACCTTCTCTCAAAAAGCTAAGGAACTTAGAAAAGTCATCCACTCATCTATTTTTACTGAATCCTTCTGCCTTCTAACATCGCTCTACCTCCCCTCGCCCTCTCAAACTAAGGGCAGTGTACAAAAGGGGGCGTTATGTTAGCGTCATGTGACCTCCAGCACGCAAAAAACGGACTTTCCGCATCAATTCTTTTAAGCTTTCTTCCTGATTCGAAACGACCCGGACACTCCGAGGGCGGTACATCTAAGTACGTCCCATGTACACTTTGAGGAATGGCGAAGCCGTTACGATTTCTCAAACTCACCTGCGAGCAAGAAAAGGTTTTACGCGAGCTCGACTTGAACTCGCATATCAACGCTAAGGTCCGTT
>JAABUN010007634.1_pt1 | contig 11523 bp, 11 predicted proteins | sample 5559311 | NCBI WGS metagenome assembly JAABUN01 (sample SAMN10711877, study PRJNA513370) | rock metagenome | isolation source: Antarctica rocks | place: Antarctica: Victoria Land, Siegfried Peak sud | reverse complement strand
TCCGGCACTCATGACATCATGGACACTTGATGGAGGGATGGGGGAGAATCTTCGAATTCCTCTTGACCCGAGATAGTAGACAGCATACCGTCGCCATCGCCCATGACGAAGCCGGCCCGCATCGTCAAGACATAGGTTTGCCGAGGTGCTACGCCATGATTCACGCGGGTATATCCTTGTTGTCAAATACATGACCACCTGTTGCGGCGTATTTTCGACGGCGGGCTCGTCCCGGGCCGCCCGCTCCGCGAGGGCGAGTTGGCCACGCGGCTCGGGGTGAGCCGGCCCCCGATCCGCGTGGCCCTGGGGGGAATGGCCGCGGAGATGGCCCGCGGCCGGCTCGATGCCCTGGCAGAGGCGGCGTGGGACGAAACCGCCCCGGGCGACCTCGGTACATTACACGATCTCGACGTCGGGCTCCGCCCGCTGACCGCGGCCCGCTCGGGCGACCCGGTCATGGCACGCGAGAACGGCAAGTTCCTTGACATGGCGATGCGGATTCACGACCCACTCGAGACGGTCCTGATCCCCAGCCATCGGATCGACCCCGACGAGCCGGGCGGGCTCCGCCGGATGTGCCGGCATCACCGCGTCGCGATCATCGACACCCTGGAGTCGGGGAGGCCGGCCGACGGGTCATGATCACGCACCTCCACGAGACCATCCGCTACAAGGCCGGCTTGATGCCCTCCTCGGGCTTCATTCGCCTCGCCCGCAGAAGTCCCCAGGGAGGCTACCCTTGAAAAACCGTTTACGTCGGTCTGGCCCGGCGGCGGCGTGCCTCGTGCTGCTCGGTGTCGTCGGATGCGGAGGGGGCGGCGCCCCGTCGGACGGTGAGCGGGCCGTCCTGCCGTCCACCTACAAAGCCCGAGAGAAAGATATCTCCGATGGCTTTGCCAACGCGGTGAAGACGAAAGGCGCCTCGAAAGGTCGGAAGGCCCGACCCTCCGCGGCTCAGCCGCGATGATCCGGGGTGGCGTCCCCCCGCGCCGGCGAGTTCCAGAGTCCGAGCTTCCCTCCCCAACCCGACCGTCTCAAGGAGGATTCCCGATGCCGCGCCCGCCTCTCCGCCGTCCCGGTTTTACCCTCATCGAGCTCCTGGTGGTGATCGCCATCATCGCCGTCTTGATCGGCCTCCTCTTGCCCGCCGTCCAGGCGGCGCGCGAGGCCGCCCGCCGTGCCCAGTGCGTCAACAACCTCAAGCAGATCGGCCTGGCGCTGCACAACTACCACAGCGCCATCGGCACGTTCCCCCCCGGCTCGGCGCTGAACAGGAGCGTGGACGTGGCCTCATACGCATGCTGGGCCCCCAACCACAGCGCCCAGTCGATGCTCCTGCCCTACATCGAGCAGGGCCCGCTGGCCAACGCGTGCAACTACAGCATCACCGCCGAGTTCGACGGGGGCATCAATTCGACGGTGGCGCTGACGGTCGTCGCCGGCTACCTCTGCCCGTCCGACCCCAATACTTCGAAGAAAATGAACATCAACAGCTATGCTGCCTCCATGGGGACCACCACGGACGGCATGTTCACCCCCCCCACGGCCCGAGGCGTGTCCTGGCCCGCCGGGCAGAGCCCGCCCGCCGGCTTCTCCTTCACCGGGAGCACGGGCCTGTTCGCGCAGGCCGTCTCCTTCGGGATCGGCAGTTGCACCGACGGCACCTCGAACACCGTGGCCTTCGCCGAGGCCCTGGTCGGCGACAGCAGGGCCTTCAGCGTCTTCGGCCCGCCCAACCGCCCGCCCAGCCGATACCGCGGCAACATGGTCTATAGCGCCAGCCCCGGCGACGACGACAGCCGCCCGCATGATGCCTTCTCGAACCCGACCCTCGTCTTCTCCCTGCTCGAGAAGTGCAAGGCCACGTTCCAGACATCCGCCACGCTCATCGGCGACCACCGCGGATACCGCTGGACCCACGGGATCACCGGCTATTCGATGTTCAACACCGTCCAGGTGCCGAACGATTCCCAATACCCGTTCGGGGTCTGCATCCTCACCGGCGGCCCGAACAATTACCCCGACAGCGGCTTCTCCTTCGGCGCCAGCAGCGTTCACCCCGGCGGCTGCAACGTCGCGATGGGCGACGGGAGCGTCAAGTTCATCAAGAGCACCATCAACCGCCAGACCTGGTGGTCGCTGGGGACCAAAGGCGGCGGCGAGGTGATCTCCGCCGATAGCTACTGATCCGACGACAAGGTCAACCCGACTCCCCTCTCCCCCGGGAGAGAGTGCCCGAAGGGCGGGAGAGGGGCTCCCGCTTCGACAACGAAACATCCCCGTGCCCCGCCTCAGGAACGACCCGAGCCGGAGGACTTCGTGATCGCCAGCGCGTCGAAATCCGCGACGCCCGAGGCGATCAGTCCGAGCCGCGCGTCGGGCCCGGCGACCGACCAGGCACCGGGGAGTCGGACGCCGTCGAGCAGGGCTTCCGCACGGCCCGACTCCGCTCGGATCTCCAGGACGTGGTATGCCTTGGGGTCGAACGGCCCGGCCCCGAGGGTCGGGAGCGGGTGAGAGAGTTTCGCGCCGTCGGGGCCGGTGGCCTCCCACCGCGATTCGCCCGGCCTGATGACGACCTTGGCCCGGGCACCCTCCGCCAGGACGATCAGCCCGGCCTCGGCGGGCCCGGCCTCGGGGAAGCGGATCCAGACGTCGGCGGCCCAGGAGTCCCCCAGGGTGACGGCCTCACGGCATGCCAGGGACTCTGCCGCGGAGCGATCGGCCTGGCGGAGCCCGTCGCCCCCGCAGGTCCAGGTTCCGGAGTCGATCCGCCAACCTTCGAGGGATGAGCCCGGGGGGCCGTCGAAGCGGCTGAGGTCGGTGGGCAAGGGCGGAGCGGGCTGGGGCGCATCGGTCAGTGGACCGATGGTCACACCGTCGCGGTCCCACGAGGCGGGGCAGAGCCAGACCCTCCGCACGTGCTCGCCCGGGGTCCTGCCGTGCAAGACGATCCAGTCGTGCACGAGGTCGGGCCGGATGATGGAGAAGTGCCCGGGGCCTTCGACCAGGCCCGGCGTCGTGCCGAAGATCGGGCCGTTCTCGCCGCGAAGGTCGGTGTAAGGGCCGAGGGGATGGTCGGCGATGGCCTCGCCGGTGCCGTAGGCGCCGGTGTAATTGCCGCCGCTGTAGCCGCAGAAGACCCGGCCGGCCCGTCGGACGGGGGCGGGGCCCTCGATGGTGTTCCAGGTCGCGAACGTGCGGCCCCCGTAGAGGGGCATGGTCCGTCCCGCCTGGAAGAGCTGCCAGGGGGAGTGGGCCCGGAGGACCGTGGCCGGGGGGCCGGCCGTCGTCTGGGGGTCGTGCATCGGCTGTACGGCGATCCCCGTGCCGTGGGGAGGTTCCTCGGCCTCCGTGAAGTCGAGGCAGCGGAACAGGTAGAGCTGGCCGTCGTCGTCGAGCAGCCAGGAGCCGTCGATCGAGAAGAGCTCGGAGGGGTCGCTCAGGCGGTTCGCGAGCCGGAACGGCCCCTCCGGCCGGTCGGCCGTCGCCACCCAGAGCGCATGGCCACGGCGGTCCACGTCGCCGAAGCTGACGACCATGAAGAACCGGCCGTTCCAGTACATGACCTCGGGGGCCCAGTGGTCGGCCTCGGGCTCGCTCGGCACGAGCGCCCCCCCCAGGGGCTCCCAGTGGATCAGGTCGTCGGAACGGTGGACGGGGATCACCCGGCCGTCGGCCAGGGGGGGACCGTCGTTCGTCCCGTACAGGTAGAACCACCCCCGATGCCGCAGCACGAACGGGTCTCCCAGGACGACGTCCGGCAGGGGGTTCGTGAAGACCTGCGTTCGCGGCGTCTGGCCCGATCCCATGGTCCGTCTCCCGAGTAGGTCCGTGATGCGTGGGGCGTTGACGAGCAAGACGCACGCCAAACCCATGAGGCCGCCGGTCGCCCGGTCACGTCGTCCAGGCCCCTCGCGCCTCGATCTTCGCCGGGTCGCGGGTCTGGTGGAAGCCGAAGGTCAGCAGCCGGGAGGCGAGTGCGGGGAAGGTCGAGCCGAGGTCGATCAGATGCGGGTTGACCAGGAGGTGGTGGAAGAGGCGGCAGAGGTCGATCCGGCGGTCGAACCGGCGATGCCAGGCGGCGTCGTAGGCGCCCTGGAGCGATCGGTCGGCCGAGCCGACGGCCAGGGCCCGCGCGACGAACGGGGCCAGGACCTCGGCGCCGAGCAGGGCCATGGTCATCCCCTGTCCCCCCAGTGGGTCGATCGTCCCCTGGCAGTCGCCCGCATAGAAGATGCCGGCGAGCCGGGGCGCCGACGCCTCGACCCGGACTCCCGCGACGGTCTTCCACGGGGCGGCCGGGGTGCCGGCCTCCCAGAGCCGGGCGAGCCGGGGATTGCCGCCGAAGAGGTCGGTGGCCAGGCGGTCGAGGTCGCCGCGGTGGCTCCTCAAAGACGACTCGGGGAGCAGGGCGCAGACGTTCGTCAGCGGGGCTTCGACCCGGCACGTCCCCACATATCCGCCCGGGAGCAGGTGCAGGCCCACCGTCCCGCCCGGCTCGGCGGCGTCGGGATCGGCGACGGTCAGGTGCCGCTTCATGCCGAAGAGGCGGGGGCGCCACCAGCTCCGGGCACGGGTGGTCCCGGTGCGCGTGACTAGTCCCGAATGGCGGCCGCTCGCCGCCACGGTGACGGTGGCGCGGATCTCGAAGGCCCCCTCGGCCGCTCGCCGCGCCGAGACCCCGGCGACGCGCCCTCCGCGCACGATCGGGCCGCCGACGCGGGCCGCCTCGATCACCTCGACCCCGACGGCGCGGGCCTGCCGGACGAGCAGGTCGTCGAGCGTCGATCGGCTGAGCCCGATCCCGGGACGGCCGTCGGGCCCCGTGAAATCCCCCTCCAGCACGCGGCCTCGGGGCGTCGAGAGGCGAACGCGGCGGATGGCGTGGTAGCCCGACCGCTCGACGGCCACGGACAGGCCGAGGCGGTCCAGGGCCCCCCAGGCCTCGGGGCTGAGGAACTCACCGCAGAGCTTCTCGCGCGGGAATCGGCCGGGATCGATCAGCGCGACCCGGGCGCCGGCCTTCGCCAGGCGCACGGCCAGCGAGCCCCCCGCCAGCCCCGCCCCGGCGATCACGACGTCGAACGGACGCGAGAGGGGGGGCAGCTCCCCCCGAAGGGGGCTCACGACGTCCGCCGGCCCACCAGGGCGAGCTGGAATCCGGGATAGGTCCGGACCGTCCACAGGAACCGGGGTATCGAACGCGACAGCTCGGCGAGCTCCGGGACGGTGAAGCCGCGGAGGACCGAGAGCGGGCCGTCGTAGCGGACCAGCCGGTTCCGCGTGAAGAGCCGGCTCCAGGCCACGAACCCCCAGTACGCGACCCAGTGCCGACGGATATCCAGCACGACCACGCGCCGGCGGGCGACGCGGGCCATCTCCGTGACCAGCCGGCGCAAGGGGTCGCCCTCGAAGTGGTGCGCGAACTTGACCGCGGTCACCACGTCGACGGAGCGGTCGGCGATCGGCAGGCGCAGCGCATCGCCCCGGACCGCCCGGATCCCCTGGCCACGGGCCAGCTTCACGGCGATCGAGTCGCGGTCCAGCGCCACGGTCAAGACCCGGACCCTCCGCGCCTCCAGCCGTTTCCCCAGCGCCCCCACGATATCCCCCGAGCCCGAGCCGACGTCGAGGATCGTGACCGCCTCCTCCCCGCGCGGTTCCTCACGGAGATACCTGCGCAGCTCCCTCTCCATGGTGTGCTGGTTGCCGAGCTGCCGGTTGACCCGGCGGAGGACCCGGTAGGCGTCGGCGACCTCGTCCTCGGCGAGGCCGGCGGCATCCATCAATTCGGGTTCGTCGCGACGGGCGGGCGACCACAAGCTGGTCATCGAGAGGGGGACTCCTCCTTGGGCGTGCGGGCATGGGGACACCGCCGGCTACCCGGGCGAGAAGACTCCGGCAGGGAGGAGACTCGAATGACCCCGAGGGGCGGCCGCGCGGGGGCGGAGGGCCGGCCGGCGGCCCGACAGGATCGCCATCGTGCCCAGGACCCCGACCCAGGCCAGGAAGAGGATCAAGGCGGCAGTCAACCTCAGCCGGCGAGCATCCATCTGGCGATCTCCCCTCGACCTTAAGAACCCCTACCTTCACCCGATCATCGGTGGAGCTGGGGGTGGATGGGGCACGACGGCTGGGTCTCGACCCAGCCTACGCGCTCGCCGGGTCGTTTCCGGTAGGCTGGGTCGAGACCCAGCCGTGACAGCCGATGAAGGTGCCGAAATCCCGGGCCTCACCCTGCCCGTGAAACAGGGTCAAGTTAGGCACTCTAAGCGACATCGTCCAGGGCCAGGACATAATCCCGACGGAATGCGGCCTCGAAATCATACACGTCGTCGAAGTCGGCGCGCGAGTCCTTCGGGGTCTTCTCCAGGTCGCCCGAGGCGATCAGGTTGTAGACCATATTACCGATGTCGGACGTCGAGCGGATGCCCCACTTGTCCAGGACGGTCAGCGCCAGGAGCCCGTAATAATTCTGGGCAAGGCTGCGGAATCCTTCGCAAAGCTCGCGCCCGGAGACGTGGCGGGTGCGTGCCGGGGTCTTGCCCCGGCCGCGGGCGCGCGCCTGGGCCCGTTTCTTCCGGCTCTTGGTGAATTCGAGGGATTCGAAGAGGAAGGCGTACGCCTGAATGGTGTAGCGAGGGTCACGCGCCAGGACCCCCGCCAGGTCGTCGCGAAGGCTCATAGTCAAGTCCTCGTCACTACCCCTCGGAGGCGACGAACGAACCGCGTCCATCGCGATCGTCGTCCTCGTCCTTGAGGAGGGGGGCCTTCGTCTTCTCGACGCCGAGGATCTCGTCGTGGCCGACGACGATCCGACGGCGATCTTCGAACTCGACCACCACTTTCCGGGCGAGGACTTCCAGAGCAAGGACCCGGCCGGACCCACGCGCGGTCACCACGCGGACGCCGACGGCCGGCAATTGCTGCTCGAAAGCTTGATAGGTATCGAACTCATAACGCAAGCAGCATTTGAGCCTACCACACCTCCCCGAGATTTTCGAGGGATCTAAGGTGGTTTTCTGGACCTTGGCCATCCGCATCGAGACCGGAGGCATGCGCGAGAGGTGGGTGTTGCAGCAGACCGGCTTGCCGCAGTCGCCGTAATCGGCCAGGAGCTTCGCCTCGTCGCGGACGCCGATCTGGCGCATCTCGATCCGCGTATGGAAGGCGCGCGCGAGGTCCTTGACCAGCTCCCGGAAGTCGACCCGCTTCTCCGACAGGTAGTAGAAGACCATCCGTTCATGGCCGTGGATGGCCTCGACGTCGACCAGGTCCATCTGGAGTCGCCGCTTGGCGATGAACTCCCGGCAGGTGGCGAAGCCCTCGCGCCGGAGGTCGGCCAGGTTCGCCTCGGAGGCCAGGTCCTCGGGCGAGGCGGGCCGGAGGATCTGCCCCTGGATCGGATTCTCCAGGAAGAGGGCCGTCCGGTCGGTGGCCGGGCAGAGCACCTCGCCCACCTCCGTCCCCCGGTCGCTCCGGATGACCACGCGCTGGCCGCGCGGATGCTCCTGGTCGGCCAGGCCCGCGTATTCGCCCAGCTGTCGCATCTGGCCGAAACGGACGACGTAGATCTTCGACACGGTTCCGAAGCTCCACGCCAGGAAGGGGGAAACCCCCGTCGGAGCCGAGTCAATCTCTGCGCGGACGCCGGCGGGGTCGGGGGATCACCTTGAGGCTTGCCTAGTATACCACGACCGGCCTCGCACCTCCATGTCATGGCGGGACATTCGAGACGCGCCCCTATTTCTCCTCCGTCTCGATCGGGATCGACGGCGTGTAGTTCTCGCGGCCGACCGGCAGCCTCGGGGCGAAGGACTCGAAGACGTCGCCGATCACGCGGTCGGCCAGCGTCTCGAGCGTCTTGACGATGATCGGCTCGGCTTCGGGCGCCAGGGGAGTCATGTTCGGCTCGTAGCCCCCCTCCTTGAAAGCCTGGGCCGTCGGGACGTAGTAGTCGCCGCCGTTGGCGTAGCCGACGACGATCGGCACGGCGCGGTCGGCGATCGCCTTCTCGACCTGGAACGCGTACTCGACGAACGGTTCGCCCGGGATCGTCAGGAACAGGAACGGGCCGACCCGTAGCGCCTGGAATTCGCACCGCACCGGCTTCACCTTGCCCGGCAGGTCCACGACCGTCGACGCGCACTTGATCGAATAGATTTTGGGACGTTTGGCCATCTCTTCACGGATCGCGGTGCGATCGGCCGTCCGCACGACCTCGCACCCGAGGTCCCGGCCGATCCAGCGGATGTCGGCCTCGTCGCCGCAGCGATAGGGGAGGCCGGGCAGGTTCGGGCGGATGTTCCCGGCGCAGCCCTGGAGGAAGAGCGTCTGCGTCGGCGCCCCATAGACCATCTCGACGAACCGCTGGGCCTCGCCCGGGAAGTCGGCGCTCATCTTCGGGAAGCCGTCCGGGTACGGGGGCGACCACTTGTCGCCCCAGGTGAAGACGCACGGGTGGCAGACGGCGTGCATCACCACGGCCATCGGCGCGAGGCCCCGGCCGTCGTCGACCCGCAAGACCTTCACCCGTCGGTCGCAGGGGCCTTCCGGATTGAGCCGGACGACCGCCCGGCCGTTGATCACCTGGCGGCGGTTGATGTTGAAATGGATCGTCCCCTCGCCGTAGCCGAGCGACGCCGGGCGCATCTCCGCGGCGGCGCCCGATGCGGCGGCGGCGAGCGTCTCGATCACCTGCCGGCCGTAAGGCGTATCCTTCGACCAGGCCGGGCCGGAATGGTTGTGCGAGCTGGCGACCAGGATGTTCTCCCCGGGCGTCCCGGTCGCCTTCGACACCGCCCCGCGGACCTCCCGCACCAGCTCCTCCCAGGAGGCGATGTAGTCGAACGTCACGATGGCCGCCTTGGTCCGGCCGTCGTCCAGGAGCAGGATCGCGGCGCGGATCGGGTCCCGGACCCCGTGGGTCTCGCGCACGTGGCCCACGACCTTCGTGTCGGGCGGCGGCGTGATGTCGATCTTGGCCACTCCCACCCGCAGGTTCGACTCGATCTTGGATGTCTCCACGGCCGGCTTGTCGGGGACCTCCGCCGCGGCCGCCGTCGCGGCCAGGGCCAGCGACGCCATGCCCGAGAGGATCCGAGCACGTAATTGCTTAGACATGTCCATGATCATTTTCCTTCTTGTCATTTCATTCGTCCGGGCCCGCCGCACCGGGTCGAGCCGGTTGCGGTGCATGATGCCACGGAAGTCATCCGGAGAATACCCGCGGCCGGCGAGCACGACCCCGCCGAATCGGTCGCCGCGGGGGCTCGCGGTCCATGCAGTCGGCCCACATCTCGGAAGCGTATCGAACCACCCCCGCAGGGAACAGGATCGGCCGCCACGAGTTCGACTTCTTCCACCGAGCCTTTGCCTCGCTTCCAGTAGAGAGGTATCGACGAGGTGCACCCACAAGCAAGGACTCGGCGATGCCGTCCCCGGGACGCATTTCACGGCGTTCGCGCCACGAAGACCGACCCATCCCGATGTCTCTCCGCAAGGGGCCCTTGCGCCCGTCCCGCGATCGGATCCGGGCGGTTTGGGAACCACGGAGTTGTAATCCCCCGCCGGGACGTGAAAATCCGAAGCTGGACAGCCCTCCGGCGACGATCGGCAATCCGATGGTCTCGGCGGGGGGCACTTGAGGAGTCAGCTCGATGAAGCTTCGGTGTCTGGGGATGTTCCTGCTCGTCCTGGCCTGCGAGGGCGGCGCGTCTGCCGGCGAGCTCAAGGTGGGGGCGGCGGCGGTCGACCTGGTCGCGGACGACGCGATGGTCATCGGCGGCGGGATCGGCCCGCACAAGGTCGTCGGCCAGGAGGGGAAGCTTCGCGCCTCGGCGATCGTGATCGAGGACCCGCGAGGGGGGAAGGTCGCCCTGGTCGAGTGCGACGTGCTGATGCTCAACCGCGACGTCCTCGACCGCGCCGCGAAGCAGATCGAGCGCGAGACGGGAATCCCGTTCGATCATATCCTGATCAACGCGACGCACACCCATCACGCGCCGACGACGGTGACCATCCATGGATATCGGCGCGAGGAAGGGTTCACGAACCAGGTCGGGGACAAGGCCGTCGAGGCCGCCGTCGCCGCTTCGAAGCGGCTCGCCCCGGCCACAATGTCGTTCCGGCTCGGCCAGGAGTCGACGGTCGGCAGGAACAGCAGGCTCCTGCTCGCCAACGGGATGATCTACTGGGTGGGCCCGCTCAACGAGGTCGTCCGGCCGACCGATCCCTTCGACCCCGATCTGCCCGTCTGGGCGTTCCGCCGCCAGGATGGGACCTTCGAAGCCGTGATGTTCAACCACTCCACCCACACCATCGGCGCCCACAAGCCGGGCGTCCGATCGCCCTCCTTCTACGGGCTCGCGGCCCAGGGGCTGGAGAAGGAAAAAGGGGGGACGTTCCTCTTCTTCGAAGGCGCCTCGGGCTCGACGCACAACCTCGACCTGGCCGGGCCGGAGATGACGCACAGGATCACCGAGGCCGTGACCGATGCCCTGGACCGCGCACGGCCCCACCCCGTCGGGCGCGTCAGGGGTCTCCGCAGCGAGCTCACCTTCAAGGTCCGGGACTTCGACGACGCGAAGGATGACAAGGCCGTGGTCGACTACGAGGCCAAGCAGGTGAAGGACCCGAAGGTCGCCCAGTTCGTGGTGGACGTCTTCCGGGACATGCGCGAGGAGTTGGCCCCCATGAAGGGGCAGGAGCGCAAGACGTGGGTCCAGGCCATCCAGATCGGCGACACCGCCGTCGTGGGGGTCCCCGCCGAGTTCTTCACGGTGCTGGGGATCGAGATCAAGCGCCGCTCGCCCTTCCGCTACACGTACGTCTTCGAGCTCGCGAATGACTACATCGGATACATCCCCGATCGCCGCGGCCACGAGCTGGGCGGGTATCAGACGTGGACGGGCCTGCACAGCTACGCGGCGCCCGGGACCGGCGAGGCGATCGTCGCGGAGGCCCTCAAGCTCCTCGAACGCCTGCACGGAGAGTAGGGGCGGGACCCATGAATCGCTTCGCGAAATCGGACCGACTCCACTGGATCGACATCATGCCGAAGGGTGTGACCTCGGAATAAGGTGACCTGGGTGTCTGGGGATGGTGCCGGGAGTCGTGAGAAGATGACAATTTAGCGGGACGAGGACGGCGAGTTCGAGTGTCCAATGTCGAGGCTTCGACGTTATTCCGACCCAAGCCCGAAGGAGTCGCCTTCCGTGAGCCATCCCCGTTTCCAATTCAAACTGTCTGGGCTGGCAGGCTTCGTGCTGGTGGCGGCAATGACCCTGGCACCGATTTCGGCAGGAATTCACGCCAATACCTTGATAGCGGCGTCCTACATGGCGGTCGTCGGAATTCTCGGCCTCGCAGCCCTCTCAAGCCTTCGCGACGATCGCACCTTTCGGCTGGGATTTGCGGTTAGCGGCAGCCTTTACCTTCTCGTGTCGGGTGTAACGTTTCGCGTCCCGGCGGTAGTCGGTCAGCCAAACCTGGGGCTGATGTGCGAGGCGGCAGGTGCGA
>JAABUN010007632.1_pt1 | contig 11527 bp, 8 predicted proteins | sample 5559311 | NCBI WGS metagenome assembly JAABUN01 (sample SAMN10711877, study PRJNA513370) | rock metagenome | isolation source: Antarctica rocks | place: Antarctica: Victoria Land, Siegfried Peak sud | reverse complement strand
CGCCGGCGCAGAACTGCTGCAGAGCACCGAGGACCTGGTTGAAGGCGGTGAAGAAGGCGAGGAAAGCTGCCACCGAGACGGTGCCGTTCAGCGGGCCGCCGACCAGCGCGAAAACCGCCACGCTGCAAAGCATGGTGAAGCCTGCGTTGAACACGACCACCATCGCCTGGCTGCGGCGCACCGACAACGCGGCGGCGACGTTATCGGTGAGTACCCGCGACCATTGGGAGAAGGCCCTGCCTTCGGCCGCGGCCAGCCGCAGCGTGCTCAACCCGGACAGCAACTGGTAGCTGGTGGACGACAACCGCTGCTCGGCACGGTACAACCGCCGCTGGCGGCGGATCCCGGTGCGCGCCAGCAGCAGCGACACCAGCAGGCTCAGCAGCACCATGCCGACCGCGATCAGAGCCAGCATGCCGCTGAAGAAGAACAGCACGAGCAGATTGACCAGGCCGGTGACCAGGCCGAGCGCGGCAATCGTCGAGACGCTACTGAGCGTCTCCCGGACCCCGCTGATGCCCAGCGCAATGGTGCCGAGTTCGGCTGCCGTGTACCGCTGGAAGAAGCTCATCGGCAAGGCAAGCAGCCGAGCCCAGATCGCGGCCTGCACGGTCAGGTCGACCCGCCCCTCTAGGCGCAGCACCGCAATGTTCTGGACGACGGTCAGCGCCGCGACCACCACGGCACTGCCCATGATCAACAGCGCACCCTCGACAACCAGGTCGCGTTGGTCCTGCGGCACCCAGTTGCCCAGGACGGCCCCGGTGAGCACCGGCACCAACAACCCGATCACCGCCACGGACAGGGCCGTCAGCAGGAACCGGTGGCCGTCCCGGCGACTGCCGCGCATCCCGAACCGCAGCAACCCGCCGATTCGCGTGGTGCCCTCCGGCAGTGCGGCGTACAGCATGGTCGCGTCCACCCGTAGCCGAGCAGCCGAATCCTTGTCCAGCTCGGTCGGTGTCGATGCCTGTGGGTCGTGCAGCAGATATCCGCGGGAACCCGGCACCAGTTCGACCGCCCGGCCACCGCGACGCAGATAGCCGACCAACGGGCCGAAGTCCCTGGTCCACCATGGGCCGATCAGCCGCACGGTGCGCACCGGTATCCCGGCGCTCGCGGCGATTCGGTCGATCAGCACCCGGTCGTCGACGGGCGCCGCCGATTCCCACGGCGGTTCCGCCAGCCGCTGGGGCAGGTCGACCCGCGCCCGGTGCGCCACCGATGTCAGCACCTGCAACACCGGGGATTCCGGTCCCGCCACCACGCCGCGCTGCCGAGTGGATTCGGCGAGCAGTGAGTTGAAGGACAGTTCGGTGCGCCGGTCGGAACGGACGTTCTGTTCCTGCTGGCGCTGCAACGCCGCGCGCTCGCTGTCCCGCTGCCGTTCCACGGCGCGGTCTAGAGCGTGGCCCAGCCGCAAGGCGTGCAGCAACAGCGCGCCGGCGAGTTCACCAGATGACAGCAGCGCTCCGGTCCTGCGGACCCGTAAACGGGCCGGCTCTCGGACGCTCAGGTGATCCAGTTCGGTCAGGCACACCCGATCGCCTGCCGCATAACCCGACGCGGTGCCCGCTCCGGCGCCTCGCACCGAACCGGACAGCACGTCCACCCACAGCACGCCGTCCACCGAGCGCAGCACCTGGCCCTTGCGGACATCGATTTCCGCGACTTCCAGCGCGGTGAACTCCCGCGGCGGCAGGTCGCGGCGCAGCGCGCGCTCCATGGCCGCCAGACCGTCGTCAATGCCCCGCACGCACTCAGCGGCCGCCTGCAGACAGTCGACCGGGGCCGCCGAGTCACCGTCCGGTGGCACCCAGCCATCCCGGTTCGCCGCGCGCCGGGACAGCTGCTGTAGCTGCGCCAACGGCACGGTGGACAGCAGTGAACCGTTCACCGGGCGACCAATCACCTGATGTTGCGGACCGGCCGGCGCGCCAAGGGCCAGCACGGCGCCGGCCGGTATCCGACACAGCGGGGTCCATCTGCCCACCGGCCGGCCGTCCCGGATCTGCGCGGCGAACAGGTCGAGCGCACCGCGATGCACGAGGATCAGTTCTCCGGGTCGGGACACGAACAGCACCGCGCCGGCGTCGTCCAGCGGAGTCCCGCGCGCTGTCAGGTACGACCCGAACGCGGACTCCGCCGAGGGATCCGCCGGTCCCGACGACGGTTCCCCGTGCAGTGCAAGGATTTCCTGGTTCGTGCTCATGCCGAACTCACCAGCCTTCGATACTCACCGGACAGCGCCATCAGCTCCTGGTGCGTGCCCCGCTCGATCGCCTCGCCGTTGCGCAGCACGATGATCTCGTCGCAGTCCCGCACGGTGGACAACCGGTGAGCGATGATCAGACAGGCGTTGCCCCGGCGCAGCAGGTTGTCCATCACCCGGCGTTCGGTCTCCCCGTCCAGCGCGCTGGTGGCCTCGTCCATCACCAGCACCGTCGGCCCGCGGACCAATGCCCTGGCAAGCGCCAGCCGCTGCCGCTGCCCGCCGCTGAAGTTCGATCCGCCCTCGCACACCCGGCTGTCTACACCGCCGGGTCGGCGAGCCACCACATCGTAGATTTCGGCGTCCCGCAGCGCAGCAATGACGTCGTCGGCCGGCACTCCGGGATCCCAGAGCGTCAGATTGTCGCGGATGGTGCCTTCGAACAGGAACACGTCTTGTTCGACGAACGCGATGGAGGTCGCCAGCTGCAGGCGAGAATGCTGGCCGCGTTCCCGCCCATCGAACAGGATCTGACCGGACCGCGGCCGGTATGTACCCGACAGGATCCGACCGACGGTCGACTTGCCGCTGCCCGAGTCGCCGACCAGGGCGATCCGACGGCCGGGCGCCAGCTCGAACGACAGGTCGTGCAGCACCGCCGGTGCGAGCGGCCCGTAGCCGAAGGTGAGGTCCCGGACCACGATCTGTCCGGACAGCAGGCAGTCGCCGGTCGGGAGATCATTGCCGAACACCGCGTCCGCGGGCTGGGCCATCACGTCACGGATGCGGTCCACGTCGGCGGAGATGTCCTGCAGCCGCTCGCCCAGGTTGGTCAGCTGGCTGACCGGGCGGGACAGCCCCGCCAGCAGCGCCTGGAAGGCGACCAGCAGACCGACACTGATCGCCCCGTGGCTCGCTTTCAGGCCGCCGATCAGCAGGATCAGCCCGGCGTCCAGAGTGGCCAGCGCGGGCGGCACCGCAGTGAGCATGATGGTAGGGCGACCCAGCGTCTGTTCCAGATTGGCGACCTTGGCCTGGAAGCCGGCCCACCGGGAGAACGTCGCGGATTCCATCCCGGACGCCTTGACGGTCTCGATCATCCTTAGCGTGGTGATGGTGGTGGCGGCCAGCTTTCCGCGGTCCGCCCGCAGCCGGGCCACGGCGTCGGTGCGCAGCCGGGACACCCACCGCAGCACGCCGACGTTGAGTACGGCCATCCCGACGCCGATCAGGCACAGCAACACGTCGTAGCTGAGCATGATGCCTGCGTAGAACAGCACCAGCACCAGGCTGACGACGGTGGTCGCGATGTCCCTGGAGAGCAGGTCGGCGACCAGGTTGTTGGCCCGCACCCGGCGGGCGAGTTCCGCGGGTTGCCGCTGCAGGAAGAACTCCACCGGCAGGGTCAGCAGATGCCGGAAGAAGCCGGGGGTCGCCGTCACCGACATCTTGGTGTACAGGGTGATGAAGCTGCGTTGCTGGATCTCGGTCAGTACGAACAGGGCCAGCGCGGTGAGCAGCATCGCCAGCAGCAGCCCGCCGAGCCCGTCGGTGCCGGTCGCCGGCAGCACGGTGTCGATGAAGATCCTGGTGTAAGCCGGGGCGACCAGCCCCGGCACCACCAGCAGCACGCTGGCCAGCAAGGTCAACGCCAGCACGTCGACGCCGGAGCGTCCCCAGCGTTCCCGCAACGACCGCCAGAGTGCCGGCCGGTGGCCACCGACGCGGAAATCGGGGCCTGGCTCGAAGGTCAGCACGATCCCGGTGTAGCCGCCGTCGAACTCCTCGTAGGGCATCTGGCGGGGGCCGCTAGCCGGATCGTTGACCTTGACCCAGCGCCGGCCGAACCGCTCCCGCATCCCCTCGACCACCATGAAGTGCTGGAACGCCCAGAAGATGATCGCCGGCCGACGCAGCGCGGCCAGATCGTCCAGATCCATCCGGAACCCGCGGCCGATCAGACCGTAGGCGCGCGCGGCATCCACGATGTTCTTGGCGCTGGCGCCGTCCCGGCTGACGCCGCACATCACCCGCAGCTCCTCGAGCGGGACCACCCGTCCGTAGTAGCCGAGCAGGATCCCCAGGCAGGCGGCTCCACATTCGACCGCTTCCATCTGGATGACGGTGGGCGTCCGGCGCTGCTGCCGGCGACGCCGGTGCCGACGCCGTTCGGGTTTCCCGACACCGTCCTCAGGGCCGGAGTCGCCGGCGGCCCGGTCGGTCGAAAGTAGCGTCATCGGGAGCCGATGACGTAATCGATCGGTCGGATGGATCCGAGATCGATCTGCGCATGGACCCCGGCCTGGAATGCCAACGGATACGGCGGTCCCTGCGGCGAGGTCCAGGCGAAGCCGGACGGTGTGTCGGCGGGAAGCAGATCGATCAGCACCAACGACACCGGTCCCTGCGCCAACAGCTGCTGCACCAGGTTGGGGTCGAACACCTCGCCGGAAAGCCCCGCAGCGGTGACCGGGAACCCGGAGATCGACGCAACTCGCCCGTGCAGCAACCCGAAGGCGCGAGACGGAGCGGTGGACACGGTGAGTCGCACCGGCATGTCCGGCTGGAGCGCACCCAGCTGGCCGGTCGGCACCACCACGACGGCCTGCAGCGCCGGACCGGCGCCCGCATCGGCTTCCAGCACGAACAGGGCGTCTGTCGGGGCAACGGTCCGCCCGGCCGGGTAGTCGGCGACCATCACGGTCGCGGCGACCGGCGCGAGGATCCGGTGGTCGGTGCCCGCCGGATCGGTGACCGTGGCCAGCGTCGAGCCGGCAGCGACGTGCTGGCCGGCGCCGGCCTGGCTTCGGTGTACAACGGCCTGGAACCCGGTCTCCACCCTGATCACCGCATCGAGCCGGGACAACACGCCGCTGCCCGCCATGGTCTGCGGCAACCGGCCGAGCACCGCCCAGACGACGGCGCCGATGATCAACACCAGGGCGACGAAGACCACGATCCAGGATCGCGGGCTGGACAAACTGACCGTGGTGTCCAGGTCGTCGGGATCACGCGCGTGCCGCAATGCCTTGAACCGGAACTCCATCGACGTCCTCCCCCCACTCGAGTAACTTCCCGGGATCGACGGAAGCGGGCCGGCTGCCGATCACGAACTCGCCGACGCTGCTCTCGACCATTCGGTCCAGTCCAGTGGCGTCGCCGAACGCGGTGGAGTCACCGGAGCCCAGCGCCAGCGGCGCCAGACCCATCTCGGTGGCGACCAGGTACAGGCTGCCGAACAGCACCCCGACGTTCTTCAGGGTCAGCGCATAGGCAATCGACTCGTACTTCCACATCACCCGGCCGAATCGGGCGCTGATCACCAGCAACACCTGGGGCGCCATGGCCATGGTGGAGGCCGACTGCGCGGACCACAGCAGCGGGTCGACCTTCTCGCCGAGCGGGGCCACCCATTCCAGCCGGTGTTCCACGGATCGGTAGTGCCACATACCGGGGTCCAGGCCCGCACAGCGTCGCACCACCGGGTAGATCTCCAGTTCGTGCAATCCCCCACCGGACGGGTAGGGCCGGTCGACGATCTCGTCGCAGCCATCCAGCGTCTGCTCGATCGATCGGGTCCGAGCGGTGCGGTAGAACAGCTCGGCGAGCTGCTCGATCGAGATCGGGTGCGCGTCGTCGTGCGCGCGCACCGACCGGCGACTCTCCATCACCTCGACCAGTCCGGCGGTGCGCCCGACCTGCGTGCTGAGATCCGGTACCGGCAGGTCGACGACCCGGCCCGGCAACGGAGCAGGTGCGGCCGGCTGCCGGTCGAACCGGTCGCGGCCCGGGTAGCTGCCGCCCCAGCCGGTGACGATCCGCGGATTGCGGGTGCGCGAGTGCAGCCACCAGTCGAACAGATTCCAGGCGACCGCGCCGGGCGGCTCCGCGGGCGGCTGCGCGTCGGCCGGCAACTGGTCGAGCACCGCGGCGCGGATGAGTTGCTCGAGCACGGCCCGTACCACCGGGCCGGGCACCGATTCCGATCCGCGGGCGACGTCGGCCCAGCTGGTCCAGGACGTCAGGCAGCCGACCACCGCGATCGCGGGCCGGCCTAGTTCGACGGCCAGGTGGCTGCCCGGATGCTGCGCGATGAGTGCGCCGCGTTCCCGGCGGACCACGGCGAAGCGGGACAGTCGTTGCCGGGCAGCGGGGTCGAAGGCCGGCGGCGACTCGCTCGGGCCGGCGCCGAGCGGCAACAGTCGGCAGATCACCTGCTCGCCGAGGGTCAGCGTCCGGGCGAGCATCCCGGCCGCATCGAGCCGGCGGACGTTCTCCACCCACCGGAACAGTCCGCCAGGCCCACCGTGCGCCAGCGCGGCAGCCTGCAGTTCCTCTTCGGGTACGTCCGTCGACTCCAGCCGGCGGAGCAGGGCCAACAGCCATTCCGACACCCGCTGCGCGCCCGCCGTAGCGGCGCCGAGGCTGAGGCGGAACTCGCCTGGACCGTCGAAGGTCATCACCACACCCCGGTTCAATCGGATCCGCTTGATCGGGTCCGAGGTGACCGCCGGAGCCTGCACCGTCGTCATCGCCGTTGCCTTCCCATCAAAAGAACACGCTGATCGGGTTGAGCTCGGCGTACGTGCGCGGTCGCCGCAGTGCACCCATCCGCACCGGCAGGTCGTACAGCCGAGCCGGACCGAGTCGTCGCCAGAAGTGACACAGGCCCGGCGCCATCACTTTCGCCACCCGCAGTTCCAGATCCGGTCGGGACTGGTCGACCACCAGTACCTCGTGACCGGCCGCCGCGGCCCGATCCACGAAGAACTCGACGTAGCCGGCAACCGTCGGCAACTGCGGCGCAGGGTGGTCCGTCGACCTGGCCGTCAGATTCGGCGTCGGCAGCAGCCAGGGATGCTGGTCGACCGTGGCCGTTCGCCACCAGTTCAGCGTGGCCACGTCCTCCTCCAGGTAGATCGTGTTGTCGTCGGAGTCCCTGCCGTGCACGGCCGGAAGGAACTGGTTGGCCTCTGTGAGTGCGCGCAACGCCGCCAGCTGAGGGTCGACATGGCTGCCGAAGGCCAAGATGATGTCCTGGATCGAATGGTCAAGGCGTCGGGACACCGCGGCGTAGGTCGGGATTCCCAAGTCGGTGGTCAGGTCCAGCAGCCACAGACTGCGGCCCATCTCGCGGTAGTAGGCGACCAGCTGATCGAAGTACGGATCGCCGAACTCGGCTAGGTCGACGCCCGGCCGCGGCAGCCGGTTGTACCACCAGATTCCGACGGCGTCCCGCTCGACGAGTTCGAACGCCCCTTGCAGGATCGCCTCCTCCAGCGTGTTGCCGGCGGCGTTGCCGTTGCCGTCGCTGTAGGTGAAGAAGTGATCTGTGCAGTCGGGATGGCCGAACCAGACGTAGGCGGACGGGACGTAAACGGTCTCCTGCCTGGTCATCGACCAGGCGTCGGTCCAGTCGATCTCCAGTTGCTCGTCGAACGGCTCGGGCACCCGGTGGATCAGGTTGTCCGGGCGGGCGTTGGTCGTTCCCCGGTCGGCGAACTGCTCCGGCGCGAAGCCCATGAGCTCGTTCGGCAACAGGTACCGGTGACCGAGCTGGTCGGCGCGGCATCGCAGCGTCGGCCGGTCGTCGCTCCACACTCCGCAGGACCGTTCGATGGCCTCGCAGATCCCCGAAACCTTGGCCTGCACGTCCGACCGGCCCTTGCCGCCGCTGTTGCCGCGCAGGTTCTTGCGGAGCACGGTGATGTTGTTGCGCACCATTGCGAAGTTGTGACCGGCACTGTAGCTGTAGGCCAGGCCGGTGTCGTCGGTCCGAAGTGGTTCCAGCCAGGAGACGGCGCCGCTGATCCGGGACACATGCTTGGCCAGCCGGTCGAAGGTGAGCTCCGGTCGGATGGACCGGAATCCGCCGTCGGCCGAGAAGATGACGGGCTCGCGCTCGAGCCGCACCCGCGGGTCGACGTGCATGATCTTCGGATCCCCGCAGACCGGGCATTGGGGCAGCCGGATCACCTGGTGCGAGCCGACCTCCAGATTGCGGGTGTCGAGGGACAGAATCCTGCCGACGAGGTTCGTTCGGCCGGTCACCAGAAGGCGCAGCACCTCGGTAGCCGCCAGCGCATCCGCCACCGCCCTGGTGGTCGGCAGGCCGGCCCGTGACAGCACACTCGACTCTGCGACTCCACCGAACTGGCGCAGGTACTGCTCCACCATCCGGTTGGCATCCAACCGCTGCCGCAGGCACTCCCAGCACGCCGATTCGTCGGGATCGAACAGCGGTCCGACCCATGTCCAGTATCCGCTCGGCTTCGTCAGCATCCAGCGGTGTCCACGGGCCCGCTGGTCCCGATTGATCTCGTCCAGCTCAGGGTTGAGGTAGTCGTCGGCCACCACGACCGTCAGGTATGGATCCGGATCGTCGGCATCGACCGTGCGGACACCGTTGTCGGCCAGCGCCCGGCTGAACCCGGACGCGTCGGCAGTCCCGACGGTTCGCACCAGTACCGGCCGGCCCGCCAGCACGTCGGGCACGCGGCGCGGGTCGACACCCTCGGCGTCCCAGTAGGCGGTCGGTTCGGGTGGCAGCCGGGAGCAACCTTCGGCCAGCAGACCGATCCGGGCGTACTTCTGCAGCGCGGTCATCACGGCCGGGAGCGGGTGAATGCGCCCGGACGCAAGCGCGATCTCGGTCACCGTCCTGGTGCCGTCGAGCTGGTCGAGCACCGAGCGCTCGGGGGCTCCGGTCAGCAGATGGGATGCGTGTTCGGTGAGGAAGAAGGTGGCATCCGCACCGCTGCGCACGGAAACCAGGTGGGCTTTCAGCCGGGGACGCTCCATCGGGAAACTCCTGACACTGTCTGGTTTCTGGGAGCCGCCGACCGTCGGGTCGGTCGGGGTGTCGCGATCGAATCCGAACCAGCCGGCCAGCTTGCCGGTCAGGCCCGGGTCCGATCCCGGGACACCAGCAGTCCGAGAACAACCATCACCACGGCGATGGCGCCGAAGGTGAACATGCCGTCGGCGGACACCGGTGTGGCCAGTCCGTTGAGAATCGCCAGGCACACACACACCACCACTGAGATCCAGCAGAAGATGCCGATGAAGATCCGCAGGTGCCGATTCATCGCGGCCGGCCGATCGGTGTCATGCTTCGCGCCGGTTGCGGAACAGCGCGGCACCGATCGCCAGCATGATGCAGGCAATCGCAAACGTCACCACGCCGGAGGTGGACACCGGTTTCGCCGAGGCGTTCGCTACCGCGAGCACCCCACAGACAAGGGTGCCGATGATGCAGAAGATCAGGAAGAAGCGCCGAACATGCGGATTCATCACGGTTCCTTTCGGTATCGGGCCGGATCGGCCAGGGATGATCAAAACGCAAGTGCAAGAACGGGTTCGCTCATGCCGACCACCGCCGCCCCCGGGAGGCGTCCGGCGCCGACTCGTGGACCGGATCGGAATCGGCGGATCGGCGACCTAGGATCGGGTCGGCGGACGTGATCCGGCGCTGGCTCGTCCTGGGTTGACCGACGACATCGCAGGCTCGGCGCTCGGACACACCGAACCCATCGCGAAGGTCCTCTACCGCGGCGCAGCGGGATTCGGCAGTCAGGTACCGCTCCTGGGTCAGCTGTCGGAGCATCAGGATGTCCAGGCACTGGTTGGCCATCAGGCTCTTGAGGTCCTTGTTCTCCCGCTCCAGTTCGCGCAGTCGGCGAGCATCCTCGGCCTTGATCCCACCGTATTGGCTCCGCCACCGGTGGAAGGTCGCCTCGGACACCCCGAACCGACCGGCCACCTCATCGATGGCCCAGCCACCACCGACCAGCACCTCGGCCTCCCGCAGCTTCTCGATGATCTGGCGCGGGGTGTGCCGTCGTGGCGTGTTCATCGCAGTGTTCCGTTCGTGGTCGGGCCGATGGCCGGCGACGCCGACTGTTCCGGCGGCAGGTCCTGCCATCCGGACCACACGTCGGCGCGGTCGAGCTGGGTCAACAGGTCGCGCAGCTCAGCGTCCGCTTCGACGACGGACAGATCGAAACGTCCTGCACACCAATGGATGACGTCGACCTTGCCCGGCCAGCTCAGGAGTGCTTCGAGCAGCGCACATCGCCGGGCATCGAGCCCCACCCGCCCGATACCGTCCGGAGCGATCGCCTCGAACCGGGTGCCGATCTGCAGGATCACCGGATGGTCCGGGCGGTCGGGTGCGTTGGACCGCGGCAGCTCCGAACTGATCCGACCGCCGAATCCGGATGCCCGATCGGCCACCCGCCGGCCGGTCCTGATCAGTCGGATCGCACCGAGCACCTGCACGTACCGCGGGATCCAAGGTCGATCCGCCAGCGCGTCACAGCGATCGGAGTCCGTCAGCGCTGCATTCAGACCCGCTCCATCGGGTATCGCGGTCGCGTCGTTCACCGCGATGTACTCGGCCTGCAGACGTGGTAGCGGATCCCCCGCGAAGCCCAGCGGTCGGCCGGTCGGCGAGGTGCTCACCGCCCCGGACACGGTGACGAACACGCGGTGCATCGGCCCCGCGCGGTCGACCGGTCCGCCAAGTGCCGCCACGTCGGCCAGTACGGCATCCGGGTGCGTCAGGTATCCAGCGAAACCGCCGCTCTGCCAAGCGACATCGGCATCGCGGAGGAAGGCGCTGAAGTCGTGCGCGTCGCCGACCCGCAACACCGTCGGAGTGTCGACCTTGGTGAACTCGGCCATCCCGTACCGGCAGGTGTCCAAGCCGAATCCCTGGTCCACGCGGACCCGGCCGTCGAATTCTCCGAACGAACCGCCATAGCTGTGCGAGCGAGGAATCGTTGCGGTGTCGGCCAGCTCCTCGACCGGTCCGGGATGTCGAACCAGCAACCAGCTGTCCCGGTCCACGATCCCGGCGCCCACCAGCGCCGGTAACCATTCAGCGGACTCCACCACCGCCATGGCCGTCGACCCGGTCCGGACGTCCTCGACCCCGGTGACCGGACATCCGGTCAGCCACTGCAGGAGTGGACGTTCGACGTCGATCACGGGTGAGGCGCCCTTCCGGTCCTGGTCAATGTGCCGCCATTCAGCCAGACCGCAAAGGCGGGCGGGGTCACCATGACCGCATCCGGCCAGCAGGTTCGGTGTCCTATACAGGCCAACCCGACGTCGCGGCGTCGCATGACCGCGCACAGTCGGCTGGTGGCCATCGCAGATCCGCAGTCCACAGTCACATCCTGTGTCCCGGCACCCCAGGACTGATGAACATTCAACGAGTCAGCATCGAGAGCCCAAGGAGCACACCATGTTTGCTCACCTCGTCACCGCCGGACTGACCGGACTGCTGTTCCTCGGTGCCGCGCCGCAACC
>JAABUN010007631.1_pt1 | contig 11527 bp, 10 predicted proteins | sample 5559311 | NCBI WGS metagenome assembly JAABUN01 (sample SAMN10711877, study PRJNA513370) | rock metagenome | isolation source: Antarctica rocks | place: Antarctica: Victoria Land, Siegfried Peak sud | reverse complement strand
CGTCCCGCCCGTCCTCCTTCACCCCGACACCTGCACAGCGCGGACATGGCGGCATGCTCGCCCTCCCGTACTCCAGCCTACTCTCAGCGCCGAGAGGGTAGCACACCCAGACTTCGCGGTCTCGTCGAAGAAGGAGGAAGCCGTCCATGCCCGCCCGCCCGCTGCACCGCCTGATCACGCTCGGTCGAGCCGCCGCGCACGGGCTCCGTCGGCGGCTGCTGGCCGCCACGCGCCCAACCGTCGCGCCTCTCGCTGTTGGCACCCTCGCCGACCTGGCGCGGAGCAAGCAAGCGCTGGTGGCGGAGAACGCGCTCCTCCGCCACCAGCTCGCCGCCCTGTACCGCAGCGTCAAGCGGCCGCGTTGCACCCCGATCGACCGCGCGCTGCTGGTGCTCCTGGCAAACCGCGTCAGCGCCTGGCGGTCGGCGCTGCTGATCGTGCAGCCCGCCACGCTCCTGCGCTGGCACCGTGCGTTGTCCCGTGGGCACTGGCGTCGGCAATCGCGGGCGGCCGCCCCGGCGCACCGCCCGCCCCTCGCCCCCGAGACGGGCACCCCGATCCGGGAGATGGCCGTAGCCAACCGCACCCGGGGTGCCGAGCGCATCCGCGGCGAGCTGCCGAAGCTGGGCATCCGGGTCGCCAAGTCGACCGTCCAGAAGTACGCGCGCGAGGCCCGCCCGCCCCGACGCGCCGGGCAGCCCTGGGCGACCTTTCTGCGCAATCACGCCCCCGACATCTGGGCCTGCGACTTCCTCCCGGTGAGCGATCTCTTCTTCCGGCAGGTGTTCGCCTTCTTCGTCATCGAACTCGGTTCCCGTCGGGTCGTCCATGTCGGCGTCACGCGCCACCCGACCGACGCCTGGGTTGCCTAGCAGCTGCGCGAGGCGACGCCATTCGGCCAGCGCCCCCGCTACCTCATCCGTGACAACGACCACAAGTACGGGGTGGCATTCGCGCGGGTCGCGACGGCGAGCGGCATCATGGAGCTGCGCACGGCGTACCGCGCCCCCGACAGAACGCGACGTGCGAGCGGCTCCTGGGCAGCGTGCGGCGGGAATGCCTGGATCATCTCCTCGTCCTGGGCGAGGCGCACCTGCGACGCATTCTCCGCGAGTATGTCCGGTACTTCAACCGCGACCGACCGCACCAGGGCCTGGCGCAGCGGGTCCCCGGTGGCTCCGAGGGGCGTGCCGGTCGGGCGGCGACGGACGGCAGCGTGCGGGCTACCCCCATCCTGGGCGGCCTCCATCACGCGTATGCCCGCGCCGCGTAACAGCACGCGGATAGACTTCTCGGCCACCACAGCCGGACAAGCACGTTGGATGAACGAACCGGCCCGGATAGGTAAGCGCGCTGCGACCGAAACCTATCGCCCTGCTACGCCCATGCCGACCAACCCATGAGCGGGTCCGACGGCGTGTCGCCCTTGCGACCATCGCGCCCTCGGGTGATGCTCAGTTGGGCAGTTCCACGACGATGTACTCCTCCTCGATCGATACCGGGTAGGTCTCGGCGACATAGGGTCCCCGCGCCAATCCGGGCGGTGGTTGTCCCTCCTCCGCGAGTAGGGCGCTCCCAGGTGTGACGCGCGCCTCGTAGCTGCGCACGCGCGTGCGCGCCGGGTCGAACCACGATTGCCCGGTGCGCACATCGAACTCCCAGCCATGCCAGGGGCAGCGCAGGACCTCACCGGGACGGCTATAGCTATACTCGCCGGGGACCGATGCCTGCAAGAAGCCGGAGAGTCGACCGGTGCAGAGCGGCCCGCCCTGATGCGGGCACCGATTGCGCAAGGCGAAGATCTCGCCGTCGATGTTGAAGATCCCGAGCGAGCGGCCACCGACCTCGACGATCGTGCGCCCACCGGGCGGGACCTCGCTCACCGGGGCGATCACGTACTTCCCCATACCCCTGCCTGTACCCCGGGCGGCGACCCGAGCGTGCCGCGCTTACAGCTGCGCGAAGCGGTAGAGCCGACGAGCATTCTCGGCCATGATCGCGCGTTCCAGCGGGGGGGCGATCTTCGTCGGGAACGCCTGGTCGGGCGCGTCGAAGTCCCAGTGCGGGTAGTCGGTCGCGAACATCAGGCGCGCGTCCATGCCCAGCTGGGCGAGCAGCCGGTGGAACTCCGCGCCGGTCGGCGGCTCCTCCATCGGCTGGGTCGTGATCCAGAAATGCTCGCGGATATACTCGGAGGGCAGGCGTTGCAGGTGGGGCACCTCCTCGCGGAGGTGGGTGTACGCGCGGTCGAGCCGCCACATCAGCGACGGCAGCCAGCCGAACCCCCCCTCGATCAGGACGATCTTGAGGGTCGGGAACCGCTCGAAGATCCCCTCGGTCACCATGCTGATCACCTGGGACTGGAAGGCGGTGGGCATGCCCGCGTGGTCCTCGATATAGAACGAGGGCCAGCCCGCGCCGGTGATCGGGCCGCCGCCGGACCCCCCGAAATGGATCCCGATCGGCAGGTCGTGGCGCACCGCCGCCTCGTACATCGGCCAATACTTGCGCCGCCCCAGCGGTTCGGCGGTGCGGATCGACAGCAGCACTTGCACGAAGGCGGGGTTGTCGCCCACGCGATCGATCTCGGCCGCCGTCAGCGCCCCGTCCTCGTAGGGCACCACGATCGAGGCCCGCATGCGCGGCTCGGGCTCGACCCACTCGGCGAGTTGCCAGTCGTTGGTCGCGCGCGCATGGGCGGCACCGTATTCCAGGTTCAGTTGGCCGCCGGCCCCGAGCAGGGGATTCATGACCCCGTACTCGATCCCCCAGGTGTCGAGCAACTGCTCGCGCAGGAAGTCGAGGTCCGAGCCGGGCGGCTGGCCGGAGGGGGGCCAGGAGTCGGTGCGGGCGGCATCCTGATTGGCGCGGGGGTAGTGGGCCCCGGCCGGCCCGCGCAACCCGAACATCTCGTGGTGCTGTCGCCAGCGCGCCGACATGTATTTGCCGAGCGTCTGCTTCGTCGCCGGGGCGGTGTGGATATCGCAGTCGATGACCGCGAGCTTGGTGCGTTCCCGCGTCGCCGGTCGGGTCGAGAGTACCGTCATCGGTTCCATCCTTTCGTATCCGTCAGCCAGCGACCATCCTCTGGTCATCGCGCTCGGGGAAACGTGCCGCCCCCGCCGCCCGCTCGCGCCCGCTCGCGTCAGAGTCGGTAGAAGGCGCGGGCATTCTCGGCGAGGATCTTGCCGCGGAGTTCCCTCGCGAGACCGGTCGGCAGCGCCGCCTCCACCGCGTCGAAATGCCAGTGCGGGAAATCCGTGGCGAACAGCAGCAGCTCGTCGATCCCCATCGCGCCGAGGGCTTCGTTCGCCTGGCCGCCATCCGGGGGCAGATCGAGCGGCTGCGTGGTGAGGCGGATGTGCTCGCGCACGTACTCCGAGGGGAGTTTCTTGGTCCACGGCACCTCGCGGCCCAGGCCCTTCCACTCCTTATCCATCCGCCAGAGCAACGCCGGGAGCCAGCTGAAGCCGCTCTCGAGCAGGACGACGCGCAGGGTCGGGAAGCGATCGAAGACCCCCTCGACGATCAGGTTCAGCACCTGCGACTGGAAGACCTGCGCCATGCCGGCGTACTCGTCCAGGTAATACGAGGGCCACCCCGCCCCGGTCGGCGGGTTGCCGGGCGCACCGCCGAAATGGAGGGCGATCGCCAGGTCGTGGCGCACCGCCGCCTCGTAGAGGGGGAAATAGTGGCGGTTGCCGTAGAGCAGCGGCGACCGCACCGGCAAGAAGACCTGCACGAAGCCCGGCTGCCCCCCGACCCGGTCGATCTCCCGGGCGGCCATCTCCGGCTGCTGGCTGGGCACGACGATCGACGCGCGCAGCCGCGGCTCGCGCTCGAGCCACTCGGCGAGTTGCCAGTCGTTCACGGCGCTCGCCATCGCGGCGGCGGCGTCGGGGTTGTGGACACTCTCGGCGGCGTAATCGCAGGCGAGGATGCCGACCTCGACACCCCACGGATCGAGCACCTGCTCGCGCAGCACCGCCAGACTGGAACCGGGCGGGCCACCGTCCGGGGGACGAGAGCCGGGGCGGGCCGCGATCCGCGCCCCGCGCGGATAGGCGGCGTCGACCGGCCCTTTAAAGGCCGACTGGGTGATGTATTCGCGCCAGTGTTGGGAGAGATAGGGGAAGAGTGCCTCGACCCGCGGCACCGTGTTGTGGATATCGCAGTCGATGAACCCCTGCCCCAGTGGTTGAGCGGTGCCTTCGTTGGCCCCTACCGCCACCGTTTCTATCACGATGCGCTCCTTCGTCCCGACGGGATCCGATCAGCACCCGTCGAATGTTGCCCCGATCCTTCCATGCCATGCGTATCCGCAACATGCGTATCCGGTGCCCGCCTTTCAACACCGTCCCCGTCGCGTCAGAGTCCCTTCACCGCCTCCTGGACATCCTTGTTCCAGCGGGTCATCTCCGCCTTAATGTCGGCCTTGTTGAACATGATCGCCTCGAAGGCGCGCTGGAAGCCCTCGGCCCGCTGGACCTGGGTCAGCAACTCGGTCTCGGGGCGCACGCGCGGGGTCGCCGCCTCCGACAGCTTCTTCCAGACCGCCGCGTCGGGGAGTTTGGCGAAGCCGGCGTACTTGTCCGTCCAGCCCTGGATCGGGGCCACGATCCCGCCGTCGAACAAATCCGAGCCGTGCTTCTCGACCATGAACTGCAAGAATTTGAACGCGACCGCCTGGTTCTTCGACTTCGCGAGCACGCCGTAGCTCCAGCCCGGGCCGCTCTCATAGTACGGCTTCGCCGGATCGGTCTGCGGCGCGAGAAGGGAGCGGATGTTCTGCCATTTGTCGGGCGCGAGTTGCTTGAAGGTCCCATAGGCCCACTGGCTCATGGCCGTCGTGGAGGAGGCCTCCTCCTTGGGCATCTTCGCCGACCCGGATTCCTTGTCCTGCGGGCGGAGTATCGAGGCCCCGTGCTTGAACACGTAGTCGTGGAGATTCTGCATGGCGGCGATCCCCTGCGCGCTGTCGAGCGTCGAGGTCTTGCCGTCAGCGGAGAGGAGCTTGCCGCCCGCTTGCAGGAAGTAGGGCTCCCAGAAGGCGTAGGTCCGGTCGGCCCCGTAGCCATGCTGGATCAGGAAGCCGTCGCGGGTGATGTTGCCGCTCGCATCCTTCGTCGTCATCTTCGCCGCCCACGGCCCGAGGTCGGCCCAGGTGATCGGCGTCTGCTGATATTTGGCGATGTCGCCGTCGATTCCCGCCTGCTGCGCGTGGGCGCTGTTGACGAAGAGGTTGCTGGGGATCGCGGACCACTCGATCGGGACCGTGAAGTCCTTGCCATCGACGCGGAGCGCCTCGACCACCCCGGGCTGCCAGTAGCCCTCCCACCCCGCCTTGCCGCCCCAGGGCGTGTAATCGAGCGGCGCGTAGACCCCCGCCTTCGAGAACTTGACGCGGAAGGCGTCGGTGGCCTCGAAAATGTCCGGGCCGCCGCCGGCGGCGAGTTGGGGGAGCATCGTCGTCTTGTAGTCCGCGTCGCGCTGGACCTGGAAATCGAAGTCGAGGTTGAGCTGCGCCTTCGCGCTCGGGAAGATGATCTCGCGCAAGGCTTTGTCCGTGGGCTCGTATTGGTGGCGCCAGAAAACCAATTTCGTCGGCGCACCGCCCGAAGCCTGCGGGGCGGTGCCGGCGGCAGCGCCGGAGGCCGGTTGGGCCGTAGGCGTACTCGAACCGCCGCAAGCGGCGAGCAACGCCGCGCCGCAGCCGATCAGGGCCGTGCGGAGAATGGTACGCCGCGAGATGATCGGACCATCGTGTGCTGACATCGATCCCTCCAGTGACGTCTTAAGACGGTCGTGCGGGTGCAGGGCCATGTGCCTCCGCATCGTGAGGTTCATTTCAATCCGGACACCGCCGCCCCCTGGATGAAGGCCCGTTGCATCACCAGGAAGAGGAGCAGCACCGGCAGCGTGGCGATGATGGCGACGGCGAGGAGCTGGCCATATTGCGGGGCGCGCTGCTCGCCGATGTAGAAGACGATGCCGAGCGGGATCGTCCGCATCGCGTCCTGATTGACGATCACCAGCGGCCAGAGGAAGGAGTTCCACGAGCCGGTGAAGCTGAAGATCGCCAGGGCCGACAGCGCCGGTCGGCACATCGGCAGCATGATGCTCCAGAAGATGCGCGGCTCGCTGGCGCCGTCAATGCGGGCCGCGTCCATGTATTCGCTCGGCACGGAGAGGAAGAACTGGCGCATCAGGAAGGTGCCGAAGGTGCTGACGAGGCCCGGCACGACGAGCCCGGCGTAGGTATTGACCCAGCCGAGCTCCTTGACGATCAGGAAGAGGGGGACGATCGTGACCTGGAGCGGCAGCATGATGGTGCTGAGGATGAAAACGAAGATGATGTTCCGTCCGGGGTAGCTGAACTTGGCGAGGCTGTAGCCCGCCATGGAGCAGAGCAAGAGCGGCGCGAGGGTCTGGGTGAGCGCGACGATGGCCGAATTGAGGAAATAGCGACCGAAGTTCGCCTGCCGGAACGGCAGCAGGTAATTCCCCCACTGGAAGGCCGAGGGGATCCAACGGGTCGGGATGGCGAAGACCTCCGGCTCGGGCTTGAGCGAGCCACTGAGCGCGAACGCGAACGGCAGCAGCATGAAGACCGAGAAGATGATCAGGACCGTGTAGAGCGCGCCATACCCGACGCGACGCGTCAGCCAGCCGCGGTCGTGCTGCCCGCGGGCGGCGGCGGGGACCCGCTGCAAGATACTCATACATCCTCGATCTTGAAGAATTTGAGTTGGATCAGGGTCAGGACCATCAGGAAGACGAACATCACCATTGAGATCGCCGCCGCGCGGCCCATCTCGAGGAGCTGGAAGGCGCGCAGATAGACCTCGATCGGCAGGATCCGGGTCGCGTCGGCGGGGCCGCCGCGCGTCAGCACGTAGAACGAGTCGAACGCCTGCACGGCGTTAACCAGGGCGATGATCGAGACGAAGGCGAGTTGCGGCCGCAGCAGCGGCAGGATGATGTGGCGGAAGCGCGCCCAAGCCCCCGCGCCGTCGATCGAGGCCGCCTCTAGGTACTCGACCGGGACCGCGAGCAGCCCGGCCAGCAGGATGATCATGTAATACCCGGTCGACTTCCAGATGTCGACCGCGATCACGCTGGGCAAGGCGAGCACCGGGCTTGTCAGCCAGGGGATCCCCCGCGGGAACCACGGCGCGACCAACTGGTCGAGCAGGCCGCGTGGGTAGAAGAGCGTCAGCCAGATCAGCGCGGCGACCACGGTCGGCATGATGACCGGGAAATAGAAGGTCACCTCGAAGACGTGGCGGAAGCGCGGCAACGAGTACAGCACCAGGGCGAGGAGCAGCGCGACGAGGACGAGCGGGATCGTCTGCCCGACCAGGAAGACGCCGGTCACCTTGAACGAGTTCAGCACGCGCTCGTTCGAGGCCAGGAAGCGATAATTGTCCAGGCCGATCCAGCGGGGTTCCGAGATCAGATCGTACTTCTGGAACGACATCACGACCGCGCGGAGCATGGGGTAGAGGCGGAACCCCAGGAAGAGGAGGAGGACCGGGAGGACGAAGAGGAAGCCCCAGATTTTCTGCGTCGTGCGGTAGGTGAGCCGCAACCGCGGCAGGGTCAATGACCGCGCCGGTGCCGATGGCGTGGTGAGCGGGAGTCTGCCGCGCATAGGCCCTCACAAGATTCATCTCTCTACGGCGAGACAACGCGATAGTCGGGGAACGAGGAGATCCACCTGGCGTATGGGGCTTTGCACGATAACTCGCCGATCGGGCCCGCTGTCGCCGACACGGACGCGGACTCCCGGCACCGGCAAGCGGCGGCGGAGCGGTTTCTTGGGCAAAGCCAGCGGATGGAAACGTTTCCATATAACTAAACTAACATATGGCCGGATAACATGTCAATCGATGCAGCCGACTATCATGCCGCTGTCGTGCTATCGTTTAGACGGATCGGCGCTGCCTATTCCCCTGCTATAGCGGTCCGTCGATCGGCTGAAATGGCTACCCAGCTTATCCGCTCAACAGTTGGGCGGCCTGGGTGCGCGCACAAGTTGTCAGAGCGGTGAAGCGCCAAACAAATTCGGGGCATATCGCCGCCACTGCCCCACGAAGCGTGGCGGTTGGCGTGGCACGCGCCAGCGAGGAGCACACCCTTCACCGGTCCGTCTCACAGCGCTGTCGACTCATGCGCGCACCTGGGCCGCCCGGCGGGATAGTCGCCGGGCCGACGGGGCGGCACAATCCGGGACGGACCGATCGCCACGCCGTCTCTCGTGACGTTGGCGCTGCCGTGCTGCCCGAGGGTTGTGCATGCTCACCCACAGTCTCGCTCGCCTGCGCCGGTTCGCCCGACGCTGCGCCGACACGGTGCGCGCGCGGGTCAGCGCGTGGACGACGCCGCGCCCGCCCTCGCTCGCCACGGGCCTGGCGACCGATCTCGTGCGTCGCCGCCGCGACCTCCTGCTGGAGCACGCCATCCTGCGGCAGCAGGTGATCGTCCTCGGCCGGACGGGCAAGCGGCCGACATTTACCCCACGGGACTGCGGGCTGCTGGTCCTGCTCGCCGGTCGGCTACGCGCCCGGGCGGGCGCGCTGCTGAGCGTCCAGCCCGAGACGGTGCTGCGCTGGCACCGGCGGGGCTGCCGCCTGGCCTGGCGGCGGAAGTCGGCACAACGGGCCCGCCCCTCGCCGCTGGCGGCCGCGACCATCGAGTTCGTCAGGCAGCTGGCGCGCGAGAATCCGCTTCGGGGTGCCGAGCGGATCCGCGGCGAGCTGCGCAAGCTCGGCATCCGCGTCAGCAAGCGGACGATCCAGGAGTGCCTGCGCCGGGTGCCACGGTCGCGCCCACGCGGCCAGCGCTGGGCGACGTTCCTGCGCAACCACGTCGGCGCGGTGGGGGCGTGCGACTTCCTGCAGGTGACCGACCTGCCGTTCCGGCCGCTGTTCGCCTTCTTCCTCGTGGAGCCGGGCTCCCGCCGGGTCGTCCACGTCGGCGTCACCCGCCGCCCGACGGACGCCTGGGCGACCCGGCAGCTGCGGGAGGCGACGCCGTACGGGGGACGTCCGCGCTTCCTCGTGCGCGACAACGACGCCAGGTACGGCCCGCGCTTCGCGCAGCTGGCCGCGGCGAGTGGCATCGCCGTGGTGCGCACGCCCATCCGGGCACCGCGCGCCAACGCGATCGCCGAGCGCTCCTGCGCGGTGTCCGGCGGGCGTGCCTCGACCACCTGCTGCTGCTCGGCGAGGCGCACCTGCGGCGGGCGCTCGGCGAGTACGTCGCGTATTTCAACCGGGACCGGCCGCACCAGGGGCGCGGCCAGCGGGGGCGGGTGCGGCACCTCGCGGGCGACATCGTGGCCGTCCCGGCCCTCGGGGGCCGCCATCGCGCCTACCGGCGCGCCACTTGAAACCACCGTCGCAGACGGCACACACCAACCCGGCGCTGCCGCGGTTACGGTCTGGCCGCGACGTGCGCCTTCGCTCGCCGATCGGTTGGCGCTGGGACGCGATCACGCTCGACCTACTGGCCCAAGACGAGCGTACGCCGAGAGTTGGGCACCTCGCGTCGCCCCACGTCTCGGTCGGTGAGCGATCGGCGTGCGGCGCGGTGATGCACACGGTGAAGACACCGCGAGTCTGGAGCGAGAGACGCCCGGTCCTGCACGGATGAGCTGGGTAGCCATTACAGCCACATCGGCCAGCGCGCGGCAGACCGCCCGCCCGGCATTCCGCGCCGCGCCCGTCACCGGCACCGTCAGGCCCAGGAGGTCCGCCGCTGTCATCGGTGCCGCTCCTCGCCGATCTCCGCCCGGCCATCCGCCGCCGCCCCGGACGCGGCACCACACCCCCGACTCAGGGCTGCCACGGGGCGGGCGCGCCGGGCACGGGGTAGCGATTCTCGCGCGCATGCGGCGCGTCGGCGTCGCGCCATTCGCGCAGGAAGCGCGCGAAGTCGTACTCGGGCCGCCAGCCGAGCTCGTCGCGCGCGCGGTCCGACCGCCAGTAGGTGCGGATCGGCGTCGGCGCGACCGCCCCGTCCTGCGCGACGGTATACCAGGGTGCCGGGGGGAGGGCGCGCCCCGTGGCCGGGCGGTCCAGGACGGCGGCGTCCGCGTAGTGGCGGCGCACCACCGCCAGCGGCTCGCCGATCAGCGCCGCCGCGTCCCCCTCCCCGAACGGCGTCGGCGCGAAGAGGTTGAACGCGCCGCGCGCCACGTCGCCCTCCAGCGCGAGGCGGAACGCCTGGGCCAGGTCCCGCTCGTCGACGCCCCCGTGGAGGAGGCGCAGGCCGTAATGCACGAAGTCGACCGGCACGAACATCCCCAGCCGGAAGGCGACGACCGCCAGCCCGTAGACGCGGTGGTAGAGTTCGCACAGCTGCTCGCCGATCACCTTGGTGTGGGCGTAGATGTCCGCCGCCGGCGCGACCGGCGACGCGTCGGTGACGCGCAGCGCGCGGTCGGGCGGGCGCGGGATGCCGCCGTAGACCCCCATGGCGCTGCAGTACACCAGCTTCCGCGCGCCGACCGTCAGCGCCGCCTGGAAGGCGTTGAACGCGCCGTCGACGTTGAGGGTCCAGAAGTCGCGCCGCGTCCGGTGCCGCAGGTGGATGCCGTGCCAGGCGGGGATGTGGACCAGCGCGTCGCACCCCTCCGCCGCCTCGGCCAGGGCGTGCGGCTCCAAGAGGTCGCCGACGACCCAGCGGCAGCCCGGCGGCGGTTCGCCCGCCGGGCGCTGGAGATCGAAGCAGACGACCTCGTGGCCGCGCGCGCCCAGGTGCGGGGCCAGCTGCCGACCGAGGCTGCCGGCGGCGCCGACGATCAGGATGCGCATCGTGGTGTCTCCTTGCCGGTCTGACGCCGGGGCGGCGGGGCGGTGGACAGGTCACCCTGCGGGCGGGGGCATCGCCGCTCCGCCCGGCGGCATCATCCCGGCGCGGAATCTCCCGGTAGGGCGCGGCGGCCGAAGGCGATATGCACCGCAAGATGCGTGACCCGACAGGGGGTGCGCCGCTTGATGACAGGCTGCCACCCCTGTCCGACCCACCAGCGGGCCAACCCTACCATACGCCCATATCGCCGACAACCCTTCGCTGCGGGCATTAATGATAAGCCGGGGTGCGTTGTGCTCGTCGCGAGCGACGGAGACCGCGACCTCCCAGGGTGCGGCCACGGGCGCAGTTCCCAACGTCGCCTGGGCCCGCCGATAACCCTTAAAGTGCCCACACGCGCTCTCGACATTCGGCGAAGCCTGTGACAGCGTGGGCCATGGGAATGTTTCCATCGGGCCTGATGCGGTATCCCCGGTGCCGCGCCGTGCGACCCGTCCTTCGTGGCAGGTGCCATCGCGAAGGGCATGGCCCGGGTGCCGACGGATCCATCAGCGAGCGTCGAATTGGTCGACGACGCGGTGGCCTCCTCGTACGGGGATCCTGCGATCGAGAAGCGCGGCTGCTCGCCCCGCCGATGTTCGCCTCTCCGCCGAGGGCCTGCCCCGCTCTGGGGGTTGCGCGGCCATCTTCCCAATTCCACGCCCTTTCC
>JAABUN010007630.1_pt1 | contig 11530 bp, 10 predicted proteins | sample 5559311 | NCBI WGS metagenome assembly JAABUN01 (sample SAMN10711877, study PRJNA513370) | rock metagenome | isolation source: Antarctica rocks | place: Antarctica: Victoria Land, Siegfried Peak sud | reverse complement strand
AGGCCCGGCAGAACGGGATCGCTCAGCTGGCCGTCGTGCTGGACGTCCGCACCCGCTCGTTCTTCGAGCAGCTCTCGACGATGTTCGCCGACCTCAGCAACGCCGGCACCCTGCCCGAGATCCTCTTCCTGGAGGCGGCCGACGACGTGATCGTCCGGCGCCAGGAGTCGGTCCGGCGCCCGCACCCACTGCAGGGCGACGGCCGGCTGCTGGACGGCATCACCCGCGAACGCGACCTGCTGGCCACCCTCAGAGCGGCGGCGGACCTGGTCATCGACACCTCCTCGCTCAACGTGCACCAGCTGGGCTCGCGGGTCCGCAGCGCGTACGGCGGTGACGACCAGGACCAGCTGCGCGTCACCCTGCTCTCCTTCGGCTTCAAGAACGGCGTCCCGGTCGACGCCGACATGGTGGTCGACGTCCGGTTCCTGCCCAACCCGCACTGGGTGCCTGAACTGCGTCCGCAGACCGGGCTCAGCCGTCCCGTCAGCGACTACGTCCTGGGCCAGGACGGTGCGGAGCCCTTCCTGACCCACCTGCAGGAGCTGCTCGACGTCGTCGCCGTCGGCTATCTCCGCGAGGGCAAACGGTTCGCCACCATAGCCATCGGCTGCACCGGGGGCAAGCACCGCAGCACCGCGATGGCGGAGGAGTTCGCCCGCCGCCTCCGGGCCGTGGGCCTCCCGACCACGGTCCTGCACCGGGACCTGGGCCGCGAATGAGCGTCAGGCTGCCCTCCCCCGGCGGGGCGGCGGGGCGGCCGCGGACCGCTGGGCCCGAGCTGCCGGCGGTGGTCGCGTTCGGCGGCGGGCACGGGCTGTCGGCATCGCTGAGCGCGCTGCGCCGGGTGACCGACCGGCTGACGGCCGTCGTCACCGTGGCCGACGACGGCGGCTCCTCCGGCCGGCTGCGCGAGGAGCTGGCCTGCCTGCCGCCCGGTGACCTGCGGATGGCCCTGGCGGCACTCTGCGGCGACGACCCGTCCGGACGCACCTGGGCCGACGTGCTGCAGTACCGCTTCACCGGCTCCGGGCCGTTGCGCGACCACGCCATCGGCAACCTGCTGATCGCGGGTCTGTGGGAGCGGCTCGGCGACCCGGTGGCCGGCCTCGACATGGTGGCCGGGCTGCTGGGTGCGAAGGGCCGGGTGCTGCCGATGGCCGCCGTTCCGCTGGAGATCGTGGCCGACGTCATCGGCCTCGACCCCGCCCGGCCGGACGAGGTCTCCACGGTCCGCGGCCAGGCGGCCGTCGCCAAGACGACGGCCGAGGTCAGCGCCGTGCGCCTGGTGCCCGCGGACCCGCCGGAGTGCCCGGAGTCCGTCGAGGTCGTCCGGGCGGCTGACTGGGCAGTGCTGGGTCCCGGCTCGTGGTTCACCTCGGTCATCCCGCACCTGCTGGTGCCCCGGCTGGCCGAGGCGATCGAGCAGACGTCGGCCCGGCGCATCCTGACCCTCAACCTCGAGCCGGCGGGGGAGACCGCCGGGTTCTCCCCGGCCAAGCACATCGAGCTGCTGGCCGAGCACGCGCCGAACCTGCGGCTGGACGTGGTGCTGGCCGATGCCGGCTTCGCCTCCGAAGACCCCCACCTCGACCGCTGGGCGCGCTCGCTGGGCGCCGAGCTGGTGCTGGCCGACCTGGCCGCCCGGGACGGCTCTCCGCGGCACGACACGCTCCGGCTGGCGTCGGCGTTCGCCGAGATCATGGGCGTCTGAGCCGATCTCAAGAGCGCCCGGGGTCACCACGGGCCGTGGCAGGATGTCCGAATGGCTATGACCGCTCAGGTGAAGGCGGAGCTGGCGACGATCAAGGTCACCAAGCCCTGCTGCCGCAAGTCCGAGGTCGCCGCGACGCTGCGCTTCGCGGGCGGGCTGCACATCGTCAGCGGCCGGATCGTCATCGAGGCCGAGCTGGACACCGGTGCCGCCGCGCGCCGGCTGCGCACCGATATCAGCGAGGTGTTCGGCCACCCCAGCGAGCTCGTGGTCGTCAACGGGGCGGGGATCCGACGCGGCACCCGCTACGTCGTCCGGGTGGTCAAGGACGGCGACGCGCTGGCCCGGCAGACCGGGTTGGTGGACTCCCGCGGCCGACCCGCCCGCGGCCTGCCGGCGCAGGTGGTCAGCGGCGGCCTGTGCGACTGCGTCGCCGCCTGGCGGGGCGCCTTCCTCGCACACGGCTCGCTCACCGAGCCCGGCCGGTCGATGGCTCTGGAGGTCACCTGCCCCGGCCCGGAGGCCGCGCTCGCCCTCGTGGGGGCCGCCCGCCGGATGGGCATCGCCGCCAAGGCCCGCGAGGTCCGGGCCGTCGACCGGGTGGTGATCCGTGACGGGGACGCCATTGGCGCCCTGCTCACCCGGCTGGGCGCCCACGAGTCGCTGATGGCCTGGGAGGAGCGGCGGATGCGCCGCGAGGTGCGGGCCTCAGCCAACCGGCTCGCCAACTTCGACGACGCCAACCTGCGTCGCTCGGCCCGCGCAGCAGTCGCCGCCGGCGCCCGCGTGGAGCGCGCGCTGGAGATCCTCGGCGACGACGTGCCCGAGCACCTCAAGGCCGCCGGGCTGCTGCGCGTGCAGAACAAGCAGGCGAGCCTGGAGGAGCTGGGACAGCTGCACGCGCCGCAGCTGACCAAGGACGCCGTCGCCGGTCGGATCCGCCGGCTGCTGGCCACGGCAGACAAGCGGGCCTCCGATCTGGGTATCCCAGCGACCGAGGCCAACCTCAGCGCCGACATGCTCGAGGACGCCGACTGAGGCGCCGGTCGCAGGCGCCGACAGGCGCTGTGACCGGCACGTAACACCACTCCTGCACTGGTATCAGACCAGTCGTTCTTCGGTCAGTACGGGTGGCAGTGGAGTTCGTTAGGGTGGGCAGCGCCCCCGACCTGGGGTCCGTCTCACCTCAAGGAGAACGCAGTCATGACCGTTCGTGTGGGCATCAACGGCTTCGGCCGCATCGGCCGCAACTTCTTCCGGGCGGTCCAGACCTCCGGCGCTGACGTCGAGGTGGTGGCCTTCAACGACCTCGGCTCCGACGACACCCAGGCGCACCTGCTCAAGTACGACTCGATCCTCGGCCGGCTCGGGCAGCCGGTCTCGGTCGTGGACGGCGGCATCCGGGTGGGCGACAAGGTCATCAAGAGCTACGCCGAGAAGGACCCGTCCGCGCTGCCGTGGGGCGAGATCGGCGCCGACGTGGTGATCGAGTCGACCGGCTTCTTCACCGACGCCACCAAGGCGAAGGCGCACCTCGACGGCGGGGCCAAGAAGGTCATCATCTCCGCGCCGGCCAAGAACGACGACTTCACCGTCGTGATGGGCGTCAACGACGGCGACTACGACCCAGCCACGCACCACATCATCTCCAACGCATCCTGCACCACGAATTGCCTGGCGCCGATGGCGAAGGTGCTCAACGACGAGTTCGGCATCGTCAAGGGCCTGATGACCACCATCCACGCGTACACCCAGGACCAGAACCTGCAGGACGGGCCGCACGCCGACCTCCGTCGTGCGCGAGCCGCCGCCTTGAACATCGTGCCGACCTCCACGGGTGCCGCGAAGGCCATCGGCCTGGTGCTGCCTGAGCTCAAGGGCAAGCTGGACGGCTACGCGCTGCGCGTCCCGGTCCCGACCGGCTCGGCCACCGACCTGACCTTCGAGGCGGGCCGCGAGACCAGCGCCGCCGAGGTCAACGCCGCCGTCAAGGCCGCGGCCGAGAGCTACCTCAAGGGCTACCTGCTCTACACCGAGGACCCGATCGTCTCCTCCGACATCGTGACCGACCCGCACTCCTGCATCTTCGACTCCGGTCTGACCAAGGTCATCGGCAACCAGGTGAAGGTCGTCGGCTGGTACGACAACGAGTGGGGTTACTCCAACCGCCTCGTCGACCTGGTGAAGCTGGTCGGCAGCTCGCTCGCATGAAGACCATCGCCGACCTCGGTGACCTGCGCGGCCAGCGCGTGCTCGTGCGCTGCGACCTCAACGTCCCACTCGACGGCAGCACCATCACCGACGACGGCCGGATCCGCGCCTCGGTCCCGACCCTGACCCGGCTGCGCGACGCCGGCGCCAAGGTGGTCGTGCTGGCCCACCTCGGCCGGCCCAAGGGCGAGGTGAACCCGAAGTACTCGCTCGCACCCGCAGCCACCCGGCTAGCCGAGCTGCTGGGCACCGAGGTGACGCTGGCCGCCGACGTGGTCGGTGCGTCCGCGCAGGCCTGCGGCGCGGCGCTGGCCGACGGCGAGGTCGCCATGCTCGAGAACGTCCGCTACGAGCCGGGCGAGGAGTCCAAGGACGAGGCGGTGCGCGGTGAGCTGGCCGACCGCTACGCCGCCCTCGGTGACGTCTTCGTCTCCGACGGCTTCGGCGTCGTGCACCGCAAGCAGGCCTCCGTCTACGACCTGGCTGCTCGGCTGCCCAACGCCGCAGGCGGCCTGGTGGAGGCCGAGGTCGAGGTGCTGAAGCGGCTGACGAGAGGGCCCCAGCGGCCCTACGTCGTCGTGCTCGGCGGCGCCAAGGTGTCCGACAAGCTCGCGGTCATCGCCAACCTGCTCAAGACCGCCGACACCCTGGTGGTCGGCGGCGGGATGCTCTTCACGTTCCTCGCCGCACAGGGCTTCGAGGTCGGGCACTCCCTGCTCGAGGCCGATCAGGTCGAGACCGTCCGCGGCTACCTCGACGAGGCCGCGGCCACCGGCAAGCAGATCGTGCTGCCGTCTGACATCGTCGTGGCGCCCGAGTTCAAGGCCGACGCGCCGGCCACCGTGGTGCCCGCGGACGCGATGCCGCCCGACCAGCTGGGGCTGGACATCGGCCCGGAGTCCTCCCGCGTCTTCGCCGCAGTGATCGCGAAGGCGAAGACCGTCTTCTGGAACGGCCCGATGGGTGTCGCCGAGTGGGAGGCCTTCGCCGGCGGCACCCGTGCGGTCGCCCAGGCGCTGACCGAGGTCGACGGCTTGTCGGTCGTCGGGGGCGGCGACTCTGCGGCCGCCGTCCGCGACCTCGGTTTCGCTGATGATGCCTTCGGCCACATCTCGACCGGCGGCGGGGCCAGCCTGGAGTACCTGGAGGGCAAGACCCTGCCCGGGCTCGCCGTGCTCGACACACCGTCGATCGACGCCGGGAAGGCGAGCCGATGACCCGCAAGCCCCTGATGGTCGGCAACTGGAAGATGAACCTCACCCACGTCGAGGCCGTCGGCCTGGTGCAGAAGCTGGCGTGGACGCTGGAGGACAAGCGCTGGAGCCCCCAGCGGTCCGAGGTGGTGGTGCTGCCGCCGTTCACCGACCTGCGCACCGTGCAGACGCTGGTGGACGGGGACCGGCTGAAGATCGGCTACGGCGCCCAGGACGTCTCCGCGCACGCCAACGGCGCCTACACCGGTGAGGTCTCGGTCGAGATGCTGGCCAAGCTCAACTGCGGCTACGTCACCGTCGGGCACTCCGAGCGCAGGAAGCACCACCACGAGGACGATGCCCTGGTCAACACCAAGGTCCAGCGCGCCATGAACGGCGGAGTGGTGCCCATCCTCTGCGTGGGCGAGGACCTGGCCGTGCGCGAGGCCGGACATCACGTGCCGCACTGCCTGGGGCAGGTCAACGCCGCTGTGGCCGACCTGAGCGCCGAGCAGATCGCGTCGCTCGTGATCGCCTACGAGCCTGTCTGGGCCATCGGCACCGGCATGGTGGCGACTCCGGAGGATGCGCAGGAGGTCTGCGCGGCCATCCGCAGCCTGGTCGACTCGCGTTGGGGGTCCAGGGCCGCTGAGCAGGTCCGGGTGCTCTACGGCGGCTCGGTGAAGGCCAGCAACATCGGAGCGATCATGAGCCAGCCCGACGTCGACGGCTGCCTGGTGGGCGGGGCCAGCCTGCAGGTGGACGAGTTCGCGGCCATCGCGCGCTTCTACGACCTACCCACCCTCTGACCTGCGCCCCCGCATCCGCGCATGAGTCCGATCCTCGTCGTGTGAGTTAGGCTACGTCCGTGTTTTTGGTGCCCATGATGACCGTCCCGATCACGATCTTCTCGATCGTGCTGGTGGTCACCAGCGTTGTCCTCGCCCTGTTCGTGCTGATGCACAAGGGGCGTGGGGGCGGCTTGTCCGACCTCTTCGGAGGGGGCATCTCCTCCTCCATGGGCGGTTCGTCGGTGGCTGAGCGCAACCTCGACCGGCTGACGGTCATCGTCGCCGTCGTCTGGCTCGCGGCCATCGTGGCCCTGGGCCTGCTGTACAAGCTCGGCGCCTGACGCCGGGGCGCGGCGGGGGGCCGCGTTCGACCGCACCACCGCACGACCCGCGTGAGGTGTGCGCGGGGGCAGAGGCCAGTCCGAGCAGCAGGACATCGAGGAGTGAACGTGGCTGGTGGCAGTGCCATCCGGGGGAGCCGGGTCGGGGCGGGACCGATGGGCGAGGCCGAGCGGGGGGACACCGCACCACGGCTGTACGTGTCCTACTTCTGCGGCCACGGGCACGAGACGCGGCCGGCGTTCGCCGCCGAGGCCACCGTCCCCGAGACGTGGGACTGCCCGCGCTGCGGCCTGCCGGCCAACCGGGACTCGCTGAACCCGCCGCCGCCCAACAAGATCGCGCCGTACAAGACGCACCTCGCCTACGTCAAGGAACGGCGCAGCGACGCCGAGGCCGCCGACATCCTGGGCGAGGCGCTGCAGGCTCTGCGCGACCGCCGCGCCCGCGGTGACGTCATCTACTGACCCTTCGACAGGTCAGGGAGCAGTCAGAACCGGCCACGCTGTGCGACGTCCGGGGCAGCGTCGAGGCTGCCTCGCGGTCCAGCAGCCAGAGGGTGCGCTCGCGGCCGTGCGCACCGGCACCGGGCACCTGCACCGGTCCAGCCCCTTGCAGGGCGAGGGCCGTCGCGTCGGCCTTGTCAGACCCGCTGACCACGAACCACACCTCGGCCGAGTCGTTGATGACCTCCAGCGTCAGGCTGATCCGGTCCGGTGGCGGCTTGGGAGAGTTGCGGACGGCGATCACCCGACCCTCGGCGTGCGATGACGGGTGCTCGGGGAACAGCGAGGCCACGTGGCCGTCCGGTCCCAGGCCCAGCAGGCAGACGTCGAAGACCGTGTCGCCGAGCTCACGCCCGTAGGCCTCGGCCGCGGCGTCCAGCGACACCCCGTCGTCGCTCGCCGGCATCTCGTGCACCCGGTCCCCGGCCAGCCCCAGCGGCCTCAGCAGCTCCAGCGCTGGCCCTGAGTTGCGGTCCGCGTCCCCGCCCGGGACGAAGCGCTCGTCCCCCCACCACAGGTCCACCCGGGACCAGTCGACGGCTGACGACCGCCCCTCAGCGCCCAGCCGCCCGTACGCCGAGGTGGCGATCCGGCCGCCGGTCAGGCAGATCTGCGGGATGCGGCCGGAGCTCTGCAGGGCGCTCAGCCGGGCCAGCAGTCGGGCGGCCAGCGCCTGGGCCACCGCGTCCGCGTCGGGGTGCAGCAGGATCTCGGGGGCCGGGACGTCGGGCTGGGTCATGCGGACCTTCCGGGCAAGGGATGGACAGGGGAACGGGTCGCCACCGGGGAACACCCCCGGCAGCGACCCGTCGCGTCCTACTGGCTGTCGTGTGTGACGTCCGGATCGGCCGACTCACCGGGGCTGGACTTGCCGGCCTTCGCGTCGTCGAGGGCCGTCTGCACGGTCTCGACCAGCTCGCCCCAGGAGGCGTCGAACTTCTGCACGCCCTCGGTCTCGAGCACGTCCACCACGTCGTCGAAATCGACGCCCACCCCGGCCAGGTCGTCGAAGACCTGCTGGGCGTCGGCCTCGGTGCCGCTGACCTTGTCGCCCTCGACCTCGCCGTGGTCGGCGAAGGCCTGCATGGTCTTCTCGGGCATGGTGTTGACGGTGTTCGCGACCAGCAGCTCGGTGACGTAGAGCGTGTCGGACAGCTTCGGGTCCTTGACGCCGGTGGACGCCCACAGCGGCCGCTGCCGGTTGGCCCCCTTCGCCTCGAGAGCGGCGAAGCGCTCCGAGCTGAACTCCTCCTCGTACAGCGCGTAGGCCAGCCGGGCGTTGGCCAGGGCGGCCTTGCTCTTCAGACCCGTCGCGGTCTCGCCGCCGATGGCGTCGAGCCGCTTGTCGACCTCGCTGTCCACCCGGGAGACGAAGAACGACGCCACGGAGTGGATGGTGCTGAGGTCGTGCCCGTTCGCCGCGGCCTGCTCGAGCCCGGTGAGGTAGGCGTCGATCACCCCGCGGTAGCGCTCCAGGGCGAAGATCAGCGTGACGTTGACGCTGATGCCCTCGGCGATCGAGGACGTGATGGCCGGCAGGCCCGGCTTGGTGGCGGGGATCTTGACCAGCACGTTCGGCCGGTCGACGATCTTGAAGAGGTCGGCCGCCTCGGCCGTGGTGCCCTCGGTGTCCATGGCCAGACCGGGCTCCACCTCGATGGAGACGCGGCCGTCGTAGCCGTTCGAAGCCGCGAAGACCCCGGAGAAGAGGTCGCAGGCGTCCCGGACGTCGTCGGTGGTGAGGGCCTTGATGGCGTCCTCGACGGAGGCGTCGACGGCGGCCAGCGAGCGCATCTGGTCGTCGTACTGCTCGCCCTTGGCCAGGGCCGAGGCGAAGATCGTCGGGTTGGTGGTGACGCCCACAACGGAGGAGTCAGCGATGAGCTGCTCCAGGTTGCCGGTCTTGATCCGCTCGCGCGACAGGTCGTCGAGCCAGATCGAGACGCCGGCGTCGGCGAGGTTCTTCAGACGGTCACTCATGGTTCCTCCAGGCTGGAGTGGGGTCGAACAGGTCGACAGCAGTGCTCATCGGAGCGGGCTCAGCTGGTGGGGACGCCCGGGTCGGACTCGAGGTCCGCGGGCGCCTTCGGACCGCTCGCTGCGGCATGCAGGGGAGCGGCGTTGCTCTTGGCAGCCTCGAGGCTGTCCTTCGCGGCGGCGAGCACGGTCTCTGCGCTGAAGCCGAACTCCTCGAAGAGCTTGGCGCCCGAGGCGCTGGCGCCGTAGTGGTTGATGCTGATGATGCGTCCGGCGTCGCCCACGATGTCACGCCAGCCGAGGCTGACGCCGGCCTCCACGCTGACCCGGGCCTTGACGTCGGCCGGGATCACGCTTTCGCGGTAGGCATCGTCCTGCTCGTCGAACCACTCCCGGCACGGCATCGAGACGACGCGGGCGGCGATGCCCTCCTCGGCCAGCTTGGCCTGGGCGGCGACCACGAGCTGGACCTCCGACCCGGTGGCAACCAGGACCACCTCCGGCGTCCCGTCGCAGTCCTTGAGGACGTAGGCGCCCTTGGCGACCCCAGAGACGTCGGCGAAGCCGTCGGCACCGCGCGGGACGATGGGCAGAGCCTGCCGGCTGAGAATCAGGCCCGCGGGGCGGTCCCCGTTCTTCAGGATCGCGGCCCAGGCGGCCGCGGTCTCGTTGGCGTCGGCCGGGCGCACGACGTCCAGACCCGGGATGGCGCGCAGGGCGGCGACGTGCTCGATCGGCTGGTGGGTGGGTCCGTCCTCACCGAGGCCGATGGAGTCGTGGGTCCAGACGTAGGTGACGGGCACCCGCATCAGGGCCGACAGCCGGACGGCCCCGCGCATGTAGTCGGAGAAGGTGAGGAACGTGCCGCCGTAGGGGCGGGTGCCGCCGTGCACCTTGATGCCGTTCATGATCGCGCCCATGGCGTGCTCGCGGATGCCGAAGTGCAGCACCCGGCCGTAGGGGCTGCCGGAGAACGCCTTGGTCTGCCGGTCGGTCGGCAGGAAGCTGGGCTCGCCTTCGGGGGTGGTGTTGTTCGACTCGGCCAGGTCGGCCGAGCCGCCCCACAGCTCGGGCATCTTCGGCGCCAGCGCGGTGAGTACCTTGCCCGAGGCGGCCCGGGTGGCGATGCCCTTGGGGTCGGCCTCCCAGCTGGGCAGGGCGTCCTCCCAGCCCGGGGACAGCTCGTCGGCGACGAAGCGGTCGTAGAGCTCCTTGCCCTGGGGATTGGCCGACGCCCAGGAGTCGAAGGACTTCTGCCACTCGGCCTGTGCCTGCTGGCCACGCTCGAGCAGGCCGCGGGTGTGCGCGATGACCTCATCGGTCACCTCGAACGTCTGCTCCGGGTCGAAGCCCAGCAGCTTCTTGGTGGCCTTGATCTCCTCGTCGCCCAACGCGGCCCCGTGCGCCTTGCCCGTGCCCTGGAGCTTCGGGGCCGGCCATCCGATCACGGTGCGCAGGCTGATGAAGCTGGGCTGGTCGGTGACGCCGCGAGCGGTCTCGAGCGCGTCCTGCAGAGCCCGGACGTTCTCCTCATACTGCGTCTCGCCGTTGGTCCAGTCGATGGTCTGGACGTGCCAGCCGTAGGCCTCGTAGCGCGCCGCGGTGTCCTCGGTCAGGGCGATGTTGGTGTCGTCCTCGATCGAGATGTGGTTGTGGTCGTAGATCAGCGTCAGGTTCCCGAGCCGCTGGGTGCCGGCCAGCGAGGACGCCTCGGAGGTGATGCCCTCCTCGATGTCGCCGTCGGAGGCTAGGCAGTAGATGTGGTGGTCGAAAGGCGAGGTGCCGGGTGCGGCGTCGGGGTCCAGCAGACCCCGTTCCCGGCGGGCCGCCATCGCCATCCCGACGGCGTTCGCGACGCCCTGTCCCAGGGGGCCGGTGGTGATCTCGACGCCCTTGGTGTGGCCGTACTCGGGGTGCCCCGGGGTCTTGGAGTCCCAGGTGCGCAGGGCTTTGAGGTCGTCCAGCTCCAGCCCGAAGCCGCCGAGGTAGAGCTGGATGTACAGCGTCAGGCTGGAATGACCGCAGGACAGCACGAAGCGGTCGCGTCCGGGCCAGTGCTCCTCGGCGGGGTTGTGCCGCATCACCTTCTGGAACAGCAGATAGGCCACCGGTGCCAGGCTCATCGCCGTGCCGGGGTGCCCGTTGCCGACCTTCTGAACGGCGTCGGCGGCCAGCAGGCGGACGGTGTCCACGGCCTTGGAGTCGAGATCGGTCCAGCCCTCGGGGACGACTGCGGTGGAGGCAGAGGTGTCGGTCACAGGTGTGCGGTCCTTCCGAACGACGCTGACGGCTGCTCCGTCATCAAGGAGACGTCTCGACCCTATCCGGGTCCGGCTCGCGCGGGAACGGGGTGCCGGTCCAGCGTTCGGGCTGGTGACCTTGGCCACCCCCGCCGCGTGAGCACACCAGCCGCTCGGTGGGGGAGCCGCGGTCACGCTGGAGTTCGGCCGGCGGGGCCCTAGACTCGCCAGCGGTGCGCCCCGGACGGGGGACCAAGCGCGACGGCGGGTGAAGAGGGCGAGTGACGAGCATCGACGTGGACCGGGCCGGGGCCGAGGACCCGGCCGCGACCACGGACGTCGGGGCGCGGATCGCCGTCGGGGGGCCGGACGCTGCGAGCATCAGCACCTCGGCCGACATCCTCAGCGCGTACGTCGGGTTGACCAAGCCGCGGATCATCGAGCTGCTGCTGGTCACCACCGTGCCCGCGATGTTCCTGGCCGCCGGCGGCATCCCGCCGCTGCTGCTCGTGCTCAACACGATGATCGGCGGCTGCCTGGCCGCCGCGAGCGCCAACGT
>JAABUN010007629.1_pt1 | contig 11531 bp, 8 predicted proteins | sample 5559311 | NCBI WGS metagenome assembly JAABUN01 (sample SAMN10711877, study PRJNA513370) | rock metagenome | isolation source: Antarctica rocks | place: Antarctica: Victoria Land, Siegfried Peak sud | reverse complement strand
AGGTTGATGAAGGCGACGCCGAGCATGAAGCGCGGCAGCAGCTCCATCGCGTCGTGGTAGGTCGCGCCGATCCGGTCCTTGAGGATCACGTTGATACCGCCCAGCGCGAGGACGCAGACGAGGCCGGCGTTGGCGGCGCCGATCAGCAGGCCCTGATATTGCCGGACGACCGGGTGGTCGTAGGTCAGCGCGGCCGGGATCGGGATCAGCAGATTGTGCTGGTCGGTCCCCAGCGCGCCGAAGAGCGCGCCGACGAGCGCGCGGATCGCGTCCAGGATCCCCTTGAAGAATTCGACGGTCAGGGCGCCGAACAGCGCCTTCGCCCACGTGGTCCATCGCTCGGGATCGAGCGGATTGGCGACGGGGCCGATCGGCGGGAGCAGGGGCGGGGCGGCGGCCACACCCGGCCCACCGGTCCCCGGCCCGGGCCCACCGATGGCCGGGGACTGCTGGCCGCGCGGCGGAGCTGTCGCGCTGGCCGTCGCGCGCGGCACGCCGGGTGGCGTCGGCACGACCGGGCGCTCGTCGCCGACTGGCGCACCGCCCGCCAGCGCCAGCGCGATCAGGGCCGCGAGCAGGAGCGCGCCAGCCAGGGCAACGCCGGCGGGCACGAGGCGGCGCACCCGACCGGACCAGGCCCGGCCCGGGGCGGCGGGGCGCTGGGGGGGGGCCACGCGAGGGGTATCGCGCGTGGCTCGTCGGGGCACACCCCGAGTGCGGACTGACCGAAGTGGTCGCGACGACCGGCGCACACGCACCACCGACCCGTCGCCCGTCTGCGCCCACCAGGGCGTGTCAGTAACAGCGTCCCGCCCCTGTTGGTCAGCACTCGCGCCCATCGGTCGCCCTCCCCATCATCGCGTGCCATCGAGCCGCTTCGTTGTCGTCGGTAGCAGCGGATTGCACCTTGCGCCAACACGCACGCTCCAGGGTTAAGGGTGGGTGCCGCCCCGTCTGTCCTCGTCATCGCGCCAGTCGAGCAGCCAGAGTTCCCCCGCCTCCCCACCCCAGCCGCCCGGGCGCAGCAGGAGGGCACGCCCACGTGCGGTATCCCAGCGGATCCCCGGCCCCTCGCCGCCGCCCCAGCCGAGGGCCAGCGTGGCGAGGTCGCTCGTCAGGCCAGCGCCCGAGGCCGCGGTCAGATCGACCGCGCGCAGCACGACCGCGTCCTTTTTCCCTTTGGCGATCGCCAGCACCTGCCCGTCGCCCCGCCAGGTCGGCCAGCCCCCCGCCCCGTCACCGAGGCGTGTCGGCGGGTGCCCCCCCAGGTCATCGGCGAAGAGGACGGTGGGCCTGGGGCCGCTCGCCGTGCCGGGGGGTGCCGGGGCGGGCGCGGCGTAGATGACACGCCCGGGTGCGTCGGCAGTGGAGGAGGTCCAGGTGACCGGGGCGGCGAATGGTGCCTGCCCGGCGGGAAGATCGGCCAAGTAGCGGAACAGAGGCGGGGCGCCGGGTCGAGCGGCCGGTGCGGTCGCCAGCACGCAGAGGGAGAGGCGGCCCTCAGCGCGGGCGACGAACGCCACCTGGCCGCCGTCCGGCCGCCAGGTCCAGCTGCCGGCCACGACGTCGCTCGGCAGCGCGATCAGCTCGACGGGCGGGCCGTCGCCATCCGCTTCGACCAGGAGCAGCCGCGTGCGCACACCGCCGCCCTGCGGGCGCAACTGGGCCGCGACGAGGAGCTGCCGACCATCCGGTGCCCAGGCGAGATCGACGAGGCGCTCGGCGGCGGTCGACGGGGGCAGGGCGAGGCGGCGCACGCCCGGTGCCGCGCCATCCGCGGCGGCGATCCAGAGTTCGGCGGGGAGCGGCTCGCCACCCGGGCCCGCCCCCGGCGTGGGGGCGGCGACGGCGGCATAAGCGACGCGCGCGCCATCGGGGCTCGGGGCGACCGCCAGCCGGGCCGCGACCGGGCCGACCCGCCGGGCGCCGCCCGCGGCATCCACGATCCAGAGCTGCTGCTCCGGGCCGGGCGGTAGGGTCACGGTCAGGGCGACGCTGCCGTCGGCCAGGAACTGGGCACCGGCGATGGCGGCACCCGGCAGCGGCGGGTGGAGCTGCCGGGCGACCGGTGCGGCCCGCCAGAGGGTGCCCGCGACGGCCGCGGGCCGGTCGTCGGCGACGCGAGCGGTCACGATCAGGTCGGCGTAGTCGTCGCGGCGCAGGGTCAGCCGCCGCTCGCCGCCCGGCAGGCGCAGGGTCAGCGGCGTGCGCCCGCGGGCCTTGCCGTCGACGATGACCTGCGCGTCGGGGGGGTCGCTCGTGATCGTCACCTCGCCGGGCGGCAAGGGTGTCGTGTCGCCGCGGGCGGGAAGCAGGGCGAGCAGGGCCCCGCCGAAGCCCGCAAACCAGAGCCCGATCAGGAGGGCGACGACGGCCGCGGGGACGGCGATCAGCCCCAGCCGGCTGGGCGAGAGGCCCGCCCCACGCGCCCGGCGCTGGCGCCCGAACCGCAGCAGTCCGTGTCGATGTATCATGCGTACCCGTACCCTTCCGTGTCCCGTTGCCGGCGAGCAAGGTCGGTAGCCGCTATCCCAGGTCTCTCGCCAGTCTGATGGGCCAGGGTCACGCGGGGGCCACCCGAGCGTCACACGAGCATCACCCGCGGACGAGTTCGCCACACCCCCTGGGGAAGGGGTACTCGCGTCCCCACGACTGACGACAGTGACGAAGCAGCGTCACATCCGGGGTGCAGTCGTGTGTCCAGCTCCCAGGTGCGGCAGCTACTCCGGTCTTCGAGTCGGGCGCAACGGGACGTTCGTCCCGCGAAGATGAGTACGGACGAGGCTTTACAGCAGAACATCTGTTCTGTTAGGATGGTGGTCTCCGTGACACGGCGTCACGAGGGAGCACCGGTATGAGCGAGGGAGCGGTGCAAATGCCTGGGTCGTCAGCCTCGCGTCAGGCACGACGGATCGAGACCGCCCTGCGCGCTATCGAGGCCCGTCTCGGCCCGGATATCGTCCGCCGGCTGAGGGCGGCGCCGGTCCGCGCGCCCGCAGCGCCGGCGATCGCGTCCGGCTCGCTCGCGCTGGACCGCGCCACCGGCACCGGCGGCCTCCCGCGCGGCCACGTCACCGAATTGGTCGGGGCGCCGTCGTCGGGCAAGACGACGCTCCTCTACGCCGCGCTCGCCGCCGCCCAGCGATCCGGCGGCCTCGTCGCCCTGGTGGACGCGGAGGGCACCGCCGACCCCGCAGCGCTCCTCGCCTGCGGCGCGGACCTCGAGACGCTCGTCCTCGCGCAGCCCGCCAGCGCCACCGACGCCCTGCTGCTGCTCACCATCCTGGCCCGCTGCGGCGCGCTCGACCTGCTCGGCTTCTCCTCGATCCCCGCCCTGCGCGATCTCCCCGCGGGACGGATGCGCCCCACCGTGGATGACCATAGCCTGGCCGCCCCCGATGCGGGGCGGCTCATGGCGCGCGGCCTGCGCGTCCTCACCGCCGCCCTCACCGCCGGCCCCACCGCCGTCATCGCCACCAATGAGCTGGCGTGGGTGCGCGAGGCGGATGGCGCGCCCGACACGCCCCGCTCGACCGGGGGCCGGGCGCTGGCACACTTCGCGGCGCTGCGCATCCTGGTCGAGCCGCTGGCGCCACTCCCAGACCCGCGCGGCGGCGTGCCCGGCCTGCGCGTCGCCCTGACCGTCATCAAGCACAAGCTCGGCATCCCGGGCGGGCGGGCCGTCGCCGACCTGTGGCCCGGCCGGGGCCTCGACCCGGCCGCCGAGCTCCTCGCCCTCGCGCTGGCCGTCGGCGTCGTCGCGCGCGACTGGCGCGGCTATCACGCCGACGGCATCGCGCTCGGCCAGCGGCCCGCCGACGCGGCGGCGACGCTCCTGGCCGACCCCGACCTGGCGACCCGCGTCCGGGCGGCGGTCCTGGCGGGCGGCACCCCGCCGCGGGCCGCGTGAGGGGCGTGGCGATGGCAGACGCGACGCACCGGGTGACGATCGGCTATCTCCTCCTGCCCGCGCCCGGCGACGACGCGCCGCCGGACCTGGCCCGCTGCTGCGATTTGCTCGGCGAGCGCGCCCCGACCGTCGAGCCCGACCCGCCGCGCGGGGCCTGGTTCGCCCTGCGCGAGGGTACGCGCGCCCCGTCCCTCGCGACCACCGGTGCGGTCCTCCTCGCCACCCTCGAGCGTCACGGCCAGCCCGGCGCACGGGTCGCCTTCGCCCCCACGCCCGGCGTCGCCCGCCTCGCCGCCCGCGTCGCGGCGGGGCCGCTCACCACCCTCGCCCCGGATGAGGTGCCCACATTCCTCGCCCCCCTGGCGATCGAGGCGCTGGGGCTGGACGCCGACGCCACCGCACGCCTGCGCCTCGTGGGGTTGCACACCCTCGAGGCTGTCGTCGCCCTGCCGCGCGGCACGCTCGGGGATTACCTCGGCCCGCTCGGCGCGGCGGTCGAGGCGCTGGCGCGCGGCGAGGACGATCGCCCGCTCATCCCGCGGCGCCCACCGCTCGTCCTGCGCGCCCGCCGCGACCTCGACTGGCCCCTCGCCGACCGCGCCGTGCTCGTGGCCCTGCTCGGCCGGCTCCTCGCACCGTTGCTGGCCCGGCTCGCCCGCCAGGGGCTCGGGGTCACGCGCGCCGTCCTCCGGCTGACCGTCGGCCCGCAGGTCCACCGCGCCGTCGCCCGCCTGCCCATCCCCACCGTCGCCGCCGCGCCGGTGCTGACCGCACTCCTGGCCGCGGCCGACGACGCGCTCGGGCGGGCGGGCCTGCGGGTGGCCGGGGCGGACGAGGCGGCGCGGGGCGACGAGGATGGTGCGCCGGGCATCACCGCCATCGCGCTGGCCCTCGTCGCCCCGCGCCCGCTCCCCGCGCGCCAGGCCAGCTTCTTCGACGTGCCCCAGGGCCGCCTCGCCCAACTCCACGCGGGGTTCGCCGAAGCGCGGCGACGCGGCGATGGCGCGGTCGGCTACCTCCGCCCGGTCGATGTCACCCACCCGCACCCCGACCGGCGCTACGCGCTCGACCCGCGGGCCGTGCCGCCGACCGGGGAGGCCGCGTCGTGATGCCCCGATCCTTCGCCCCCGCCCGGCCGCTCGCGGTGTGGTGCGACGCCCGCGCCAACCGCCCCCGCCGCCTGCGCTGGCGCGGGCGCACCGCCGTCGTCGCCGTCGTCGAGGCGTCCTGGCGCTGGGACGAGGGCTGGTGGCACGGCGCGGCCGGGGCAGCCAGCCGCGAGTACCACCGGCTCGTCACCCGCGATGGCCTGCGCTGCGTCGTCTACCGCGACCGCACCACGGGCGGCTGGTACCTGGAGGCGATCCTTGACTGATCCTTTCGTCCATCTGCATACCCATAGCCACTTCTCCTTCCTGGATGGCGCGTCCTCGCCGGAGGCCCTGGCGCGGCGCGCGGCCGAACTGGGGCAGGGGGCGCTGGCGCTGACCGACTGGCATGGCTTGCACGGTGCGATCGCGCACCGCGACGCCTGCCGACGGGTCGGCGTGCGCCCGCTCTTCGGCGCGGAGATCGCGCTCGCGGGTGAAGCGGGCGACGCGGGACCGACCGGCCACCTGACGCTGCTGGTGCGGGACGCCGATGGCTGGCGCACGCTCTGCCGCCTGCTCACCGCCGCCCAGCTCGCCGGGAGTAAGGGCGCGCCCCGCGCCACCCCCACCATGCTGGCCGCGCATACCGCGGGGCTCATCTGCCTCAGCGGCTGCCGCCATGGGGTCGTCCCGAGGGCGCTCCTCGCCGGGGACGAGGATGGGGCGTGCCGGGCGGCGGGCTGGCTGCGGGACCGCTTCGGCGACGATCTCTGGCTCGAACTCCCCCTCGACGACCGCGTCGACGACGGCCCCCTCGCCCGCCGACTCGCCGCCCTCGGCGCGCGGCTGGGGCTGGGGCTGGTCGCCACCGCGAACGTCCACTACGCCACCGCGGCCGACGCGCCCCTCGCCGACGTTCTCGCCTGCATCCACACGGGCACGACCCTCGACGCGGCCCGCCACCTGCGCCCGAATCACCGCTACCACCTCGCCGACCTGGCGGAGATGCGGGCGCGTTGCCCCGAGCACCCCGAGGCGGTCGCGAACACCGCCCGCGTCGCCGCGCGTTGTCCGTTCGCGCTCGATTTCGGCCGCCACGTCTTCCCCGGCAGCGCGCTGCCGCCCCGCCCCGATGGTGCGGTGTCCACGCCCGCCGAGCACCTCCGCGCCCTCTGCCGCGCCGGGCTGACCGACCGCTACGGGGGCGGCGACCCCGCGCTCTGGCGGCGCGCGGCGCGCCAGCTCGACCGCGAACTCGCCGTCATCGCGACGCTCGACCTCGCGGGCTTCTTCCTCGTGGTCCACGACGTGGTGCGCTTCGCCAGGGAGCGCGATATCCCCTGCCAGGGGCGCGGCTCGGCGGCCGGGTCGGTCGTCGCCCACACCCTCGGCATCAGCCGCGTCGAGCCGCTGGCCAACAAGCTCCTCTTCGAGCGCTTCCTCGCGGTGGAGCGGGGCTCGTTGCCGGACATCGACATCGACTTCGGCCACGCGCGCCGCGAGGAGGTTATTCAGTACCTCTACCAAACGCACGGGGCCGCCCATGTGGGCATGGCGTGCACCGTGCAGACCTATCACCGCAAGGGCGCGGTGCGCGATGTGGGGAAGGTGCTCGGCATCCCTGCGTCCGTCCTGGAGGCCGCGGTGAAGCGCGTGCGGCAGCAACTGGACGACGACCTCGCCCAGGCGGTCGTGGCGGTGGTGGGCGAGGCGGCGCTGACCACGCCGCGCTGGGCCTGGTTCGTGGCGCTCTGCGAGCGATTGGTCGGCACGCCCCGGCATCTGGGGATCCACAACGGGGGTGTCATCGTCACCGGCCCGCCCCTGGGTGACCTGGTACCGCTGGAACGGGCGGCGATGGCGGGCCGGGTCGTCGTGCAGTGGGACAAGGACAGCCTGGAGGCGGCAGGGCTGATCAAGCTGGACGTGCTGGCGTTGCAGAGCCTCGACATGGTCCAGGAGGCGGTGGCGCTCGCGCGCGCACACGAGGGCGTCGCCATCGACCTCGATCGCCTGCCGCCCGACGACCGGGCGACCTACGCCCTGCTCCGCGCGGCGGACACGATCGGCTGCTTCCAGGTGGAGAGCCGGGCGCAGCAGCAGTTCCTGCCCCTGCATCGGCCGCGCACCTTCCGGGATCTCGTGGCGCAAATCTCCATCATCCGCCCCGGTCCGCTGCAGGGCGGGATGGTTCACCCGTACCTGCGGCGACGGGCGAGCGAGGAGCCGGTCACCTACCCCCACCCGCTGCTGGAGCCGACGCTGCGGGACACCCTCGGCGTGATCCTCTACCAGGAGCAGGTGCTGGAGGCGGCGCAAGCGCTGGCCGGGTTCAGCCTGGGGGAAGGCGACGAGCTGCGCCGGGCGATGGGCAGCCGGCGCAGCCGCGACAAGATGCTGGCCCTCCGCGAGCGGTTCATCGCCGGGGCCGCCGCGAAGGGGGTAGCGGAGCCGGTCGCGACCGAGGTCTTCCGTCAGATTGAGGGGTTCGCGGGGTATGGCTTTCCCCGCAGCCACGCCACCGCGTTCGCCCGCCTCGCCTACGAGACGGCGTACCTCAAGGCCCACCACCCCGCCCCGTTCTACTGCGCGCGCCTGAATGCCCAGCCGGGCGGCTTCTACCGGCCCGCCGTCATCGTCGGCGACGCGCGGCGACACGGCGTCCCCATCCTCCGCCCCGATCTGACGGCGAGCGGTCACGACTGCATCCTGGAGCGATTCGCCGGGGCGACAGCCGAGGACGCGGCCGACCGGCTCGCCGTGCGGCTGGGGCTGCGCTACGTCCGCGGGCTGGCCGACGTTACCGGGCGGGCGCTGGTCGCCGAGCGTGCGCGGGGCGGGGCGTTCCGGGATCTCGCCGATCTCTGCCGCCGTGGGCAGATTTTCCTCACGCCCGAGGCGGTCGCGGCGCTCATCGTCGCCGGGGCCTGCGACGGCTGGGGGGTACCCCGTCGCCAGCTCCTCTGGGCGTTACCCGTCGCCTGGCGCACCGCCACCGGCCTCCCCCTCCCGGTGGCGGCCGTGGCGCTCCCCGCGGAGACGCCCGCCGAACGCGCGGGGAGCGAGTCCTGGGCGACGGGGCTGCCGCTCACCGCCCACGCCGTCGCCACCCAGCGGCCGGCGCTTGCCCGGGCGGGCGTCCTCCCCATCGCCGCATTGGCAGCAGCGCGCGAGGGGATAACGGTCACCATCGCGGGCCTCCCGGTCGTCGCGCAGTCGCCCCCCACGGCGCACGGCGTCCTCTTCCTCTCGCTGGAGGACGAGACCGGCCTGGCCAACGCGATCCTCGCCCCGGCGGTGGCGCGGGCGCAGCGGTCGGCACTCTTCGCCGGGCCGATCCTGCTGGCGACCGGGCGGGTGCAGCGGCGCGGCGCGACCACCAACCTGCTCGTGCAGGCGATCGCCCCGTGGCCCGCGACCGTGGGCGCTGCGCCGGGCAACGACGCGGTACAATCGACGTGAGCCGGTGATGACACGAAGGAGGCCGACCATGTGCGGGCGCTATGTGCTGAGGAACGCCGGGCAAATCCCCTTACGCTTCGGCGCGACGCCGGACGAGGCGGCACGGGCCGCGCTCGACGACCGCTACAACATCGCCCCGACCACGGCGGTGCCGGTGGTGATCGAGACGGCGTCCGGCGAGCGGCGGGTCGCGCTGGCGTTGTGGGGCCTGACGCCGCGCGGCCGCTGTTCCGCGGGCTGGACGCCCGTTCGCGTTGCCTCGTCCCCGCCTCGGGCTGGTACGAGTGGACGGCGGTGCCGGGCGGCAAGGGGAAACAGCCGTGGTACAGCACCGATCCCGAGGGCGACGATCTGCGCGGCCTGGCCGGGCTCCTCGACCGCTGGGTCGATCGGGATGGCACCCCGCGTGCCGCCTGCGCGATCGTGACCACCGCGGCGGCGACGGACGACCTGCGCGCCCTGCACGACCGCATGCCCGTGGTGCTGCCGCGCACCGCCGAGGCCACCTGGCTCGACCACGTATTGTGGCCCGGAGGGGATGGTCGGCAAGGGGTAGCCGCCCCACAACTCCGACGCCACTTTGCAGAATATCCTCGCCGAGGCCGCGTCGTCGACGCGCGCCGCCAAACTGGAGCGTCCAGAGGCGAGACCGCGCAAGCCGCCCGAGGGCGAGGGCATAACACCATTGCCGCTGGGGTAGTCCCAGGGCAGCATTCGCGTTACGCTACTACGCGAACGCGCGAACGTGCGAACGTGCGAACGCCACGATGACGGGAGTAGACGAGCGGGTGCGCCGGAGACGTGGGTGCAACGGGGAGGTGACACGATGGCCAGTCCGGTCCTGCTCGCGCACGAGCAACGGCTTCTCGAGCGGGTCCGGCAGACCGTCCGGCAGGCCGAGCCGGATGCTCGTCTGACCCTCTTCGGCTCACGCGCCCGCGGGCACTCCACGCCCGAGTCGGACTGGGATCTGCTCATCGTGCTCGAGGGCACCGTGCGTCCCCAGCGTGCGGATGCGGTGCGGCACCGGCTCTACGACCTGGCGCTCGACACCGACACCGTCCTCAGCGCGATCATCTGCAGCCGGGAGCGCTGGGAGAGCCTGCGCTATCGTGCGACGCCGTTGCACGCGCAGGTCGCCGCCGACGGAATCGCGCTATGACCGCTGCGGGTGACCCCATGATCCAACAACGGTTGGCCATGCTCGCGAGGGTATCTCAAAGCCGAGGTATTGGCCGGTGCGGGGCATTGGCGCGCGTCGGTGAGGGCGCTACCATGCCTGCTTTTACGCCGCCGAGGCGCTGCTCACCCGGCAAGACCTCGGCGCGAGCAAGCACACCGGCGTCCTGGCGCTCTTCAACCGCAACTTCGTGAAGCCCGGCACGGTAGACGGTATATGGTAGTAGCAGCCACAAGGATAGAAAACAGCAAGGACAGCTGGGCCAGGGCGCGCAGATGGCGATCGTGTCACGCCTCGGGCTACGGCCTCGCACGGTCGTAGACCAACTGGCCCGCCTTGTAGGTACGACGGATCGCGATCGTCACCCCGGTCCAGTCGAAGACGATCAAATCTGCGGGTGCCCCGGTGACGAGTCCCGGCGCGGTCGCCAAACCGAGGAGCCGGGCCGGGCGTTCCGACGCCATCGCCCAGGCAGCATCGAGGGTGGCGAGCCCGCGCCGCGCGAGTCCGGCGACGGCCTCGCGCAGCGAGCAAATCGAGCCGGCGAGCAAGCGCGGATCGCTCACCAATTGGAGCCGCCCTTCGGGCGTCAGGGTGACACGGTCGCCGACCGGTGTGGTGTAGGTGCCCGGCGGGAGTCCCGCCAGCGACACCGTGTCGCTCACCAACAGCGCGCCCGCTCCCTTCACGCGCATGACGACCCGCAGCACGTCGGCCGGCAAGTGCCAGGGATCCCCGATCAAGGTCACCGCCAGGTCGTCGTGCGCCAATTGCGACCACAGGTAGTTCGGATGCCTGGGCAACAGCGGGTGCGCGCCGTTCCCGAAATGGGTCGAGAGTCGTGCGCCCGCCGCGACCGCGGCGTCGATCTGTGCGGGTGTGGCGGCCGTATGCCCGATCGCGACCACGACCCCGCTCGCGGCGCAACGCGCGATGAATGCCGGGGCCTCGGGCCACTCCGGCGAGAGGGTCACCAGGCGGATCCCGCCGCCCGCCGCCGCCTGCCAGCGCGCGAAACGCGCCCAATCGGGCGGGCCGACCCACGCCCGATCGTGCGCGCCGCGCGGGCCATCCTCCGGCGAGATGAATGGTCCCTCCAGGTGGATGCCCGCGATCGTGTCGGCGAGCAGCGGGTCTGCGACTCGCGCGGTCGCGATCGCCTGCAGGCTCGCCACAATCGCCTCGTCGCTATTGGTGATGACGGTCGGGAGATAGCTGGTCACCCCTTCGCGCCAGAGCGCGTGCGTGAGACGCGCCACGAGATCGGTCGCCAAAGGCGGCGCATTGAAGTCCAGGCCGGCATAGCCATTGACCTGGAGATCGGTCAGACCCGGGGCAAGCCAGGGTAGATCCGCTTCGACCATGCCCGGCACCGGGACGATCGCCGCGATCCGCCCGGCAGCCAGCCGCACCTCGACCGCTTCGCCCCCCCCGAGCAAGCGGCCGATAACGGAGCTCGCCGCGCCACTCATCGCGCGTCGGCCGCAGCGGGGTACCCATCCAGGTCGGTGTAGAGGGTGCAGTCGGGGTGCTGCCGCAGGATTGAGGCGGGGCAACTGGCCGCGATCGGCCCGGTGAGGGTCCGCCGGATCGCCGCGCGCTTGGCGGGGCCGGGGACGACACAGAAGAGTTGCGCACCGGCCATCAGCGCGGGGATGGTGAGCGTGACCGCACGGCGTGGCACCGCGTCAAGGGTGGCGAAACAGCCATCATGTACCTGCTGTTGGCGGCAGATGTCATCGAGTTCGACGGGCTTGACGGTCGCCGGATCGGCGAAGTCCGCCACGGGGGGGTCGTTGAAGGCGAGATGACCATTCTCGCCGATCCCGAGACAGACGATGTCGATCGGCGCGGACCGCACCAGGGCCGCGTAGCGGTCACACTCCGC
>JAABUN010007628.1_pt1 | contig 11533 bp, 9 predicted proteins | sample 5559311 | NCBI WGS metagenome assembly JAABUN01 (sample SAMN10711877, study PRJNA513370) | rock metagenome | isolation source: Antarctica rocks | place: Antarctica: Victoria Land, Siegfried Peak sud | reverse complement strand
GAGCACCCGGTCCGAGGGGGCGTCGAGGGGGGTCCGGTGCTCGGCCACGAACCGCAGCCTACCGGCCGCGCGACTGCGGTCTCGGGACAGGTGTGCCCGTCGACGGTCCCCCGACCCGCACATCCAGCCGCCAGCTGGCGGTTTGTCCCGGCGCCAACCGGAGGACACGGTCCAGGTCGACCGCGCCCTGCAGGCTGTCCCCCCATCCCGTCGTCGGCTCCACTCCGATGACCCGTCCGCTGGCACACGACCCGTGGTCCCACCACAGCCCCAGGTAGGGCAGCTGACGGGGGTCCCAGCTCAGATGCAGCCAGGTCCTGTCCGGCCGATGCAGCCGGGCACCGCGGACTCGCTCGTCCGGCCGGACGAACGTCTTCAGTCCCCGGCCCGGCTCGATCCTGTCGAGGACGTCACCTCGTCCCAGGCGGAGAGGCTGACCCTCGGGGCCGAGCAGCAGCGGGCTGTCACCCTCCGGCCGACTACCCTCGAGAGCCAGGAGGGTGCCCTTTGGAGCAACCAGCTGTGGGTGGGCGCACCACAGCCACGGCACCGTCACCTCGGCACGGTTCGTCACCGTGTAGTCGATCCGGATGCCGGTTGGACCGGCTCGGATGTTGCGCCGGAGGGTCACCGGGAGGGACAGGCTCTGAATCTCGAGGAGCAGCTCCTCCCCGGGACCCGGCACGACGTCCCACGGTCGGTTCCAGAGGTCGCCGTGGTCGCCCATCCGGAGGGGACCGGTTCCCGGGAGCTCGACCCGGCAAGGGGACACGGTGGGCGCAACTTCGTCCCAGCCACCCATCCCCGGCTGGACGAAGACGGAGCCGCCGAAGGGACGTTCGTCCCGCTGGAGCCACTCCTGTCCGTGGCCGACCAGACTGACGATTCGGCCCCCTTCCTCGGGCCGCACGGTGAGCCGAATCCCCGGTCCTGAGACCGTGTTGGTCACTGGGGAAGCCCAACCCGCCTCTCGCCACTGCGCAGCTGCTGGATCACCACCGCGACGACGAGCAGCACGCCCTTCGCGACGTTCTGCCAGAACGGGTTGACGCCGAGAAGGGTCATGCCGTTGGTGAGGATCCCGAGGAGGACGACCGCGAGGATGGTGCCGGCGATCGCTCCCTTGCCGCCCTTGAGGGAACAGCCACCGAGTGCTGCGGCGGTGATCGACTCGAGCTCGAGACCTTCGGAGCCGGACACCGGCTGGCCCGAGCCCGTCCGGGCTGTGATGAGGATGCCGGCGAGTGCGGCGACGGTGCCGGCCAGGGCGTAGACACCGACGAGATATCGGTTGATGTTGATCCCGGAGAGGCGTGCCGCGGTGTCGTTGCCGCCCACGGCGTAGATGTTGCGGCCGACCACCGTGTAGCGCAGCATGAGGTGCATCGCGACGGCAACGATCGCGAAGACCCAGATGAGAGTGGGTATTCCCGCGATTGCGCCCCTCGCGACGAAGATGAAGAAGGGGTCGGTGCCGGTGTAGCCCTGTGCTCGTCCGTTCGAGACCAGCTGTGCCAGACCCTTGTATGCCGCGAGCGTCGCCAGGGTGGCGATGACCGGGTTGACCCGGCCGAAGACGATGATGCATCCGTTGACGACTCCGCACACGGCGCCGATGACGAGGGTCCCGATGACACTCAGTCCGGAACCGTGGGCCGTGAAGATGATCGCCGAGGAGACGGAGGCGAGACCGGCGACCGATCCCACCGAGATGTCCAGCCCGCCGAGGATGATGACCACGGTCTGCACCGTCGCGAGCAGGCCGCTCACTGCCACGGCGGTGCCGATGGTCTTGAGGTTGGCCGGCAGGAACAGGGCGGCGTTGCGGGATCCGATGATGGCGACGAGCAGGACGATCGCCATGATCAGGCTGATGTTCTGCACGCCGACGGCGCCGAGCAGGCGACGGATCGGCCTCATTCGTCGTCCTCCATCATCGTCAGCTCGTCCTTCATCGCCAGGGAGAGGATCTTCTCCTCCGTGGCACCTTCGCGGCCGAGCTCGCCGGAGATGCGCCCCGCCTGCATGACGATGATCCGGTCAGCCAGACCGAGTACCTCGGGCAGCTCGGAGGAGATCAGCAGTACGGCCGTGCCGGACGCGGCGAGCTCCGAGATGATCGCGTAGATGTCGGACTTGGCTCCCACGTCGACTCCCCGCGTGGGCTCGTCGAGGATGAGCAGCGCCGGCCGGCGGGCAAGCCACCGGGCGAGGACGACCTTCTGCTGGTTGCCCCCGGAGAGGTTCTTGACCAGCTGTGACGTCGTCGGGGTCCGAATCCCGAGCCGCTTGACGAAGTCGGCGGCCAGCGAGTCCTCCGTCGCGTGGGACACGAACCCAAGCCTGTTGATCTGGGGCAGGACGGCGAGGACGATGTTGTCACGGACCGTCCGCTCCATCAGCAGGGCCTGGGCCTTGCGCTCCTCCGGGGCGAGCCCGATCCCCGCCTCGATCGCGTCGGCCGGTGAGCGCAGGCGAACGGAACCTCCATTCATGGTCACGGTCCCGGACGACATCGGCAGGTCACCGACAATGGTGCGGGCGAGCTCGGTGCGCCCGGCACCGACCAGGCCGGCCAGAGCGACAACCTCTCCCCCCCGGACACTGAAGGTGATGTCGTGGACGTGCTCGTTCGTCACCCCGTCGACGCGCAGGACCACCTCTCCGACGTCGTGCCGCTGGCGGCGGTACATCTGCGACAGCTCCCGACCTAACCATCATCCGGACGAGCTCGTCCTCTGAGGTCGCCTGGATGTCCCGGTCGCCGACGTTCTGGCCGTCGCGCAACACCGTGACGCGGTCGCCGATCTGGAAGATCTCGCGCATCCGGTGTGACACATAGACGATCCCCTTTCCCTGTGCCCGCAGCGACCGAATGAGGGCGAACAACCGGTCGACCTCCTGGTCGGAGAGCGATGACGTTGGCTCGTCGAAACAGAGGATCTGCGGGTCGTCGACGAGTGCACGCGCGACCTCGACGAGCTGCCGCCCGGCCGGTGACAGTGTGCGGGCGGCCCCCCTCGGGTCAAGGAGGCCCCCGAAGCCGAACCTCGCGAGGTCGGCCTCAGCCCGGGCCGCCAGAGCGCCCAGGTCGAACAACCCGCGGCGGTGCGTCAACGCTCCGACATAGATGTTCTCCGCGACCGAGACATTGGGCATGATCTCCGGTTCCTGGGCGATGACCCGCAGACCGGCTCGCCGAGCGTGCGCGGGGTCGCCGAAACGCACCCGTGTCCCATTGAGCTCTATCGAGCCCTCATCGGGCGTGAGGTCTCCTCCGAGGATCTTCAGCATGGTGGACTTGCCCGCACCGTTCTCGCCGATGAGGGCCGTGACCGCCCCCGCGGGAATGCTGAGCTGGACCGAGCTGAGCGCTCGGACCGGGCCGAAGCTCTTCGACACGCCCGACACGCTCATGAGTGGGGGCGGCGCCGAGACGGAGGGAACGCTCACGGGGTCCTTTCCTCTGGTCGGTGTCCTGTCTGACGTGCCCCCGAAGCTACGCGAGGCGGCAATGCGGGCGCCCGTCCGTCAGGTGCACTTGAGTCCAGCAGCCTGCCAGTTCGACTTGTCGACCATGTTCGTCTTCGCGATCGTCTCCGGAGGCAGCGGCGCGCCACCGCGAAGGTTCGCGACCATCGCGTTGACGGCTGCGGCCCCCACCTCGGCTCCCGAGATGAACAGTGAGGCCTTGTTGCCCGTGTCCTGCCCCGCCTTCCAGTCCTTGCAGGTGAGGTAGGCACCCAGCCCCACGCCGATGATGTCGGCGGGCTTGACCCCGGCGTTCTGCAGCGCGGTCACGGAGCCGGTCTCGTTCTCGTCGTTGCACCCCCAGACCACCCAGTGCTTGACTCCGGGGTTGGCCGTGAGCACTGCTGCTGTCTTGTTCAGGGCGTCGGTCGGGGAGTTGTCGGTGCCGACCTCGAGAACCTTGGGCGCCTCTCCTCCGCCCAGTGCCTTGGTGAACGAGTCTTTGGCGCCGCTCATGCGGTCGGTGCAGACCGACAGATCCTGCTTCCACGCGGCGACGATGCGCGTGTCGGCCGGAGCCCAACCTGCCCCCTTGTAGAGCTTTGCGGCCTCCTCCCCCACCGCGTTGCCCATCTTCGTCCCGTTGAAGCCGGCGAAGGGGGCGGCGGTTCCCGAACCGTCCTTGATGACGTCGTCGGACGCCATCAAGGGAATGCCCGCGGACTTGGCCTTGCCGATCACCTGTGGCCCGATCTGCTGGTCCGGCACGACGATGATGATGCCGTTCACCTTCCGGGCGATGGCCCCGTCCAGCTCGCTGATCGCCTTGTTCGAGTCGGTGCCGAGGTTGACCACCTGGACGGTGACGTTTCCGAGCTTGCTCGCCGCCGCCTTGGCCCCGTCGGCCTGGTCGACGAAGTACTGCTGGTCGCCCTGCTTCTGAAGGTAGGCGATGGTGATCGATCCTGACACCGTGCTGCCGCTGGCGCCCCCGGCCGCGGACGGGGGGGTCGTGCTCTCCTGACCGGAGGAACACGCCGCCAGCGTTAGCCCCAGCCCGGTGATCACGACCGTGACGCGCTTGAGCCCTGGCACAGGCTGGTCTCTCCTCGGGCGTGCTCTGCTCATGATGCGGTCTCCTTCTTGATGGGGTGGCTGCTGGCGGGCTCGCCAGCGCTTTCCAGGTATCGGTGCAGGTGCCGGGCCATCGGGAGGTACGGGTCCCGCCGGTCAGCCTCCGCGAGCAGGGCCCTCGCCTCGGCATGCCGGCCCCGAAGGGCGGCATCCTGCGCCCGGAGGAACGTCGCCGCGGTGCGGCCCCGCTCCTCCGGGCGCTCGTCGAAGATCTGGGTACTCGGCAGCGACGTCGCGAAGTAGTCGATGCGCGCTGGCCGCCGCTCTCGCATGGAGAGGTCATCGTGGAACCTCTCGAGCAGGCCGGCGGCCTCGGCGTCTCGGGCGAGTCTCCGCAGCGCGACGACGACGGCGAAGGTGCGCTCGGGGAACGCCGCGTCGGCCATGGTCTCGAAGTCAGTCCCGCGGCTGGCCGCGCGCGTCCACGCCGCGCGCGCCTCGACGTTCCGTCCGGCAGCTGCGAGGGCGTCGCCGAGTGCGAGGTGCAGATCAGCGTGGTTGGCCAGGGGGTGGCGCTCCTCGGCAAGGGAGGGCGGCAGGTCCAGGGCTGCCTGAAGAAAGGCGACGGAGCCCTCGGGGTGCTCGTCGAAGCACTCGGCAGCCAGTTCCACGTGTACGTCCTCCCAAGCCTTGACGACACGTCCTTCGCCGCCCTCCCAGGGCTGGAACCTGCGCTGCGCCAACATCTGTCGCGCGCGTTCGGGCTGTCCGAGCCGCGTGAGCAGGTCGGCACACTCCAGCGTGAGGTCATCCCGTTGCTCGACGAGCTCCAGGTGGCTGGAGATCGCCTGCCACCGTTCTGCGGCAGACGCGCCCAGTCGCTTGGCGAGCTGGTCGGCCTCGAAGCGTAGCCGTGGGTCGTCTGGCGCGAGAGCCACGGCCGCGTCGTAGTAGGACCGTGCTGCCCGCGGGTCGTTCTCGACGTTCATGGCGCCGACGCCGAGGTTTCGCATCAGGACGGGGTCTTCCGGGTCGAGGGCGCTGGCGCGACGCCAGGACACCAACGCCTCCTCCCTGCGGCCGACGGTGTACAGCCAGTCGCCGAGCATTGCCGGTGGCCCGGCCAGATCGGGCCAGCGGCGGACCGAACGCTCGAGGAGATCGACATCCTGGAGGCGGCAGATGTTGGGGTTGCTCACGTCGCCGACCGTCGTCAGGGCCTCACGAGCACCCCGGTGGTCGCCGCCCTCGAACAGGCTCTCCGCCAGGTAGAGAGCGGCCACCGGCGCAGGGTTGGCCAGTCCGTTCACCGGGCGGGTCCGCTGGCGGTCGATGGCTGCGCGCAGGAGCCGGGTGGCCTCGTCCTCCGCCCCCGCGGAACGATACTCGAGGGCGATGTCGAGGATGGTCTGCGGATCGCTGTCGACCCGCCCGGTCGCCAGGTCCCGGGCCCACCAGTCGAGGGGGTCGGCGGCCAGAGTCCCGTGGAGGACGTCGCTCGCCTCCGCCGTCGAACCCTCGCGCCTGAGGAGCAGTGCCAACAGGTTCCTCACCTGGAGCTGGTCGGGATCAGCCCGCACCAGAGCCCTGAGCCTCTCGACCGCCTGATGCGTGCGTCCCGCGCGGGCGTCGATCCGGGAGATCGCCAGGTCCGAGGCGCCGCGCCAGGGGAAGGTCCAGCTGGCCCGTCCAAACGACTCCCGGGCCTCGTCGGTTCGCTCAAGGTGACCGAGGACCTGGCCCCGGAGGTAGTGGGCTTCCCCGTTCCGCGGGTTGGCGTTGCGCTCCGCCACGCGACCGAGGGCCGTCTCAAGATGCCGCAGCGCCTCGGCGTAGCGCGCTTGGCGCAACAGATGACGACCCAGCGCCACGTTGCAGCGCGAGTCCTCGGGGTCGCGCCGCAGGGCTGCGCGCCAGTACTCCTCCGGTGCCCTGGTTGCGTGGCGGTACTGCTCGAGGTGTTGGCCGTTGAGATACAGCTGGTCGACGGATCCGGTGGCCTCGGGCGCCGGCGGTTCGGTGGCCGGCTGTGGCACCCGGGATTCCGCCGTCCCGCCTGCCCTCCATTCGAGCAACCGGACTCCCCCTGCGCACACGCGAACTCGCAGCCGTGCGGACGCGACCGGCTCGGCGAGGGAGATCTCGGCGAGGAAGGGGCGGGACGGGTCCGTGTGCGCGGTCACATTCCATACCGGGCGGGACCCGTCGAGGACCTCGATGGTGACCTCCCTCTCGCGGGTCGTCGCGACGCCGAGGCGCGCCGCCCGGCATACCCCGCCGTCCGTCGCCGGGGCGAATGCGAGCGCACCGTCCCGGGTGGCCTCCTGGACCGGCCCGAGGTCGCGGAAGGGGTACCAGCACTGCGTGAACGAGCGGGTCTCCCCCGGTGCGAGGAACGCGAAGTCCGGTTGGTTGTCGGTGAAGACTCCTGCCATGAGCTCGACGTAGGGCCCGTCGTCGTCGGTCAGGCACCGCTCCCACGCCCGCCCGAAGGCGGAGTTGCCCCACGTCCACTGCTTCTTGCCCGGGGAGATGAGGTGGTCGGCCCAGTGGATGACCCCTGCCCTCGCCGCGTGGTCATAACCGCCGAAGAAGTCGCCGGTGCTGTCGACCGACATGTAGGACGTCGGAACGGGAATGTTGCGCCACCAGTCCAGCCGGTCCGCGTCCGGGTCGGCGCTGGTCGCCCGGGCCGGGTAGTCGATGCCGTAGTAGGGCCGGTCGGACCTGGGGAACGCGGTGACGGCTCGCTTTGCGTGGTCGACGACGTGGCGGACGTCCGGCGGGAAGAACGACTGGTACTCGTCTCCGACGGCGACCGCCGCGTTGGCCCACCACAGGAAGGTCTGCGTGTCCGGACTGCGGTTGAAGAGGCGGACGCGCACCTCGAGGACGGAGCTCTCCGGTGACAGGCGTATCCCGTGCATCCCCTTCATCCGCGAGAAGGGGTCGTGGTCGGAGCACCAGACGGTGACCGACCCTCCCGGTTCCTCCTCGATGTGGACGTCCGTCGGCAGGTAGGTCGCAGGACGGTGGTGCTGTGGCCAGTTGAACTCGACGCCGCCGCTGACCCACGGACCCGCCAGCCCCACGAGGGCCGGCTTGATGACGTTGTTGCGGTAGAAGAAGTCGTAGTCGTTTGTCTTGTCGAGCCCGACGTGGATGCGACCGCCGAGGCTGGGCAGGACCATGACCCGTAGCCACCGGTTCTCGAGGTGCACGGCGTCCCACTGCTGCGCCTTCCCCTCGGTGCTGACGCCGTCAATGAGCGCCAATGGGTAGACGCGGCCAGACGACCCTTGGTAGACGCGCTTGTCGAACAGCGGCGGAAAGCGGTCGGCCGGCAGGGCGGAGTAGGTCGTCATCGTCACTGGCTCGCGCCAGGCAGCCACGGGTCGGTCCGCGAGCTCCTGCGGCACCGGCGGGAGGCGCAAGCCGGGATCGTCGCTGACCATGGGTCCAAGTTAGGGACGTCTCGTCCCCATACCAATGGTCGAACCAACGGATCAGATGGACGAAACCATGATTTTCGGGCAGTCTGGTCCGGGTGATGATCCCGGACGGTTTCCCCGGGCAACGGCTGCGGGTCCTCCCGCGACCTGTCGTGCGCGAGGCTCTGACGGCCCCGATCACCGGGCGGCTGCTCGTGACCGACTGCGGTTACTTTCCGCACGCAGTCGCGCACGGGCGCAGCCGTCCGCACGGCAGCGAACAGGCCATCGTCATCCTCTGCGTGGGCGGCGCGGGTTGGGCCCAGCTGGGCCCCACGCGGCATACCGTGCGCTCGGGGACCGCACTGGTGATCCCTGCCCATGTGCCGCACACGTACGCGTCGGATGTGGGGAGGCCATGGAGCATCTGGTGGTTGCACGTCGCCGGAGCTGACGTCCGGGAGTTCGTGGGAGGGGGTGACGGCGGCCCCCCGGACGGGCTGTCGGGCGCGTTGCGGGTTACCGATGTCGGCGCGGCGGCCGCCCTCATCGAGGACGCAGTGCTCGCGCTCGAGCGCGACGAGTCCATGGCGAGTCTTGTCACCGCGTCCGGTTCGGCATGGAACCTCCTGTCGATGCTCGTCGCCTCTCGCTCCACCCAGCATCAGCGGGTGGATGTCATTGCGCGGGCCCGCGACCTGTTGCGCCACCGCGTCGCCGAGCGGGTGTCCCTCGTCTCGCTTGCGGACGGAGCCGGCCTGAGCGCGTCGCACTTCGCCGCTCTGTTCAGGCAGCTGACCGGCTGCGGCGTACTGGAGTACCAGGTGGGCCAGCGCATGGCCCGCGCGCGTGAGCTGCTCGACACGACCGACTGGGCGGTGGCCGACATCGCCCGAGCCTGTGGCTACCCCGACCCGCTGTACTTCTCGCGTCACTTCCGCAAGGTGCACCACGTGAGCCCGCGGGAGTACCGGGCGCAGGGCAAGGGGTGACGCCGCCGCGGCATACTGTCCCGACGAGGTTCCGGACGGAGCCGAGCCGAGAAGAGAAGAGGTCCGGGCAGTGAGACTCGTCCGCAAGGTGAGCGTCGAGCGGCCGCTGGAGACGGTGTTCGGCTACCTCTCCGACTTCACGACCACCGAGGAGTGGGACCCCGCCACGGTGAGCACGGTGCGGGTCAGCGGGGACGGCGGCGTGGGCACCAGCTACCTCAACACGTCCCGGTTCGCCGGCCGGGAGACCGAGCTGACGTACGTGGTCGAGGAGCTCGTGCCGCAGCGGCGCTTGGCCCTGCGCGGGGCCAACAGGAGCGTGGTCGCCCACGACACCATGGACTTCCGCTGGACAGGGCGCGCGACCGAGGTCACCTACACCGCCGAGTTCGAGTTCCAGGGAGTCGCCCGGCTGGCCGGCGTCCTGCTCCGGCCGGCCCTGAAGAAGCTCGCCGACGACGCCGAGGGCGGGATGCGCCGGGCGCTGCAGGCCCTCTGAGCGCTGGGCGAGGACGGCTCAGGCGAGGACGGCTCAGGCGAGGACGGCGTCGACCGCCTTCTTCAGGGCGCTGGGCTGCTGCGGTTTGCGGGGTGCCGTGCGCTTCGCCTCGAGCAGCGCGGCCCCGATCTGCTGGAGCTGCTTGCGGCCGAGGCCGGCGCGCACCTTGGGGAACCAGTCCTGCTCCTCCTCGTCCATGTGGTGGGTGACCGTCTCGATGAGCACCGTCGTCTTCGCCTCGAACCGCTCGTCGCCCGGACTGAGGGCGGACAGCTCCAGGGTCAGCACGTCGGCGACGTGGTGCTCCTCGTAGGACTCGAGCACGTCGTCCTCGAGGTCCGGCAGCAGCCGGCGCACCTGCGGGTACATCACCTCGTTCTCGATGTAGGTGTGCGCCGTCAGCAGCTCGAGGATCCTCTCGACGGTCCGGCCCTTCTGGGCGGGGCTGGCGCCCGGCTTCTGGAAGTCCCGGAACAGCGCCCGGACCTCCTTGTGGTCCTGCTTGAGCAGCACGATCGCATCCGTGGACATGCATCCTCCGTGGGTCGTCGGTCTTGACTGGCCGGGCGGCGGGGACGTTACCCTCAGGGGCGCTCTTCACCCAGGTATGCCGGACCCAGCGCCGGGAGCCTGGTTGACCGGCGTGTCGGTCGGGTAAGAGGTCGCACGAGGAGGAGGCTGCCGCCGTGGATGCACGCAGGACGTTGTTGTCGTGGCCGGTGCTGCGCCAGCTGAACGGGTCCGACCCGCTCGGTCGTGGCGTGGCGGTGCGCTCGGAGGCCACCGAGGGCATCCGCTCGCGCACCGAGACCGCGGACCGGGTCGCCCGCAGCGTGTGCCCCTACTGCGCGGTCGGCTGCGGGCAGAAGGTCTTCGTCAAGGACGAGAAGGTCGTCCAGATCGAGGGCGACCCGGACAGCCCGATCTCCCGCGGCCGGCTGTGCCCCAAGGGCTCGGCCAGCAAGAACCTCGTCACCAGCCCGCTGCGCCAGACGAAGGTCAGGTACCGGCCGCCGTACGCCACGGACTGGCAGGACCTCGACCTCGGCACGGCGATGGAGATGATCGCCGACCGCGTCGTGCGGGCCCGGGCCGACACCTGGCAGGACCTCGACGAGAAGGGCCACAAGACCCGGCGCACCCTGGGCATCGCCAGCCTCGGCGGCGCCACCCTCGACAACGAGGAGAACTACCTCATCAAGAAGCTGTTCACGGCGATGGGGGCGATCCAGATCGAGAACCAGGCGCGGATATGACACTCCTCCACGGTCCCCGGTCTGGGGACCTCGTTCGGCCGGGGCGGCGCCACGGGCTTCCAGCAGGACCTCGCCAACGCTGACTGCATCGTCATCCAGGGCTCGAACATGGCCGAGGCCCACCCGGTCGGCTTCCAGTGGGTCATGGAGGCGAAGGCCAGGGGCGCGAAGGTCATCCACATCGACCCCAGGTTCACCCGCACCAGCGCCGTCGCCGACACCTTCGTCCCGTTGCGCGCCGGCACCGACATCGTCTTCCTCGGCGCGATCATCAACCACGTGCTGCAGAACGGGCTGGACTTCCGCGACTACGTCGTCGCCTACACGAACGCGGCCACCATCGTCAGCGGGGACTTCCGCGACACCGAGGACCTCGACGGGCTCTTCTCCGGGTTCGACCCCGAGACCCGGACCTACGACCCGGCGAGCTGGCAGTATGCCGGGCAGGAGCAGAACGGCAGCGAGCGCCAGGACCACGAGACCCAGCGGGAGACCGCCAGCGCGCTGCAGCACGAGAGCCACGGCATGAGCATGCACGGTCACCCGGAGCGGGACGAGACCCTGCAGCACTCGAGCTGCGTCTACCAGATCCTCAAGCGCCACTACGCCCGCTACACCCCCGAGATGGTCGAGCAGGCGTGTGGCGTCTCCAGGGAGGCGTTCGCCGAGGTGTGCGACGCCTGGACGTCGAACTCCGGGCGCGAGCGGACGACGGCGCTGGTCTACAGCGTCGGGTGGACCCAGCACAGCGTCGGGGTGCAGTACATCCGGACCGGGGCGATCCTGCAGCTGCTGCTGGGCAACATGGGT
>JAABUN010007627.1_pt1 | contig 11533 bp, 11 predicted proteins | sample 5559311 | NCBI WGS metagenome assembly JAABUN01 (sample SAMN10711877, study PRJNA513370) | rock metagenome | isolation source: Antarctica rocks | place: Antarctica: Victoria Land, Siegfried Peak sud | reverse complement strand
ACAGATCCCTAGACAAAATCCATTCTCCCTGGTCAGGGGCACCTTTCTCATGATCAACACCAGATCAGACCAACGCGCCGTGAAAGCACCGGGCTAGTGGTCTGGCGAGCTCGATGTTTTCATACTCGGTATCCGTAGCAGACGTAAGTTGGTCAACTTTCGCAGTCAACTCATCGCGCTGCTTGGCCGCTTCGCCGGCTCAGCGAGCAGCTCGACGGGCGGGTTGCGCCGTGACCATTGCAGTACTTTGCTGCTGTACGGGCCCCAACTGCGGACTGGCGGAAGCCACGAAACCGGCTCTGATTAGGCGTGGAGCCAAGGGGACTCGAACCCCTAACCCCCTGCTTGCAAAGCAGGTGCGCTACCAATTGCGCCATGGCCCCTGGGCACCCCGAGGAGCGGGTGACCGACGCATGATCGTACGTCATCGCGCTCGGCCCGACCAAGCGCGATCCCCGCTCAGACTGCTTCGGGATCGTCACCGGGAACGGCCCTGACCCTGGTCCGGCCACGTACGCTATTCGCCATGTGGTCGCAGCGGGAGGTCATCGATTACGCGCTCCAGCGACGCCGGACGCTGCAGTCGCTGAGCCGAGCCGGTCGCAGCATGGCGCGCCTGGACGCGTGCGACGCGGACCCCATGCTGATCCGCGCGGCCAAGCACCACGGGGAGCAGGCCAAGGCCGCCTGCCCGGTGTGCGCCAAGACCGAGCTGGTCAACATGAATTACGTCTTCGGGGAGCAACTGGGGCAGTATTCGGGTCGCATCAAGCGCACGCCGGAGCTCGAGGAGATGTCCCACGAGTACGGCGAGTTCAAGGTCGTGGTCGTCGAGGTCTGTCTGGCCTGCAAGTGGAACCACATGATCTTGTCCTACCTCTTGGGCGATGGGGTGAAGCGCAAGCCTCCTCGCCGTCAGCAGACTGTCGAGGACATCTATGGTTGACCCCCACTGGGGATCCGTCGAGAAGAAGCCGAAACCACGCAAGACCGGTACGCCGGTCTCGCGCGGTCGGCGCTGGACCGGACGGATCCTCAAGAGCATCGGCGCGCTGCTGGCCCTGGGCCTGATCGCCGGGATCGCGATCGTCGCCGTCGGTTACACCACGACCACGTTGCCGAACCCGAACAAGGACTTCCAGACCGCGACGACCTTCATCTACTACAACGACGGGCGCGCGGCGCTGGGCAACCTCGTGGTGCAGAACCGGGAGCCGCTGCCGTTCGAGGAGATGCCGGAGTCCATCAAGCAGGCGATGGTCGCGGCCGAAAACCGGACCTTCTGGACCGACCGGGGCATCTCGCTGCGGGGGATGGTGCGGGCCGCCTGGGTGATCGCCCGGGGCGGTGACCTGCAGGGCGGGTCCACCATCACCCAGCAGTACATCAAGATCCTCTACCTCACCACCGACCGGACAGCCACCCGGAAGTTCAAGGAGTTGTTCCTTGCGTACAAGATCAACAAGCAGCTCAGCAAGGAGAAGATCCTCGAGGGCTACCTGAACACCATCTACTTCGGGCACGGCGCCTACGGGATCCAGGCCGCCAGCCGGGCCTTCTTCAAGGTGGACGCGGCCAAGCTCAGCGTGCCCCAGGCCGCGGTGCTGGCCAGCGTGGTGAACAACCCGACCGCCTTCGACCCTGACGATCCGGACAACCGCGATCGACTGCTGGCCCGCTACCGGTACGTCCTGCAGTCGATGACCGAGACCGGGGCGATCACGCCCGCGGAGAACGCCAGGTGGTCCAAAGCGCTCCCGGACTTCCCCGAGGTGGCCGTCAACCAGCGCTACGGCGGACCCAAAGGCTTCCTGCTCAAGATGGTCGAGCGTGAGCTGAGCGAGGTCGGCTTCAGCAGCGCCGACATCAGCGGCGGTGGACTGCGGGTCACGACCACCTTCGACAAGGCCGCGCAGGAGGCGGCGGTCGAGTCCGCCCAGAAGGTCACCAAGCAGGCCGCCGAGGCGGCCGACGAGAAGGCGTCCGACCTGCACGCGGCGATCGCCTCGGTCGACGTGGGTACCGGCGAGGTGCTCGCTCTCTACGGCGGGCCCGACTACGTCAAGAACTCGCGCAACTGGGCCACCACCGCCCGGCCCGCCGCCTCGACCTTCAAGACGTACGCCCTCGCCGCCGGGCTGCAGGACGGCTTCAGCCTCCGCTCCCGGTTCCGGGGCAACACCTTCACCCCGCCGGGTGAGTCGTCCACGATCCGCAACGAGTACTCCTACCAGTACGGGTCCCGGGTCAACCTGGTCCGGGCGACGGCCCAGTCCATCAACACCGCCTTCGTCGACATGACCACCGAGATGACCGACGGCCCGGCGAAGATCACCGAGGTCGCAGAGGCGGCCGGTGCACCCAAGGGCGACGGGTGGACCAGCCCCGGAACGAACTCACGAATCGCCCTGGGCGCGGCCGAGGTCAGCCCGCTGAACCAGGCCGAGGCGTACGCGACCTTCGCCAACGGGGGTCTGCGGGTGGACAACCACGTGGTGAGGCAGGTGCAGGACGGCAACGGCAAGGTCATCTACAAGGCGGCGCCGAAGGAGAAGCGGGCGGTCAGCGAGGACATCGCCCGCGACGTGACGTACGCGCTGTCGAACGTGGTGGAGAACGGCACCGGGTCCACGGTGCAGACCCTGGACCGGCCCGTCGCGGGCAAGACCGGGACCAACGGGATCGAGAACGCGGACGGCGACAACATCGTCAACTCCGCCTGGTTCGTGGCCTACACCAAGCAGATCTCCACGGCGGTGATGTACGTGGCGGGGGACTCCGGCTCCGAGAGCCTGGACGACTACCGCAAGCCCGGCAACAGCACGTTCTTCGGCGGCACCTACCCGGCGCTGACCTGGGAGAGCTACATGGCCACCGCGACCAAGGGGCAGAAGGTCGAGGACTTCGACCCGCCGGCGTACGTCAACGGCGACCGTGCTCCGTCCCAGGCCCCGGAGCCGACCCGGACCAGCGAGCCGACCCGGACCAGCGAGCCGACCCGGACCAGCGAGCCCAGCGCCCCGTCGGAACCGAGCAGCACCTCCGAGCCGAGCTCGACCTCCGAGCCGAGCTCGACCTCCGAGCCGAGCACGACGTCAGAACCCAGTTCGACGTCGGAGCCGAGCGCGACGTCAGAACCCAGTTCGACGTCGGAGCCGAGCAAGACCTCCGAGCCCAGTCAGACATCCGAGCCGACCACGACCCGGGAGCCGAGCGAGACCTCGGAGCCCACCCGGGCGCCTGAGCCGACCACCCGCCCGACCCGGACCGCGACCAGCAGGCCGTCGGCCACCCGGGAGGGCCAGGCCCCCACGCAGACTCCCGGTAGCGGCGGGGGCTGACCCGCGTGCGCGTGGCCGACCCCGGCACCCCCTCCTCTGACACCCCGTCGGCCACCGACTCCCCGTCGAACAGCGACGGGTTCGTGGCCATGGTCAGCCAGCGGCTGGGTGGGCCGGTCGGGCGGCACGCCGGGGTGACCAGGAGCTGGTGGAAGCCCGCCCGGGTCGCCCTGCTCGTTGGCACCCTGGTCTATCTGGCCGGGGTCGTCTTCCGGTTGCCGTGCCGGATCACCGTCGCCGGTCAGAACCCGGATCACTTCAAGCTGCTCTGCTATTCCGACATCGGGCTGCTCTACTCCGGCCGGGGACTGCTGGAGGGCAACACCCCCTATCTCGACTCCGGTAACTACCCGGTGCTGGAGTATCCAGTGCTCACCGGGTGGTTCCTCGAGCTGGAGCGACGGATCACCGTCCTGCTCGGGGCGCCGTTCGGCACCACCCTGAGCGACCAGCAGCAGGTCGACGCCACGCTGCGGTTCGTCGACGTCAACACCGTCCTGCTGGGGGGGCTGTTCCTGGTCGCGGTCTGGGCCCAGGTGCGTACGGTGCCCACCCGGCCCTGGGACGCCATGATGCTGGCCGCCTCACCCTGCGTGGCCGCCGCGGCGCTGATCAACTGGGACATGCTGCCGATCGCGCTGACCGCGCTGGGGGTGATGTTCTGGGGCCGCCGACGACCCGGTTGGGCCGGGGTGCTGCTCGGCCTGGGGATGGCGGCCAAGCTCTATCCCGCCCTGCTGCTCGGTCCGCTGTTCCTGCTCTGCTGGCGGGCGAAGCGGTTGCCCGACTTCGCGGTCGCCGTGTCGACCTTCGTGCTCAGCTGGGCGGCGGTCAACCTACCCGCGCTGATCCTGGCCCCCGCCGCCTGGCGCAGCTTCTGGGAGTTCAACTCCGAGCGGGGCGGCGATCTCGGCTCCATCTGGTACGTGCTGTCATTGGCCGGGCACGAGGTGGCTGACCTCAACCTGGTCAGCGCCGGGCTCTTCGGGCTGGGCTGCCTGGCGATCGCGGTGCTCATCGTGCTCGCACCCCGGAGGCCCCGCTTCGGCTCCGTCGCCTTCTTGGTGGTCGCCGCGTTCCTGATGACCAACAAGGTCTATTCCCCGCAGTACGTCCTGTGGCTGCTCCCGCTGCTCATCCTGGCCCGACCCCGGTGGCGGGACTGGCTGATCTTCACCGCGGGCGAGCTGATCTATTTCGTGGCGATCTGGTGGCATCTCGGGGGATTGTTGAGCCCGGGCGATGGCTCACCGGACCGGATTTACTGGTTAGCCGTGCTGCTACGGCTCGCCACCCAGGCCTATCTCATGGTCATCGTGGTCCGGGACATCCTGCGACCGGACCGGGACCCGGTACGGCGTTTGGGCGCCGACGACCCGAGCGGCGGAGTCCTGGACGGGGCGGCCGACGTGCCGTGGTGGCCGCGGTTGCACGGGTCAGGGGCTGTTGCCCAGAAGACGGCCTCGGGGGACCCCGAGCCCGGCGGCGCTGGGTGAGGTTGCACCGGTTGGATGCCGCCTCCGGGCGGATCGTCCTGCAGGCGTGGATCGCCAGCCGGGGGCTGATCGCCGGGGTCGCCCTGGTGCTGGCGGTGGTTGAGGGTCGCAGCCTGACCACGATGATCAATAACTGGGATGTGCAGCACTTCACCAACCTGGCCCAGGGCGGCTACCTGGCCGAGCCCGACGGGCTGCTGATGGCTTTCTTCCCCGGTCTGCCCGCCCTGCTGGCGGCCGGTCTCGGGCTCGGCATCCCGATCCCGGTCGGCGGGGTGGTGCTGTCCCTGCTCGGCTCCGCGGTCGCCGCCGTGGCCCTGATGCGGCTGGGCGGTCCCTGGGCCGCGGTGGCCTGGCTGTTCGCTCCCACGGCGGTGTTCACCACCGTGCCCTACACGGAGTCGCTGTTCTGCGCCCTGGCTTTCTGGGCCTGGGAGCGGGCCCGGTCGGAGCGGTGGCTGCCGGCCGCGGTGCTCTGCGGACTGGCGTGCACCGTACGGGTGTCGGGTCTGTTCCTGATCGGGGCGCTGCTGGTGATGATCGTGACCAGCCGGGGTCTGTCCTGGCGGACCCGGGGTCGGCGGGCGGCTCTGCTGCTGATCCCGGCGGCGGTGATCGGGGCGTACGCAACTTATTTGCATGGCCTCACCGGCAGCTGGACCGCGTGGTACCACGCCCAGTCGACCGGGTGGGTCCGGCAGCTGACCTGGCCCTGGCAGTCGTTCCTGAACACCATCCCGGCGATCGTGCCCGGGGCCTTCCCCGACCATCCCTGGTGGGCGGCCGTGTTCCGGGCCGAGGTGGTCTCGATGGCCGTCGGGCTCGGGGTGGTCGTCGGCTGCCTGGTGCTGACCCGGCGGCGCAGGGCGGCCGGTGAGTCCCGGATGTGGGCCGAGGCCAGCTGGGTGGGCGTCCAGGTCCTGGCCTTCTCGCTCTCCTACTGGTTCTTCTCGGTGAACCGGGCCACCCTGCTCTGGTTCCCGCTGTGGATGCTGCTGGCCCGCTGGGGGACCTGGCGGCCGGCCGGCACCGCTCCACGGATCGCCCACCGCACGATCGTGGTGCTTGCTTTCGCGCTCGAGATTGCCCTGATGCTCTGGTGGAGCTGGCTCTTCTTCACCGGCCACTGGGGGAGTTGATCAATGGGGAACATCCGGACCCGTCTCGAAGCCAGATGTTCCCCAATCCCCGCTCCCTGAGCTTGTCGCGCTCCCTGAGCTTGTCGAAGGGGACCGCCGTGCGGTGAGTTCCGATGGGCAGGGCAGTCTGAGCTGCATGGACGTCATCATGGAGGGCATCGTGTTCGGGGAGTCGCCGCGGTGGCGGGACGGGCGGATCTGGTTCTCCGACTGGGGGGCGGGCCGGGTCTATTCCGTTGACGCCGACGGCACCCCGACGGTCGAGGCCGAGGTGCAGTCGTTCCCGATGTGCATCGACTTCCTGCCCGACGGGACGCTGCTGGTCGTGTCCTCCGCCGCCCGTCAGCTGCTGCGCCGCGAGCCCGACGGCTCCCTGACGCCGTACGCCGACCTCGCCCCGGTGTCCACCAAGCCCTGGAACGACGTCGTGGTGGATGCCCACGGGCGGGCCTACGTCGACAGCATCGGTTTCGACTTCGGCACGGAGGAGTTCGGGCCGGGGATCGTCGTACGGGTCGACCCCGACGGCAGTGTGACCCCGGTGGCGGACGGACTAGCGTTCCCGAACGGGATGGCCATCAGCGCCGACGGCGGCACGCTGGTCGTGGCCGAGTCCTACGCCGAGCAGCTGACGGCGTACGACATCGCCGGCGACGGGGCTCTCTCGGGGCGGCGGGTCTGGGCGGCGACCCGGGGCGACCATCCCGACGGGATCTGCGTCGACGAGACCGGGGCGGTCTGGTACGCCGACGTCGGCAGCCGGCGCTGCGTACGGGTTCGGGAAGGGGGCGAGGTGCTGGGCACGGTCGACCTGGATCGGGGTGCCTTCGCGTGCGCCTTGAGCCGCGGTCCGGATCCGCGGTTGTTCGTGGTGGGGCAGGAGTGGGGCGGACCCACAGCCATGGGTGGTGCGACCGGCCGGTTGGTGGCCTTCCCCGCGCCGGCTCCCGGTGCCGGTCGTCCGTAACCGCCTGGCTCGAGACCCCTCATAGGATGGCGTGGTGCAGCGGATGTGGATCGAGATGGACGGGCTGGTCAACCTGCGGGACGTGGGGGGGATCCCCACCGAGGACGGCGGTTCGATCAGTCCCGGGCGGCTGCTCCGCTCGGACAACCTGCAGTCGTTGACCCCCGCGGACGTGGACGCCCTGATCGAGCTCGGGCTGACCGACGTGGTCGACCTGCGCAGTGACTACGAGGCCGAGCTGGAAGGTCCCACGCGGCTGGTCGACAGCCCGGTCCGGCTGCACCAGTTCTCGCTGTTCCGGGAGTGGCGCGAGGGGGTCGGCGAGGACAAGCCCGACGTACGACCGGAGGTTCTCCCCGAGGAGGCGCTGCCCTGGGTGGACCTCGAGGCCGACGTCAAGCTCGACAACGAGACGGCCTCGCACTACCTGTCCTACCTGAACGACCGGCCGGACTCGGTGCTGGCCGCGCTCCGCACCATCGCGGGAGCCGACGGCGCCGCCCTGGTGCACTGCGCCGCCGGGAAGGACCGGACCGGGACGGTGGTCGCGCTGGCCCTGACCCTGGCCGGGGCCGACCGGGGCGCCGTGGTCGCCGACTACGCCGCGAGCTCGGAACGGATGCAGGCGATCGTGGACCGGCTGATGAGCTCCAGCACCTACGTCGAGAACCTCCGCGACCGCCCGCTCTCGTCGCACATGACTCACGCCAAGACCATGGTGACCCTGCTCGACCACCTGGACGACACGTACGGCGGGGTCGAGCCGGCCCTGAAGCAGCACGGCTGGACGCCGGCCGACACCGAGGCGATCCGGCGCAAGCTCCGGGACTGAGCGACGCCCGGGCGGTTCGGTAGGGTCAGCAGATGTCCGATCACTCGACCGGCTCGGAGCCGCCTCGGCCCAGGCCGCAGCTCACCCGCCTGCTCCTTCGCGCGCTGATCTTCGCCGCGATCGGGTTCCTCGTCTGGCTGCTGCTCGGGCGGCTGGTCGACGGAAAAGTCTTCGACAACCCCTTCGTCGGCGTGGTCGTCGGGCTCTTCGCCGGGGCGATCTCGATGATCTCCAGCCGCCGCCGGTGAAGCCGCCGGCCCCGTCCGACCGGTGAGGTCGGGCGACCCGGACCGGATCAGCTGATCAGGATCTGATCGACGGTCGCGGTGGTCAGCCGGAGCTCCACCGGGACCTCGTCGCCCACCTCGGGCGGGGTCTCGCGGCCGGGCAGGAACAGCTGGCTGGACTGCATGTGCGGCGGCTCGAGGAACCAGCGCTTCTTCCCGTTGATCGTGTACGGGCTCAGCGCCAGCCCGGCGGCCTCCAGCGATCCGGTGGCCAGCGCGACGGCCCGCTGCCGTACGGTGCTGGCCGACGTCGGCGCCTCCAACCCGATGCCGTGCGAGGTGCCACCGGAGACGACCACGACCCAGCCGTCGGCCGGGCAGACCCGCTGCCGATAGCCGGCCCGTTCGCCGCGGCGTACGGGGTGCACGTCCAGCACGGTGGCGGTCGTGGTCCGGCTGAGCGGGTCACCGAGCCAGAGCCGGGTGCCGACCCGCAGCCGCAGCGGCACCGGGTCGGCGCCCGCACCACCCAGCTGGCGCGCCAGGGCGGTGGCCTCCTCGGTGGGCAGGTGGGACAACCACAGCGGACCGGCGGTGGCGTCCAGGGCGGCCCGGCTCAGCCGCTCGGCCTCGACGTAGCGGCCGTCGGCCCGGATGGGCAGGTGGATGCTCCAGCCCTCGAAGCGGACCCCGTCGAGCTGGGTCGCGGCGGCGGCGAGATCCTCGGCGGGCACCCCGTGCCGACGCATCGAGGTCAAGACCTCGACCAGGATCCGGGGCCGCAGCCCCAGGTCGGCCAGGGTCACCAGGTCGTCCAGCCGCGACACGGTGGTGATCACCCGCGGGTGGCTGAGCAGCTCCCGGGCGGTCTCACTGCCGGCGTTCCAGGGGTTGAGGATGACGACGTCCCCGGCGAAAGCCTCCGTCACCAGGTTGACCTCGCGGGGCATCCCGACCGCGATGGTGTCCGCGCCCAGGGTCGTGGCTTCCGCCGCCAGCCGGTCCAGGCCGTAGCCGTAGCCGTTGCCCTTGACCACCGGCACCAGCCCCGGGGTGGACCCGGCCACGGTGGCCAGGTGCTCCCGCCAGCGGGCGCCGTCCAACGTCAAGGTCACACCGGTCGCAGGACTCGCAGGGCTCACGGGCACGAGGTTACCGGCGATGCATGTAGAGATCGAAAGCCTTGTAGAGCAGCGGGTTCAGCGCCAGGTCCCACTCACCCAGGTACTCCACCGCCTCACCGCCGGTGCCGACCTTGAACTGGATCAGCCCGAGGTGCGGGTCGTCGGCCTCCAGCCCCTCGGTGATGCCGCGCAGGTCGTACACGCTGGCCCCGGCCTCCAGGGCGTCGGTGATCATCTGCCACTGGATGGCGTTGGAGCCCCGGACGTCGCGTTTGGCCGTCGAGCTCGCGCCGTAGGAGTACCAGGCGTGCCGGCCCACCCGGACCCAGGTCGTGGCCGCGACCAGCTCGCCCTCGTGGTGGGCCAGGTAGAGCCGGATCCGCTCCGGGTCCTCGCCCTGCAGCGCGGCGAACATGTTCTCGAAGTAGGCCAGCGGGCGCGGGGTGAAGTGGTCCCGCTCGGCGGTCTCGACGTAGAGGGGGTGGAACTCGGCGAGGTCGGCGGGGGTGCCCTGGCGTACGACGACCCCGAGCTTGGCGGCCTTCTTGATGTTGCGTCGCCAGAGCTGGTTCATCCCCGCGAGCAGCGACTCGGGGGTCTGCTCGTGCAGGGGCAGCTGGAAGACGAAGCGCGGCTGCCCGGCGGCGAAGCCCTCCTCCTCATCCGGCGGACGCCAGCCGAGGTCGCGCAGCTCGTTGCGGATCCGGGTCGCCTCGTGGTTGATGTGGTCCGGGACCGCCTCGCTGAGTCGGGTGATCCGCTCGTCGGCGATGGCGGCCTTGATGGTGTCCGCGGCCCAGCGGCGGGTGACCACCGGAGCCCCGATCCGTACGCCGAAGGCCCCGGCCGCCTTGGTGTGCGCGGCCAGCGGCACCAGCCACGCCTTCAGGTCACCGCCCTCCCAGTCGATCACCGGACCCTCGGGCAGGTAGGCCAGGTACTTCTTCACCCGGGGGAGCTGCCGATAGAGCACCAGACCGGCCCCGACCAGTCGGTCGCCGTCAAACCAGCCGACCGACTCACTGCGCCACTCGCTCTTGACCTGCCCCCAGGCCGGGGTCTGCAGGAAGCTCACCGCCGCCTGGTCGGTGTTGAAGCGGATGTGTTCGGCGGCGCTGATGGTCGAGACGGTGAGGGACACGGGGCAAAATCTTAACCGTTGCGCCCGTTCCCAACTGTCTCGTACGCCCCACTCTGCCCAGGATGTGCGCGCCTTACCCGGGATACTTGCTGGGTCAAGCGCACATTTCCCAGGTTTACCTGTGATCCCGACAACCCCCGGCCGACCGCGAGCCGACCCCACCCGAGACCCCGGACCGCCCCGCAGAGCCCCGCCGGGGCTCTCTAGAGTTGGGCACCTCCGAACCGAAGGGGTGGGCATGTCGACCTCGCACCTGGATCTGACCGACGCCGAGCTGCGGGAGGGATTGACCGCCTGCCTGGCGGTGCCCCGCTGGGTCGACGACGTGGCCGCCCGGGCCCCGTACGCCTCGCTCGACCAGCTCCTCGAGGTCGCGAAAGAAGCCGCCACCCCGCTCAGCCCGGCGGAGGTGGACCAGGCCATGGCCCACCACCCGCGGATCGGCGAGCGGGCGAGGGGTGAGGGGACGTCGCAGCAGTTCTCCCGGGCCGAGCAGGCCAGCAGCAGCTCCGACGACGCGGACCTCGCGGCAGCCCTGGCCGCGGGCAACCGGGCGTACGAGGAGCGGTTCGGCCGGGTCTTCCTGATCCGGGCCGCCGGCCGGAGCCGACTCGAGATCCTGGCCGAGCTGACGCGGCGCCGGGAGCTGGCCCCGGAGACCGAGATCGCGATCGTGGGCACCGAGTTGCGCGACATCGCCCTGCTCCGCATCCCGCAGCTGTTCGGCCACCTCGACCAGCACAGCAACTTCGGCGACAGCGAGGCGGCACAGTGAGCGACCGCAGCCGGGTCACCACCCACGTCCTGGACGCGGTGTCCGGGACCCCGGCCGCCGGGGTGGCGGTCAGCCTGGAGGCGCGGGCCCAGCCCGACGAGTGGCAGCCGGTCGCGACCGGCGTCACCGACGCCGACGGGCGGATCGCCGGGTTCGGCCCGATCGACCTCGCGCCCGGGACCTACCGGGTCCGGTTCGACACCGGGGCCTACTTCGACGCGGCCGAACTGCCGGTCTTCTATCCCGAGGTGGTCATCGCGTTCACGCTGTCAGACCCGGCGGAGCACTATCACGTGCCCCTGCTGCTCAGCCCGTACGCCTACTCGACCTACCGCGGCAGCTGAACCTCGCACGACCCATCACCGGATGTGTTCGAGGCGGTGGCTGGGGCGTCCGTCGAGGTGGTCCTTGACCCGGAGCAGGCACCCGCATAGGGGATGGGCCTGGCAGCGCGGGGAACGCGACCAAGCCGGATGCTTCGGCCTACCCCG
>JAABUN010007626.1_pt1 | contig 11533 bp, 9 predicted proteins | sample 5559311 | NCBI WGS metagenome assembly JAABUN01 (sample SAMN10711877, study PRJNA513370) | rock metagenome | isolation source: Antarctica rocks | place: Antarctica: Victoria Land, Siegfried Peak sud | reverse complement strand
ACGAATTGAGCAGCTACCAGATTCTTTCTCACGACTCACGACTCACGACTCACGACTCTAACTGAACAGTGCGCTAATAGAGAGTCCCTTATGTATCCGCATGATCGCCTCGGCGAGGAGCGGGGCCACGGAGAGGACTTCGATCGCGCTGTCCCGCTCGCTCTCGCGGAGGGGGACGGTATCGGTCACGATCGCGCGGGCGATACCGGCTTCGCGCATCTTGCGCCCGGCACCGTCCGCGAAGAGGGGGTGAATCGCGCAGGCGTAGATCGCTTCCGCACCGCGCGAACGAAGGGTTGCCGTCGCCTCGACCAATGTGCTGCCGGTACTGATCATGTCATCGACGATGATCACCGTCTTGCCCGCGACATCGCCGACCATCTCGATCACCTGCGGTCGGTCGGCCTCGGCGCGCTTCTTGGCGATGATCGCCAGATCGGCACCGATACGGATACGAAAATCCTCGGCGCGACCGACGCCACCGGCGTCGGGGCTGACGACAACGACATTCTCCATCTCTTGCAGGCGGAAGAAGTCGGTCAGCAGCGGCGCGGCGCGCAGATGATCGACCGGGATATCGAAGAAGCCCTCGATGGCCGGGGAATGGAGATCGACCGTGAGGATCCGGTCGGCACCGGCGGTGACGAGCAAGTTGGCGACCAGTTTCGCCGAGATCGGCTCGCGACCGGACGATTTCTTCTCCTGCCGGGCGTACCCGTAGTAGGGGATGACGGCGGTGATTCGCGAGGCGGAAGAGCGCCGCACCGCGTCGATCATGATCAGCATCTCCATCAGATGCTCGTTGACCGGTGCTTGCATCGACTGGATGATGAAGACATCGGAGCCGCGCACATTCTCATCGAGTTTGACGCGCGTCTCGCCATTCTTGAAGCGCCCGACGGTCGCCCGTCCGAGCGGTGCGCCGAGGAAACGCATGATCGCCTCGGCGAGTGCGGGGTTGCCATTGCCGGTGAAGACCTGTAGACGACCGTCCATTATCCCTCACCTGTGGTCTTGTCTTTCAGTTGGCCCGCTGCCTGCGTAGCATCTTCATCGGCTTGGCCGGATATCTGCCTGGTATCGTCGCCGCTGCCGCGTGCGTGACGGGGGATCTGGCGGGCCGGCGTGCCGACCACCTTCTGCCCGGCCGGAACATCGCGATTGACGAATGAGCCGCCACCGGTGATCGCGCCCTCGCCGATCGCGACCGGGGCGCGCAGGATCGTGTCTACGCCGATGAACGCCCCGTCCCCGATCGTCGTGCGATGCTTGTGGGTGCCGTCGAAGTTGGCGGTGATGACCCCCGCGCCGATATTGACCCCTTCCCCGACCATCGCGTCGCCCAGGTAGCTGACATGGCCGATCGCGGTGTGGCGGCCGATCGTCGTGTTCTTCAGCTCCACGAAGTTACCGATATGGATGTCACCCGCGAGCCGCACGCCGGGGCGCAGATGGGCATACGGGCCGATATCGGTCCCGGCTCCGACTTCCGACGATTCGATCGTCGAGTCGCGGATCGCGACGTTGTCACCGATCGTGCTATCACTGATCCGCGTGGTGGGTCCGAGCGTGCAGCCGCTGCCGATCGTTGTCTCGCCGGTCAGGGTGCAGCCGGGAAGGATGACGCTGTCGCGCCCGATCGTCACCTCGTACTCGATGTAGGTGGTGTCCGGGTCGGTGATCGTCACGCCCGCCAGCATGTGCCGCGTGTTGATCGACCGTCGCGCCAGGCGCTCCGCCTCGGCGAGGTGGGTGCGATCATTGACCCCCATCGCGGCATCGAGATCGACGTTGACCGCCGCGACCGGCCACGGCGCGAGCGGCTGCGCGCCGTTCGCCGCGACAGCGATCAGATCGGTGAGATAGTACTCGTTGCTTGGGTGGAGCGGCAGCAGCGGCAATTGCTCGGCCAACCAGCCGAGGCGGAAGCAGTGGATACCGCTGTTGATCTCCTTCGGCCCCACCATTTCCTCAACCACTTCGCGCCACTCGGTAATCCGCACGATCCGGCCCTGCTCGTCGCGCGTGACCCGGCCATGCTGCCCGCCGGTCGGGTGGACGCAGGCGGCCATCGTGACGAGCGCCCCGGTGGTGCGGTGCTCCGTGAGGGTCGCGGCGATCATCTCCGGCGTGTCGAGCGGGTGGTCGCCGAAGAGGACCATCACATCATCGATCGCCGGGTCGAGGAGCGGCAGGGCCATCGCGGGGGCGTGCCCGGTCCCAAGCTGCTCGGTCTGCACGACAAATTGAAGATCGGGGTACCGCGGTGCCGCGTAGGCGCGCAACTGCTCGGCGTTCTGCGGGCTGACGACGAGGATCGTCTGCACCGGGTCGCACGCGCGAGCCGCAGCGAGGGCCGCATCGAACATCGGGCGTCCGGCAACCGGGTGGAGCATCTTCGTGACGCTGGAGCGCATCCGCGTCCCCTGCCCGGCAGCGAGAATAATTGCGGCACAGCGGCGTTGCTGCCGCTCGGGTAATGGGGGTTCTTCGAGTTCTGGTGTTGTCTGTGGTGTGGACTCTGATGCTGCGGAGTCGGGCGTCACCGCTCTCCCCTTGGTAAGGTGACTTGCTGACCAGCGGTCAACAGCTGCGTGTTCTCGGCACGGTGCCGAACGCTATGGGCGACCCTGTATGGCTGGCGCACCAGGATTCGAACCTGGAATGAAGGATTCAAAGTCCTTAGTGTTACCATTACACCATGCGCCATCGCATCGAGAATCGCTCACGCGGTAGCGGAGCTCGCAGGGAACGCCGCGCCGCTAAGTATACACGCCGATCCGCCGAAATGGTAGAGCGAGCGAGTGCCCCAGCCCGCAAGTCCGCACGCCTCAGGGTGGTACGTTCGCGGTTTACGCGGTGGGGTACGGGCAAATATCGCTGCACCCGCTCCCTGCACCATCAGAACTGCGCCACCCCGAGCCCTGCGCTCACGTACCGCGCGTTGATCCGCAACTTCTCCTCGATCGACCCTTCGCCTTCGTTCGCGCGTGGCGGATCGAGGTCGAGGGTGATCCAGCCGCCGAAGCCGCGTTCTTGCAGCAGTTGCCAGACTGCGGGGAGATCGACACCACCCGCGCCGAGGTCTTTGTAGAGGATCTTTTCGCTGTGCATCTCTTTGGTTGGGGTGGGGCCGGTATAGCCGCGATAGCTCGGCTCGGTATCTTTCAGGTGGACGGCCACGATCCGGTCGTAATGGTCGGTCATCAAGCCGATCGGGTCGCCGCCGCCGAGATTAAGGTGGGCCACATCGGGGATCCATGAGACGTACTCCGGGTCGGTCAGTTCGAGGATGCGGGCGATTTCGTGCGGGCGCTCGATTGGCCCCCAGATGTGTGGGTGCGGCGCGAGGCGAATCCCGAGTTCGGCGGTCTGTCGCCCGAGTTCGTTGAGGGTGACGGCGAGTGAGGCCAGATCGACTTCGCTCGTGCCATTTGCTGGACGAGTTCCCATATTGATCTTGAAGTGCGTGCAGCCGAAAACGCTGAGGAAGTCGCGGGCGAACGCGACGTGATCGGCGATCGTCTGTTCGCGTCCGGCGGGGTCGATGAATTCGGTCGCCTGCCCCGGCCCGCCATTCGAGCAGGTGCAGAGCGTCACGCCGTACTGATCGAGGACGGCCTTCAACTCCTGGGGCTGCTCCACGTAGTTCATTAGCCAGCCGCGATACGGCTCGATCCCCGGAAAGCCGAGTTCCGCCACCAGCGCAATATCGCTGGGCTTTAAGTTGCCGAAGATCGCCGTCCCAACGGCGAAACGCGGTGCCTGTGTCGGTGTCATCTCTTACCTCCTACATAACGAATGATGAGTAGAGGACGATTAACAGGAGACACGGAGAGGGTCGGGAGAGAAACGAATAGATTCAATTGGTATTTCGTGACTTATGTTTATGCCCGCGGGGGCTTCATACTTCTCTTCTGCCCGCCCTCTCCGCGTCTCCGTGTCTCCTGTTTCGTCCCCCCTCACTTCTTCTTGACCTCTTCGAGCGCCCGCGCGAGTTGCGTGTCGCTGCCATCTTGCGGGTTTTCGATGACGATTTCGGGGTGGAGGCCCAACTTTTGGATGACGCGGCCTTGCGGGGTGAGCCACTGGGCGATCGTGATCCGGGCGCTGGAGCCATCCTTGAACTCGTGGACGGCCTGGATCGAACCTTTGCCGAAGGTGGTCGTGCCGACGACCGTGGCGCGACCGTAGTCTTGCAGCGCGCCGACGACGATCTCCGAGGCCGAGGCGGTGCCGCCATTGACCAGGACGACCAGCGGCATATCGTAGACGGCGATCCCATTCTCTTTCGGTGCGACGATCGGGTCTTGCTTCTGATCCGTCACTTTCAGGATCGCCTGCGTCGGGGTCGGCACGATCGCCGTGGGGGTGCCGGGGCCGACGGCAGCGAGCGGCGTTGGCGTGTTGAGCAGTGCCTTCGCCTGTGCGCCGTTCGCCTTGTCTTCCAGCAAGGCCGGGCCGCGCGCCGGATCGACGAACCGCCCGATCATCTCCTGGGCCGCATTGACCCAACCGCCGCCATTGTTCCGCAAGTCGAGGACGATCCCCTTGGCCCCGGCGGCGCGGGCGTTCTTCAGCTCGCTATCGAGTTGGGCTGTGGTCTTGTCGCCGAAGACCGAGACGCTAATCAGCGCGATATCGCCGGTGAGCATCTGCAAGCGCACCGAGGGGATGTTGATCGCCGCGCGGGTAATCGCGATCGTCAGCGGCTCCGTCTCGCTCGCGCGCTGCACACTCAGCCGCACGACCGTACCCGCTTTGCCGCGTAGGAGCTTCTGGACCTCGTCGAGCGGCAACCCGCTGATCTCGCGGTCATCGACGCGCACGATGATGTCGCGCGCCCGCAATCCCGCCATATCCGCGGGGGCATCTCTGATCGGCGAGGAGACGACCCAGCGCTTGTCCTGTTCTTCCAGGTAAACGCCGATTCCTTCATAATCGCCGGACATCTGCTCGCGGACGCCCTGCTGCTGAACCGGTTCTAGGAAGACCGTATAATCGTCACCGAGGGTGGAGAGGAGGCCGCGCGTGGCGGCCCAATCGGGCTGGCTGGTGGTCGGTGTCCCGTAATAATACTCGCGCCCGACAAGCTGCCAGACCTGGACGAAATTCTCGAACTCCGCCTGGAACTCCGGTGGCACCTGCCCACTAACCCCCGTCGTTGTCGCCCCTGGCCCGTCCCCATGTCGGTGACGCTCGGTCAACAACCCGGCATTGAAGCTGCCGAGCGCCACCACGACGACCAGCCCGATCGCCAGGTATCTGCGGCCCCAGGGGGAGAAGCGGGCGAGTAGGTTCATCGAGTACTCCGGGATGGTGACGAGTGACGAGTGAGGAATGACGAATGACGAATAAGTACGGGAGTAGCCATCTACGCTGTATCACCTCCGTCGCGCCTATTCGCCACTCGTCATTCACTGGGCTCCCCGCTTGACGCCGTTTTCCAGCGGTGGCAGCCCGAGGCCATCGATCGCGATCTGGATCTGGTCGCCCGGCTCTAGGGTGAACTCGTCGGGTGGGATGATGCCGGTGCCGGTCAGGAGGATAACTCCTTGCGGGAAGGCGTTATCGCGCCCGAGGTAGCTGACCAGATCGGCGAAGGTACGGTGGAGGCGGTCGGTGCCGACCTCGCTGCTGAACGCCGTCTCGCTGCCACGGGTGATCGTCAGGCGGATCGTGAGCGCGTTGGGGTCGGCGACCTCCCAGGCCGGGGTGATCGCGGGGCCGAGGGCGCAGCAGCCGAGATAGGTCTTGGCCTGGGGGAGATAGAGCGGATTTTCGCCCTCGATCGCCCGCGAAGAAACATCGTTGGCGATCGTGTAGCCGACGATCTCCAGCGCACTGTTCAGCACCAGTGCGAGTTCCGGCTCTGGCACATCCCAGCCCGAATCGGCGCGGATGACGACCGGCACCCCCGGCCCGACGACGCGCGGCGGCGTGGCCTTGAAGAAGATCTCCGGGCGGTCGGCGTCGTAGACGAGATCGTAGACGCTCGCCTGCGACGATTCGCGCATCCGGGCATCGCGGCTGCGCTCGTAGGTGACGCCGCAGGCCCAGACTTCCTGATTCTCGATCGGTGCCAGCAGCGTGCAATCGCCGCGCTGGTGGGCGCGACCGCGCGTCGGAGCGAGGCTCGTCAGGACTTCTTGGAGGCGCGCGGCCGACATCCCAAGGAGTCGGTTCAGCGACACGACTTCATTGTCGCCGCCGATCTCCTGGATCGTCTCCTCGTTCAGTATCCCAAGCCTGGGGGTCGTTTCCCCGGTGATGACGAAACGGCAGAGTTGCATCGCTTCCTCCGGTGTCAATCAACAATTTCACAGCGGTATCCGCGTCAGTATCCAGGTCGATGTCCGATACGCGGCAGTGTACACCAGGAGCGGGAAGGATGGGTGCGCGGGTGCCCTCCCTCAGGCTACTTCCTGCCGCTGCGTGGTTATAGCGCGTGGCGCAAGACCTTCCCGAGCGGCGAGCGCGGCAACACGTCGCGGAATTCCCAGACACGCGGCACCTTGTATGCGGCCAGGTAGCTGCGGCAGAAGCGACGAAGTTCCGCGTGCGATGGCGGTACGCCAGCCGGGCAGATGATTGCCCTCACCACCTCGCCACGTTTCGGGTCCGGCAGCGCCGACACGACCGCATCGCGTACGGCGGGATGTTGGCAGAGGACGCGCTCCACTTCCTCGGGCGATACCTTGTAGCCGCCGACGTTGATCCGTAGTGCTCGACGGCCCGCGAAGTACAAAAAACCTTCGCTGTCGCGATAGGCGAGGTCGCCGGTCCAGTACCAACCATTGCGCAGCGCTTCGGCAGTGGCTCCCGGATCGCCGAGGTACCCGAACATCAGGCCGGGATGGCGCACGATCAACTCCCCCTGCTGCCCTTGCGGTACCTCGACCCCCTCGGTGTCGACGATCCGTACTGCCACGCCCACATAGGGTTTGCCCAGGCTCCCCGCCGGTGCGCCGCTCTCTGGGACGCCGATGACCTGACTGCTCTCGGTGGAGCTATGGTTCTGGATTACATGGCACCGTAGCGTGTGGCGGTCGCATCAGCGAGTGTGGGTGGTAACGCCGCCGAACCCGAACGAATCGTGCGTAGGCGCAGTCCTGTCGGGGGTGGCAGTGGGTTATCCAGCAAGAGATTGAGGATCGTGGGCTGGGTGATCAGGTCCTGGACCCGATAGCGCGCCAGTTCCGCCTCAAGTTTCGCCGGGGCGGTGGTGCTGGTGATCAGAAAAGTATTGCCCTGGGCGATCGTGATGCAGAATTGATGGAGTAGACCCTTGAAGCTTTGGATCGTGCTGGCGGTCGTGCCTGGCTGTGCCTCGGACCAGGTTGGCAGGTGTCGCCGCCAAGTCAGCGCCCGGTGCGGGATGATCGCCAGCTTCGGCACCAGGGCGGTGGTCCCGGATGTCGCGGCCAGGAGGGCCGGTGCCTCCGCCGATCGGAACGTATCAGGTACGACCATTTCCACCGCGATCGGTTCGCCGGGCAGGGCCAGAGGCAGGGAGGTGAGCTGTGCGAGGAGCGGATGGGATGTGCCCTCCTGGGTAAGCACCGTGCGCGCTCCGGCGCGTGTCGCTAGTGGCAGCAATTCCTCGGCTGTATATTGCGGCGAGAGATGGCAGAAGATGATCCCCTGTCTGCAACAGGCGAGGCAGGAGAGCAGCATCTCAGCGGAGAGGCGCTCGGTGGTCACTACCGTGTCGCCAGCGCCGAGGCCGTATTCATGCAATATCCCCGCGCGTCGCTGGATTTCGACTCGGAGTGCCTTTGCTGTCCAACGATGGTCTGCATGGATCAGGACGATCCGTTCCGGGTCTGTCAGCGCCTCGTCGAGGAGTTGGTCGATCCGAACGTGGGGTTCAACTGGTGGCTCGGGGAGAGGACTAACAACAGTGTCTGCTGGGTCACTCGGTACCATTGATATCCTTCCCTCCATTGTCAGCTGATGCACACGCCAGCATAAAGTCGGCTCCTTGACTGCAAGGCGCTGGGCGATTCATCTCGTCGGCTATGACCCTATCATAGCAACACCACGGACTATCACCAATGACGTGGAGCAAGTGAAAGTTGACGTGTCCTGCCCGGCACCCCACAATGCGCCGCACCGTGACGTTAAGACGCTTCAGTTGTGGGAATATGAGGAACAGAGGAGGACCAGATGCCGATCACGATCACCGAGGTCGTCGCCCGCGATATTCGTTTCCCGACCTCGCGCACGCTCGATGGCTCCGACGCGATGAACCCGAACCCGGACTATTCCGCCGCCTACGTCACGTTGCGGACCGACGACCCCGAGGGGCGCGAAGGGGATGGCCTGACGTTCACGATCGGGCGCGGCAACGAGATCTGCGTCGCGGCGATTAACGCGCTCGCGCCGCTAATCCTCGGGCAGACCCTCGAAGGATTCACCGCCGATATGGGCGCGTTCTGGCGGCGGATGGTCGGGGATAGCCAGTTGCGCTGGATCGGCCCGGAGAAGGGCGCGATTCACCTCGCGACCGCCGCGATCGTCAATGCCGTCTGGGATCTCTGGGCGAAGGTGGAAGGGAAGCCGCTCTGGAAGTTGCTGGCCGACATGAGCCCGGAAGAACTCGTGCGTTGCATCGACTTCCGCTTCATCACCGACGCGCTGACCCCCGACGAGGCGCTGAATTTGCTACGGCGCAACGAGCCGGGGCGGGCGGCGCGCGAAGCCGAGATGCGGCGCGATGGCTTCCCGGCCTACACCACGGCGGCGGGCTGGCTCGGTTACGACGACGAGAAGATGCGCCGCCTCTGCCGCGACGCGATGGCGGCGGGCTGGCAGCATTTCAAGCTGAAGGTGGGCGCGAACCTGGAAGATGATCTGCGTCGCCTGACGCTGGTGCGCGAGGAGATCGGCCCCGATCGCCCGCTGATGGTCGATGCGAACCAGGTCTGGGATGTCGATCAGGCGATCGAGTGGATGCGCCACCTGGCGCGGTTCAATCCGCTCTGGATCGAGGAGCCGACGAGCCCCGACGATATCCTGGGCCACGCGGCGATTGCCCGCGCGGTCGCGCCGATCGGCGTGGCGACCGGCGAGCATTGCCATAACCGCGTTATCTTCAAGCAACTCTTCCAGGTCGGCGCGATCAGCTTCTGCCAGTTGGATGCCGCGCGCCTCGGCGGGGTCAACGAGTGTCTGGCTGTCCTGCTGCTGGCCGCAAAATTCGGGGTGCCGGTCTGCCCGCACGCCGGTGGCGTCGGGCTCTGCGAGTACACGCAGCACCTCTCGATCTTCGACTACATCGCGGTCGGAGCCTCGCTGGAGAACCGGATCCTCGAATACGTCGATCATCTGCATGAGCACTTCTTCGACCCGGTGGTGATGCAGAACGGCCACTATATGCCCCCGACCGCCCCCGGCTACAGTATCACCATGCGCCCGGAATCGCTCGATGAGTTTGAGTTCCCGAACGGCGCGGCCTGGAAGTAAGGTAAGGGAACGGGGGACGGTTTAACGCAGAGACGCCGAGTAAGAAAGAGTTCGCAGAGAGGAAACGAGAGAATATCGTCCTTCTCTGCGACGCTCCCTCTTCCTCCGCGCCTCTGCGTTATTCTCGTGTCCTCTCGTTCTTTCTCTGTGTTCTCTGTGCGCTCTGTGGTTAAACCCTATCCCTCCGTCCCCTCTCTGCAGCGTTCCCTCTTAACTCCGCGCCTCTGCGTTTAATCTCGTCGCTTCCTATTCCGTCTCTTTATCCCTCGCTCGGATATTTCAGCCCCCACTGGCCTCGGATCGTGTCGAGGGTGCGGAGAATCGCCAGGGACTCGTCGAGGGGCATGATGTCGCTTTCGAGCTTGCCCGCGCGCAGGCAGGCCATCACCTCGACGGCTTCGTAGTTGTAGCCGTTGCCCTCGAAGGGTACCTCGATGATCTCGTCCGGCTGGCCGGGTTTGCTGAGGATGAGACGGTTCGGCTTGTGCCAGTCGAGGCCGATCCGCAGCATACCCTCTGAGCCGAGGATGATGGCCTCGTGGGGGGTGTTGGTGCGGGTGGCGGTGTAGAGGACCGCGAAGCGCCCGCCCGGATAGCTCAGGATCATCGCCGCGCGCTCGTCTACGCCGGTTTCCCCGATGTGGGCACGCGAGGTGACATCGGTCGGCTCGCCAAAGATCATCGAGGCGAGTGAGACCGGGTAGACGCCCACGTCCATCAGCGCCCCACCACCGAGCGCCGGATCGAAGAGTCGGCCCGCAGGGTTGAAACGGGTGCTGAAGCCGAGATCGGCGTTGAGGATCTGTGGCTCGCCGATCGCCCCGGCGGCAAGGAGTTCACGCGCCCGCACCTGGGCTGGGTAATAACGACTCCACATCGCTTCCATCAGGAAGAGTTTGCGTTCGCGCGCCGTGGCGATCATCTCCGCGACCTCGCCCGCGTTGAGTGCGAACGGCTTTTCGCAGAGAACCGCCTTGCCCGCTTGCAGGCAGAGGATCGTGTTCTCCCCGTGGAATGGGTGCGGCGTCGAGACGTAGATTACGTCCACATCAGGGTCGTTCGCCAGCGCGGCGTAGCTCGCATGGCGGCGCGGGATCCCGAAGCGCTCGCCGAATTTGTCGGCCCCCTCCTGCGTCCGCGATCCGACCGCCGCGATCTCGGCATCGGGCAGGAACGTCAACCCGGTGGTGAACTTGTCGGCGATACTCCCGGTCCCAAGGATTCCCCAGCGGATCGGTGTCTGTGTTTGGGTCATGGTAGTGTCTCCTTGTAGGTGGGTGGGTGGGTGTGACCTCTCCCCCGGCCCCCTCCCCGACGCGGGGATGGAGTGACTTGTTAGGGGCAGAGTGCTGGTGAGCAAACCTTGTCGGCTTCGCTGTTTCCCCAGCAGCTTATCGCATCCCCAGCGAGTCACCCCTCCCCGCGTTGGGGAGGGGCCGGGGGAGAGGTTTCCTACCCCCCGAACTGCGGCAGCCATTGTGCCTGCGCCGTCAGCATCTCGGCGGTCAGTGCGCGGATTTGGGGCAGGGTGCAGACGGCGGCGGTCAGCGGGTCGAGCAGCATCGCGTAGTGGACGGCGTCGGTCTTGCCGGTCAGCGCGGCCTCCACGATCAGTTCTTGCACGTTGATGTTGGTGCGGTTGAGGGCGGCGAGGTGTGGCGGGTAATCGGTCACGATCGTCGGCGCGATCCCGCTGCTGTCCACCAGGCAGGGGACTTCGACGCAGCACCCGGCGGGGAGATTGGGGATCAGGCCGCGATTCGGCACGTTGCCGTTCACCTTCGCGGGGATGTTCGTCTCGATCGCCTCCATGATCGCCGCGCCATATTCGTGCGTGCGCGCCGTGGGTGGTGGCGGTGGTGTCTCCTGTACTCGCGCGAGGCGGGTACGGCAATGGCGCAGATACCCGCCGGTACGCCCGAAGTCGAGCCAGGCGTCGTGCGGGTCGGTGAAGCGCGGCGACAGTTCGTCGTTGACCATCTGTGCCGACTTGCGGAAGTAAGGGACGTACTCGCTGGCGTGGCCGCTCGACTCGGTGACGAAGTAGCCGAACGCGCGCATCAGA
>JAABUN010007625.1_pt1 | contig 11534 bp, 11 predicted proteins | sample 5559311 | NCBI WGS metagenome assembly JAABUN01 (sample SAMN10711877, study PRJNA513370) | rock metagenome | isolation source: Antarctica rocks | place: Antarctica: Victoria Land, Siegfried Peak sud | reverse complement strand
CGTAGCCGGACGGCATGTCCAGATCCGCCCAGACCCCGGGCAGATCCTCCTTCTTGATCCCGAGCAGGTCGATCCGCTGACCACCGGTGAGCTTGACCATGGGGACCGCGTACTTGTCGGCCACGTCGGCGATCCAGCGCAGCTGGGCGGCGGTGGTCACGCCGCCCCGCATCTGCGGGACCACCGAGAAGGTGCCGTCCTTCTGGATGTTGGCGTTGACCCGGTCGTTGATGAACCGGGCGTCGAGCTCCTCGACGTAGTCCTCGCCCCACATCATCTTGAGCAGCGAGGACAGACCCATCTTCGACTTCGCGTCCTCGGCCCCCTGGGGAGCCAGCGCGGCGAAGACGGCCGACGGGCTCATCAGGCGCTGCTCGCGGATGATCTCCATCAGCGGCGCCTTGGCTATCGGGATGCCCGGTACGTAGTAGCTCGCGGCCGGATCCTCCTGCACCGCACCTCCGGCGGCGTGCTCCACCAGCTGGGCCACCAGACCCTTGCAGGTGCCGCACCCCTTGCCGGCCCGCGTGAGGTCCATCACCCCGGAGACCGTCTTGCCGCCTGCCTGCACGCAGTCCACGATCGCCTTCTTGCTGACCCCGTTGCAGTTGCAGACCTGGGCGTCGTCGGCCAGCTCCGCGACCCCGACCTCCGCCGCGGGACCGCCGAGGTCGAACATCAGCTCGACCCGCTCCTGCGGCAGCGGCAGCCCGCGGTCGAAGGCCTGCTGCAGAAAGGCCACCTTCCTGCTGTCGCCGAGCAGCGTGGCCCCGATGATCTTGTCGTCGCGGATCACGATCGACTTGAAGGTCCCGCGGCGGGGCTCGGAGAAGACCAGGTGCTCGTCGGTGTCACGCTCCGGGCCGAGGACGCCCATCGAGGCCACGTCCACCCCCGCCACCTTGAGCTTGGTCGCGGTCCGGGAGCCCAGGTAGGCCGCGTCCGGGTTCGCCCCGGTGATCTGATCGGCCAGCACCACCGCCTGCTCCCACAGCGGGGCGACCAAGCCGTAGACCTCGCCCCGGTGCTGGACGCACTCCCCCACCGCGTACACGTCGTCGTCGTCCACGGTGCGCAGCTGGTCGTCCACCACGATCGCTCGCTCGACGGTGAAGCCGCTGGTCAAGGCCACCTCGGTGTTGGGGCGGATGCCCGCGGCCACCACGATCAGGTCGCACTCCAGCTCGTTGCCGTCCTTGAGTCGGACGCCCCGCACCTTGTCCGGACCCCAGACCGCGGTGGTCCGGGTGCCGGTGATGATCCGAATGCCCAGGTTCTCCATGCTGCGCCGCAGGATCTCCGCGCCGTCTGGCCCCAGCTGGGCGTTCATCAGGTGGGCCGGGGAGTGCACGACGGTGACGTCGAGGCCGTGGGACTGCAGGCCACGGGCCGCCTCCAGGCCGAGCAGCCCGCCGCCGATGACCAGGGCCCGGTGGTGGTCGTCATGGGTGGCGTGCTGGATCATGCCGCGGGTGTCGTCCATGGTCCGGAAGGCGAAGACCCCGGGCAGCAGCCTCCCGTCCCCTGAGCCTGTCGAAGGGCCTGAGCCAGTCGAGGGGTACAGACCGTCCATAGGGGGCATGAACGAGCGGCTGCCGGTGGCGATGACCAGCTGGTCGTACGGGGTCACCCGCCCGTCGTCGGAGATCACCACGTGCGCGTGCCGGTCGATCCGGGTGACCCGGACCCCGGCGTGCAGGGTGATCTGGTTCTCCTCGTACCAAGCGAGGCTGTTGAGGAAGATGTCGTCGTGGCTCTCCTCCCCGGAGAGCACGTGGCTGAGGATGATGCGGTTGTAGTTGCCGTACGGCTCGTCGCCGAACATGGTGATCGAGAACTGGCCGGCCCCGCCGCGGGCGAGGATCTCCTCCACGGCCCGGGCTCCGGCCATCCCGTTGCCGATCACCACCAGCTTGCGCTTGCCGTTCTCTGAGCCCGTCGAAGAGTCGCCCGACACGCTGTCCTGAGCCTGTCGAAGGGGGCTCAGGGGGCGTTCTGCGATGCTCACTAGTGCTCCACCATCCCGAGGTCCACCACGACGGTCCCGGTCAGGTCCGTCGGGGCGATGAGCTGCAGCTCGACCACCGAGCCACCCTCGATGTCTTCGACCACCCGCAGCGGCACGTGCACGTCGCTCTTGGCGCCGATCGGGAAGTAGCGCATCGCGACCCCGTCGCACATCAGCACGACCACCACCAGCTCGTCGCTGGAGTTGCCGCCGCGGAAGTAGAGGGCCTGGCTGACCACGCCCTCGGGCACCACGTGGGCGAGCTCGGGGCTGATCGGCACCGGCTTGTCCACCCCGGCCCCCTCGAAGGGGTAGATGCCCTGCAGGAAGCGGTTCTGGCTGATCATCGGGAGGTCCTTACGTCGAGAGGGCTGGAGCCGCTGGTTCAGGGTCGGCGGCGTGTGGCTGGCGTGCCGGGTGTGCGGCGGTGCACTGGCGAGCAGGTGGTCGTCGTCGGGCGAACCGACCTTGGCGACCTGGACGGCGCAGGCCTTGAAGGCCGGCATCCTGGAGCTGGGGTCGAGGGCGGGGTTGGTCAGCGCGTTGGCGTTGGAGGCGCCGCCCCAGTGGAAGGGCACGAAGACGACGTCCGGTCGGATGTCGGGGGTGATGGCGGCGCGGAAGGTCGAGGCTCCGCGCCGGGTGGTCAGCTGGACGATGTCCGCGCCGTCGATGGAGAGCCGGCGCGCCAGGTCGGGGTGCAGGTGTACCTCCGGCTGCACGGCCGCCTGGGAGACGGCCGGGTGCCGACGGGTCTGGGTGCCGCTCTGGTAGTGCGCCATCAGCCGGCCGGTGGTGAGCACGTAGGGGTACTCGTGGTCCGGGTTCTCCTCCGGTGCCTGGTGCTCGACGCGCAGAAAGCGCGCCCGGCCGTCCGGGGTCGGGAAGGAGTCGGCAAACAACCGCGGCGTGCCCGGGTGGTCGGGCTGGCCGGGCGGCGTCTGCGGGCAAGGCCAGAAGACCCCCTGCTCGGCGTCGATCCGCTCGTAGCTGATCCCGGAGTAGTCGGCCAACCCACCGGCGCTGGCCCGGCGGAGCTCGTCGAAGATCTCCCGCGGGTCGGTCGAGAAGTACCGGCCGCGGCCGAGCCGCTCAGCCAGCCCCTTCATCAGGTGCAGGTCGTCGTGCACGCCCTCGGGCGGCCGCAGCGCCTGCCGCCGGCGGATCACCCGGCCCTCGAGGTTGGTCATCGTGCCCTCCTCCTCGGCCCACTGGGCGGTCGGCAGCACCACGTCGGCCAGCTCGGCGGTCTCGGACAAGAAGATGTCGGAGACCACCAGCAGCTCCAGGGCGGACAGCCGGTCGCGCACCCGGTTGGCGTCCGGGGCGGAGACCGCGAGGTTGGAGGCCAGCACCAGCAGGCCGCGGACGCCACCGGTGGCGCCGAGGCGGTCGAGCATCTCGAAGGCCGACAGGCCGGGCTGGGGCAGCTCGGCGGGGTCGATCCCCCACACCGCGGCCACGTGCGCGCGGTCGGCGGGATCGGCCAGCTTGCGGTAGCCGGGCAGCTGGTCGGCTGGTCGGCCTTCTGGCCGTGCTCCCGGCCGCCCTGGCCGTTGCCCTGACCGGTCACTGTGCCGTAGCCGGAGTGCAGCCGGCCGGGCAGGCCGAGGGCCAGAGCGAGGTTGATCCAGGCCTGGGCGGTCGCCGTGCCGTTGCTGTGCTGCTCGGCCCCGCGGGCGGTCAGGATCATCGCCGACCGGGCGGCGGCCAGGGTGTGCACCGCGTCACGCATCGCCTCGACCGGCACCCCGGTGATCCGCTCCACCCGGTCCGGCCAGGAGGAGCTCACCCCGGCACGGACCGCGGCGAAGCCGGTGGTGCGCTCGGCCACGTAGGCCTCGTCGACCAGACCGTCGCGGACGGCGAGGTGCAGCAGGCCGTTGGCCAGGGCCAGGTCGGTGCCGGGCAGCGGGGCCGGGTGCCGGCAGGCGCCCTTGGCCGTGGCCGTCCTCCTGGGGTCGACCACGATGTGGGTGGCGCCCGCGGCGCGCCCGGCGTCGAACCACTGCATCGCCGGCGGCATGGTGGCCGCGGGGTTCGAGCCGACCAGCAGCACGGCCTCGGCCCCGGCGATGTCGGAGAGCGGGAACGGCAGCCCGCGGTCGATGCCGAAGGCCCGGTTGCCCGCTGTGGCCGCCGAGGACATGCAGAACCGGCCGTTGTAGTCGATCATCGCCGTGCCCAGCGCGACCCTGGCGAACTTGCCGAACGCGTACGCCTTCTCGTTCGTCAGCCCACCGCCGCCGAAGCAGCCGATGGCGTCGCGGCCGTGCTCGCGTTGCAGCGCGGCGATCCGGGCGGCGACCAGGTCCAGCGCTTCGTCCCAGTCGGCGGACCGGAACGGGCTGCTGCGGTCCCCTGGCACGCTGCGGACGAGCGGAGTGAGCAGCCGCTGGGGGTGGTCGAGCAGGCTGGCCGCGTTCCAGCCCTTCGAGCAGAGCCCGCCACGGTTGGTGGGGAAGTCGGGCTGCGGCTCCAGGACCGCCGGGCGGTCGCCGGCCACCATGGCGATCCCGCACTGCAGGGAGCAGTACGGGCAGTGGGTGCGGGTGGGGGTCCGCCGCTCCCGGCTGGGCTTCTGGGGGCTCACGCCCTCATCGTGCGGGGCCGCTGTTACGGCGACCGGTGCTGCAGCGTTACGAACCCTTTGCCGTGTGCTCACACGCGACGGCCGGCGTGGTGAGGCGGACGCGGTGAGGCCCAACTCGGCGAGCGCGGCCGGCGCGATGGGACGTCCGCGCAGGATCGCGTCGAGCTCACGCAGGCCCGCGGCAAGGGCCGCACCGACGCTGGTCAGGTAGGCGCGAGGTAGGCCCGGCCCGTCGGCCTCTGATCGGTGTGCAGGTCGACCAGCAGCAGCGGCCGCTGCTCGAAGCGGCCGACCCTGGTGACCAGTGGCCGCGCGAACGGCACGACCACCGGCCGCACCTGCAGCGACCGCAGCGTCAGGTCCGGCAGGTCGAACCGGCGGTCACCAGTCACGACGTGGTTCCGACGGTCAGTACGACCTTGCCGAACACCGACCGCTCCTCCAGGCGACGGTGTGCCTGCACCGCTTCCTGGAGTGGGAAGCGGGCGTCGATCACCGGTTGCAGCTGGCCGGCCTGCATTCGCTTCAGCAGGGTGGCCAGGTCGTGGCGTGGATCCCAGCCGTGCTCGAGCAGGTCGGTGATCTGGAAGCCGTGGACGCTGACGTTGCGGGGGTAGAAGTCGCGGGTGTCGATCGTCGACGGCGCCAGGGCGACGTTGGCCATCACGACCACCCGGCCGGCGCGGGCCGCCGCCTGCAGGGCGGGACCGAACAGTGGTCCGCCGACGAGATCGAGCACCACGTCAGCGCCCCGCCCGTCGGTGAGGTCCCGCACCTGGGCGGCGAGATCGGGCCCCGCATTCGGGGTTCGGCCGCCACTGGAGTCGATGACGTGTGACGCGCCCATTGCGCGCAGCCGGTCCTGCTTGTCCGCCGATCCCGTGGCCGCGATGACGTGAGCCCCCGCGGCGAGGGCGACCTGGACCGCAGCCGTCCCAACGCCGCTTCCTGCTGCCAGCACCAGCACCGTCTCCCCTGCGGCCACCCGGGCCAGCCGGTGCAGGCAGTACCAAGCCGACAGCCACGCCACGGGAAGCACGGCCGCCATGGCCGGATCCACGTCCGGTGGCAGCCGCAGCACCTGATGCGCCGGCACCGCCACACGCTCGGCGTAGAAGCCGGGGGCGCCGGTGGCACCCCACGCCACGACGTCGTCCCCGACCTGGAAGCCGTCGACCTCCGGCCCGATTCCGACCACCGTGCCGCACGCCTCCAGTCCCGGCACGACCGGTAGCGCCGCCGTCCGGTGGTAGCCGCCGGACCGGAACAGCACGTCGGCGCGATTCACCCCGGCCACCCGCACGGCCACCAGCAGCTCCCCCCGACCAGCGATCGGCTCGTCCTTGTTGCTTGCGGTCAGCACCTCGGGGCCACCGAACCTGCCAACCTGCACGACCCGCATCTGCCCTCCAAGTGACACCGTTCCAACCGGTGTCAGCATCGACACCTCTGCGACCGTTGTCAATGCCTAGGCTGAGGACCGTGACCTCGACCGACCGCTTCCGCCTGATCGGTGGGCGGCCCTGCCTCGACCTCGTCGCCACCCTCGGCCGTAGGCACGCCGTCCCGGTCGAACGCCTCCCCGACCCGCCGGCCCTGGCCGACTGGCTCGCCGCGGCCGGGCTCCTCCTCACGCCGCCCCGGGAGGTGACCCCCACGCACCTGGGCCGTACCCGCACCCTCCGTGAGGCCGTACACCGGCTCGTCCGCGCCGCCCTGGAGGGCCGGCCGCTACCGATCGATGACGTCACCGTGGTTAACCACCTCGCGATCGGTCGCGACCTCGTGCCTCAGCTCCTCGGCGTCGGCGAGCTGTCGCGCATCTCACCCCGACCTGTCGACGCGGCACTGGTCACCCTCGCCCGCGACACCGCCGAGCTGCTGGGCAGCCCGCTCGTCGAACGGATCCGTGAGTGCGGCCACTCGGACTGCTCGCTGCTGTTCCTCGACGACACCCCCGGCCTTCGCCGGCGCTGGTGCTCCATGGACCGCTGCGGCAACCTGGTCAAGATCGCGGCGTACCGAAGTCGTCAGCGCTAAGGAGCCGCTGCAGCGCGCGGAACCGCCCGGGGTGCAGTCAAGACCTTCCTGGCCGCGACACGCCAAACCGTTCCCGCAAGGTCGGTGGCGATAGTGCGAGCACGGGCCGCGCCTTGCCGCGAATATGAAGTGGTACGCGCAGCCGCTTGCGGCGGAACGAGGCCGGCGACGGACAAGAACGGGCGGGGTTACATCCCGTGGGCTGCAAGCAGCGTCTCCACCGCCCCGCGGGTGGCGGGGGTCGCCCCACCATGCAGGACACCGTGGACGCTGGCTCCGTCGAAGACGAGGGTCAGCTGCTGGGCGAGCAGGTCGGGCTCGCGTGCGCCGCCTTGGGCGAGCAGTTCGGCGAAGTGGGCCGTGAGCCCGAGCTTCTGCTCGTGAGCGACGACCGATGCCGGGTGCGCGCGGTCCTTGAGCTCGGTGGCGGCGCCGATGAAGGGGCAGCCCTGGAACTCTGGGGAGCCGGCGCGGTGGTCGAGTCGCTCGAAGACGGCGACCACCCGATCGCGCGGTGGCAAACCGTCATCTCGGCGCAGGCCGAGGTAGTGCTGGTCGGCTTGGTCGTGCAGCGCTGCGGCCACGACCTCGTCCTTGCCGGAGAAGTGCTGGTACAGCGACCGCTTGGACACCTTCGCCTCGGCACACAGCCGGTCGACACCCACAGAGCCGATCCCCTCGGCGGCAAAGAGCCGCTGAGCGGTCGCGATGAGCCGATCGCGAGGACCTGCCTTCACCACCGGTGTCGCCGTCGCCATCCCTACATCGTAGGACGCCAGTTGCCACAAGTACACCGATCGGTTTACACTCTGACAGGTATACCGATCGGTGTACCTGTTATCAAGATTCCGGAGACCAAGATGACCGAGCTCGCCAACCAGACCGTCCTCGTAACCGGCGCGGGTCGGGGCATGGGCCGCCACTACGTCGAACAGCTGCTTGAGCGCGGAGTGGCAAAGGTTTACGCCGCCGGCCGCGACCCCCGCGCGATCGAGGTCTCCGATCACCGAGTCGTCCCCTTGCGCCTAGACGTGACAGACGCAGAGTCCGTCGCGCGGGCCGCCGCCGCCGCCGAGGACGTCAGCGTGCTGATCAACAACGCGGGCATTGCAGAGGCCACGTCAGTGCTCGAGCCGGGCGCCGAGTCCCTGCGCCGGCAGCTGGAGACCAACCTCTTCGGCCCGCTCGCCCTCGTCGCAGCGTTCGCCGACCGCCTGGCCGAGCGCTCCGGAGCCGTCCTCAACGTCTCTTCGGTGATGGCCTGGTGGCCCGTCAGCGGCGGCTATTCGGTGAGCAAGGCGGCCATGTGGAGCGCCACCGATGTGATCCGTGGTGAGCTCGCCGCGCGCGGGATCCAGGTCTCGGGCCTCTACATGTCCTTCGTCGACACCGGCATGTCCGAGCGGCTGAACCGCCCCAAGTCCAACCCTGCCGACATCGTGCGCACTGCCCTCGACGGGCTGGAGGCCGGCGACCTGGAAATCCTCGCCGACGAGCAGACGCGCTCGGTGCGCGCCCAGCTGCACCGGCCGATCGCCGAGCGACTGGCGCTGCTGGCGTAGAAGCCGACGAGCGCTGCCTGTGAGCGGCCAGAGGGAAGCCACGCAGGCAGCGATTCACATCCGGTCAAACATCCGTCTCACTACCTTGGTAGTCAGACAGCGACCTGCACTTCTCGCGGCGGCGCGCGCAAACCTGCGACGCGAGGGCTGGTCGACGCTGAACGGGTCGGGGCGGCGCACGCGGTCGGGCGCTTCCCGTGGCAGGGCCGGTGGGTGCTGCCGTTCACCCAGGTCGATGTGTTCACCGACGAGCTCTGGTCGGGCAGCGCGCGCGTGGCTTGAGGCGGGCGGGGTTCCGCACCGGCTGGACGAGCCGGTCCAGCAGTGCGCAGCCGGGCTGGTCCAGCTACGCGGGCGTGGGCAACGGCTGGCGTTCGCAGCGCCGCCCCTGCTGCGCAGCGGCCCGGTCGACGGCGCCGACCTGAACCGGGCGCTGGCCGGGTTGCGGCTGTCGCGGACTGATGTCGGCGACGCACAGTAGGCCGACAACGGACCCGGGTGGTTGGCGGTGCTGCTGCGTGACGCGGACGCCGTCCTGGCGGTGGAGCCGGACCGAGCGGCTCTGGTCCAGGCGCCCAACGTGGGTGTCGTCGGGCCCTGCTCGCCAGAGGCGGAGACGGCGTTCGAGGTCCGCGCGTTCATGAGGCAGGGCCGGTGGCGCTGAAGACCCGGTCACCGGGAGTCTGAACGCGGCGGTCGGGCAGCGGCTGATCGGCAGCGGGCGGGCGCCGGCCTTCTACACCGCGGCGCAGGGCACCCGCCTGCAGCGCCGCGGCCGCGTCCACGTGGAGCAGCACGACGGCCAGGTGTGGGTTGGCGGGGACACCGTCGTGGGGATCACTGGCACTGTGGCTCTGTGACGGGAACGAGCCGTCTGTTGCTGAGTTCGGGGTTGCCGGGTGGTCTTGGCGCGTGGCGACCGGGCTGTGCCGAAGGGAACGCACGCTGCCCAGGCCACCTGCACGAGGTGTGAACTCCTCGACCGAAACCACCGCGGCGCGTCGCTTACCGAAGCAGGCGAGGTGCTGCTCCACGAGGCCAAGACAGCCCTCGATGCTGTCGAAGCCGCTGCGCGTCGGACCCGGCGAGCCGGCCATTCGAAGCGGCCGCTGGTACTGGCGACGAAAGCAGGCGCGTCTCACGATCTGCTGCGACGGCTCCTCGACGCGGCTGTCAAGGAACCCGGCGGGGCACCGATCGAGGTTCTCCTCTGCGAAGTTGTCCAGCAGGCACGGCTGCTCCGCGACGGGCACGCCGACGTGGCACTGATGCACCACCCATTCGACGACTTCGCCGGGTTCGACACCGAAGCCCTTCACGCCGAAAGCCAGATCGCGATCGTTCAAGCAGCGCATCGGCTGGCCTCCCGCGAACAACTCACGCTGGCGGAGGCCAGTAGCGTGCCGGACCTCCCGATCGCTCGGGGGCCCCGCCTCGACGGGACCTACCCGGACGGGCCTGGACCGGAGCTGCACACCCAGTCCCAGCTAGCTCAGCTTGTAGCGCTCGGCAAGACGCTGCTCGTCATGCCTGCCTTCAGCCGCGCCTGGCAATGGCCAGAACACGTCGCGGTGCCCGTCATCGACGCATCGAACGTCACCACCGTGATCGCCTGGCCGCCAAGCAGCCGCTCACCGGCCGTCGCGTCACTCGTCCGTTCCGCGGGCGGGCTACGTGAATAGGGGTCGGCCCACCAATCCGTTGGGAGGCCTGCACTGACTGCCGCTGCCTCGACCTATGAGTGGTGAAGCAAGGGCCAGGAACTGTGCCGCTCAGCCTTCCCCTACGGCCGCACCTGGCCATGGTCGCTCTTGCGTCGGCGGCATGCCGTTCACAGTGTGACCACCGGCTCGACCGTTGCCTGCGTATCGTACTTGCGGATTACACGTGGTCGACCTGACTGGGCTCAAGTTGGGCGATTCTGGAGATGAAGTGGTGTTTGGCTAACCATAGACGTCGGCGAAGTGCGCCGAGATCTCCCCGTTGTCAGGCCTTGGTATACAGGCTCAGCACGACCTCGTCGACCTCACCCAGGCGGCGTTGTCGCTTCTTAACCAGCTGCGGCTCGAAGCTGCCGCCCCGATCGCGGGGGACGTCGATCTCCACCTGCGGCCTCGATCACGGTCTTGGTCATCGCCTTGAGTAGCCCGTCCGGGCCGGTCAGAGCGATGCCGGCCTGTCGGGCCTGGCGGACCAGATCCTCGACCGCGGCCAGCTCCGCCAGGCTCAGCTCCCGGTCCTCAGCGTCCCCGGCCTGAGCCGGCTCTGGTGGTGGGTTCACGCCCACCAGTGTGTCGGTCATCGTGACTCCTCCTGCCCGTCAGGGCGGTGGGGCCACTTACACCGTTCTTGCGACAGTCCCGCTTGGGGCCGTGCAGGAAGTTGACGACGAGCGACGAGGGCGGGGTTGGCCCTTTCGTCTCATGGCGAAGTTGACTCTATGGCAGGCTTGATGGGTGACTGAAGTCGTCAACCTCTTGACGTCGATGGCGACCAGACTCAGCCTGGCCGACCTGGCTGCTGAGGCGCCGGCCCATATCGGGGTCGACGTTCGGGTTAGGTCGATCGGGGGGGTGGAGGCGGCCAGCCTGGTCCGGCAGAACGAGGGAGGGGACTTGGTGGTCCTCGCTGCGGACGCGATGGCTGCACTCGATGCGGATGGTCATTTGATGTCGGGCACCGTCCGGCCGTTGTTCCGGTCGCAGGTTGCCGTCGCGTCAGCGCCTCGACGACCTAGGTGGCGCATCGACACCGCGGACGGTCTGCGTCAGTCGTTGCGTCAGGCGACCGCTGTCGCCTATTCGACCGGCCCGAGCGGAGTCGCGGTGCAGGCTCTGCTGCGCGAGTGGGGCATCTGGGACGAGGTCGCCGGCAAACTGGTGCAGGCTTCCCCTGGGGTGGCTGTCGGCTCTTTGCTGCTGGAGGGTCAGGCCGATCTTGGCTTCCAGCAGTTCAGTGAGCTGATGGACGTGGACGGGATCGAGGTGTTGGGGCCAATGCCGCCGGGTGCTGAGATCACGACCGTCTTTTCTGGTGGGGTACTAGCCAGCTGCACGCAGGCTCGGGTTAGTCAGTCAGTGCTCGAGGAATTGTGTGCAGCCTGGGCGGAGCCCGTCGTGCGCCGCCGGGGTATGGAGCTGGTGACGTCTAGCCGCGGTTTTGGAGCAAGCAGCTAGGCGGGAGACATGGCCGCGCCGCTGGGGGGCCGGAGTTTGTCAAGGTGGTTGGGGCCATCGGGAGTCGAAAAGCTAGGCGGCGTTCTCGCGGACCGGTTCGTTGATCCAGGCTGCGTCGGGCAGGTTGATGATCTTGGGGCTACGGCCGGTGCCGA
>JAABUN010007624.1_pt1 | contig 11535 bp, 10 predicted proteins | sample 5559311 | NCBI WGS metagenome assembly JAABUN01 (sample SAMN10711877, study PRJNA513370) | rock metagenome | isolation source: Antarctica rocks | place: Antarctica: Victoria Land, Siegfried Peak sud | reverse complement strand
GCTCGGAGCCACCGACTCGATCAAAAAGCTTGACAACAGCGCCCCCCCCCCCCGTAAGCTTGCGTCAGATCGAACGAACGCCCGGACGGGGCCGACGATGCACACCTCGCAGCGATCACAACTGTTCCGCCTCGCCGCCGCCGTGTTCGGCGTCGCCCTGTTAGCCGCGGCCGCGCTGAAAGTTTACTCGTCCGGCCCGGCCGTGCCGAGTCCCGTTACCGAGATGCTGCCGCCGTGGGCCGACGGGCTGGTGCCGCTGTTCGAGGGGGCGTTAGGCGTCTGGCTCGTGTCCGGCATCGGCCGGGTCGGGGCGTGGGCCGTGGCGACCCCGACGGCCGGCCTGTTCGCCCTGCACAACCTGGCCCAGACGGCCGACGGCGAGGCGTCGTGCGGCTGCTTCGGGGCCGCGACCGTCCCGCCGGGCGTGACGCTCGCGTTCGATGTCGTCGTCCTGGCCCTGCTGCTGCGGAGCCGGCCGGCGTGGCAGGGGTGGCCGACCGGGCCGCGGGTCCAGGCGGCCGCCGTCGCGGCGCTCCTCCTCGGCGGGGCGGCCATCCTGACGACCGCCCGGTACGGGTCGATCGGGGCATCGCTGGCGGCGGCCCGCGGCGAATCGCTCGCCCTGACCCCGGAAAAGCTGAACCTCGGCCCGGTCCCGGCCGGCGGCACGGTTGAGCGGTCGCTGCGGGTGGCCAACCTGTCCGCCGACCCGGTGCAGATCGCCCTGGCCATGTCCAACTGCAGTTGCGTGGCCGTCCACGGCCTGCCCGTGACCGTCGCCCCCGGCGGCTGGGCCGACCTTCCGGTGACGGTGACCGTGTCGACCACGCCAGGGAAGTTCCAGCGCAACGCCCGGCTGCGAACCTCGGCCGGCGACCTGACCTACGCCGTCACCGCGTCGGTAACGGCGGGCAAACGGAACCCGGGCACCCCGCCCGGCCCGAACGCGAAGGAGGTGCGACCGTGACGAGGCACTCGTGGCCGGAGCGGCTGACGCCGCTCACCGGCGGGGCGGCGATGGCGCTGGTGGTGGTGGCGATGGTGGTGCAGCCGGCGTGGGCGGTGACCGCGGCGTGCGCGAATTGCATGAGCTACTGGAACGCGCACGCCGCCGATGCCGGCCAGCCGACGCCGCCGGGGAGTCCGCCGCCGTATCAGCTGTGTGACGGCCTATCCGGGGATCAGCGTCAAGCCTGTATCAGCAATAGGGTCAGTTATGAGTGTACTAAGAATAAGGTGAAAGATAGCCAGGGTAATATTTTGTACAGCATGCCGTGCAACGGACCACCTGAATCTTGGTGGTACAGCGATTGCGGTTCGGACACCTGTTCGACCTCGAGCGGAACATACGGCAGCACTTGCAACACGCCCCTGTGTACGAGCTGTGATCAAATTGCGAACGCCTGCCAAGAGAAGCTACAGCCGGGGGTGATCGTTAGCACGAGCTATGTGTACTGCGGCTGCGGACCCGACTGATGTCTCATGGATTCACAACAACCGCCCGGGCCGCTAGGTCCGATTGGGAGGCCCGGGCGGGCTCACGGGTTGACTTCCTATGAAGTATCTGTCCGCCGCCCTAGTGATCGTCGCACTCGCCGCGACAGCGGCCGCCGACCTTAACCAGCAGTTTTTGGACGAGTACGCTAGGGCGCTCCCCAATCTGTTGGGCCGGTACGTACAGAACAAGAAAGTCGTTGCCGCCGGCAGGGTGTTCGACCGGCTCGCACCGACCGGAAGTCTAGTCAACACCGGGACGGTCACATCCGTGTCGGACGAGACATCAGTTCGCAGCAACGGAACCAACGACGCGGGCGGCAAATCTACTAACCCAGCTGGCGGCATTCTGGTCACCGCGGACCAAGCTTACCAGGTCGAGACATCGGACGGCAAGACTTACATAATTGCCTCCCACGTCAGCCCGTCAGTAGGCCGGCTCCAATACGAAATGAGCGTCCGCGGCACATGCCTGTACTTTCCCCTCTCCTACGGCGGTGGACGGCGAATCATCGACTGTTTCGACCCACCCCAGGAGCGATGGAAGGACCGGTACGTCATCACGTCCCGTGAAGACACTAAGCTCGCCGGAAAACCGACCGTCAAACTCACAATCAAGGAAACACTTGGCACGACGGCCCGCCTCTACCTCGACAGGGCGAACGACCTGGCGTTCCTGCGGTACGAGGCCGATGGTTGGATCGATCCCAAGACCAAGAAGCGCACAAGTTACATGGTTGTGGGCGAGTTGACGTACACCGCCACGGCAGCTGGTCCGATGCCATCCCGCTTCGAGTCGTACCTGCTCAAACCCGACGGTACCCGGGTTCCACAGGAGGAATACACGTTCACGACCTACGAGTCGTATACACCCCAGCGTAGCGACTTCGACCTGGAGAAGCAGTTTGGTTTGAAGCCGCTACCGCCCCCGATGGCTAGCGGGTCATCCCGAACCGCCGGCCGCTCGTGGTGGTGGCTGTATGCCATAGCCGCAGCCCTGGCCCTCGTCACCGCCGGACTGGTCGTGGCCGCCCGCCGCCGCCGGGTCCGCGCCGGATAGTTCCCCGGGGGGTCGATGTCGTTCCGTCACCCGCCCGGCGTGTCGAGCAGGTGCTGCAGCCGGGCCGCCAACTCCGGCGGGTACCGGCCCACCCACGTCGCGTCGACGATGCCGACATCGATCATGTCCCGCAGGTGGGTGCGGTCTTTGTCGCGGTACGCCGTCAGCTTGACTTCCACCAGCTTCGCCAGGGCCAAGACTCGGAACTCCGGCCCGACTTCGGAGTCCTCGACATTGGGAGCGGCAACCGGTTCGCCGGCCTTGACGAACTCGCCGGCGAACACCAAATGAACCGCCTCCCGCGCCCGGCCGGTCGGGCCGTCCAAGAACATGTCGATGCTCGCTGCGTGTCGGTACACGAACCCGGCCGCCGTGAGGGCCACCTTGATCGCCTCCAGGTCGGCCCGGCGGACGAGCAAATCGACATCGGCCGTGTTCCGCACCGCCGCCGGGTCGACGCGCGACACCCAGAGCGCGACGGCGTGCCCGCCGGCCACCGCGTAGGGGATGCCGGCCGCCTCGAGGGCGGCCGTCGAGCGGAGCAGGCGTTCGCGGACGAGTTCCACGGCGCGGATGGCCTGGTCGAGCGAAAAGGGGCCGAAGACAGGGGGCATGACGGGGTCCGCGGGCGAAAGCCCACCGATGAACATCGGTGGGTGATCCGGACCTACGCATCCACGCCCAGGTGTGCCCGCAGCTTGCGAATCGCCTTGTACTTCTCGTCGCTGACCCGCTCGGCGGTGGTGCCGAGTTCCGCCGCGATTTCGGGGACCGCCCACCCGGTCGCGCTCAACTCGACGATCTGCCGCTGCCGGGTACTCAACACGGCTTCCGCGGCGTGGTCGAGTTCCTCCCGCTGGTCTCGCCGCATCGCGTCCGTGTTCCGCGGGTCGGCGTGGTCGGGGGACAGGTCGGCGAACTTCCGCGCCCGCTGGGTCCGCTTCTTGACCGCGTCGACGGCGCGTAAGAACTCCCGCCGGGCGTCGCTGCCGTCGTCCCGGAGGAGGCCCGCCCACTGGTCGGCGGCGACCCGTTCTAAGAGGCGCGTGAACACCTGCTGGGTGCAGTCCGGCCAGCGGTCCGCCGGCAGCCGGGCGTTCCGCCAGCAGACCTGGCAGTACCGGGTGAGGTCCCGGATGGCGTCGGCCGACGGGTCGCCGGCGCGCGGCCCGTTGCAGGCGTCCGAAGCCGGGGCCGCATGGCCGCCGCCGGCGCTGAACGCCGTGCCGAGGACGACGGCCACCATCAGCGAACGGGATTGACTAACGGCGGCGGGGAGCATGGTTCGCATGGGGGGAATCCCTCAGGGCGGGCGGTCGGCACCCGATTATACCGGACGGCGGCCGGCGGTCATCTCGCACGTCACTCTTGGAGGCCCGCTTCGCCCGGCGGATTCAAAAGTCGTGCCCCCGCGTGAGCGGACGGCCGTTTCGCCGGCCGCCCCGGTAATTCCGGTTGCGACGGTGGTAACGTGGACTAGGTTTGCCGGGGGCGACGACCGGGCGGCCTCTCCCAATCCTCCGTGCGGCGGGCGAGCCGGTGACACCGACCGTGGACGACCCGCTGCCGGACCTGATCCGCCACCTCCGCAGTCCGGCCTCGGACGTGCGGTGCCGGTCCGCCCGGGCGCTCGGCCGCCTCGGCTGGCTGGCCCGGGACGCCCTCCCGTTGCTGGTGAACGCCCTCCGGGACGCCGACCCGCCGGTCCGGGAGGCGGCCGCCCAGGCCGTCGGCCAGATGGGGCCGGACGCCCTGCCGCACCTCGGGGCGATGCTCACCCACCCCGATAAATACGTCCGCCGCAACGCCGTTTGGGCGCTCGGCAAGCTCGGCCCGCTGGCGAAAGTCGCCCTGCCGGCCCTGTGCGCGACCCTCCAGGACGCCGACCCGCGGACCGCCAGCGGGGCCGCCCAGGCCCTCGGCAACATGGGGCCGGACGCCGGCGACGCGGTCCCGGCCCTGACCGAAGCGATGCGCGGGACGAACATCGTGCTGTGCCGGCTGGCGGCGAAAGCCCTCAGCCAGATCGGCCGGTCCGCCCTGCCCGCCCTGATGGCCCACCTGCGGCACCGCGACCCGTTCGTCCGCGGCGAAGCGGCCCTCGCCCTGGGGTGGATGGGGCCAGTGGCGGCGGCCGCGGTGACCGGCCTGGCCGACGCCCTCAAGCCGTCCCGCCCCCCCGCCCCCCGACCCGACCCCGCGCCCCCGCTCGACGTGACCACACCGGCCCCGCCGACGGCCGACGAGTCGAGCCGGGCCTACGCCGCCCAGGCCCTCGGCCGGATCGGCCCGGCCGCCGCCGCGGCGCTGCCCGCGTTGACGCTGGCGACGCAGGACGCCAGCGAGCAGGTGCGGCAGTCGGCCCGCCAGGCGGTGCGTCTGGTGCGGGGGTAGGCCGGATTTGACTCGATTCTGGTTTGCCGGACTCATTCCCCGTCATTGCCTGGCTAACGATACGCGAGCGCGCGGGTACTTCGCAAGCAGTTGGGCATAAAGGGGAACCTGCTCCAAGAGCCTGCGGATGCCACTGTTGTTCAGGCCGCGGGCGCAGCCCTCGCACACTCGCACCGGGAGGCGGTAGGCCACGTCCCGCCCCCGCACCTGGACTTCGCCTTCACGCTTGAACACGAGATAGCCGACGAGCAGCCACAGCGGGTTCAGGGTCCAGCCGGGCTTGCGGACTTCCGCCCGGGCGCACTCGACGTGGGCATAGCTCACGTCCTCGGTCGGCAGGTCGCAGCCGACGCAGTCCCGCTCCTCGGGCAAGCGCCCCTCCCGCAGAAGCGTCTCGATCACGACATCGGCGGACACGGCCACTTCGCCTGCCGCGAGGCGGAGTTCGTGCAGGGACGGAACCTCCACCGTGCGCCGGCACGGGCACTCGAGCCGCATACCGGCGCTGCCGGGACCGACCGGGATGATCCGCCCGCATCCGCAAGTGACCGAGTAGTCCATGAGGGTTACCGTTGCGGCCGGCATCGTTCGTGACTGGAGTCAACAGTCAGGCGTCGGACGAGTACGGGACTGCCTATTCTATGGGCCGCTCACGCCCCGAGCGCCGCCCGCTTGGCCGCGACGAACGGCAGGTGGTGCTTGACGTGGTTCGTCGTCCCCGTCAGCAGTTGCGCGAACGTCAGCAGCCCCCGCGCGGTGTGGACGCCGGGCCGGTCCAGCACCGCCTCGGGGAACGTGCGCAGCACCCGCACGAACGCCCGGTTGGTGGCCTCCAGAACGGCCAGTTCCTCGTCGAGGTCGCGGTCCTGGTAGGCCAGATGGGACGCGAACCCGTTCTCGTCGGCCTCCAACAACAGCGGCTTGTCGAACGCGATCACCCGCTTCATCCGCTCGACGTACACCGGCTCGAAGTCGGCCAGGTGGGCGACGACTTCCAGCACGCTCCACGCCCCCGGCCCCGGCCGGGCGAGGAGTTGGTCGCGGGTCAAACCCCGGACGGCGGCGCGGACGAGGCCCGGGCCGGCGGCGTAGGCGGCGGTGAGGTCGGCGAGGGGCATGGCGACGGCTCCGGGTAGCAGGCGCGGCGTGAGCCGGATGCGTCAGCGTCCGGGTTCTTCGCACGCGGAAGAGTAGAACCCGGACGCTGACGCATCCGGCTCCTGACGAACCGAGATGCTACCGCCCCTCGAACCGCGCCCGCAGGTGCGCCACCTGCCGCAGCCGCACCTCGTCGGCCGCGTCCGCCTGGTAGTCGAGCGTCTCGCCGGTCACCGCCTCCAGCACCCGCAGGGCCAGGTGCCGCAGGTCGAGTTCCCGGCGTTCGAGCGTTTCGAGCAGGACGGGAATCGCCGCCGGTCCGCGGCCGACGAGGTCCTGCCATGCGGCCGGCATCTGGTCCGGGTCGCGGAGTTGGGCGACCAGCCGCCGCATCTTCTCCTCGTCCAACAGGCGCTGGGTGCCGCTGCTGAACCGCGGCCCGGCGGCCGGGGCGGCCGGGGATTTAACGAGCGTCACGGGGGCCGTCCCCGGTCGGTCTGGGATGCGGTCGTCCACCACCACCGGCCGGGCCGGCGGCCGGGGTTGCGGCTGATCCGGCGAGCGGGGGGCGTTAGCCCCCTGAGTTCGCGGCTCCACCGGCCGCGGCGGGGCGGCGTCCGGCGGGGGAACGGCCGGCGACAGCGGGATGTCATAAATCGGGTCGCCGTCGGACTCGTCCACGGCCAGGTCCACGATCGGGCCGGCCTCGGCCGCCGGCACCGGGACCGGGCGGCCGTCGGTGTACCCGGCGAACCCGGCCAGCCGGGCCATCAGTACGTCGTCCTGGAACGTCGACCCGAGGTAGGCGTCGATCGCCACGGGGTCGCGGATCAGTTGGTCGGGCGTGCCGTGGCAGACGACTTTGCCTTCCACGATCAGGTAAATCCGGTCGGCCGTCTTGACCACCTCGCGGACGTTGTGGTCGGTGAGGAGGATGCCGATACCCTGGTCGGCCAGGTCGCGGATGTTCTTGCGGATGTCCTCGGTCGTCTTCGGGTCGACCGCCGCGAACGGCTCGTCGAGGAGAATCAGCATCGGCTCGCACACCAGGCACCGGGCGATCTCGAGCCGCCGCTTCTCGCCGCCCGAACACCGGGCCGCGTTGTTCGACCGGACGTGCGTCAGGTTGAAGCGGCGCAGCGCTTCTTCGGTGCGTTGCCGCCGTTCGGTCCCGGTCAGCCGGCGGCCGAGGCTGCGGCTGCGCGGCAGGGCTTCGAGGATGGCGAGCAGGTTGCGCTCGACGGTCAGCTTGCGGAAGATGCTCTGTTCCTGGGACAGGTAGCCCATCCCGAGCCTGGCCCGGCGGAACATCGGCAGCGTCGTGACTTCGTGGTTGTCGAACAGGACGACGCCGTCGTTCGGGACGATCTGGCCGGTGGCCATGCGGAAGCTGGTCGTCTTGCCGGCCCCGTTCGGCCCCAGCAGCCCGACCACCTCGCCGGGGCCGACCTCGAACGACACGCCGTCGACGACCGCCCGCCGGCCGTACTTCTTGACCAGCCCGCGGACTTCCAGTAACGCCATGTCGGTACCCACCCCCGGATGCACGCCTGCGATGCCCCGGAGTGTTATACCCGCTCCGCCCCGGCTTCCTACCCGGCGGCGGTGCGGCGGGCAAGGTCAGACGGGTGCGAACAGGTCGGCGATGACCCGCCGCAGGATTTGGCCACTGGTCATCCCCCGGGCGCGGGCGGCGGCCTCGAGGGCCGCGGCCTGCCACCGGGGCAGCAGCAGTTGCAGTTCGACGACCTCGTGGTCGGACCGGGCTGCGTCGAACGGGGCCGCCGCCGGGGGGACGGCCGCGACATCGGCGGCCCCGGGGTGTGGCATGATAAGCGACATAACGGGGGTGGTCCCACGGGCGCGGCGGCTGTTGAACGCAGGAGTTGAATTAGACAGGCGGCAAGAGGCAACCTTAATGCCGACCGGCCCTCGGGCCGACGGATTCGTTCTAAAACCCGCCCAGCGACTAACTTGCGCCGGTTGTGGCCGGCCCCCAGCCCGGTCGCGTTCGCCCAGTGCCTCCGCACCCGCTGCCCGGTTCACGGCACGGTCGGGGCGGTCGGCCGGCCGGTCGCGCCGGTGGGAGGCGGGGGAAACTGGGAATCTTGTTGCCCCGGCCGTTGGAACCCGGACAATTGCACGATACGGTTGCGCCACGTCGGTTCCGGTCGGCCCCGCCCCCGCCCGGTGACGCCTCATTTGGAGTTGGTACATGGCCACCCCGTCCGGTCCGACGCCCCCGTCCGACGACGAAATCGACCTGGCCGAGTTGTTCGGCGAATCGGCCGGCCCGCCGTCGCTCACCCGGCTCCCGGCCGCGGGCGACAGCGCCGTTCCCGTCGGCGACGCCCCGGCGTCGAACCCGGCCCTGCCGGCGTCCGGGTGGCTCGGCCCGCCGGCCGCCGCGGCCCCGCAGGAGCCGGACGAGTCGGACATCTTCTCCCCCGACCGCCGGGGGGGCGGCCACCGGCCCGAGGGGGGCGGGTCGGAGGTGCTGCGGGTGAACGCCGGGCCGACGCCGAGCAGCTCGAACATCTTCGACGCCCCGCCGGCCGGGTCGAGCCGGTTCCGCAACCCGACCGACCTGACCGACCACGACCTGGGCGACGTGCTGCCCCTCGCCCCCGGCAGCCGGGCCGGGGCCGCCGACCCGTTCGACCAGCCGCCGAGCGAGCTGTTCGCCGACCCGGGTTCGCCCTCAGAGGCCGACTTCGAGCTGAGTTCGCGGGCGGCCAACGACCTGCTCGACGACCTCGGCCCCCGGTCCGACTGGACCACCCTCGGGCCGGCCGGGTCGGACCTGTTCGCCGACGACCCGGCCGACGCCCGCCGTCCCTCCCAGGACTCCGGCGTCGACCTGCTCCGGCCGGACGGCGGCCCGGAACCCGCCGGCTCGTTCGCCGGGCCGGGGTCGAGCATCTTCCACGGCCCGCCGCCGCTCGGGACGGCCGACACCGACCGGGAGGGCCTGCCGCGGTCGGCGGCCGACGACTCGGACGACTCGCCGGACATCTTCGGCGGCCCCCGGTCCGGCCGCGGCCGGCCGGGGGAAAGCACGACGATCGACTGGGCCGCCGACGCCGACGAGGACGAGGTGTTGTCCCAGCGGTTGACTGAAGCCGAGGCCAACGACCTGGGTGTTCCCGACCTGAACGCCCTGACTGGCGGGTCGGCCGACGACGACATCTTGATCACGGCCGCCCCGACCGCCCGGGCCTCCCGCGCCCGGCCGGTGGCCCCGGCGGGGCGCGCCCGGCCGGCGACCACGACCACGCGGCGGCCGGACGCGGACCCGGAGCGGCCCCCCGTCCGCGTCCCGGCCCGGCCGCTGGCCGCCGGCCTCGTCGCCGGCGTTCTGGCGTCGGCGGTCGTCTACTTCCTCGCCCTGCGGACGCCCGAAGCGGCGGCCCCGGCCCGGTCCCCGTCGGCCCCCGCCGCCCGTTCCGTCGAAACCGCCCTCGCCGAGGCCCGGGTATTACTGGCCGCCGGCGAGCCGGAGCGGGCGCTGCCGGGGCTGGAGGCGGCCGGCGACGCGGCCGAGGTCCGGGCCGACCGCGGCAAGGCCCGGCTGCAGGCCCGGGTCCGGGAACTCGCCCGGGTGGGCCGGCTGGCGGCGAACGGCGACGCCGGGCTGAAGCAGGCCGAGGAGGACTTGAGCGCCGCCGTCGCAGCCGCCAACACGATCACCACCGACGCCGGCCGGCGGTCGGCCGTCGACGCTGCCCTGCACCTGGGGGTGGCCCGGGAACTGGTCGGCGACCGGGCCGGGGCCGCGCGGGCTTACGAGGCCGGGGCGAAGGCGTTCCCGGCCGCCCGGGTGGTGTTCGACACGGCCCTGACGCGGCTGAAGCTGACGGCCCCGGCCGGGGCCCGCAACCTGGCCCCGCGGGCGGCCCTCGACCTGGTCCAAGCGGCGGCCGTGACGCTGGTGCTGCTCGCCCCCCCGGACGAATCCGCCGCGGAGCCGAAGCCGCTGCCGGCCGAGGCCGGGTTCGAGTTCTGGGCGGCGGCCAACTACGCGGCCGCCAACGACTACCCGGCGGCCCGGGCCGCCATCCAGCGCGCGAAGGCGGCCCACGACGCCCGGCGGTTGCTGCTCGCCGGCCGGGGGCTGAACCCGCAGTCCGACCCGCTCGAACAGGTATTTTCCCGCTGCTGCGACGACCTGGCGGCGTACTGGACGCTCAAACAAGACGCCTACACCCACCCGGCGGCCGGGCCGCTGATCGCCAAGGTCGGGGTCAAGCGTGCCCTCGACCAACTGGCGGCCGCCCCGAAGGCAACGGCGGCCGAGGTGGCCCAGGTGCGCAAGGAAGCGGCCGCCAAGGAGGTAACCCAGCAGGCGGTCATCGCCGACCTCGGTATGAACCTCAAGCTCGTGCGCGACGCCGCGGACAAGAGCAAGGCCCAGGCCGCCGACGTGGCCAAGGCGCTGGCGATGGCCGAGAAGGCGCTGGCCGACGAGACCGCCAAGCGGACCGCCGCGGCCGCCGACGCCGCGGCCGCGGCCACCAAGCTGCGGGAGGCCACCGGGGCCGTCGCCACCCTGACGGCCGAGGTGAAAGCCCTCCAAGGCCGGCCGCCGGGCGTCGAGCCGAAGATGCCGGCCGACGGCGACGCGGCCAAGGCGCTCGCCCAGGCCCGGGCCGAATTGACCGCGGCGAAACAGGCCGTCCGCGACGCCGAAGCCGCGGCCAAAACGGCCGCCGACGGCCAGGCGGTGATGGCGGCCCGGGTCGCCGCCCTCACGGCCGAGGCCGACAAGCAACAGGCGGCCCGGGCGGACGCCGACAAGCAGTTGACGGCGGCGACGCAGGCCCGCACCGAACTAGCGACCCGGCTGGCCGACGCCGACGCCGAGAAGCAGACGCTGATCCGCCAGAAGCAGGACGCCGAGCGCTCGGCGGCGGCCGAGAAGGCCCGGGCGGACGCGGCCGTCGCCGGCCGGCCGGCCCCCGCCCCGGCGGCCGGGTCGAACCCCGAGTCGGCGGCCGTCCGGTACAACGCCGGGGTCGAGTTCTACTTCGCCGGCGGCCGGATGACCGAGGCCGAACGGGCGTTCGCCGACGCGACCCAGCTCGACGGGACCGACGCCCGCCAGTGGTACTTCCTGGGCCTGGCCCGGCACGGCCTGGGCCTCGACGCGGCCGCCGCGTTCCGCCGCGGGGCCGAGTTGGAGCGGCAGAACCGGCCGGGGCCGCGCGCGGTCGGGGCGGCGTTCGAGCGCGTCCAGGGCGAGGCCCGGCGGGCGATGGAGAAGTATCGGGAGTAGCGAGTAGCCGTCCGCTTGGGGAAGTGGGAGCGTCCGGCGGACGATGGCGGCGTGAAGGCGGCAACACGGTTCGGCCAGTCGCTCACGACATTAGACTCGCTGCGAATTAGCTGGCGTGGCCGTTACGTCCGTGCCCTTCCATGTACGCCGTGGTCGGTTACTCGGCGAACATCCGGTTGTGCAGCCCGGCCACGTTCTTCATCATCAGGGTGTG
>JAABUN010007623.1_pt1 | contig 11536 bp, 6 predicted proteins | sample 5559311 | NCBI WGS metagenome assembly JAABUN01 (sample SAMN10711877, study PRJNA513370) | rock metagenome | isolation source: Antarctica rocks | place: Antarctica: Victoria Land, Siegfried Peak sud | reverse complement strand
GGGTCCATGCGGAGCCTCCGGATGATGCGAGCGAATCCAGCGTCGCTATCCTCCCGCTCTCGCCCGCCGCAGACAACCTCTAAGATGCGATTGCCCTGGCCCGACCATCAGTCGGCGAGCAGCGCGCCTCACGGTGTACACTCGTGGTGCCACTTGGGCACCGATGGAGGCAGTGCAGCGGACGGAGCAGGCGACGGGGACAGTCCGCCGCGAGGAGGTCCGCGTCCGCGAGCGCACGAACGTCGATGCGACCGAGGCGGCGCGGCGCGCTGCGGACGACTCCGCGGATCGAATCACGTAGAGATTCGCGCGGACTCAGGAACGACGGAACGAGCCGAGGCGCGGCAGGGTGCCTCATGCCGCTGGCCGCGGGCGCAGCGCCCTGAGATCGGCGCGGCAGTCCGAACTTGGGGACGGAGGGACGGTGGAATGGGGACTCTGGTGAGCGCTCCGCTTGAAGTGCTACCATGTTTCAAAAGTGTCCGGCGGACAACGGCCAACTGGCCGAGCAATGACGTCGTGGCCTGGAAGCCGCCGTCCTGTAGGATAGGCCATGCCCGAACCAATGGCCGAGGGTCCGAGACGCGACTGCGGCACGGCGGTCGGTGACGAGTTGTCGGAACGCTCGACGACTCCCAATGGAGCCCACGCTTCCGCGTTGCCTGGGCTCCGCACCTCTACCCTCGCTCACGCCGGCGACACCAACGAACACGAGTGCGCGGCGGACGCGTCGCGCCGCGGTGAGGCGCACTTCCGGGCGTTGGTCGAGCGCGCCTCCGACTTGATCGCTGTCGTCGATGGCGATGGCGTGCGCACCTACGCGAGTCCGGGCTATCACCGCGTGCTCGGCTACCGCCCGCAGGAGCTGGTAGGCCGACCCATCGAAGCGATCAACCACCCCGACGACGCCGAGCGAGACCGGCGGTTCTTCGCTGACCTCGCGCAGCGGCCGGGCGCCGTCGACCGCTTCGAGGCCCGTGTCCGGCATCAGGACGGATCGACGCGCTGGCTGGAGGTCATCGCCACCAACCGCCTGGACGACCCCGATGTGCGCGGGATCGTGGTCAACTCCCGTGATGTCACCGAACGCAAGAAGGCGGAAGCGGCGGCTCGCCAGCACGCCGACGCGCATGCGGCGCTCCTCCGGGTCAGCCAGGCGGTCGTCTCCGGCCGGGACCTGCCGACCGTGTTGGCGGAGGCCGCACGTGCCGCCCTCGGCGTGGCTGGCGTCGAGGGCTGCAGCGTCGACCTCTGGCACCCGGAGACTAACGAGATGATAGTGGCGGCCACGGAGACCGTTCCTGACTGGCCGGGCGTGGCCGAGAAGGGCCACCGCTACGCCCTTGCCGACCGGCCCACCAGTCGCACCGTTCTGGAGGTGAAGGAGCCCCTGGGCTTCGCAATCGACGATCCGGCTGTTCCCGAGCACGAGCGGCGGGGCTCTGCGGCGGCAGGCATCGGGAGCGTCTTGCTGATCCCCCTCCTCCTCGGCGAGGAGTGCCTGGGAACGCTCAACCTCTACGCGCGGCGACCCCGACTCTTCCCGTCGCAGGCGGTGCGTTTCGGCCTGGACCTCGCCGCGCAGACGTCGCAGGCGATCGACCGGATGCGGCTAGCCGAGGCAGAGCGGCGACAGCGGGCCCACACGGCCGCCCTGCTGCGGGTCGCGGCGGCTCTGAACGAGGCGGGATCGCTCGGCGCGCTCATGCCGACGCTGGCCGCGGTCGCGGCCGAGGCGATCGGCGTCGACTGCGCCGAGGTCCATGCCTACGACGGAGCCTCCACCGGTACCGTCGCCTCTGGCTGCCACGGGGTCGCCTACGAACCGGAACTCACGAGTGCGATTAACGGTCTTCCGCCCGGCCGGTTCCCAGCCGAGGCGGAAGTTATCCGCACCCGCCGGCCCCTCTTTCGTGGCGTTGACACGCCCTTCCCGCCCCCTTTTCCGCCGCCGGGCCGGCGGACCGACCTAGTCGTGCCGCTCGTGGCCGACGGGATGACCCAGGGCGTCCTCTACGTTTGGGAGACCGGTCGCGAGCGGCTCTTTACCGAGGATGAGGTCGCTCTCCTGGAGGCGATCGGACACCAGGCAGGGCTGGCGATCTTGCGTACCCGCGATGCGGCTGCGGCCGAGCGGCGCGCCGACCACCTGGCCCTCCTCAATCAGGTCGGCCGGGCCCTCTCGTCTAGTCTCGATCTCAAAGAGCTGTGTGCGATCATCCACGCCGAGGTGAGCCAGGTGCTCGCCCCCGACGCCTTCTGGGTCACCCTCGTTGGGGAGGGGGAGGAGGCTTGGTCCCCCTACAGCGCCGCCAATGGCCGGGTGCGCCGCGGGCGGCGTCGGCGGGTGACGGACGTGCTGATCCGGCACGTGGTGCGCACGCACCAATCCTCTCTGGTGACCCGAGCCGACGATCCCCTAGCTCACCACGGGGAGCCGTTAGGCAACGAGGCGCGGCGGGTGCAATCGGCGCTCCACGTGCCAATGCTGCGTGGTGACGAGCTGATCGGCGTCCTCTCCGTCCAGCGCTACGATCCGGCGGCCTACTGCGCCGACGACCTGCGGACCCTGGAGACGATCGCCGAGCAGGCCGCCGCGGCCATCCGCAACGCCGAGCTGCTCGCCCGCAACCGCGAACTCTACCTCGGCAGTGTCGCCGCGCTCGCCTCTGCCGTGGACGCCAAGGACCCCTCCACCCGCGGCCACTCGGAGCGGGTCAGCTGGCTCGCCGGTCGGGCCGCCGAGCTGCTCGGGATGGATCGCGGCGAGGCCGAGACCGTCGAGCTCGCCGGGCTGCTCCACGACGTCGGCAAGATTGGCGTGCCCGACGCCATCCTCCAGAAACTAGGCCCGCTGGACGATGCGGAGCGGGCGATCATGGTCGGCCACGCTGCCCTCGGCGCCGAGATTCTCGCGGCGGCGGGGGCTCACGCCCTCCGCCCGCTCGTGCCGCTGGTCCGCCACCACCACGAGCGGGTTGATGGCCGTGGCTACCCGGATGCGCTGGCCGGGGACGCAATCCCGCTCGGGGCGGCCATTATCGCCGCGGCCGACGCCTTCGACACCATGGTCACGGCCCGACCGTACCGGCCAGCTCGACCACTCGATCAGGCGGTCGCGGAGTTGCACCGAACGGCCGGCAGCCAATTCCGGCTCGACGTCGTCGCGGCGCTTGCGCAGGTGGCGGCCGCCGACTCGCTCTCGGCCGACATCCTGCCCGACCCGCCGGTTGGCGGGGACCCCGGCGGGCAGGTGACCGAGCAGGACCCGGGCACGCCGGCGGCGGGCCAGATGGGTGACACGCGGGCGCTCGGTCTCCTCGTCGAGCTCGCGACCGCAACGCGTCACATCCCGAACCTGCAACAGTTCCTGGGCCACGTCGCGGGCATCGTCCAACGCCGGCTCGGCTACCAGGACGTGATGCTCCTCCTGGTCGACCGCAACCGGGGAGAGATTGCCCTGGCCGCCCACAGCTGTGCCGAGCCTAGCATCCGCCTGGACCATCGGCAGGCGCTCGATGTTGGCGTCCTGGGCGAGGTGATGCGCACAAGTCGGCCACGGAACGTGCCGGACGTCAGCCGAGAACCGCGGTACCACTCTGAGCGATCAGAGCCGCGCGGCTCTGAACTTGCCGTGCCGCTGATCGCCGAGGGTGAGCCGATCGGGGTCATCAACGTCGAATCGGACCGGGTAGCGGCGTTCACCGCCGGGGACGAGGCGGTGCTCACCGCTGTGGCCGGCCAGCTCGCCGCCGCGATCCAGGTTGCCCAATTGCACGACGAGGCGAAGCGGGCGGCGGCCACCGACGGCCTCACCGGACTCGCCAACCACCGCGCGTTCTACGATGCGCTGACCCGGGCGACGGCCACGGAGCGCCTCGTCAGCGTCGTGCTCCTAGACGTGGAGGGTCTAAAGCAGGTCAACGACGCCGCTGGGCACCTCGCCGGCGACGCGCTGCTGCGCCGGGTGGCGCGGGTCATTCGGGACAATGTCCGCGCCGCCGACGTGGTCGCCCGCTACGGCGGCGACGAGTTCGGCGTGGTCATGTCCGGGGTCGACAGCGAGGAGGCGTCGTGCGTGGCGGCGCGGGTCCGCCAGCAGCTCCTGGCGGCCGAAGCCGATGGTGCCCCCTGCGCGACCGTGCGCTACGGAGTGGCGACCCTCCCCGAGGACGGGGCTCGCGCGACCGACCTGGTCGCCGTCGCCGACCGCCGCCTCTACCACATGCGGGGCCGGTTCGAGGCGGCGGGGGCGTCCTGGCTTGGCTCTGGGTAACCAGGATCGCAGGGGTCGCCCAGCAGCGAGGCGGGGAGCAACGGTTGCCCCCGGCTTGGCTGCAGGCCGGTCGCTTGGTCCCGAGGCTCCCGCGCTTCGCTGACCGCGGCGACCCGCTTCCGCCAGAGGCGGCGCTCACGAGCGCCGCCATGCACCGATGCAGGTTCGAGAAACGGGACTTTGACCACGCTCGCCGGCCCGCGCAGTAGCCGGGTCTGCGGTGAGAGAGGTTCGCCGGCGGAACGCCGGACACGGCGCTCGCTTCGTGCCTGATTCGCCTAACGGAGGAGTGTGCGAGGGGGTGCCAGCCTGACGTCCGCGAACCCGCTCTTGGTGGCATCACTATTGCCCGTCGGTGCGTTCGCGGATCTTCATGACGGTCGTCTCCAGCCTTGGCGCTTGGCCTGCATGCTTGGCCACAAGAGCGCTCCGGCCGCACCGGCTCGTCGTCACCAACGAAGAGGACCCCGCTCCAGGCACGGCGCGTCGGGCAGCCCACCGGCCGCCAGGCTTCCAACTTCCCCAGCCGGCGGCTCAGGTTTGCCTTCGTTCCGCCCGCTACGCCGCCACCGCCCCTCCGCCTCCGCCAGCACCTCACGAGCGTCGTGCCACACCTCCCCCGCCACGAACGCCGCCAACCGGGACAGGGGGTGCAGCCGCCCGGCCGCGGCCGGGTCGCCGGCGGGACGCTTGGGTCGCCCACCGCCTTGGCCAGGGTGGCGGCGGCCGCGCGGCCAAGGCAGACCAGCAGGCGCGACAACTCGTCGAGGGCGGCCTCCGCCTGCCGCCAGGGAGGCGGGCTGCTTGAGCCCGCGGCGCACGGTGTCGCGGCGGACGCCGGCCTCCCGCGCCGCCGCGCTCACCCCGCCCGCCGCTGCTCGGTCGTGGGCTCCCCGGGTGTCGGATCGTGCGGCATCGCCTCGGTCCCCCGCCCTACCCGGACCCGGCCAGGTTGACCTGCTGCCGGGCAATGTTGAGCTGGACCGTCGGGGTGAGTAGGCGCCGCACCGTCGCCAGCGTCTGCACCGCCTTGAGCAGCTGGCGGTTGGCCTGCTCGCTGCGACGGGCGTAGTGCTCCACCTCCCGGAAGCTCATCCCCCCCGCCAGCTTGTGCGCGTACTGACCGTCCGCCTGCTGCGCCGCCGCCCAGCAGAGCGCCACCCGCTCGGCGAGCAGCGCCTCCAGCGGCGTCGGGTGCTCCCCCGCCACCTCCCGCCGCTTGCGCGCGATGTCCTGCTCGACCACCCGCCGGGCGAACGCGGCGTCCGCCCCGGTTCCGGCGAAGAGGTCCGCCCAGGCTCGCTCGGCGTGCGACGGGAGCAGGGCGAGGCAGTCCCACAGCCGGGGCACCTCCCGGCACGCCTGGAGCAGCGCGGCGACGGCGCGCTCGTCCCCCTCCCCCGCGAGCGTGGCCATCGCCGCCAGCCACCCGACCACCTCCGCGCCCGGCTCGCCGCCCGCCGCCGCCGCCGGCAGCGCCGGGAGGGCGCGCTCCGCCTTGCCCACGCCCTTCGTCGCCACGTCTCTCCTCCTCCGCCACGCGCCCCGGTGGTGCCGGCGGTAGCCGGCCTCGATCAGGTGCGCCGCCGCCAGCCCGTCGAGGACGCCGCCCAGCTCGGCGAGCGCGTCGCGTGCGGGGGCCTCGTGGGCCTCCGCCGCCCGCGCCCGTTCCCGCGCTGCCGCCCGCTCCCGCCGCCCGGCCGCCTCCAGCGCCGCCGCCAGCTCGGCGAGCCGACCGCAGCCGACGTACTCCCGGACCACCCGCCCGCCGACCCGCCGGCTGCGGGTGTAGTAGCGCCCGCCCCGCTCCCTGGTCTCCCAGCCCACGGCGTTGTGTTACGCCTCCCCGCGTGCCCCGCTTCGGCAGCGGCGGTCGGCACCCCTCGCCGCTACACCCGAGGCATCGCCCCGCCCCGTCGGCGTCCCCACCAACGGCGACGGGCCGCCGGGCGAGCGTTGCTGCTCGCTCCCGGCGGCCCGTGCGTCCACCGCTCGGTTGTTAGTTCTTTTATTCTAGCACGGAGGGCAACTCGACCGCCCCGGGTCGACGAAGCCGGCGCGCGAGCGAGGCCGGGATGGCTTCCGGGTGCACCCACCATCTCCCGCGGATGCCAACGAGGGGTGGTTCAGCGCCCCCTTGCGCGTTGTCGTTGACGTGTTCACACGACGGATGCGGCGCCGAAATCGGGCAACGCTCTGGTCTGGCAAGAGGGCCTGCTACAGTCCCAGCTGCCAGAGGAGGCGGTCTTCCAAGAGGCTTCGGTCGCGGCGGCCCCTCGACCACCGGCCCGTCTTCTGGTTCGCCGGGTCCGGCCGCTCGACCGGGATCCCGGCCGTCAGTTCGTCCAGCAACCCGATCGCCCGCGGCACGAGTTGCTCGACGAACTCCCCGGGATGGAGGCGGAACGCGGCGTGGGGCCGGGGGTCATCGGCGCCCCACGCCGCGCGGCCGCCCAACGCGTCCATCGCGGCGCCGACCGGTTCGCGCGCGTCGTCGGGCAGTCCCACCATCGTCTCCAACGGCCGTGGACCCACGATGAAGCCGACGGCGGAGAGGGCCTCGCCGTGGATGCTGTTGCGCATGAGCCGGATGACGGTGAGAACGTGGTGCCCGATGCTGCCGGGCCGTACCAGACTGGCCAGCTCCGGGACCACGGCCCCCACCCGTTTCCGCCAATCCTTTTTTTGCCAGCCGGCGTCCCTTGAGTTTCCTGTAAGGCCGAGGGTTTCGTGCGCCACCCGCGCGGCGATGTCGAAGGCGGCCATCAACCAGAGCAGGATCTGATCCAGGTCGCCCTGGATGTCGTCTACCGTCTCGGGGGCCCGGGGGACCGACTCGGCGGCGAGCAACCGGTCGCGGGCCCGCAGCGTCTGCTCGACGCGCTGGAGCAGGGTCGCCGGGAGCACCGCTCGCCTGCGTTCCGCCGCCGCCGGCAGCAGGGTCGAGGCGGCCTCCCAGTAGAACCAGCCGGGCGGACGCTGGACCGTGTCGTCGTTCCGGGTGCTGGTTTGCCCGAGCGCGGGCGTCCGGGCGTAGACGAACCTCCCTTGCTGCCGCAGGTACAGGCCGACCACGGGTAGGGCGTCCTCGGGAGGCATCACGGTTGTGGTCCACCAGAAGCCGCTCTCAGGCCGAGCGAGCAGGGTCCGGTCGGTGACGAAGAGGTCCGCCCTGATGGTCTTGGCGACCAAGAGCGCGATCGCGTCCGCCCTGACCCGATCGAGCGCGTTGCCGGTGGGTTCGTAGCCCGCCAACGGCGAGCCATCCGCAATGAGCACGAAGCTCGGGTCGTCCGTTCGCGCCTCGACGCGGGTCGGCACGCCCTCCTTCACGTACCTGATGTCCAGCCGATGCGCTCGGTCGCCGGGGGCGACGCTCACCCACCCCCCGCTGGCCTCGACGCCGGTATCGTCCGCGATCATGCGCGGGGCGCTGCGCGGGGGACCATCGTCCCCGTAGAGGTGCGCACAGACCGGGGCATCGGCCAGGAGTTCGAGCAGGTACTGAACCTTCGGATCGTGGACCGCGCGAGCGCGCAGTCTGGCGTCGACCATGACCGTCATCGGCCGCAGCGGGGCGGCCGAGCGGGCGAACACGGCGCGGTTGCGGGCAAACGACGTGGACACGTTCGGGTCCGCGCGGAGGTTCCGATGCAGCCACGGCCACCACGACATCGCGCACCGCCCTTGGACATCCCGCCGACCAGCCTCGCTCCCCATTCTAGCGATCTCGCTGTCTGCATGAATCCCCGGACCTTCCTGCCACCTGTTGTGGGGCATCACCGCCGCGCGTCGCAGTTGTCCTCGGTCTCGCGCCACCAGCCGCAGTGCTGGAGGCACCCCCTCATGGGAGCCCAGGCGACGACCGTGGCGTGAACCCGGCTTGCGGATGGGGAGAGAGGACGGCCCCGCCACGGAACTTCCGCTCCGCCCCGCACGCCGGGCAGCCCACAAGCGCCTTCCCGCTGTCGAAGTAGCACTTGAGCGTGGTGACCGCCGAGTCGAGCACCAGCCCGCCGTCGCTCGTCAGCCGCCCCAGCACCGCGCCGTGCGGCACCGGGCAGGCCCGGTTCCGGCACCGCCAGAGCGAGCGGCTCATCGTGTGGTCGGGTCGCAGTCCGGGCAGAAGGGGCTGCGCGAGGCGGGGTCGAGTCGCGCGTCGCAGAACGCGCACCCGTGTGCTCGGACGTCGTCCCGGCCGCCGTGCTCCCCGCAGTAGAGGACCCGTCCCTCCGCCGGGATCGCCGCCCCGCACTCGACGCACGGCCGCGTCGGTCCTGCCTGGGGTGAGTCCGGGGAGTCTGCCGAGTCTTTCGCCCCCCACCCCCCATCCGATTGGGACGTTGCGTCAATCGGATGTCCCTCCCGCGGGCGCTTGGCGGCACACTCGTCAGACTCTCCCCACCCCCCGTACTCGGTCACGGTTTGCCCATTGTGGCGCGGTTTTTCCGCCGGTGAGTCTGCGTCGGGTGGTCCGGAGGATCCGTCCGCGGGGACGGGGACCAGCTGCCAGCGCACCGCCCGCTTCTCCGTCCCCGCACGTCCCACCGCCACCGTCAGCCGCTCGCCCAACTCGTACCGGCGACCGGCCAACGACCGTAGGAGCTGTCCGAGCCGCACCTTCTGCCCCTGTTCCGACTTGGCCCCGACGTCGAGCGTGCTCTCCGGCGCCGTCGCCAGCGCGAACAGCTCGGCGACGGTGACCGGCATCTCGGCGTGCGCGTCCCACCACGCCGCCAGGAACGCCCGCACCTCCGTGCCTTCCGTGTCCGACGCGTCGTAGAAGTCCGGGAGGTTGCCGAGGAAGCCGCCAACCCCCGCGACGTCGAGTACCCCAGCCATCACCCGCGACCACGCCTCGAACGAGCCGAGGGTGGGGGCGTCGGCTGGGACGGGACCCCCGGCGGCGACCCAGGCGCGTCCGAGCGTCAGGCAGGCGGCGACGAGCCGGCCGCGTTCCTCCTCCACCCAGGCCCCGAGGGGGTGGTGCCGGAAGCCACGCTCGTCGCGCAGCCAGGGACGGTCGCGCCGGGCGTCGAGCCGGATGCGGACCGCCCGCCGGGCGATCTCGGCCGAGAGGGCGGGGTTGTTGCCGGTGGCCACCCAGGCACAGCGGACCGGGAGGCGGACGGTGTCCGAGGTGCCGAGGAGCCGGTCCTCGAACCACGCCGCGGTCAGCACCGACGAGAGGACGGCCGAGTCGAGCGGACGCCGGAGGTTGTCGAGCAGCACGACGGGGGGGGACGACCGGAGCCGGGCCGTCAGCCGTTTGCGCCACTCGTCCTCGTCCCGTCCCTCGGTCATCGCCGCCACGGGGCGGCCCGTCGCCACCCGGGCGACGACGTCGGCCAGCAACGTCGCGCCGGTGCCGGCGGTCGGCTTCTCGATCAGGTGCAGCGGGGTCGGTCCGTCGACCAGGCCGCGCAGGAAGGGCACCAGGAGCAACGCCAGCGCGTGCGCCCGCTCCGCCTCGCTAGCGAACGGGAAGTCGACCAGGAGCTCGTCCAGGAGCAGCGATCGGGCGGCGTCGATCTCCCGACGCGTAGGGTCGGCGGGGATATCGGGCACGATGAAGCCGGGCGCGGGGGCGTAGAAGGTCCGCCCCGGGGCGTGGTAGCCCGGCCTCGGCGGCAGCGACCCGTCGGGGGCGAAGGTCGGCACCTCGGTGAGAGTGAGCAGGGGAGGCAGTGGGAAGGTGGGCGCGGCGAGCAGGTCGCGGACCACGGCGAGGGGCGGGGCGGCGGAGGTCTCGCCCTTCGCCGTGGTCCGGACGTAGGCCGCGACCCGGGCCAGCCGGTGGCGCAGCCGGTCCTCGGTCAGCGAGCGGGGGATCGGCGCGCCGGTCGTCGCGTCGCGGTCGATCCGGGTCGGCACGCCGCCAAAGACGAAGAGGGTCGGCGGGTCGTTGGCGGCGGCGACCGCGGCCCAGGCGGCGGCCGCCCCCCGTGCCAGGTCCTGGTCGGCCACGTCGATGACCGGGAGCCGCCGCGAATCTCCGTCGTTCGGCGCGTTCCCCGCATCGTCTGTCGGTGAACCGTTCTCGTGGCCCTGCAGGCAGGGAGCAGATCGGACCAGGTGCTCCAGCGCGTGCAGGTCCGCCGCGTCGAGGAGCGCGCGCAGTCCGGAGAACCCGAGGGTCGGCTGTCCCGCGCGGCCTCGCGCGTAGCTGTCCCGGGCGGCGTTGCTCCGATCGTCGGGTCGCGCGTCATTTGCGGCGAGGCGAGCGACGATCGCGAGGGTCTGCTCCTCGGCGATCCCCTCGCGGGCGAGGTAGCCGGCCAGGCAGAGCGCCAGGTCGTGCTTCTGGCCGAGCCGCCAGTGGGGGGCAACGATCGCCACGAGCTCGTCCGCCTGTCCTTCCGAGAGGCGGCGGGCAGCTCCGTCGACCGGAACGATGGGGGGAGGGGGCCGCCGGGTCCTGGTCCCCTGCCAGAGCGCAACCAGGTCCGGCACGGGCTCCCACTCGTCGTCGGGAACGCGCTCCACCGTCCGGGGCGCGGCGGCCCGCTCGCGGATCTCGTCGGGGCCGAGCGTCAGCAGCTCGTGCGTCGTCAGCGGAATCTTGTAGAGGCCGCTCGACCCGTGGAGCGTGTTCTCCACCCGCCACAGCCGGACACGTTCGTAGATCGCCCCGTCGAGGGTCGGCAGGCCTTCGGCCAGCACCCCGACCAGTGCCTTGAGCCGCGCCGCGATGTCGGGGGCCGGCGCGAACGTGCCGAACAGCGTCGCGGGGAGCTCGAGGCTGAAGCCCTTGTGGCCGGAGAACCAGGCGCGGATCGCCGGGGGCGGAACGTCGAAGCGGGCGCAGAATCGCCGGACGAAGGCACGGGCGTCGGCGAGGGCGGCATCGAGATCGTGGGCGGCGTCGAAGTCGAGGGGGACGCAAGGCGCGAGCGCCGGACCGGGGTAGCCCTTGACGCTCGGGTCGCCGCGGGCGTTGCGGGTGGTGGCCAGGTACGCAAGGAGGTCGTCGGGGTAGCGCAGGTAAGTCCGGAAGCAGTCGACGGCCCCGGGCGGCGGCGCGAACGCGTCGAGCCGCATAACATGATTACGGTGGTTGGCACCGCCGACGGCGGTGTCGACGTAAACGAACGCCGCGGGCGGCAGGGGCTCGGCCGGTGCCTCCCCATTCACCGTGGGGCTCACGCCGCCTCCCGACGGCCCTCACCGTCGTCCGTCGCCTCCTCCCCCGGCTCGGGATCCGCGGGAACGGGCGGAACGCGCGGGGCGAGCAGGATCCGCCACAGCTGCTCCCACGCC
>JAABUN010007622.1_pt1 | contig 11536 bp, 17 predicted proteins | sample 5559311 | NCBI WGS metagenome assembly JAABUN01 (sample SAMN10711877, study PRJNA513370) | rock metagenome | isolation source: Antarctica rocks | place: Antarctica: Victoria Land, Siegfried Peak sud | reverse complement strand
GATGTGGGGGTTGGGTGGGGAGGGGTGGTGCGGGGTTGGGGGCCGGGGATTGGGGGGTGCAGGCGGAGGGTTTCGAGGATAAGGGCGTGGAGGAGGGGCGAGGTGGAGAGGGTGCGGGGGGTGGGGGAGGGGAGGGTTAGGAGTTCGGTGCGGAGTTGGCGTTGGAGGTGCGGGTGCAGGGAGAGTTGGTGCATTAAGTATGTGAGGGTTATGCCGGTGGTTTCGTGGCCGGCGGCTAGGTGGTCGAGGAGTTCGGAGGCGATGGGGAGGGTTGGGGGTGCGGATTTGGGATCGGGGTTGGGGAGGGCGGAGGCGAGCTGGGCGTAGACGATTGGGGGGGTTTGGTTTGGTGGGGGTCGGGAGGGGGGGTTGGTTAGGGATGTTTGGGCGGCTTTGCATTTTTGTAGGGTCCAGGCTTCGATTTCGGCGGTTGCGTCGTCGATGGGTTTGGGGATGAGGTGGATGCCGAATTTGCGGAGGAAGGTGGAGAGGGCTGGGGCTTCGCCGGCCCAGAACCGGTAAGGACGACGGCTGCTGTAGACGGCCAGCCAGTGCTTCCGAGCTTCGACGTCGAGGAGGAAGTTGGAGCAGTTTTGGAGACCGAAGATGAAGGCTGTGATGAAATCCATTGCGCTGGCATAGTTGAGTTCGAGAACTTCGATTGGTTCCATTTCAGCGGAAGCTTTGTCTAGGAGGGGGAGAAGCCGGTCGAGGATTATCGTCTGCGATATTTTGTGGAGTTCGGGCGATGATTGCAGGTAGGATTTTGAGTAGACGTTTGATATCATTCGTTTTCGGATGGAGTGGGGTTTGCTGGATGTCATGGAAAACAAATTTGGAACACTGCACCAGAGTCAGTAAACGAGACTTGGAAAGACAAGCAGGACAGTGAGAGTGAAACGTTACATACCCGTAGTTTTGGAATTGGTTCTCGTACCAAGGCCATTTCTCAAAGCCTCCGCTGTAGATGGTTCTGACACCTTCATCTACACATGCAACGCTGACTTCATTTGGGCCCAATCTGACGATGTCCCCATGTTTTTGATGAGCAGCATGAATCGATCGATTTTCTTGCTCGCTGTATCTTTTCCATAAGATCCAAAGAGGTGAGAAGGGAGAGGTGGGATGTGCATTGGGGATTTTGGAGAGTGGGGAGAGACATGACGGATATATGAGATATTTGTAGATTAGAAATAGTAAGATGCAAGGGCCAGCTACGAGGGATATGGAAAACATGAGAGGCTAATCACCGTATTCTCAATATATGTTGGAAAGGAATGTAGTGATGTCTAAGGTAGAGAGGGGTTTCCGGGCAAGAAATCTCAGCCCTATTCTACAGAGCAAGGTGAGCCATCACCTTTCGAAGGCTTGTTTTCTTTTCCTACATCATCTGGCCTATCACACTAAAGGCTCGAAGACCCTTGTCGAGAGAGCTGTGGTGTTCCTCTTTTGCAATCATACGACTATGATAGGAATGGAGCATAACAACCCTCTGAGCACATGATGCTCCATATCATGAAGAATCCATAGCACATCTATAACAGTATCTGTTGTTCTCAGCGATGGAATTCGCAACATGGCTCATTGCAAATGACAGTCAAGCGAATAGCTCTCTACTGATTGAACAGAGCTCTACCAATGCTGACTTCGAGACATGGTTTCTCACAAACGGTGGATACATACATCCTTCAATTGAGATAGCATCAAGTCCTGCCAGTGGAAATCTCTTTCGTGTCGTGCCGGAGGAAAATCTTCCTCCGGCTAATACTGTTGTTTCGTGTCCGCATAGCTTAGCTCTCTCGTGGCCGAATGCCCGCAAGTTGCATTACCCCGACGTACGGCTCCCCCCATGTCCGCAGCATGTAGCAACACGGCTGTTTCTCATGAAGCAGAAGCTACTAAAGCAACAGTCTCCATGGTGGCCGTACATCAAGATGCTTCCAGAGTCTTTCAATACTCCTCTATACTATAATTCCGAAGACTTTGCGTGGATCCAAGGGACCAATCTTGGACATGCAAGAAATGTGAGGAGAGACGCTTGGGTAAGTATCCTCTTCGTTCAATCATCGCCCAATCTGGAAATCACGAAGAGTCTTGTGACGTCGTTTGGAGGCTTTCCACTCCTCAGACAAGCCTTGAGACTCCTTCCCTAATCTTGAGGAGGACTACTGATATTGCAAATTCATAAAGCAAGAAGAGTATGACGAAGCGATGAGGACAGTCCTCCCCAAGGGAATGGCTGAAGAACAGAGAAAGCTCTGGACTTGGTAAGCAAATGCTTGACATGAAACTCCCATTGAGCAACAGCGGTATTGATCTCCACAAGGGAACTGTATCTATGGGCCGCAACAGTCATGACTTCAAGAAGTTTCTTTGGTCCAGCAGTCTTCAACCAACCCGTGGGCAAACTACCTACGCGTACTGATGATTCCGATGAAAAGACTCCAGTCCTGATCCCGGGATTGGATCTCCTGAACCATAATCCTTCGAGCCGAGTCACCTGGTTGTGGGATGCCGGCGCCTGTATCATCAAGACCAATGAGCCATTAGCAGGGGGATCCGAGGTCCTAAACAACTACGGATCGAAAAGTAATGAAGAATGTGAGGTAGAGTGCTTGTTTGCTCATTGGCTCGATGACACGTTCTGACCATACTGTAGTAATCATGGGCTATGGATTCAGTTTACCTGATAACCCTGCGGACCACTTTGGTATAGACTTTACTCCTGCCATTGCAGCCTACATCAACGCTACTAAGGCTCTCCGAGCAACAAAGAGTGGCGAAAGTCTACCAGTACAGGCGGACAGCCTCAAACAAGAGAACCCAGAAAACACCAGGGCCCACTGGATATGTGTCCGGGATATGGAGCCGGAATTCTCGCCAGGGTTTCTAGAAGACTTTTCGATAGCCTTAGAGAACCCTCGAGAGAGCTTCAGAGCGGTGCTCTGTCCGCAGTCAACGTTCGATCTCCTAGATAGCCCCCTTTCACGAAACAAGCTTCACGTCATTTGTGCTATCCTCATGATCTTGCAGAAGGGAGAGCTAGCCATACGACGACAGGGCCAGAATTTGCCCAAACCTCCTCAGAATACCAAGCAAGACGATGCTGCTCGGTATCGTAATAAGCAGCTCGACATTCTTGACCGCGTTGTTGAATCCTTGACTAAGATATTGAGCCCGCTATCTGACGAGGAGATGAGTATTGTCAAAGGTGCAAATATCGTCCGGCTTGAGGATGCTCTGAAGGAGTTTCCGAAAAGGCTACTGAAAGACCTTCGTAGCGTGCTCAACACAGGCATGAAGAGCAGAGATCCTCACAAGATTAAAGAACGTGGGGGTACTGATTTTGCATTCACCGTCTGGCTTTGCGGTCTCTGGATATCACAACAACCGCACGCGGAAGAGGATCAAGATCGGGAGCTATCAGGGACCGGTGTTAGGGCACGCTTGTTACAATGGCTTTGCTTTCTACACCAATTTTATCCATACCATGCCAGCGACGGTCGGCCACCTCTCGATCTTTCAAGTGGTGTCAAAGTAACGGACAGGGCACAGTGGCTTGATCCTGTACGCAATCAAGCCTCTGGTAGAGGTGCTATCTCAGACGTGGCTTCTACAGTGGCTTCATATATGGATGCTATTCATGCGACGGTAGACAAACACCCTCAAAGCATATATAAAAATCCCGCAGTCACTGAAACACGCCTTGCATGGTGCTACAACGTTATCAAACATGAAGGTGTTTGGTTTCCCAATTTGACCGACAAGGAGGAAGATGATGAATGGGTTCTGTTCCTTGAAGGTGAAGACGACCAAACGGGATGATTCGATAGCAGATAGTTTGTTTATAGATGATATCACACTTTCTTGTGGGGCCCACCGCAGCCTCGCCTTTACTTCTTCGGATGGATCCATTTCTCGATATGACGACTTCTCGCCTGACTCATGCCGACATGATGGTACCCCTGGCTTTGGATCATATACCCTTCGGCGGGATTGAATACCAGTTTTCAGAAACCGTTGTAGTCCGCTGCAAGATCTTGTATAGTGCGAGGAGTCGGAATGTGAGGCATGACTCCCCCAAAAATCCCTAAGCATAGCCACTAATCGTTCGCTAGGTCCAACCAGGCTGTGGTTTACGCACTCACAGATTTATTTCAAGTGCAGCTCTGGCGTATGCGTGAGAGAATAGATTGCCACTATCATCTACGTTCATACCTTAGCCGTTTCGGGGAATATCTGTCAGAGGCGAGAATGCCAAGCCACTGTCCCAAAGCGGTAAGGACCGATACCGAAGTTTGAGGCCCCACCTGCAGCATCAGTATCCTTGCAGTCTTTCGAATCGACATGCTGTACGTTTCCTATACCCTGGCCTTCACTTGTCTGCGAACCTCAAAGTTTGGTTGGTCGAAACACAGGACTTGAAGCACGGCCACATGAATCCTATTCCATTCTACGTCCAAGTCTGTTTCCTCGGATTGCGACCGGCGGTTCAGAAGACTGGCTCTTTGAAACAAGTCGAGCTCCTTCGCATCACCTAGTCCTCGCTCGCTAGTCGAGTCCAGAAGCACATAGGCCATACCTTCGACGCGTCCGAAGAAGCACTTCTCATTCTCAAGTACTGTTGCTGCTTGCATTCCTCGAGAACTCTCGCTAATGCACATCCCTCCAGGAACACCCCTTGTCAACTGTCTTTCGAGCCTCGAGGCTCTTGCCCCCTAAAGTCACCATAAACGTTGGCCGCTTCAATATTACGAATCGCAGTGTCTTTCCTCGTTGTATAGAATATCGGACCATCGAACAGTACCACCTCCTAGTCACCAATAATCATGCACACCATTTGGGCCTCGAAGAGGTAACATTTATCGAATTCTATCCCTACCGCTTTGCGAGACTGGCAGGGTATTATATTCAGGAAGACTGTTACACGGTATGCTGGCATCTGAGGCCGCTTGGAATCCCTTGGCTCGGAGTAACATGGCCTCATTCCACTCTCGAGGGCATATGAGCGGTAGCACCTCATCGCTCCTCTCCTCGGGCATGTCCTCCCGGTATGGCTCGAGCTCGACCATGCGATCTGACTTTTCCGGCGAGTCGCAACAAGGTCTTTACCCTCCGCTATCCCAAACAATATTGCCGCAGCCGCCTCCAGACTTTCCCAAACCGGAACAATCCATTATGAACATAAGAGCCGGCGCGGACAGTTCACTTTACCAGACATGCATGACCCTGCGTTCGCGGTTAGCGACCGTCCCTGGTTTCGAGGGCCACATAGCGGAGATGGACGAAGAAGAGGCGGAGGCTGAAGACTCTATAGATCCGGTCACATTGATGTGGAACAGTCTGAGACGTGGATACCCGCTGATGACTATCTATAATGCGCTGAGGCCGGGTAAGCTTCTAGATGTTGACTCGTCAAAAGTCAAAGAGAAGGACCTTGGCAAGGCGGCCACCTTCAAATTCTTACAAGCTTGCATGTCGGATTTAAAATTTGAGGCGAGCCAATGCTTTCTCATCACCGACTTGTATGGAGAAAATACGACAGGATTTGTAAAGGTCAGTCTTATCTGCTCTAAAGTCTGTCCCCAGCAATGACGACACACCTTTCGATTGTGTCGTATTTGGGGGAGAATATTATGATGTAATGCCGATACTGTGGAATGTACAAGACTGACGATGACGCGTACTTGGTAGGTGACGAAGGTCGTGAACAAGGTCCTGGATATTCTGAAGGATAGACGCCTTCTTCATTATAGAGGGCCAACAAGATCGGTCCAACCCGACGCCATACCACAAGCACTCAGTAAGAGGCAGCATATCATAGATGAGATCGTAAAGACTGAACGTGATTACGTCCAACATCTAGAAATGCTACAGCATTTTCAGAACGGAGTTCAGACAAGCGGTGCCATTCCCGGCGACGCTGTCCACGACATCTTTTTGAACTTGAATGCCTTGCTGGACTTTCAACGGAGGTTTTTGATTCGTATAGAACAACAGAATTCGCTCGCGGAATCGGAACAAAATTGGGGCAAACTATTTTCACATTATAAAGATTCGTTTCGAGTTTACGAGCCGTTCATCGCCAATCAAAACCGTTGCAGCAATGCCGTTATAAGCAGGTGGAAAGAGCTTCAGAAAGCAAATATATCACGCGAGCTTTCTGGTATGGTGGAGACGCCAGCTATACTTCTCGGCTTCCTCATCAAGCCTTTTCAACGTCTATCGAAATATCCGTTGCTGCTGACCGTAATGACCGCTTTGCTTCGCCAGGCGGATACCTTGCTGACCTTCTTCCTAGGATTTAGAAAAGGGCGGCGATTATGACGAGGCACACCTAGTCGACCTCATCGATGGTCGCCAAGCAGCCGAATCGATCTTAAGCCGAGCTGACGAAGCGCTCGGTAAGGAAGCCCGGCTCGAAGCTGTCAATGAATTGCAAGGCCGCGTGGAGGACTGGAAGGGCCATAAAATCGACCATTTCGGAGATCTTTTGCTGTATGGGAGCTACACCGTTCTCAAAGGCGAGGGCGCTAAGGAGGTGGAACGTGAAGTGAGTACTCGCCCTGCTTTCTTGTACTCATGGTCCTGTGGATGGGTCCACTGTTGCCCCAATCTGCATTGCTTCCCACAACTTACTGCACGTCTATCATTGCGGAGCACTTTGTACTGTTTTGAAGTGGTCTCGCGCACCCTGCAAAAAGTCCGATGGCAGAAGGACCTCGCCTTTTAAAACGATATGTCAAGAAAGCGAGTACCCCTGTCCCTCGAAGGGAAGGGCTGGGCCATTTCTCCTAAGTTCCATTACACCCTCATGCCCAGCTTCCAGATCCCCAGGCTCCCATTCACAGCAATGCCGGATACATTGTCTTCGATACTTTCACCCCTCATGCTGTCTGCAAAGTTTGGCAAATGGAACGAGTCCTGAATATTAATATGCCTTGCTTAAATAGTATAAAGTCTACCTCTTCGAGCGAATCCTACTGTGCTGCAAGGAAATCAATCCGAACAAACCCAAGAACAAGATGTTAGGGACCAACAAGCCACTGGTCGATAAGAAAGGGAAGCTCAGGCTGCAGTTGAAGGGTCGGATCTTTATGCAAAATGTGACGGACGTTGTCACTGTTAAGAAAGCAGGTAATGTGATCCGTAATGTGACCCAGGATAGATGTGAAAGGTATCTCTCGGCTGACAGTTTTCTAGATCAAGGATCATACACGATTCAGATCTTCTGGAAGGGCGACCCGGGAGTAGAAAACTTTGTCATTCGTTTCAATGACGAGGGCAGCATGAAGAAGTGGCAAGAGACAGTACAACGGCAGAAGAAGGTCCTCACTGAGTCAGCGCGAGGTTCTGGACAGATAGGCACTTCAACTACAGAGTTCACCTATCTGAGAAACCAGCCGACCGTCAAGAACCCCTATCAAGAGGAAGACGATGGTGACGACGATGAGATGCAGTCTAGTCAGACTTTGACCCGCGCCAAATCTCAGTTCGCAGTAAGTCGCAATGCGTCGAGTACTAGTCTACGCTCAATATCCGGGCAACCTGGTCGCGTGGGTCTTCCAAAATTCCCACAACAGGAGCATGCTAGTGGTGTCTATGTCCCTGCCTTGAGTCTAAATACAAATGTCCCTCCGGGCGGACCGTCTCCGAACGAATTCGCTGGTAACTCTTACTTCTCTCCGCTTAATGATTCGCCAAGCTCCTTGCGATCGAGCTCTCAACAAAGCATGTATTCTTTCCCTCGTAGTCAGGCCCCAGGCGGAGGATGGACTCACGATGAGATTATCAAGCATAGAACTGCTCCAGCCATGGGTCGTGCTCCATCTCGGGAAGGTCCAGGCCCACCGAACAGCTATGTCATCAACGGCAGAACGGTTACACGGCCATCACTGCCTGTGATGGCGGCTTCGCAATATCCTCAACAGCAACTTGCGGCAACACAAAGTCGTCTGCGGTCTGCCAGCACGCCGGACATACATAATCCAAACGCGGTTGGGGGACGACATCAGGGCTATGACCAATCAGAGGCTGTACCTGTCCCTCCCATACCACCACACATGGCCCAAATGCGCGCCCCATACAATCGAAGCCAAAACACATCGCCAGTTGATGGACAATTACCCATTCGCAGCGCAAACCACTCTCCGTCATTGCAAAGAGACCGGCAGGTGCGGCAGTACCAAGATCAAACGAGCTATGATCGCCAGGGTCAGCGAATGCCACCTACCTCCGATCCTTACATGGACATGCCAATGCAGCTGAGTCATGAGAACAGTATAGGCGGAAGCGAGGACGGAGACGATGGTGGGATACCGTATCCAACCCAGCTTAAAGTCTCCATCTGGTTCGACCCAAGCCCGAGTCATGTTACCATCGTTGTTCCCATCATTATCAAACATCGTTCCTTGATCGATCGTATTGATTCTAAAATGGCCAAGGTCTCGTCAGCGTCGATCGCCAAAGGTTCTGCTCGACTACGTTACAAGGATTCCGATGGTGATCTCATTACTATTCGCTCAGATGAAGACGTTCAGCTTTCTATCGAAGACTGGGGGTCCGTGAACGAGGGACAAATCCGTGACGGCATCATACCCGACTTCCAGCTCTATTGGCAGCAGAACCCACTCGCTCAACCATCAACGGATACTTGATGGCGTAACGACATTCATATAATGATTAACCACCGTGACGACACTCCTTAAGCTCGGGTTTGCGTTCCTATCCAACACCAATATATTCCTTCCTCGCCTTCTCCCATTGCATAGGCGCAATGGCTATGATATCCCGACGGCGCTGGTGGCTCACTTTTACAGTCACGCAATATAAGACGATCCCTCTCACGAACTTGACCTTCGTCCGCAATCAGGATCACACATTCCTTTTTCTATAACTACTGCTAGCGGCTTGCGCACACAGCAATCTCGTCACTCATTTATAGTCAGATATATGCTTGGTCTACAGGACATTAGGGGACGATGTTGGAAGTACTGGCGGTGGTGTTTCATATAGCATGGACGCCATAATCGTGGGCATTGCGAGGGCGTTATATTTGTTCGAAGCAGCGAAGCCTCTTATCGGAGACGTTCAGATGATGGCATGAAGCAATGACATGGTAGAGATATGTAGCTTGCGTTGGAATACCAACCGACTTTAGCATTACAGAGGGTACCGTTCTCGAAGCAATTCACAATATTCTGGTTCATCTTCCTCTTATGCAGTTAGTGTGAGGTCCTTTATCCGTAGCGAAGCTTGACCCCCACTTCTATGCAATGATCATGTAGCTACCAAAGAGTGTGGCGCAGGTGGCGGGAAAAATGCCCGTGGCTGGGTCCCCCTTCATAATTCTTTGAATTCCCACCGTATTTCTGAAAACTTCTTCCATCACCTTCATCATAGCTCTGTGCATCATCAATCTTAACCTTACCGCCATAGTTCGTTACACATATCTTCCAAGAAATCTCTAACATGGCCACCGCCGCGATGACAAACATGGTCAACGGAGCCCAGCAGGTGATTAACTACACCTTCAGCGATCCCTTGATCCTGTGGGAGGCCCTCCAAGCTGCTGGCTCGCCAGTGCACTCTATCGGTGGCCGAAGGCTCCTCGACGGTAACAAACGTCTAGCAATACTGGGCGATCGCGTCCTTGAACTTGCCCTTGCAGAGGGCTGGTATGAAGGCACCGAGGCCAGAGGTACTTGAGACTCTGCTCGGCGCTACCCTTGAAGTTGTCATGTACTAAGCATTGAGTCCAGGCCGGTTCAATCAGATCAGGACTGAAGTCGGAGCGAACGCCAACCTTGACGGCGTCTGTCATCGGACTGGTCTCGCAACATATATCAACCAAAACCAGTCATCTTGGGGTCCCGTCTCGCCCGTTACCAGTAGCGCTACTGTTGAAGCAGTACTTGCTGCTGTTTTCCTGGATAGCCGCAGTATGGAAGTTGTCAAGCAGGTCATGAACACTCTCGGCTTAGTGCCAACCTGAAGACGAGAGGTCGGAAAACAGTAACGTTCATCCCCTCCTCCCCTATCCCCCTTTGGAAACGCTATGCGAGTTAACGTGACCGATCATTTCTAGCCTTGCCATGGGGGACCGCGGTGGCATTTTCTGAGGCCACCCAATAGGGCCTTCATGTGGCCACGTCGAGCAGTGCGGGCTTTTCTCCCATGACAAGCCTTTCTAGGATCCTCCATCCTACGAGGGTGTCTGCATCCTAGGGAGTACTTGTCATGGGAGGCAGTTTGCATTGACTTCGTGGCCATATGAAGGCTCTGTCGGGTGGCCTGAGAAAATGCCTCCACAGTCCCCCATGGCGCCGGGCTCGTTTGCCCGTGCCACGGTACATATATCGCGCCGGCGTGCGGTTTGGGACGGCTTCTGACTTCTCAATGCAGTTGCCGTCCGGATGGTGTTCCTTGACCTGGATCGACGACGTTGTGCTCGTGGTGGATTTCTTACGCTTGCAGACCAATGTATACGACGTCTTGGTCTGCATACACAGTCTTTACCTTCAACCCGTTTTATTTTGGAATGAGCCCCTTTTCAACAAACGTTTGAAGCTCGAGCGTGGCATGTATTCGGAGTCTCTTCAACAGAGCTCTGACTTCTGATCTTGTGCCCAGGATGAAATACACTTAAACACCCTGTCATCCACCCTATCTCCAAACCAAGCTTATGAAAAAAATACAGACATCCTTTCCATCAGAAAAGATGCCAGTCACAAAATCCTTTACAACACAGTCTACACTCTAGCCTATCATTCCCTCACCAACCCTCCAATCGCCCCCCTTCACCATACATCAAAGGCTTCCCCCTAACTGAAGTTGACACCAAAAGTCTTGAGCATACGCTAATGTGAGAGGCACCGATCTCTCGGAAACTGATGGGAACTGCTGCCCCGGAAACCGTACCCCTGGTACTTGGACCTCCAAAAGTCGGGCCAAAACTCTCAGGGGCACTCGTCCCGGTCAAATTCAGCGCCGACTCAAGACCTTTGGTGTCAGACCTCCCTACCAGTCCCCCTCTCCCCTCATCCATTCCCTCTCCCTCTCCTTCTCACCCACGCGGGTAGCAAGTAAAATCGGACCTTTGGTAGGGATTCTCAGCCAGAGGTATCCGAATTGTTATGCTACCCACGTGCCACCCTCTCACCGCATTCCTTCCACGTTGAACATGCCGCAAGAATGGGGTGGTGGAGGATAGAAATAGGTGAGATGGGGAAAGGGACAGTCGGGCGAGGCAGATGGTTTAATGGTTATAAGCGTAAAATGGATGTATATACTTCTACATAAAGACACCAAATCTCCCAATAAACCAAACATTTCTCATAGACTACGGACTACAAAAACCTAAGATGGATTATGTAACATCACATCCCCATCCCCATCCCCATCCCCATCCCCATCCCCATCCCCATCCCCATCCCCATCCCCATCCCCATCCCCATCCCCATCCCCTTCCCCTTCCCCATCCCCATCCCCTTCCCCTTCCCCTTCCCCTTCCCCTTCCCCTTCCCCTTCCCCTTCC
>JAABUN010007621.1_pt1 | contig 11537 bp, 12 predicted proteins | sample 5559311 | NCBI WGS metagenome assembly JAABUN01 (sample SAMN10711877, study PRJNA513370) | rock metagenome | isolation source: Antarctica rocks | place: Antarctica: Victoria Land, Siegfried Peak sud | reverse complement strand
CGCCTTGCCCTCGTTGTCCGTTTCCTTGTACGGATCGTCGCCGCCGAAGGTGCGCCTGCCGACGCGAGCAATGCACCGATCTTGCCGGTGAATTCATCGACCTCCGGGTTGGGGCCAAGATACGTACTTGACCAGGACATATCACCGCCCGCACCGGCGATGAAGCCGTCTAGCGACATCGCGGCCGAGTAGAGTGTCTTGCTCAGGATTGCTCTCCGTCACGTTAGCGGCGGCTCCGTTCTTTCGATGTGAACCGTTTCTGAGGGACCGTTTTGTGTTGCTACCTCAATGACAATGACCTGTTCCTTACCTGAAATGGTATACCGACACAGTGCCGGGACGCGTTGATGCTGGGATTGTAGTGCGGGCGTTCTGTTGGCTGCGTACCGCAGTGGTACCCCTGCTATCATTGCTGTGCTCGATCAAATACGCCAAGGAATACTTGTAGGTAGTTACGATCGGACTTTACTTTATGACACCATCAGGTGCGTGGGCTACCAGCGAAATGGGATTGTGGAGGATCTGATGGCTGTCGATCCAAAACAACATGTACATGCGCCGATCAATTGTCTAAACGACGACGAAGCGCGCGCGCTCTCTACTATCCTCGATACGGATGTCACGGCGCTCCCGTTGACAGGGGGGGATGTGTTGCTTGCTGCGCCGATCGTGCCCGCAAATGAAAGTGCCGATGAACTGATCGCGACGGTTCGCCACTGGTGGCGTGGGGGCGGCGATGTCTGAGAGGCGGTTAATCGACACGAGCATCCTGTCGCTGATCCTTAAGCGCGATACGCGCGCCGCAGATCATGTACCCTTCTTGCCGGAACTGTGGGTATTATTTCATTTATTACTCTGGCGGAATCGTATCGCTGCTTAGAAGAAGGTCGTTGGGGTGCCACGCTCCGCGCCGATCTCGCGCATCTACTCGCGCGTTATGCTATGTCATATCCAGATGACGCGCTTTGCCGCCGGTGGGCGTTGCTCCCGGCGGATATAAAGCGGAATGGTCGCCCGTTGCCATTCGCGGATTCATGGATCGCTGCAACTGCCTTGCATTTGCAGGTTGCTCTCGTAACCTATAATCCGCGCGATTTCCGGGCGATCGGCGAATTTGCGGTTATCTCCAAAGTTCCGGTGCCTAACGCTTGAAAAAGCACGCAGTGCCGCGAAACGCTATCCTGGCGAATAGCGTACCTACTTGTGACGTCGCCATGTATTCCTTTGCCTACAGCGAGCGAGCGAAACGGTGTTGTCCGTGAGGCATGGAGGAACAACGATGAGTATGACTTTCCCCCCGCTTCCCCCGCCCGACGCTGCGGCGCTCTATGTCGGTACGCCGCAAGGGCAACTCGGGCCGCTGCGCCTCGATGACCTGGTGCAGCAACACGCGAGCGGGCAACTCCCGCCCGATGCGGCGGTGTGGTACGACGGTTTGCCGCAATGGGTGCCGTTCAAGGAGCATCCCGAATTGCGGGCGCTACTCGCCGGTAGCCCCAATGAGCCGCCCGCACCTGCCGCTGTTGGCCCGGTGGTCCAACCTTCCCGCTCCGATGACGAATTGGACCGGCAATTCGGCGAGCTGATCAAGGGGAGCTGGGACTACTTTAACGCCAACCAGTTCGCGCACCACGTCGATGAGGTCTTCATCGGCGCGGTGATTACCAGCACCCTCGATGGCGGTTTTTCGCTGATCGACCTCACCAGCGATGGGACGGATCATTACCTGCGCTTCCAGCAGATGGAAGCGCATACGCGGATCCTCTATCAGCTCCATCATCTCGCGCGTAGCCCAGCCGAGGCCAAGGTCCTCGGGCACGTCGCCAGCGTGACGATCGGCTATGGGGAGCGGGTCAGCAATCTGGGCCGGATCTGGGGTGCGGTCAAGGCGGAGTATAAGAGCGGCTATCTGCAATCGGCGGAGCCGGGCACCGTGACGATCGACGCCGATCTCGAATCGGGCTACATCTACGCGCAGATCGACCTCTTTTGGAATATCACCGACTACGTGGATGACCACTATCAGGCCAACTACGCGAAGCTCGGCGCGCATATCGGGGCGAGTATCCACGCGCTGCGAAAATATCTGCATGGCCGGATTCGCTGAACGACCCTTGCCGGAACAGTGGCAACGTGTCCGTGGCCGCAGCGTAGCGTGATAATCTGAGGGAGTGATCCGATGATCAGCATTCTCAATAAATTCAACAATCGTGCGGAAATCCGCGAATCGAAAGACGAGATCCTGGTTGGTGAGATCGTGCGGGCGATGGCGCGGCAGGGCTACGTCAGCGTGAGATTTGTCGCCAGCGCCGATCTGCAACGTGTCTCGTTCAAGGCGTTGCACGATCCGGTGTTGACCTATCTGCATATCACGCTTGACCGCAAGACCGGCGGCGGCGCGATCTCCTCGGCCCTGATCGGCGTGAAGGCGACGCTGACGATCTCCGCCGAAGTCAAGAACTATATCGCCGATCCCGATGATCTCGTGGCGATGTACCGGACCGATCTGGCGAATATTTTTCGTCTGCCGGTCCTCGGCGGGGTGAAGCTCAACCACGAACTGAACAGTATCTTTGCGACCACCACGAAGTTAATCGAGATCAACGATTACGTCCTCAAAGGCGAGCCGGGCTCCCAACGCCTGATCGGGCTGCTGCACGGCACGATCGACGATCTGCGCGAGCGGCTGCGGGCGTATAAGAAGTAGCGGCGAGTCGGCAGTCGGCAGTGGCTAGTCAGTGGCGTCATAGCTCTGCGCCAGCAGCGAATCTCTCCTGCCGACTGCCGGTGTAGGGTAGGGCGAAAAGGACCGCCAGGAGGAGGCAAAAGATGAGGCTCGCCCTGGCGCTGATGAAGGCCAGCGCGAAGGCCGCGACATAATAGAGCGGCCCGAAGCGGAAGCGCCGATCGATCGCGCGTATTCGCTCGGGGTCGGCGCTCGCAAGCAGGAGGTGCCCATCCCAGGTGATATAGCGCCAGACGATGTTGAAGGCGAACGCCATCAGTAGAAAGATCCCGCTGTAGGTGAGGCCCGCGGCCCGTTCTCCCGCGTGCCCGATATACTCCGCGACGAGCGAGGTCGGGAAGTTGACCGCCGTGATCAGCGCCAGCAGCAACCCGTTCAGCAGCAGGAAGGTATGATCGGTGCGACCGACTAGGCGCATGATGGCGTGGTGATTGATCCAGGTGACGAGGATCGTGGCGAAGCTGATGATGTAGGCGAGATAGGCGGGCCAGAGGTCACGCAGGGCGTGCCACAACGCCCCATCCGAGCCGATGTCGTGCTGGACAGGCGCACGAATCTCCAGGATCAGCAGCGTCACGGCGATGGCGAAGACGCCGTCGCTGAACGCTTCCACCCGCTGCGTTTCTTTTTCTTCACCCGTATCCCCGAGCCCGCTGATCGCCATCGCCCCTCCTCTTGCGCCGATAATCCCAGCACCTTCAGCGTAGCGACCCTGCTGTCCTCGCGCTACCCGCCTTTCGGGTAGGGGAAACGGTGCCTCGGCCTACTCGATCCGATAGAACTCTGCCTCGGGGCCACCATCGGCGATCGTTGAGGCGATGTGGCGCACGGCTGCGCGCTGGGCGCTGGCGAGGAGCCGCGCGACCGCCTCATCGAGATCGCACCAGGCGAAGTCGCTGTAGTCGGGCGAGAGGATCACCGGACCTGGCCCCTCGAAGAGGGCGGCGAAGACCGGCGTCAGGGCGATCGAATCGCTGTAATGGTCGTAGAATTGGCTGACCATGTCGGCGCTGTAAAAGTATGTCGGGATGACGCCGATCGATTGCCGCAACTCGCGCAAGGCCGCGCCGTGCGCCGTCTCCCCCTCGCGCACCTTGGCGTGGACGCCGTGCCAGGTGCCGCCGAGCGCGGTCCCCGGACGCCGCAACAAAACCAAAAATTGCGCCCGGCCATTGACACGGCGGAACGGGTAGATGTCGACACTATCGCTGATGATGTGGGGCATGAAGCACTCCGTTTGGAGTAGTCAGTAATCAGTAATCAGTAGTCAGCGTGGTATTACCAGCGCTGCGACTGCTGGAAGGCTATAACCGCTGCCATTCACCAACTGACTACTGACTACTGACTACTGACTACTCCAAAGTAAACACCGGCCGCAACTCCCCCACTAGTGTGCCGGTGTGGTTGTGGATCTGTGGCGGATGGAGGGCGAGGAATTGGGTGGCGGTCGCCTGGTCCCAGACGCCGAGTTGGGTGAGGACGGAAGCGGCGATCGTCGCCATGCCGCGCCCGTTGCCATCCTCGATCTTGATGGCGACGCCGAGGCCGCGTTCGCGTAGCGCCATGCAGAAGACCCCCTCCGCGCCGGTCTTGACGACGACCGCCGGGGCGGCGAGGTCCATCAGGCTGGTGCAGATGCGGTTACGGCCGGCCACCATGTACGGCGCGGCACCCATCGCGTCGAGGACGCGCCGGGACGCCTCGCGGTACTGTTCGGGCGGCGTGGTGAGGGTGGCCCAGGCGCGGGCGATGTTGGCGACCGAGGCATAGAAGGTGGGGACGCCGCAGCCATCGGTCGCGGCGATGATCTCGTCCGACGGCACGCCGAAGAAGTCGCCCATCACGCCCTTGATTTCGCGCTGGAGAGGGTGGTCGGGCTCTTTGTACGTTTCGAGCGGCCAGCCCTGTTGCAGGCAGACCGCGAGCATCCCGGTGTGCTTGCCGGAACAATCGCAGTGGAGCGGGGTCGGGGCGAGTAGCCCGGCCCCGACGCGGGCGGCGGTTTCGCGATCGATCGGCGGCACGATCCCGCAGCGCAGCGCGTCGGTATCGAGGCCGAGCTTGGCGAGTAGGCCACCGATGACGAGTTGGTGGGCCGCTTCGCCGTTATGGGAGGCGGCGGAGACGGCGAGCTCCTCGTCGGTGAACGCGAAGGCGTCGGCTGCGCCGCTGGTGACGATCGGCAGCGCCTGGAACGGCTTGCCCGCTGAGCGGAGGTAGGTCAGTAGCTGCGGGTCGCCCGCGCTGGCGACGAGCTTCCCCGTATCATCCGTGACGGCGATGGCTCCATAGTGACGGCATTCCACGACCGCGCCGCGCTGCACCTCGACTAATACTGTGGACACAAGCCCTTCCCTCCACTTTCGACCTTTGCCGCATCATGCGGCAATATCGCTGGGTGCGATCTTGCCGCATCGCGCGTTGTACCGCAAGCCCCAGCTCCGCTGCGTGTCCACCTTTGATGCACAGATAATAATGTGCGATTGCTTGACAGGCCTTGTGGTTATGGGTATCCTTACTCTGGACAATCAGCGGGGTGGCGCGGCGGTAGGCAGGAAACGGTGATGAGCAACGAGGGTATGTTTGTGGGTGTAGGGGCGACGATGACGGCAGAGCTGACTGTGCCGACCGTGATCGCCCCTTCGGGATTACAGTTCGCGTTCCTGCAGCGGTTGGCCTCACTGGTGCAGCGGCAAGACCGCGTCGGCAACGAGCAAGAGCGGACCGTGCTGGCCCATGCCGCATTCTCCACCTACCTTGATTGTGTCGAACTTGGTCAGGGCGACGAAGCCGAGCGGATTCTAACACGAGACCCGCTCGCTCTGCTGCTCTGGCGGCAGGGACGGTCGGTCTGAATCTTCGCGCTGTCGCCCCGTTGCCCGAGTAAATGCACGCTATACGCGCGACGCCCGCCGTAAGGGTATTCGCTGACGGGAGTACGATGGCCGTTTACCAGCACGCCCCTGAGGGAGACGCCGCGCAAGGTCATATTTACCGCCTCGATCTGGCACGCTGGTGGGAACTGTTGGCGGAGCATCTGGCACATCCGAGCGCCGACATCGCCGTAATGGAACTGACCCCCGACCGGGCGCTGGTGTTGCAGAGTGGTTGGGATTGGGCGGGCGTGAAGAGTGTCCTCGATCAGACGATGGCCGTCGCGACGACCCAACTACTGAAAGAGTACGCGGCACCGCCGAGCGGGCGCGAGGCGCGAGAAGAGGACGATTAGCTGCGCGACTCCGTGTGATGCCGTATCGACCGTGCGCCGACCTCGATGAGGTCGGCGTTTTTTCGCATCTGGAAGGGCTGGCACGGTCCTTGCATAGAGGTTCTGGGCTTATGACGATACAGCAAACATGATGGGCGAAGGAGTGGCTAGGATGAATATCGATAAGTTGAAGAGTATGGCGATCGTCTCGGTTACCGAGGGTTCACGTCTGGGGCGCGTTGCCGATGTGTTGATCGAGCCGGGTGCGTTGCAGATCGGCGCGGTCAAAGTTGAGCACGAGGGGCAATCATTCGTGATCCCGTTCAACCTGATCAAGAGTATCGGTTCCGACGCTATCACCGTCGCCAGCAGCCAGGTGACGCAGACCGATGGCGGCTCGTTCGGGACGCTGGTAGGGTTGGGCGATTTCAAGAAGCTCAAGGTCGTGGACGAAAACGGCACCTTATACGGCATCGTCTCGAACGTCGAGGTCGATACGGCGACCGGGAAAATCCTCAGTTTTGCGGCGCACAAGGGCGGAATGCTTGGCCTCGGCGGAACGACCACCTCTATCATGACCGATCAGGTGCGTGGGATCGGGCCGGAAGTGGTCACCGTTTCGGCGGCTGAGATGGCCGAAGCAGCACCGGAGTAAGCCGCGTGCCGCCTCGTGATTTCTTGCCGATTTGACAGGAAGCCCCGCACGGCCCTACAATAGCCCCTGCGTCGGTTGCCCGACAGCCGTCGCAAGGGTTTTTCTGCGCCTGTAGCTCAGTGGATAGAGCGCTTGCCTCCGGAGCAAGAGGTCACAGGTTCGACCCCTGTCAGGCGTACCAGCTCTCTAGTTTTAGCCAGCCGTAAAGATAAGATTTCGGGATAGATCGGCCCAACGTCCCCGTAAAAAGGGGGCGAAACGTGATAGCTGAGCGCTTAATTCGGTCGGTTGCCCCCGCAGCTTGCGGCAGTTGATAACCGTCTCCTCGCACTTAAATCTGAAAGCCGATCGCCGAAGGCGTTGGCGATTTATGGCTATGCTTTGCGACGTTCCTCGCCGCAGGCCGGAGCGATGGCGCGAGGCGCGATTGCCCCGGCTGTCCTTCGCATATGGGGAAAAGTAGAGTATCTGTTCGGCGTAGAGGCGTACGTGTCGGCGGCGACCGGGCAGGCGTAAGTGAGGACGAAGGTACTCACCGCTGCCACTAGCCCGATCCCATTGCAGAGGGGCGCAATACTCTGGCCCAAGGTGGCGGTAATTCGGTATCACCCTACATAGGGTTGATGCAGCGAATCCTGCCAGGCCATGCGGATCGTTTCGACCCCACCCGCGCACCAACTCCCGAACGCCGTCACCGTTGCCTTAAGGGCACGGCGACGAACGATGATCGTCCTTGCTCATCCACTCCCAGTCCGACCCTGAGGCGATCGCGCCAAAATTATAGGAGGATCGCGGAAAGTACAGCACAATCGTGTGTCGTGTTGGTATGGCGCTTTGGTGGATAGCCAAAAGGTTGACATCCTGCCTCGCAGCAGTGAGCGAAGGACGTTGTGAGCAGCGCATGTGCCTACTGTTACTCCTTGCGTATCCCTATCCTGGAGGCGGCGAGATGATTTGCACGTCGCTGCTGCGATCCTTCGCGCGTTCTGCGGTCGCGTCGCGCACGCTTGTGTCGGCCCCGCAATCATCCCCATCGCCGTGGTAAACCGACGCTGATCTCGCCTCACAGCAGATTATAAGCACTCGCTCAAGGTCACTGGCTCCGACCCTAGGCACACCCATCACGCGGCTTTCGGCCGATGGCAAAAGATTATATGTCCGACAAATAACCGTACATGACATACGATTAAATGTCTGTTGACATTATTGCAATGCCTGTGTACTATGTGCAGAACGGTCGGTCGAGTTGAATCTACCCCATGTCGAAGTGTAGCGGCACAAATGCTACGCGCCACGGCGCGCCGATGTCCGTCTGGCCTCGCTGGCGGGACGGCAAGAGACTTGGAGGGAGCGCATGGCTCACATCTCAGCACACGCGGGACGAGCATCGTTCGGCCGACGCCGATTCCTGACCGCGATCGGTGGGGCGGCGACCGCCGCCCTCCTCGCCGCCTGCGGTGGGGGCGTCGACACCAGCACCCCGACCCCGGCCCCACCTTCGGCACGCCCGTCTGCCGCGCCATCGGCGGCACCCGCCGCGCCGTCGGCAGCTCCCGCCGCATCGTCCGCAGCACCCGCCGCCGGCACGGCCGCCCGAGCGACAACTGCCGCCGGTGCGAACACACCTGTGAGTGCGGCGACCGCAGCGGTCGGCAAGCCGGCGGGCAATTATGCCCCCCCGCCGACCCTCAAGAAGGATGTCACCGTGCGCTACCAGACGTTCTGGGCACAGTACCGCACCGACATCCTGAAACAATCGATCGACCAGTTCACCCAGCAGACCGGCGTCAAGGTCAACGTGGAGTCGATCCCAGGCGCCGATTACCGGACCGGACTGGCGACCACGATGGCGGCAGGCACCGCGCCGGATACCTTCATCGCCGACATCTGGAACGCGGTCAAGTACTACGACGCCGGGCTGATCCTCGACCTGAGCGAGCGCGTGAAGGCCGACAAGATCGACCTGAATGCAGATTACGGGCTGATCGGCCTCGAGCAGTACTGCGGCAAGACGATGATGCTGCCCTTCGTCCTCTCGCCGCACGGCTGGTACTACAACAAGACGATGCTCAAGGAGGTCGGCGCGAAGGACCCCTGGGATGATCTGAACGGCCAGTGGACCTACGACGACTTCCGCGAGATCGCCATGAAGGTCACCGCAGGCGGCAATGGCAAGCGCTGGGGGGCGCAACTTGGCGCGACGATGGAATACAACTGGGACCCGATCATCCGCACCCTCGGCGGCGCGACGACCGACTTCAAGGCCAGCCCGCCGAAGTACGCCTTCGGCTCCGAGGCCTCGATCGCCGCGCTGACCACGATCCGCGACTGGTATACCAAGGACAAGATTATCCTTCCGCCCGACCAGAGCAAGTCGCTGGTCAACGAGGGGATCACCTCGCCCTTCGCCAGTAAGCTCGTGGCGATGTACGAGGATAGCACCGGCCAGCTCACCTTCCTCGCGCAGAACGTCAAAGACTTCGAGTGGGACATCGCCCCGCCGCCGCGCAAGAGCAAGGATGTTGCGCCGGTCGGGCACTCCGACGGCGATGCGACGATGATCTCCGCGAAGGGCAAGAATCTCGACGAGGCCTACGCCTTCGCAAAGCACCTCGCCGGCCCGACCACGCAGGATATCCTCGCCAAAAACAAGTTGCTGCTGCCGGCCCTCAAGGCGTCCGCGAGTAGCCCGGCCTACCTTGAGGCCCCGCCGAAGCACATGAGTGTCTTCCCAGGGATCTTCACCGGGTCGTATGCCACCTCGTTCTACCACGGCGAGGGGTTGGAGTCGCAGATCGCGATGACCGCATTCGCGGAGCAGCTGGTGCTCGGCTCGAAGCAGCCGGCCGATGCCAAGGCGCTCCAGGACGATCTCAACAAGAACGTCAAGTTCGGTGGGTGCGTCCCGTCCTACGTGAGTAAGTAGTCCCCGGCCCGTACCCGGCCCGCCACCGAGCTCGGTGGCGGGCCGGGTACGGGCCGGTACGAGGTTGATGGGAATGGCAACGCAAGCGACTGCACTGACGCGATCACACGCGGATGCGTCACGACAAAGCCTGTCCCGGCGCTTCCGTCGCAATCTCCCCGGCTATCTCTTCATCATGCCCTGGCTGATCGGCTTGATCGTCTTCACCCTCGGGCCGTTTATCGCCTCGCTCTACCTCTCCTTCACCGACTGGCGTATCCTGGGCTCCCCGAATTGGGTCGGCTTCGACAACTACAATCGCATCCTCACCCAGGACCCGCTCTTCCGCAAGACACTCGGCAACACGGTCTATTACGCCATCTTCCACGTCATCGGCGTCAATGTCGTGGCGCTCGCCCTGGCCCAACTCCTCAATCAGAAACTGCGCGGGTTTGTCCTCTTCCGCACGCTGTTCTACCTGCCGACCGTGACAAGCGGCGTGGCAACCGCACTGGTCTTCTCGCTGATGTTCAATGGCAATACCGGGATCATCAACGCGGCGCTGCGGATCTTCGGGATCAAGGGGCCGAACTGGCTCTTCAGCGAGACCTGGACGATGCCCGCGCTGATCACGATCAGCATCTGGGATCTCGGCGTGCCGATGCTGGTCTACCTGGCCGCACTGCAGAACGTGCCGGTCGAACTCAACGAGGCGGCGCTGATCGACGGGGCCAACCGCTGGCAGCGCTTCCGCAACGTGCTCCTCCCGCTGATCTCGCCGACGATCTTCTTCAACGTGATGGTCAGCGTCATCGGCTCGTTCAAGGTCTTCACGCTGGCCAAGGTCATCACCGAGGGCGGTCCGGCCAATTCGACTCTCTTTTACGTCCTCTATCTCTACCGCCAGGCGTTCGAGAGCCTGCGGATGGGCTACGCCACCGCGCTGGGTTGGATCCTCTTCCTGATCATCTTCGCGCTCTCCGCCCTGCAAATCTATGCCTCCCGCCGCTGGGTTTACTACGAATCCGGAGACAAGATATGAGCACCGCGACTATCGTCGGCACCCCCGTGCGCCCCAACAAACGCGGGCGTTTCACGAAAGCCACGCTCGGTCGCGGCTTCCTCTACGTCCTCGCGATCGTCCTGGGGCTCATCTTTGTGCTGCCGTTCCTCTGGATGGTGATGACCTCGCTCAAGTCGCGCGGCGAGCTGAACCTCTTCCCACCGACCCTTTGGCCGATCGTCTGGAGCCCGTCCAACTACCTGCGCATCTGGGCCGTGCAGAACTTCGGGCGGTTCCTGGTCAACAGCGCGGTCTACTCCATCGGGGCCGTCATCGGCACGGTGGCGTCGAGCACCCTCGCCGCCTACGGTTTCGCGCGCCTGAAGTTCTGGGGACGCGAGACCCTGTTCATCGTGCTGCTGGGGACGCTGATGCTCCCGAGCCAGGTGCTACTCATCCCACAATACATCCTCTTCCGCGAACTCGGTTGGCTCGACTCGCTCAAGCCACTCGTCGTGCCGACATTCTTTGGCAATCCGTTCTACATCTTCCTCATGCGCCAGTTCTTACGCGGGCTCCCCACCTCGCTCGATGAGGCGGCCTTGCTGGATGGCGCGAACCAGTGGCAAATCTTCTGGCGGATCATGGTCCCGCTCTCCAAGCCGATCATCGTCACCGTAGCCGCATTCAGCTTCGTCACCCACTGGAACGACTACTTCGGACCGCTGATCTACCTGCGCGACCCGAGCCGGATGACCGCCTCGGTCGGCCTGTTGCTCTTCCGTGGCGACCCGGAAACGGTGGTTTCCTGGGTGATGGCGGCCGCCGTGATCACCGTGATCCCCGTTGTCCTGGTCTTCATGTGGACGCAGAAATATTACGTCCAGAGCGTCGCCTCGACAGGCGGCAAGGGCTAGGGCGCGGCAACAGCGACGCGAGGATGCGTCGTGGAGGGAGTAGTCGATGACAATCGGAGTTGGTTTCGGCATGGCCCCCTGGTGGCGCGACGGACATCCCGAA
>JAABUN010007620.1_pt1 | contig 11538 bp, 11 predicted proteins | sample 5559311 | NCBI WGS metagenome assembly JAABUN01 (sample SAMN10711877, study PRJNA513370) | rock metagenome | isolation source: Antarctica rocks | place: Antarctica: Victoria Land, Siegfried Peak sud | reverse complement strand
CGGGCGGTACGCGCAGCGGTCTGCGGGTGGTGCAAGGCATTCTCGACAACGTCGAGGACATCACCTTTTGCCACCTCACCACCCACGACGTCGTTCGGCACAAGCTCGTCGGCCGGATCGTGGCCGCTTACGACCGCTTCGAGGCCGCCGAGCCAGCGCCGCGCGGGCGTGACTCCCGATGACGGTCGACCTCAACAACGAGTCCGGTCAGGAGGCTGACAGTCCGGGCTTGGTGCGGCTGGCCACGTTCGCGCTCGATCAGCTGCGAATCCATCCGCTGGCGGAACTGTCGGTCCTGCTAGTGGACGAGGACACCATGAGCGCCTACCACCAGAAGTACATGGGGGAGGCGGGTCCGACCGACGTGCTGTCCTTCCCGATGGACGAGCTCCGGCCACCAGCCGACGGGGAGGAACCGCCCGAAGGGCTGCTGGGCGACGTTGTGCTGTGCCCGGCGGTGACGGACCGACAGGCTCGTGAGCACGGGCGTACAGCGACCGAAGAAGCGGAATACCTGCTGGTCCACGGCGTCTTGCACCTGCTCGGCTACGACCACGGCGATCCCGACGAGCAGGCCGAGATGTTCGGGCTCAAGGACACGATCATCGCGGCCTGGGCCGCCGAGCGCCCCGATCCAGTCCCGCGCTGATGGACGCCACCTGGGTCCAGCTCGTCACCGCCTTGGTGCTGGTCATCTGCGCCGGACTGAGCGCCGCGGCGGAGGCCGCCCTCTACTCCTTCTCCAAAGCCCGGGCTGACCGACTCGTCCACGACGGCAGGCCGGGAGCGGCGAAAGTACGCAAGGTGGTCGAGGACCCGCCGCGCTATCTCAACACGGCGCTCTTCCTGCGGACCGTCTTCGAGATCTCGGCCATCGTGTTGGTGGCACTGGCGGTGTTCGCCAACTTCGAGACCACGTGGGAGCGGGTGTTGATCACCGCCGGTTCCATGATCATCATCTCCTACGTCTTCTGGGGAGTGGCGCCCCGCACCCTTGGACGTCAGCACCCGGACCGGGTCGCCTGCGCCGTGGCGGGTTCGTTGGTGGCCATCACGACGGTGCTGGGCCCCTTCCCCCGATTGCTGATCTTGATCGGCAACGCTTTGACTCCGGGCAAGGGTTTCAGCGATGGACCGTTCTCGACCGAAGCCGAGCTGCGCGAGCTCGTGGACCTGGCCGAGGCCAGCGACCTGATCGAGTCCGGCGAGAGGCGGATGATCCACTCGGTGTTCGATCTCGGTGACACCATCGTCAAAGAGGTGATGGTGCCGCGGACGGACATGGTGTTCATCGAGGAATACAAGACGTTGCGCCAAGCGGTGTCGTTGGCCCTACGTTCCGGGTTCAGCCGGATCCCGGTGATCGGTGAAGGCATCGACGATGTGGTCGGCGTGCTGTATCTGAAGGACGTGATCAAGCGGGTCTTCGACTCCCCGGAGGCGCAGACCATGGAGCGGGTCGGATCGATGATGCGCAAACCGATCTGGTGTCCCGACTCCAAGCCGGTCGATGAGCTGCTGCGCGAGATGCAGCTGAAGCGGGTCCATCTGGTGGTGGTGGTCGACGAGTTCGGCGGCACCGCCGGGATGGCCACCATCGAGGACATCTTGGAGGAGATTGTTGGCGAGATCACCGACGAGTACGACGAGGAGAACACCGACGTTACCCAGCTCGGCGAGGGTCGCTATCGAGTGTCCTCGCGGTTGCCGGTCGACGAGCTGGGCAACATCTTCGGCCTGAAACTCGACGACGAGGACGTGGACACCGTCGGCGGGTTGATGGCCAAGGTCTTGAACAAGGTTCCGATTGCCGGGTCGGTGGTGAAGTTCGGCGGCTTGGAGATGGTGGCCGAGCGCTCTACCGGACGCCGCAACCGGATCGGCACCGTGATCGTGAGCTTGATCCAAGCCGACGCGGTCGATGACGAGCAGCGCGCGGATGCCGCCACCCGAATGGCCAGCGAAGCCCATGCGAGGGCTTCGTGACCGAGCTCACCGCACCCGAGGATCCCGACGATATCAAGATCATCGCGTTGGCCCGAGCGTCTCGAACTCGTACCAACGCCGCTCAAGGCGCATGCGTAAGGGATACCGACGGCCGGACGTACTCCGCCACCAGCGTCACCTTGGAGCACTTGGCTCTCTCTGCCATCCAGGTCGCGGTGGCGATGGCGGTGTCGTCCGGGGCGGCCGGACTCGAGTCGGTAGCGCTGGTAGCACGGGTCGGCCCAACGGAAGCAGATCTGGCGGTGCTTGCGGAGCTGCCCGGAGTCGGCGTCAAAGTCTGGGTCTGCGACTGGGCCGGTACAGTTTCTAGCATCATCGACCTCACCAGCCCGGCCCGACGATGACCGACTTCACGGCGCGGCCGGCCGACTTTCGCTCCGGTTTTGCCTGCTTCGTCGGCCGCCCCAACGCCGGTAAATCGACGCTGACGAACGCGCTCGTCGGCTCCAAGATCGCCATCGCCTCGTCCAAGCCGCAGACCACTCGGCACGCCATCCGCGGCATCGTGCACCGGGCGGATGCCCAGCTGGTGCTGATCGACACCCCCGGTCTGCACAAACCGCGCACCCTGTTGGGCGAACGCCTGAACGACATCGTCCGGGCCACCTGGACCGAGGTCGACATTGTCGGGGTCTGCCTGCCGTCCAACCAGAAGATCGGCCCTGGGGACACCTACCTGGTCGGCCAAATCGCAGCGCTGCCGCGGAAGCCGGAGCTCGTGGCGATCGCGACGAAGTCCGACCTGGTCTCGCCGACCCGGATGGCGCAACATCTGATGTCGATCAGCGCGTTGGAGCAGTCTTTGGCTGTGACGTGGACCCACATCATCCCGGTGTCGGCCACCACCGACGACCAGGTCGATCTCCTGAGCGACACCCTGGCGGGCATGTTGCCGCCCGGGCCACCGCTCTATCCCGATGGTGAGATCACCGACGAACCCGAAGAGACCCTGGTGGCGGAGCTGATCCGCGAGGTGGCTCTAGAAGGCGTACGCGACGAGCTGCCCCACTCCATCACCGTCGCCATCGAGGAGATGGGCCTGCGCGACGGCCGGCCCGACCACAAGCCGCTGCTGGACATCTTCGCTTCCATGATCGTGGAGCGAGATTCGCAGAAAGGCATCATGATCGGCCACCGCGGCGCCCGGTTGAAGGAAATCGGGGAGGCCGCCCGACATCAGATCGAGGCTCTGCTCGGCACTCCGGTCTACCTTGACCTGCGGGTCAAGGTGCTGAAGGAATGGCAGCGCGACGCCAAGCACCTGAACCGCCTCGGCTTCTGACGGCGGGGGGTGGGGCCGATCAGCCGAGCTTGAGCTCGTACATGTTGAACACGCGCGACAGCCGGTAGCCGATGGACTCGTTGACGCTGATCATGAAGATGTTGTCGGCGTTGTTCCAGGTCTCGATGACTTCCAGTTGAGGCTCGGCATCAGCCAGCCAATGCATCATGTCGATCTTCAGCAGCAGGCCCAGCCGATGACCGCGGTGTTGGCGGCTGACGGCGGTATCGCCTTGCCCGCCGAACGTCGGGCGCAACGGGTTGACCACCATGACGGTGTGTCCGCCGACCTCGCCGGTCTCCCGATGACGGGCCGCCACCCGATAGAGCTTGTCGTTGCGACCGAGCCGGGCAGCCTCAATATCCTGCATCCGCGCCAGGTCGAACTTCTCGTCCTCAAAGGTGAGGTCACCCATCGGGGCATCGTTGATCGCTGAGGTCACCTCGACCAGTTCTTCCAGCACATCGTCGGCGATGGGGGCGGTCATTCGCTCCAGCCGGTAGTCCGCGGCTGCGGTCAGGGCCTGCTCGTACAGCCGCTCGACCGCTTGGTGATCCACCTCGGCGAGTTGCTGGCGGCGGCGGGCGTCGTGGCTGGCGTAAACGAACCCGAAGTGCTCGGCGAACGCCCGTGCTCCGAGATCATCGGCAGCGCCGCCCACCCACACGGTGTTGCGGCCGAGCTCGCGTGCCTGCCGCAACACCTCCGCCATCACGACTGAACCGTGGCCCTGACGGCGATGGTCGGGGTGGATGACGATCTCGGCCCAGACCAGATGAAGGTTGTCCCGCAGCGGTGCGCCAACATCCAGCACGCCGACGGCGGTGTCACTGCCTTCGGGGAGGTACAGGTAGCGCTGGTCCGGCTCGAGATCCCAGCCGTAACGCAGCCAGCCCGCAGTGAGTTCAGCGATCGCCGGCAGGGTCGACGGATCGTCGACCACGCGGGCGGCATTGATGATGTCGTCTGAAACGGCGACCGATTCGAGGTCGTCGGGTGAGACCGGTAAGAAAGGCACGGATCTACAGTGGCGGAACCCGTACGCCGTTGACCACCGGTTTTCCCCCCGTCAGAGCCGGGGTGTGCACATCTTCGGCTCGGGCGGGTTGCGGGTCGTTCGGCTGAGCTTGCGCTCGTAAATGTTGTAGACGCGGTCCAGCCGGTAGCCGATGGATTCGTTGACGCTGATCATGAAGGTGTTGTCGGCGTGGTTCCAGGTCTCGATGTATTCCAGTCCCGGCTCCACGTCGGCCAGCCAGTGCATCATGTCGACCTTGACCAGCAGACCCAGGCGATGACCCCGGTGGGCCCGGCTGACCGCGGTGTCAGCCTGGACGCCGATGGTCGGGCGTAGCGGGTTGGTGAGAACGAAGGTGTGGCCGCCGATCTCGCCGGATTGGCGATGTCGAGCGAACACCCGATACATCTCGTCGCCGCGCCCGACCCGGGCCGTCTCGAGGTCTTGGAGGCGTTGGAGGTCGAACTTCGAGTCCTCGTACGTCAGGTCACCCATTGGGGCGTCGTTGATGGCTTCGGTCACGTCGATCAGCTCGAGCAGGATCTCGTCGGGAATCGGGGGACTCATCCGAACCAGCTCGTAGTCGGCCGCCGCCTGCTGAGCGTGGGCGAAGAGCTGGTCAACGGCGTGGGAATCCACGTCGCACAGTTGCTGGCGGCGGCGGGCCTCGTGACTGGCATAGGCGAACCCGCTCTTCTCGACGAACGCCTTGGCCCCTCCGTCGTCCGCGGCGGTCCCGACCCAGACGATGGACCGGCCCATCTCGGACGTACGGCGGAGCGCCTGGTTCATGATCGCGGTGCCATGACCCTGACGGCGATGGTCGGGATGGATGGTGATGCCAACCCACACCAGCTGCAGGTTGTCGCGCTCGGAGACTCCGAGATTCATCACCCCGACGGGTCCGTCCGCACCGTCCGGAGTGTAAAAGTAGGACTTGGCCGGTTCGAGATCCCAGCCGTAGCGGAGGTCGCGGGAGGTGAGCTGCTCCAGTGCCGGCGGGCTCGTCGGGTCATCGATGACCTGGGCCGCGTTGTAAAGGTCGACGAGCTGAGCGACCCGCTCGCTGTCGTCGGGCAAAACCGCGTGAAAGGCATCGGCCTAGCGTGCCCTACGAGGCCGGCTGACAGCCACCGGTTTATCGCCGGGTTGCTTGGCCCGATGGCGGCGGCTGGGTTACAGTGACCGCATGGCTGGCAGAGTGCGTAGGGGCGGACTGCTCCTCCTTCGTTGCCGCAGCGAGGCCCACTAACGGCTGGCCTCCTCGCTGCGGAGTTTTGGCGTCCCGGCCCATACTCATTCCATCCAGCGAGGAATCATGACTACCCACATCTCCGACCCCTCCACTCCGGCGGCTCATCCCGTCGAGGCAATGACCACGTCTGGCAACGTCTTCGGGACTCGACCGCAAAGCGTCCCCGTCCAGCAACCCAGCCCGATGCCTTTTCACCGTTACCGCCCGTTCGAGCCGATTGTTCTGCCCGACCGTACCTGGCCGACCAACCGCACGACCGAGGCGCCGCGCTGGCTGACCACCGATCTGCGCGACGGCAACCAGGCGTTGATTGATCCGATGACCCCCGCCCGCAAGCTCAAGATGTTCCAGCTACTGGTGCGGATGGGATACAAGGAGATCGAGATCGGTTTCCCCTCGGCCAGCCAGACCGACTTCGACTTCGTCCGCCAGCTGATCGAGGAAGGGTACGTACCCGATGACGTGACGATCTCGGTGCTGACGCAGGCCCGGGATGACCTGATCGAGCGCACGGCCGAGTCGCTGGTCGGCGCGCGGGCGGGCACCATCCACCTGTACAACGCGACCGCCGAGCTGTTCCGACGGGTGGTGTTCAACGTGGACCGTGACCAGTGCCTGGCGCTGGCGACCCGGGGCACCGAGATGGTGATGAAGTATGCCGAGCAGTATCTGGGCGATGTCGCCTTCGGCTACCAGTATTCTCCGGAGATCTTCACCGGGACCGAGATGGAGTTCGCCGTCGAGGTCTGTGACGCGGTGATGGACGTGTGGCAGCCCGAAGCCGGCCGCGAGATCATCCTGAACCTGCCGGCCACGGTGGAGATGGCCACGCCCAACGTGTACGCGGACCAGATCGAGTGGTTCGGCCGCCATGTCCGCAACCGCGAGCATGTCGCGATATCGCTGCACCCGCACAACGACCGCGGTACCGCGGTGGCGGCGACCGAGCTGGCCATGATGGGCGGCGCCGACCGGGTGGAGGGCTGCCTGTTCGGCCACGGTGAGCGGACCGGCAACGTCGACCTGGTCACCGTGGGACTGAACCTGTTCTCCCAGGGGATCGACCCGCAGATCGACTTCTCCGACATCGACGAGATCCGTCGCACGGTGGAGTACTGCACCAATCTGCCGGTCCACCCACGCCATCCGTACGCGGGCGATTTGGTCTACACCGCCTTTTCCGGCAGCCATCAAGACGCCATCAAGAAGGGGCTGGAAGCCCTGGAGCAGCAGGCCCGGAGCCAGGGCATCAGCATCAACGACATTGCCTGGGAGGCGCCCTACCTGCCTATCGATCCGCACGACGTCGGCCGCTCGTACGAAGCGGTCATTCGTGTGAACTCCCAGTCCGGCAAGGGCGGCGTGGCCTACATCATGAAGGCCGAGCACAGTCTCGACCTCCCGCGGCGGCTCCAGATCGAGTTCTCCCGCGTCGTGCAGACGCACACCGATGCCGGTGGTGGGGAGGTGTCTCCGCGCCAGCTCTGGACCATCTTCAACACGGAGTATCTGGAGGTCGACGCCCCCTTGCAGCTGGTCAACGTCAGCAGCGCGTCGGGGACCGGCCGTACGGACTCGGTCACCGCCACGGTCGTCAGCGTGGGTCAACAGCGGCTGATCTCCGGTGAGGGCAACGGACCGGTGTCGGCATTCGTCGACGCCATCTCCGCACTGGGTTATCGCGTCCGGGTGCTGGACTACCACGAGCACGCCCTGTCCTCGGGCGGCGATGCCTTGGCGGCGGCGTACGTGGAGTGCGAGGTTGGAACCGGCGAGGACAGCGAGGTCGTCTGGGGAGTGGGCATGGACGCCAACATCGTGACGGCGTCGCTCAAGGCCGTGGCGTCGGCGGTGAATCGCCGGGCTCGGTGACGTTGCCCTGAAATCGTGCCGCTGACCGTACCCTTGAGCCCTTTTTTGGGCCATCGAACGGCCGTGAGCGGCAGGATTTCAGGGCGGCCTCCTCTGCTGCCGCTAGGGGCGGAAGCCGTTGACGGCCGTCCGCGCCGGCGCCGTTGGAGCGAATATCCAGGCCTGGAAGAGGGGCACCAGATCGACGGTGGTCTTCGACTGAGCGGTGATCATCCACTCCTCGAGGCTGCGGCTGACCGGCTGCTGGCTCCAGTCGCGTGCCAGGGCGAAGAACGCCTCGTCGCCCATCGCATTGCGCAACGCCTGTACCGTCATCGGACCGCGGGAGTAGACGGTGTCGAACAAGCGCTCGCTGCCCGGATCGATCATGGTCACCTGCCAGAACTCCTCGGAGTCCTTGGCCCGGTCGTACAGGCGGTTCAGTGAGTCGTTCGCCTTGCGCCCGCCGGTGCGCTCGGCGTAACCCCACTGAGCCCAGGCGGCGTAGGCCTCGTTGTTGAAGATGTCGTTCCACTGCCGCAGGGTGACATTGTTCCCGAACCACATGTGGGCTAGCTCGTGGACGATCAGGGACTCGCCGAATCCGCCGTCAAGTATGGCGCTGCGTTCGTACACCGGCCGGGTTTGGGTCTCCAAACCGGCGAAGGGCAGGTCGGTGGCCACGACCACCCCCCCCACCTCGGTGAACGGGTAGGGGCCGAACATCTGCTCCAGCACCTTGATGATCGAGCCGGACTTCTGCAAGGCCGCGAATGCTTGTTGCCGCTCGGTGGTCGCCAACTGTTGGGAGACGGCGTAGACGTACGGTCGGCCGTCAACCACCCCTTGTTGCAGGTCGAACTGACCGATGGCCACAAAGTTGAGGTAGCTGGCCATCGGTTGCCGCGAGATCCAGTGCCAGGTGTCGAAGTCGGCCTCGGTGCCGGTGTCGGCGGACTCGAGCCGGCCGACGCTGATGGCCTCCATTCCGGCGGGCACCCGCACCGAGATATCCATCAGGGCCGGGTCGGAGGGGTGATCATTGGAGGGGAACCACCAAGCCGCGCTCTCGGGTTCACCGGCCACCGCCCACTCCTGGCCCGCCGCCCGCCAGGGCACGGTGTCTCCGCGCTTCAGTCGCCCGGGCTCGCCGGAGTAGTCGACCATCACCTCGAACGTGCTGCCGCTGGTGATTACCGTGGCTGGAGTCACCTCGACATCCTGAAAGTCGTTTCGCACAAAGGATGCCGCGACGCCGTTGACGGTGACGGCGTCGGTCTGCAGCGCCAGGTCGAAGTAGAACGACGACAGATCCTGGGTGGCGCGAGCCGTGATCGTGGTGGTGGAGCGCATGCTAGCCGCCTTGACGTCCCAGTTGATCATGATCTGGTATTTGACGGCGTCGTAACCGCTGCTGCCGTAGTCGGGGAAATACGGGTCACCGACCCCGGGCTGCCCCTCGTCCGCGGCCGCCGACGGTGCGGCGCCGGGTCGGGATGTCTCCGAGTTGCGCAGTCGATCAAACCCCCAGAGCAGCCCGGTCGGCGCCGCAATCGCCAGGACCAAGATCAGGGGCATGATGGCGGCGAACACGTACGCCGCCCGGTGCGGTCTCTGCCGGTTCTCGGTCGGCGGTGGCCAGCTCGGATCAACGCTCCACATGGGCCATAGATCTAAGGTTTCGATCGAGATGCCAGGAGGTGTACGCCGCCGTGATTCCGCTGGCTTCGCGCGCCACGGCGGTATCGACGTCCCGGGTGGCCTCCCAACGGCCCTCCAGCAGAGCACTGAGGAGGGCGATGGTGGCGGCCGCTGGGCGGGTGGAACCGGCCGGCCGGCACGGCTCGCAGGCCATGCCACCGACGGCTGGGGAGAAGGCGTAGTGCGGTCCCACCACGCCGCAGCGGGCGCAGTCGGAGAACGACGGGGCGTACCCGGCCACCGCCAGGGAACGCAGTAGATAGGAGTCCAAGATCAACGACGCCGGACGAGGACCGTCGGTGGTCCCCTGGTTCAGGACCCGGAGCGCACCCACCAGCAGGAGGTACTGCTGCACCGCCGGTTCGCCTTCTTCGGTCACCAGCCGGTCGGCGGTCTCCAGCATCACCTGACCGGCGGTGTAGGCGGGGTAGTTGGCGGTCAGCGGCTCACCGAAGGCGTCCAGGGACTCGACCTGAGTGACCACATCCAGGTTGCGGCCCTCGGCAAACTGGAGGTCGATGTGGGAGAAAGGCTCGAGGCGGGCGCCGAACTTCGACGTCGTCCGCCGCACCCCCTTGGCCACGGCGCGGATCTTGCCGCGGCCTCGGCTCAGCACGGTGATGATCCGGTCGGCCTCGCCCAGCTTGTGGGTGCGAAGCACGACAGCTTCATCACGATAGGTCGGCACCTCGCTATTGTCCCTTACGTGGCCAAGATTTCCCGTCGGAAGACCCCCTATCCAGCGAGCCAACGGCGCGCCCGGGCCACTCCCACCCCCCATCCGAGCGGGGCCCGACCGCCCGCGATCCCGGCGGCCAAGCTGCCGGCGCACGTGGCGATCGTGATGGACGGCAACGGCCGCTGGGCCAAAGCGCGCCAGCTGCCGCGGACGGAGGGCCACGCGGCGGGGGAGGAGTCGTTGTTCGACGTGATCGAAGGTGCCATCGAGGTCGGCATCAGATACCTGTCGGCCTATGCCTTCTCGACGGAGAACTGGAGCCGCTCGCCCGAGGAGGTGCGCTGGCTGATGGGCTTCAACCGTGATGTGATTCGCCGGCGGCGCGACCAGCTCGACTCCCTCGGGGTACGGGTGCGCTGGGCCGGCCGGCGGCCCCGGCTGTGGCGCAGTGTGATCACCGAGCTGGAGGACGCCGAGCAACGGACGGTCGACAATGACGTGCTCACGCTGCAGTTCTGCGTCAACTACGGCGGCCGGGCCGAGATCGTCGACGCCGCCCGCCGGATTGCCGAACTGGCCGCAGCCGGGCAGCTGGACCCCGCCAAGTTGACCGAGGACCGCTTCCGGCGATTCCTGGACGAGCCCGAGATCCCCGACGTCGACTTGTTCGTGCGATCCTCCGGCGAGCAGCGTACGTCCAACTTCTTGGTCTGGCAGTCGGCGTACGCGGAAATGGTCTTCCTCGATCGGCTTTGGCCCGACTTTGACCGCCGCGACCTCTGGCGGGCGGTGGAGATGTACGCCGACCGCGACCGTCGCTACGGGGGAGCCGTACCCAACCCGGGTGTCACCACCAGCCAAAGCGCTGACCAGTAACTCTCGCCGACCCGTCACTTACGGCGCGAAACACGCGGGAAAATGGTGCGGAAGTGACGGGTCGGCGGGATGGGGATCGGGATGAGGGGGTGGTGATCAACAACTGCGGCAGGTGCCGAAGATCTCGAGGTCGTGGCTGACGTCGCGGAACCCATTCTCCTGGGCGATGGTGGAAGCCCACTTCTCCACGGCCGGTCCGGACACTTCGACCGTACGACCGCAGCTGCGGCAGACCAGGTGATGGTGGTGGCCGGTGGAGCACCGGCGGTAGGCCGTCTCGCCTTCGCCGGTACGGATCGCATCCACCTCACCGAGGTCCGACATCGACTGCAAGGTGCGATAGACCGTGGTCAGCCCGATGCTGTCGCCCTTGTGGCGCAGGTCGTCATGGATCTGCTGGGCAGTGCGAAACTCACCTAGCTCGGACAGGATCCCGTCGAGGGCGGCCCGTTGACGGGTCTTGCGCTGGGGCGCGGGTTGGGTGGACATGGCGTCAGGCTCAGTGCTCGTCGTAATGGTCGGCGTGCGACGCATGCCGGTGACCCTCATGCAAGAAGTCGAGGTGATCCCCGTGTTGTACCGCCAGATGTCCGCAATCGGGCTGGTGGCGGTGGGGATGCTGCTCGGTGACCACATGGTCAGTAGCGTGCCCCATCTCGGCCTCGAACATCAGTGGCACCATGGGCGCCACCCTACGTCGGCGCGCTACCACCACCGAGACGGGCCAACTTAGCGCGAAGACGCCGATGGCCAGCACCACGATCAGGGCGCCTGGAGCGGTGTCGGCATAGAACGAGCCGACCGCCCCGCCCACCGAGACGGCGACGCCCACCGCCATGGCGCACAACAGCGAGGCCGAGAACCCGCGG
>JAABUN010007619.1_pt1 | contig 11539 bp, 10 predicted proteins | sample 5559311 | NCBI WGS metagenome assembly JAABUN01 (sample SAMN10711877, study PRJNA513370) | rock metagenome | isolation source: Antarctica rocks | place: Antarctica: Victoria Land, Siegfried Peak sud | reverse complement strand
CCTGAATCTGCGCGCGCAGTTCGCGCCGCTCGATTTCCTTTTGCGCCGAAGTGCCGACGGCGCGCAGGTGAAACGTATGGTCGTCAACGTCGTCGGCAAACGAATTTTGCGGGTTGCGCTGACGATGACGGTAATCGTCGATTATCAAATTTCTCGCAAGGCGCATCAGCCAATTGGTCAAATCGCCCTGTTTGGCGTCGTATTGTTCGAGCGATTTGAAGATGCGGACGAAAACTTCCTGCGTCAAATCTTCCGCCGCTTCGATGCTCGACGTAAAGCGATAGGCGAGATTGAAGATGCGGCGCGAAAAGGTCGAAACGATTTCTTCCCAAGCCGTGCCGTCGCCCGCCCGACACCGCCGCACAAGGTCTGCGCCGCTGCCCTCGACTGCTGCTACTTTTATTGCTGCTTCCAAAAGCGTGTTTCTCCGAAGAAAGCGATTGCTTTGAAGGTCAAAAGCAACAAGGAGCGTTACGTCTGCTCTCTGTCAATAATTTTCTACGCGCCGCGAAAAAGAAAAGTTCCAATGTTTTTGGACGCGGAAATTTTTTGATGCCTTTTGCGCTTCTCTGCGTTCGGTTAAATTTTATTTCTAAAACAAAAAAAGCGAACGAAACTTATTTTCGCCCGCTTCGGTTTCGATTAAAGACTTTGGCGTTATTTATTGGCGTTCGTCGTTACGATGTTTGCGTTCTCGTTTGAGTTTGAGACGACTATTGCAGCCGTCGCGTTTGTATTTGCAGTGTTTGTATTCACCTTGTTCACATTGACGACAGGCGCGGTGGTTGTTGCAACCGGTTCGGATTTGCCGCCGCAGAACCAAGCGCCGAATGCGACGAGCAAGCCGAGCAGAAGAAGCGGAATAAGCCATTTCAGCGGCGAGTTGTCGTCCGTCGCCGCATCGTCAAAATTATCGAGTTCGCTTGCTGTGTTTCTGCTCAACGGCGCTCTTGACGCGCCCGCGTCGTTAAACTCGCTCGCCGACGTTCCGATTCTGTCGAAAGTGTCGCTCGCCGTCGTCGTTCCGCCGACACCAACGGCAGTTGAAGCCGCCGCCGCGCTCGTCAAAGGCGTTTTAATGTCGTCGCGCGCCGACGAATCGTCGTTTATCGACAACAAATCGTCCGCGTCCGGCAGTGTGCCGTTCGGCGTCAGCTTATCGACAATGCGCGGAATCATAAAAGCGGCGGCGGCGGTTGTCGTTTGGCTGTCGAGACCGCTCTGGCTCGAAATGACTTTTATCATATCCGAGCCGAGCGCCGTTTCGAGTTGTTCGCCGGAAATCTCGCGGTTTGCGCCCGTGTTGACCCACGAAGAAGCCATTTCGCCAAAACCAGCCGCGCCGAATTTGTCGAGAAAACTTCGCAAGCCGCCGCGCGTGTCGTTTGTCATCAGCGCCAAAATCGCCGACAGCAATCTTTCCGCCTTGCCGCCTAAATCGAATTTCGTCTGCGCGTCGCCGATTATCGAATCAAACAAAGCCATCGTTTTTTCTTCTCCTTTTTATTTTTATATTGCTCTTAAACAGTTGAAAATATAAAAATGTCTTTCGATAAAACTATTTATAACGTCGCCGCCATTGTTCACCAAACCGAACCGCTTCGTCAAGTTTCTGCTGCAATTCGAGTCGCCGATTTTCGATTTCCGCATCGTCTGCGTAGTCTCCAACCGCAATCGGCGTTTGAAAAAAAACGCGAGAGAGAGAAAACGGTTTCGGAATTTGCAGCTTGTCCCAACTGTTTATCGTCCAGAATTTTTCCGCTTCGATTAAAAAGGGAAGCACCGGATTTCCGGTTTTTTTCGCCAGCAAAATCGCGCCGTTTTTGGCGACATACGGCGCGCCTTTCGGACCGTCGACCGTAAAACACATCGGCAAAAAATCTTCGCGCATCAGACGAATCATTCGGACGAGACCGCCGACGCCGCCGCGTGTTGACGAGCCGCGCGCCGCGCCGAAACCGAAACGCTGGATGAAACGCGCGATGTATTCGCCGTCGAAACTCTGCGACGTTAAAACGACGATGCGGCGATTTTGCAAAAAATATACGGACGGAAAAATCCGGTTGTGCCACGTTGCGTAAATCGGAATTTTTCCGCTCCGTTCGATTTTTTCTAAGTTTTCCGCGCCGACGATTTCAAAGCGCAGCGTTCGCCCGATTAGTTTTATCAAGCAGTAAAAAGCCAAATCCGCCGCACGAATCAAAAATCGCTGCCGAAAATTGTATCCGGCAAGCGTGGCAAATTCGAAAATTTCTTCCGTTTTTTTTATTTCGCGCCGCATCGATTAGAAAATAACTAACAATTCGGGTTATTATTTGCAACAAAGAAAATGACTTTATCGTTATTTTTCGTGGGAACGCTCGTATTTTTACAACCCGAAACATTCCGATTAAATGCAAAGAAAATTTTTAATCATCGACGACCACGACAGTTTGAGCAGCGGCTTGAAACAAGTTTTCGACGCGCTCGGACACACAGTCGAAACCATCGAAACTCGCGCCGAAGCCATTCAGTTAAAAGACATTGACCAATTCGATGTCGTCATCACCGACCTCGACAACATAGATGCCATTCCCGAAGCCGTGCAAAGCGATGATGAAGACAACGCTTGTCTGCCCGAAGCCGAACCGCATAAACCATCCGAACATATTCGCGCCTTTAAAATTTGCGCGACGAGTTTTAACCGCGAAAACTTTGACGAGACAGAACTTAAAAATCTGTTTGAAACGATTTTGAATTACAAAGCGCAGTTCGTTGACCGAACCGAACAAATGAAAAATCTGCGCGAGAAAATTGAATTCGAGTTTCCGAGCGCGCTTTCGCTGATGCACGCGATTCTCGATTATTTGACAAAGCGCGTCGAAAAAATCGGCGTTGTCAGCGGCGAAAACTCGCATCTTTTCATCGCTTTAGACGAAGCATTCGTCAACGCCGTCAAGCACGGCAACAAATTCAATCACGAAAAAAACGTGCGCGTTTCGGCTGAAATCTCGAAAACGGAAGCGCGTTTCACGTTTGAAGACGAAGGCGACGGCTTCGATGTCGCCTCGATTCCAGACCCGCGCGACCCGGAAAATCTTTTCAAAGCCTCAGGACGCGGCGTGCTTTTAATTCACAACATTATGGACGAAGTTCGCTACAACGAACGCGGCAACCGGCTCGAAATGATAAAGAAAAGCGAAAATTAAAAACACCGGAGAAAAATAGCCACAAAATGCACAGAAAGCACAAAAAAATTAAATAAATTTTTGTGTATTTTGTGCCTTTTGTGGCTATTCTTTTAGTAAAATAATTGGAAATGAAAGTTACAATCGGACAAATCAACACGACGAACGGCGACATCGGCGGCAACATCGAGAAGATATTAGCAGCAATTGAAAAAGCCAAACAGGACGGCTCTGATTTAATCGTTTTTCCCGAAGTCGCCACGCACGGCTACACTTCGTTCGATTGGTTTCTCGATAAAGACATTATTGAAACGGTCGAAAAGCCGCTTGAAAAAATTCTTCCCGCGACAAAAGGAATGACGGCAATCGTCGGAACGATTCGCAAAACGGGCGAGGAAAACGGGAAAAAACTTTTCAATTCGGCGGCGGTTTTTCACGACGGCGAGCTTTTGGGTTTTGCCGATAAAACTCTGCTTCCCGAATACGACGTTTTCGACGACCCGCGTTATTTCGAGCCGTCGGAGGTTCGCAAAATGTTTGAAATCGACGGGCGAAAAATCGGCGTCGTCGTGTGCGAAGATTTCTGGAACGATAAGACTTTTTGGAAAGAGCGATTGTATGAAGTTGACCCGGCGGACGAGTTGATTATGCAGGGCGCGGATTTGATTGTGTCGCTGAACGCTTCGCCGTTCAACAAAGGCAAGATAAAACTGCGCTGCGATATGGTCGCGCACCGCGCCAAACAGCAGAAAAAACCGATTGTTTTCGTCAATCTAATCGGCGGCAACGACGGGATTGTTTTCGACGGCGCATCTGTTGTCGCCGACGAAGAAGGCGACATAATTTTGCAGGCAAAAGCGTTTGACGAGTTCGTCGAAACGGTCGAATTAGACGTTCACAAGCCGGACGCGCGCGGAATTACGGGAAACGAATGCGAAACCGTTCGGCAGGCGCTTGTTTTAGGCATTAAAGATTACGCGCGCAAAAATCGTTTCACAAAAGCGGTTTTAGGTTTGTCGGGCGGAATTGATTCCGCGCTTGTTTCGGCTTTGGCGGCGGAAGCGCTCGGCGCGGAAAACGTTTTAAATGTGTTGATGCCGTCGCCGTTTTCTTCCGAAGGCAGCGTAAAACATTCGGAAGCGCTCGCAAAAAACTTGGGAATGCCGACGCGCCTTGAACCGATTTCAGGCGCATTTGAAGTTCTTTTAAAACAAATGAATCTGCATAAACCGACGCACGGCGGCGAAAATCTCGCGGCGGAAAATATGCAAAGTCGCTTGCGCGGCGTGATTTTGATGACGATTTCAAACGCGGAAAATCGGCTTGTTCTGGCGACTGGAAACAAGAGTGAGCTTGCCGTCGGTTACTGCACTTTATACGGCGACACAAACGGCGGTCTTGCGGTTCTGGGCGACGTTTTGAAAACGGAAGTCTACGAAATCGCGCGACATATAAACCAAAGCGCCGGACGCGAAATTATCCCGAACGCGATTATCGAAAAAGCGCCGTCAGCCGAACTTGCGCCCAATCAATTCGACCAAGATAGTTTGCCGCCATACGATTTGATGGACAAAATCTTGAAATCGTATTTTGAAAATAAACTCTCGCCCGAAGAAATTATCAATGAAGGCAACGACGCAAAGCTGGTTTATGATTTGCTGAACAAAGTCGAATCGCCCGCCAACGAATTCAAACGCCGACAGTTGCCGCCGACTTTAATCATTTCCCGAAACGCAATCGGCATCGGTCGTCGCCGTCCGGTAACGCACAAATACCGCAGAAATCCGAAAAATTAAAATCCGCCTGCAAGAAAAATACCGCGCGGCGTTCTTTCGGGAACAAAAGATAAAAAATTTTGTCTAAAAAGAGCAGGAGGTTTTCTCGTATGTCTAAATTTACAAGCCCGCAGTAAAGGACAGAATTTAGTTTTTCTTAAACTCCAATAAATTCGGGCGTTCTAGGCTGTTTTTATTTTCGCTTTTTGCGTTTGTGTCTTTTGTGCGTGAAAAATGTTGTTCCATACCTTCCAAACTCGCTTTTAAAGTTTCCTTTGAAAGATGCGTGTATTTGTCCGTCATCGAAAGTTTAGAGTGTCCAAGTATAGCCTTTTGAGCAAACGCGCCGACTTTGTATTTATCGGCTCTGGTGCTGAACGTATGACGCAAAGAATGAACGGTTAAATCTTTAAAACCTAAGCCGGAACAAATTTCACTGAACTTTGCCGAAAAAGCGTTAGATTGCGAAGCTACGCCGAAAAAGATTTTGTCTGTGTCGCCGATGTCGCTAGCTTCGCCGCGCAAATCTTCAAAGATTTTCTGCACGTTTGAAAGCATTGGTATCGTTCGCGGCTTTCTGGTTTTAGTAATTTCCTTTCTTAGATTGATAAAGCCTTCGATTAAATCAACGTCGCGCCATTCAATTTTAAAGAGTTCGCCGCGCCGCATTCCCGTATAAAGCAAGATTTCGACTTTGCGGCTGAAATTTATATCGTCGTCGATAACTTCAAACAAAATGGTTTCTTCATCTTCGGACAAAACGCGCGAGCGTGAATTTAGGTTGGTGTAATACTTGATGTTGCTGACCGGATTGTTTTTCACGTCGCCGAAGTCTTTGGCAAGGTTGAAGACAGCCGCTAGAACGGCAACGTCTCGATTGACGGTAGCTTTTGAACGCAGCTTGCCGCGCGTAGTAATTTCCGCCGCTCTTTCACGCTTAAAGTTTTCAACTATTTCCGGCGTAATTTCTATAAGTCTTCGCTTGCCAAACTTTTCAATTAAAACATTTAAGATTGAACGCTCGACCGTGTAGCCTCGTTTGTGTTCCTTTGCAAATGGTTTGTATGAAGTTTCGACAAACTCGGCAAAATTCCTTTGCCCGCCGCCGCCGAAACGATTCTCATAAATCTCATCGCGTAAAATTCGCTCGGCTTTTTCAGCCTGTCTTAGTGTTCGGGCTTCTTTAATTGCCTGTCTGATTCGCTTTCCGTTGACCGTTATACTTAAATACCAATGACCGTTTCTTTGAAATACTGACATTTTGCGCCTCACATTTTAGAATTTGCCGTTGCTAAGTGTTTTGCGCGTGATTACTTTACCACACGCAGTTTAGTTTTTTGACCGCTTTTGATTTCGTCCATTTCTATCCAAAGCAAAACTTTTTCATAATCGAATAAAGTCCGCGTTCTGATTTTCACGACGGGCAAGCCATCGGACTGCAAACTGCTGATTGTTCGCGGCGAAATTTTTAATCGTTTAGCGAGTTGTTGTTTATTAAGCAACTCTCTTTCCGGCTGCGCCGCTCGGTTGTGTCCAGCAGCGATTGAAACTTGTTTTTCTTCCTTTTCGACAAATGCCGCTAAAGTGTCGCTGGCAAGTTCGGCGACTTGGTGAAAAAACTGCTTTAAAATTTCGGCTTGCTCGACGTTCATCTTTTTGCTTTTTTGAAGTGTTAAACACTTCAAAATTTTTCAATTTTTTTCAATTCAAAAAGTTTTTGATTTCTGGGAACTTCTATTTTTTTGATTTTTTGTTAGACAGTTAGACAGAATTAAATAAACTTAATCCGTTCAATAGTTTGCGCTGTCTAACAAGCTGTCTAACACTGTCTAACAAACTTTTTTGTTAGACAGATGACAAATTTTATTTATGGTTTCCATAAGCAATATTTGTTATCTGTCTAACAGTTGTCTAACAAAACATCCCTAAAAACAGCTTGTTAGACAGTTGTTAGACAGCGCAAACTATTGAACGGATTAGGATTAAGTTGTTTTGTCTAACTGTCTAACAAAAATCGCACTTCCCAGCCATTTTTCATTTTTTTTTTGCGGAAAAGTGTTAAACATTTTCGCCAAAATGCACGTTTTTAAGCAAATTTTCGTCGTCTTTTTCAAGTTGATTTTGGATTGTTATGACATAAACGTATTGCCTTTTTGAATGGTCGGGCAACGGCAGCCTTAGCATCTTTGACCGTGAAGTTTCCTGCTTATAGGTTTTTAAATGTCCGATGCGTTCAAGTTCAGTCAAGATTTTCTTTTGGTTGTAACCTTTGCACAAAACATTAAATTGTTCGCCGGTATATATAAATTCAATTTCGCCGGTGTCCGATTTGCGCTTGTAACCGTGTCTTTCCTGTGGTTTAGGTAAGTTCTCATTGTCCAAGTCTTGATAATATTTATTGCTATACATATCAATAGAGGAAAGAATTTTTCGGCAGCCGTCCGAAACGTCAAACGCGCCGCTGCCGCCGCGCCGCGCCAGCCATTCCTTAAAGAGTGTTTCGGCAACTTCTAAAGGTTCGGCTTCACTCCAGCCGGTTATGTTGATGTGAGAAGCCAGCCAGCCGCCGCAAGCTGCAAGGGCAAATCTTTCGGCAACCCGAAAAACTTCGCCGCTCGCTTTCGGGTCAACGTAAGCCGCGCAGAATTTATCTTGAATCTGCTTTATCAAATCTTTGACCGATTGAAAATTGTTCGCTGTGTATTGAAGAAATTCACGTATTGCCGCGCCGTAATAAGTAAGACTTGCCTCGTTGAGATAAGCCGAAAACGCCGCGCCGTTTTCAAAGCCGTGCAGATTCTCGAAAATTCCAAAGCCGCTTTCGACGCTAGCGGATATATCAACGAAACGCGCTTCTTGTCCGCCGAAAACTTGTTCTTTAGTTTCTCTGGCTATGTCTTGAAAACTTAATTCGCCGCTCGAAAGAAAAAGTAATTTCCATTCTTTGCGGTCTTTCGCGCTTGAATCGGTATTCATTCGGGACGTGGCAAAGCCGTTAGAAAGCATATAAATCAGCTTTCCGACATCTTCAACCTTTTTGATTTCCTTTATTTCATCTAAAGCAAGAAGCAAATGATTATGACTTGCCGCGACCGCTTCGATGCCGTTTTGAGTTCCGCGCCAAGTTTCACAGAATCCGTATTCGCTTGAACCGCCGCCAAGAACGCTGCCCGCAGCTTTCAAAGCCGAAGACTTTCCTTCGCTCGACGCGCCGCGAAGATGAAAGCCGCCGCCCAACTGACTGGACAAAGGCAGTAAGACGGAAGCAAACGCGCAGCTTACCGAAAAGATTAAACGTGAGTTACCGACACAATAACGCGCTACGTTTTCGCGCCATTGCTCAATATTTCCGCTAATTTTTAGTTTTTTGTTCGCTTTGTTGCCGTGAAGTAAATAATCGGCTGGCGCGTCCGCGCCGGTGATAACCGTGTCGGGCAAAACAAAACTGCTGCCTTGCCAGCCGGTTTTATAAACGAGCGTCAATCGTTTTTCAGGTTTTGAGTAGATAAGATAATCAATCAACTTATATTTCAGCTTTGAATTGATAATCAAACCGCTTGCAACCATTTCGCCGATGACAATATTTGAATCTGTTATCAATTGCCGCAAACTTACTGAAGTTTTGCGCGTCCGTCCTTCATCGTCGGTAAATTCGATTATCTGCGTTCGCTCGTTTGAATCGTCATCTTTGCCCGTCGCAATCACGCGCAAAGGCGAACAAATAAAGGATTCCACTTCCTCAACCGCGCCGCTTTTCGATTTTTCGTAAGAAACGAAAAACAAACCTTTTTCGGTTTGCCGGAAAGATTTAAGAAATTCGTTTTCGTAGCTGTCGGCATCGCTTTGCGGCTTGACAGTCAAATTAAGCCATTTGTCTAGACAATTAGCGGCTTTATCGCTCGTCAATTGTTTGAGCGTCGGAAGTCCGGTAACCGTCTGATTACTGTTTATTCTTTCAAAAGTGGTTTCAACTGCTTTCAATCGGTCGTCGGTTTCGGTGTCGCCTGCTGCAAAGCAGACGGCTTTAATAAACAGCGTCGCATCTTCAAACGAAAATCCGTTATTTAATAAAGTGCCGCTTAAAGCCAAAGATAAATCGTGCCGCTTTGTTTCTTTCCAAAAGTCCGAGACAATACACGCGCTCGCAAGTTTGCCAACGGCAAAGCGTAAATCATCAAAAGTAACATTCGACGGTTCGCCGTCCGATTGCCAAGTTATTTTTTCGCCGGATTCGTGAACGCTTTCAGGAAAGACGGTCTGACAGCCACCGGCGCGAATTTCGGCAATCATTCCGTTAAATTGAAACTTTTCAGTTTTCGCATCTGTGCAGATATAAAGAAAATGACTCTTAGGCTTGCTTTCGCGTCCAAAGACGGCATTTGTATCGGGCAAGAAAAACGCGGCTAGTTTAACGGCATCGGTTGAATCTAAATCAATATCAATCAAGCTGTTTGACGGTTCGCCGAGTAAAACGCCGATGTTCTGTGGCTTGCCAATAAAATGTTTGGCAAGTTCGCTTTCGTCGGCGGTCTTGAAGTTCTGCCACGCTTCGAGAACGGGTTTTTTTGTTTTGAAAGGAATTGGTATCGGCTGCCAATTTCTTAAAAAGTAGGTTTCAGCCGCTTCTAATATAGAAATAGCTTGCGGTTTAGACAATTCTTTTGTATTGTTTTTCATATTATATCTGTTTCCTTTGAACGCCGTTCACGCGGCGTTTTTCTTTTTGGTTTCCTTTTGCTGTTGGCTTGAATCGGTTCGCCCGCGTTCGGTTTCGCGTAAGACTTTCGGAACTAAAAACTTCATCTTTTCGGGCGCGTCTCTTAGAAATTCTTTCGACTTCATAACTTCTTTAATCGAAAACATATTTTCCATATATTCACTTCCTTTTTATCCGTGATTCGCCGACGTAATTTATTAGCAGCTTGCTCACGTTTATTTGAAATAAAATCCTTGCCGAAAAATAAAAAACACCGGCAAGTTTTCCTAGCCGATGCGCCCGTCTTTGTGATATAGTTTTTCTACATCACCGGCGTAATCGGTGGTTTGTCCGAATCAAATCGGACAAAGTTCAAAGCACTGCTTCCAACGGTGCTTTTTTACTTGGTATGCTTGCCGCGCTCGTTCGCCAAAACATCGCGCGGCAAGTCTTTTCAATTACTACTAATCCTGTTCAATGTAATCAAATTCGGTAATTTTCCCCCAACCTTTTTTTGCAAATCGTTTTGCCTCTGCTGTATTTCTTCCCCACAAAATTGCGTTGTGATATTCGCCGTCTGCTGTCCAAAAGCCTGCGCCATATTTTTTCTTTTCCCCTGATGACCAGAACGGATTCTTTTTAATTTCTTCGTCGGCATTATTGATAAATGGTTCACCATAAGCGGCTGCAAGTGTTTCACGAATTGAATCCAAAGATTCCTGTAATCCCAAACGGCTTCCGTCCGTTTGGTCAATCTCTGCAATTACCGTTTCAACTGCATCTTCAAACGAAGATATTCTTTCGACTAATTTCTGATTTACTTTTTCTGTTGTCATTTTAAGATTTCCTTGAATCAAGATTTATAAATCAAAGTCGGTGTCGTTTATCTTTCATCTCACAAAAAAACACCGACGTTTTTAATGCCGATGCTTCGTTGTGATAGAATTTTCTTCACGTCGAAACATCGGCGGTTAATCAAAATTTAATTTGTTATTTGCAGTAACAAAAAGGTTTTGAGTGTAGCCTTAATTAACTTTCACCGCTCGAATGGTTTGATAAGTTAATTAAGGCTTTTTACTTAATTTGAGAAGAACGGACGGTTTTACTCGTCAAGGTCTTCATCAAAATCTTGGCTTTCGTCCGTTTCTTCCGAATCATCTGGAATAAATTCCGACGTGGTTTGATAAATGCTTTGAATTGTTTCATTCAAATTTTCATTTTCATTTACGAGGTCAGAATTTTCAGACTTAAGTTCTCTAACTTTTTCCCGTAACGCTTCAATGGTTTCTAATTGTGTTCGTGCCATAAAATTAACTCCTTTTAGATTGACGGTTTGCCGCCTAGTTCAATTGAATCATATAAAAGGACATTTACTTTCATTCTAAAAGGGGTTACAAATCGGCTTTTTTGTCACCCTTTTGTTTTGCCGTTCTTCGCGTAAAATACCGCCTTAACATACGACGAAATCTCTCTTTTTCATCCGTATCCATTTTCCAAAAATCCCGCTCAATTAGACGGTATATCTCTGTAGGTTTAACGCCTTGCATTTTAAGTTTGTAATATAATTTCTTTTGAATTGCTCTGTATTTGTCGGACTTCAAAAAATTATCAATTGTTTCCTGGAAATGTTTACCAGCATCGAACTCATTAAAATCACCCGTAACCGGAAAAGTTTGAATCCAAATAGGTTCAAACTTCATTCGAGAACTTACGACCATAAATGTAATCTCATAATTTTTATTTTTGTCGTCCAGAATTTCGTAATCTTTAATGTTCACCGTTTCATTACGTATTTGTTTTTCGATTAACTGTCTCTGCGTATAGATATACTCCTCCATTGTTTTTCTCGCTTCAATTTCAAAATCCTCAAGTGCTTTTTGTATTTTTTCTTCATCTGATAA
>JAABUN010007618.1_pt1 | contig 11539 bp, 13 predicted proteins | sample 5559311 | NCBI WGS metagenome assembly JAABUN01 (sample SAMN10711877, study PRJNA513370) | rock metagenome | isolation source: Antarctica rocks | place: Antarctica: Victoria Land, Siegfried Peak sud | reverse complement strand
GGGCGTCCGGCCTAATTCGTTGCCGGTCGCCGGCAAGTGATCGGTTCTTGGCCCGATTCCTGGCGGAACCCTTTTGATTTTCAAGGCGTTGTCCAGCACCATGGCTGCTCCCGCAGTCGTGGCCAAGTGGACAGCAAGGCAAGGGTTTCATGACCGAACGCGAGTTCCAGGCCAAGCTGGCCGAGCTTGACCGCCTGTTGAACGATCCCGAGACGCGGATGGACCCGGACCGGGTCTGGGCCCTGCTGGCCGAACTCAGCGCCCGCGATTTGCAGGACGCCGCGGCCTGATCGAGGCCAGGCAGCGGATCGCTCAGGGCCTGCCGGCTTCACCGCGCCGCTGCAACCTGCTTTTACCTGCCGGACGGTCCCTCAGCGCTCGCCCAGAATCTTCCACACGCCGTCCAGCGCCGCCACCATCCGGTCCTCCACGCACAGCAGCCCCCGCACGAACAGCAGCGTCCGCGTGCGCCGCAGCACCTCCGCCCGCAGGGTGACGAACTCGCCCTCCCGCACCGGCGCGATGAAGTGGGTGTTGAGCTGCACCGTGGTCAGCGCCCGGCGCCCGGCGGCCTCCCACAGCGTCATTCCCAGCGTTTCGTCGGCGAAGGCGATCAGTGCGCCGCCATGGACCACGCCGCCGACGTTCAGATGACGCGCCTCGGCGGTGAAGCCGTAACTCCAGCCCGTGCCCTCGCGGCGGCTGAGATAGGGGCCGACCAGGCCGGGGAAGCCGCCGGTCCGCAGCGGTTTCCAGCCCTCGGATGCGTCGCTCATGCGTCCTCCCGTTGCGCCGCGATCAGGAATTCCCGGTTCCCCTCCGGCCCCAGCAGCGGGCTTGCCTCCACCCCCAGCACCCGCCACCCCGGCAGCCCGCCCCACCATCCGGCGATGCCGTCGCACACCGCGCGATGCACCGCCGCATCCCGCACCACGCCGCCCTTGGCGACCGCCGGCCCGACCTCGAATTGCGGCTTGATGAGCGCGCACGCCCAGGCCCCCGGCGCGCAAAGCCCGAGCGCCGCCGGCAGCACGACGCGCAGGCCGATGAAGCTGGCGTCGCAGACCAGCGCGCCGACCGGCACCGGCACGGCGGCGGCATCCAGGTAGCGCGCGTTCACCCGTTCCAGCACCGCCACGCGCGGGTCGTTCCGCAGCTTCCAGGCCAGTTGCCCGTGCCCGACATCCACCGCGAAGACCCGCGCCGCGCCATGCGCCAGCAGCACGTCGGTGAAGCCGCCGGTCGAGGCGCCGACATCGAGGCAGTTCCGCCCTTCCGGCCGCAGCCCGAAATGCGCCAGGCCGTGCGCCAGCTTCACGCCCCCGCGGGAGACCCAGGGATGGTCCTGCCCGCGCACCGCCACCGGCTGGCCGGGCTTCAGCACCTGGCCCGGCTTGTCGATCCGTGCCTCGCCGGAGAACACCTTGCCGGCCAGGATCAGCGCCTGCGCGCGGGTGCGGCTTTCCGCCAGGCCCCGGTCCACCAGCGCCTGGTCGGCCCGCTGCTTCCCTGGCGTCACGCCCGCATCGTTCAAGCCCGCGTCGTTCAAGCGCGGGCCGGCTGCGCCTTCGCCTGCGCACCCAGCGCCGCCACCGCCGCCGCGACGATCTGCGCCGCGTTCAACCCGGCCTCGTCGTACTGCTTCTTCGGGTTCTCGTGGTCGATGAAGCGGTCCGGCAGGCACATCGGCCGCACCTTCAGCCCGGTGTCGAGCAGCCCCTTCCACGCCAGGTGGTGCAGCACCAAGCTGCCGAAGCCGCCCGTCGACCCTTCCTCGATGGTGATCAGCACCTCGTGCTCGCGCGCCAGCCGTTCCACCAGCCTGGTGTCCAGCGGCTTGGCGAAGCGGGCGTCGGCGACCGTGGTGGACAGCCCGCGCGCGCCGAGTTCCTCCGCCGCCTTCAACGCCTCCCGCAGCCGCGCCCCATAGGACAGGATGGCGACCGTGGTGCCCTCCTTCAGGATGCGCCCCTGGCCGATCGGCAGGACCGTGCCGCGTGCCGGCAACACAAGCCCGAAACCCTCGCCGCGCGGGTAGCGGAAGGCGCTCGGCCGGTCGTCGATGCTGGCCGCCGTCGCCACCATGTGCATCAGTTCCAGCTCGTCCGCCGCGGCCATCAGCACGATTCCCGGCAGGCAGCCGAGATAGGCGATGTCGAAGCTGCCCGCATGGGTCGCGCCGTCGGCGCCCACCAACCCGGCGCGGTCCATCGCAAATCGTACCGGCAGCGACTGCAGCGCCACGTCGTGCACCACCTGGTCGTAGGCGCGCTGCAGGAAGGTAGAGTAGATCGCGCAGAACGGCTTCATCCCCTCGGTCGCCATGCCGGCGGCGAAGGTGACGGCGTGCTGCTCGGCGATGCCCACGTCGAAGCTGCGCCTCGGGAACTTCTTCGCGAAGGTATCCAGCCCGGTGCCCGCCGGCATCGCCGCGTTGATCGCGACAATGCGGTCATCGGCCTCGGCCTCGGCGATCAGCGCGTTGGAGAACACCTTGGTGTAGCTGGGCGGCCCCGGCGGCGCCTTGACCTGTTCGCCGGTCACCACGTTGAACTTCACCACGCCGTGGTACTTGTCGGTGCTGGCCTCGGCCGGGGCGTAGCCCTTGCCCTTCTTGGTCACCACGTGCAGCAGGATCGGCCCGTGCATTTCCGTGTCGCGCAGGTTGCGCAGCACAGGAAGCAAATGGTCCAGGTCGTGGCCGTCGATCGGCCCGACGTAGTAGAAACCCAACTCCTCGAACAACGTGCCGCCGGTCAGCAGCCCGCGCGCGTATTCGTCGGCCCGCTTGGCGGCGCGCTCGATCGGCCCGGGGAACAGCCGCGCCAGCTTCGCCATCATCTCGCGGATCGACAGGAACGGCCGCGAGGAAATCAGCTTCGACAGGTAGGCGCTCATTGCCCCGACCGGAGGCGCGATCGACATGTCGTTGTCGTTCAGCACAACGATCAGCCGCGCCTTGCCGGCGCCGGCGTTGTTCATCGCCTCGTACGCCATGCCGGCGCTCATCGCGCCGTCGCCGATGACCGCGATGACGTTGCGCGGTTCGCCCTTCAGGTCGCTTGCCACCGCCATGCCGAGGCCCGACGAGATCGACGTGCTGGAATGCGCCGCGCCGAACGGGTCGTATTCGGATTCCGAACGCCGGGTGAAGCCCGAAAGCCCACCAGGCTGCCGCAGCGTGCGGATGCGGTCACGCCGCCCGGTCAGGATCTTGTGCGGATAGGCCTGGTGGCCGACATCCCAGATCAGCCGGTCCTGCGGCGTCTCGAACACCGCATGGACCGCCACCGTCAGCTCCACCACGCCGAGCGAGGCGCCGAGGTGCCCGCCGGTCTGGCTGACCGCGTGGATGGTCTCGGCCCGCAGCTCGGCCGCCAACTGCTTCAACTGCTCGGTCGACAGGTTGCGCATGTCCGAGGGCACGCGCACCCGGTCGAGCAGCGGGGTGGCGGGTGGTGCAGACATCAATTCCTCCGCTCGATCACGAAATCGGCCAGCGACCGCAGCAGGGCCGCCCGCTCGCCGAAGCCGTCAAGATGGTCCTTCGCCTGCGCCACCAGGCGGCCGGCCTGCAACCGCGCCCGCTCGGCCCCCAGCAGCCCGACCAGCGTGGCCTTGCCCGCCGCGGCATCCTTGCAGGTGCGCTTGCCGGCTTCCTCCTCGGTCACGGTCGCGTCAAGCAAATCATCCGCGATCTGGAACGCCGCGCCGAGGTCGCGGCCGTACAGGCACAGCGCATGGCGCTGCGACGACGCCGCCTTGCCCAGCAGCGCCCCCGCCTCGGCCGAGTATTCGATCAGCTTGCCGGTTTTCAGGGTCTGCAACCGGCCGACCTGCGATTCGTCCAGCGCCCCGCCCGAGCGTTCCGCCAGCATGTCCAGCATCTGCCCGCCGCACATGCCCCGTGCCCCGGCGGCCCGCGACAGGCAGCGCACCAGCTCGATCCGCACCGCGGGGTCGGGATGCGTGTCCTCGTCCGCCAGCACGGCGAAGGCATGGCACTGCAACGCGTCGCCGGCCAGGATCGCGGTGGCCTCGTCGAACGCCTTGTGCACCGTCGGCTTGCCGCGGCGCAAATCGTCGTTGTCCATCGCCGGCAGGTCGTCATGCACCAGCGAATAGGCGTGCAGCATCTCGACCGATGCGGCGACCCGCAGCGCAGCGTTGCGCGAGACGCCGAACTGCGCCGCGCACTCCAGCACCAGGAAGCCGCGCAGCCGCTTGCCGCCGCCGATCGCGGCATAGCGCATCGCCGCGAACAACGGCCGTTCCGGCCCCTCCTCGGGCGGCAGCAGCACGTCCAGCGCCTGGTCGATCTCGACGGCCGCGGCGGCCATGGCGCGCGGCAGCGGCAGGGTCGCGGCCCCGGTCGGCCTCGTCATGCGTCCGGCACGTCCCGCAGGGTGGGGGCCAGGCCGGTGGGGCTGCCGACGATCGCCTGCACCGTGGTTTCGGCCTCGGCAAGCAGCGCCTCGCAACGCCGGCGGAGCGCGGCGCCGCGCTCGTAGTCGGCGATCGCCTGCGCCAGCGCGCCCTTGCCGCCCTCCAACGCCTTCACGATGTCCTCCAACTGCTGCAGCGCGTCCTCAAAGGACAAGCCGGCAGGATCGGGCGCCGCGTCGCGGCCGGCCGATCGGGGCGCCGCTTCCATCCGGGTCTCCTCGTTCATGCGGCAGTCATACAGGCGATGCCGGCCTCGCAAAACCTCTGCCCGGCGGCTACCGGCGCCAAGCGTAGGGGCGGGGTGGCGTGGCGTGGGGAAGGTTAGCAAGGACTGGGGGAAGAGGCTTCCCCCAGACCCCCAACCTTTTCTATGCGTCAAGCAAGGCGGGCAGGCCGGACAGGGTTTTCAGTTCGAAGTCGGGGGTGCCGGGCAGGCGTTCGCGCGGCTGGGCGTAGCGGTTGCACCAGACCACGCGCATTCCGAAGGCCGAGGCCGCATGGGCGTCCCAGGCGTTGGAGGACTGGAACGCGATTTCGGCTGGCGCCACGCCCAGCCGGTCCACTGCCAGACGGTAGACGCTGGGGTGCGGCTTGAAGACGCCAACCTCCTCGACCGACAGCACGGCATCCAGCAGCGGCCCGAGGCCGGCATTCCCCACCGCGCTCGCCAGCATCTCCGGCGACCCGTTGGAAAGGATGGCGGTGGCGAAGCCCGCTTCCTTCAGCCGCCGCAGCACCCCCGGAACCTCCGGGAAGATGCCGAGCGTAAGATACAGGTCCATCAGCCGCTCCCGCAGGCCGGGCCGGCGGATGCCGAGCGCATCCAGCGAATAGTCCAGCGCCTCGCCGGTGACTTGCCAGAACGGCGCGTGCAGCCCCTGCATTCCCCGCAGCCAGGAATAGGCAAGCTGCTTGTCCCGCCACAGGGCCGTCAGCGGCGCCGCCTTGTCGCCCAGCACATCGGCACAGGCCGTGGCCGCCGTGCCGAAGTCGAACAACGTCCCATAGGCATCGAACACGCAGGCCCGGATACCCCTCAACCCCGCCATAGACTGTTTCTTTCAAATAAAAATAGATGGGTCTGACGTATACGTCAGACGGGGGAATACCTTCCCCCGCCTTGCTTCCTGCACTTATGCCTATTCCGGCTTCACCCCCGCCGCCCGCACCACCGGCCCCCAGCGCTCGTATTCCGCGCGCACGAAGCGGTCGGTCGCGGCCGGATCAAGCCAGATCGGTTCGCTGCCCATTTCGGTCAACCGCGTCCGCAGCGCCGGACCTTCCAGGATTTCCTTCAGCGCCGCGCCCAGCCGGTCGATCACCGGCCGCGGCGTGCCGCGCGGGGCGAACAGCCCGGTCCAGGACCGCACGGCATAGTCGGCCACGCCCTGCTCGGCGACCGTCGGGATGTCCGGCCGGCTGGCCACCCGCGTATCGGTGCCCACGGCCAGTATCCGCAGCCGTCCGGCCTCGGCCGCGGCCACCACCGTCGGCAGGTTTAGGAAGGCCAGCGGGATGGTGCCGCCGATCAGGTCGGCGATCGCCGGCCCGCCGCCGCGGTAGGGCACGTGCGTCATGTCGATCCCGGTGCGCATCCGGAACAGTTCCCCCGCCAAGTGGTTCGAGGAGCCGACGCCGGACGACCCGAAGGCGATCCCCTCCGGCCGCGACCGCACCTTGGCGATCAGTTCCGGAATGGTGCGGACGCCGAAATCCGGGTTCGCCACCACCACGTTCGGCACGTCGACCAGCATGGCGACGCCGTGCAGCGCCTCGCGCACGTCGTAGCCGAGATCGGGCGCGACCAGCGGATGGAAGACGTGGTTCGAGGCGGAGGAAACCAGCAGCGTCAGCCCATCCGGCCGCGCCCGCGCCACCATTCCCATGCCGATCGAGCCGCCGCCGCCGGGCCGGTTCTCGACGATGAAGGGCTGGCCGAACCGGGCTTCCAGCGGCTGCGCCAGCAGCCGTGCGGCGGCATCGTTGGAGCCGCCCGGCGCCCAGGGCACCAGCAGCGTCACCGGGCGGGTGGGCCAAGCCTCCTGCGCGCCGGCGGCGGCCGGCAGCAGCAGCGCGGGCAGGGCTAGGGCGGCGCGGCGGGTCGGGCGGGCCATGCGGCGATCCTCAAGCGGGCGGTTGCCGGGCCGGCATAGCGCGGGACGCGGCGCGGTGCGAACCTGCCGCGGCGCGGCTGATGATTACCGCGGCACGGTGGACGGGCGGGGCCGCAGACCAGCTTCCGCCACCTGCCTGGCAACGGGCGGCATCACTTGAAGAGGCTGAGGCAGCGACTGCGGCGACTGGTTGGCGATGCCGAGCGCCTGGGTGCCCAATTGCTGGCGGATTTGCAACGCCTGCAGCCTGGCGGATTCCTTCGCCAGGTCGGCGTCGATCAGCGCGCCCAGCCCGCCTTCCTGGGCATCCAGGATGGATTTGTTGAAGGATATCTGCGTGTCGATGTAGTTGGCATAGCTGCCGAAGGCGTTCAGTTGCGTCAGCGTGTTGGTGATGGCGAGGTTGACCGCGCCGGTGGCCGTCAGCGCGGCCGATGCGCCGCCGCGGGTGAAGGCGTTGGCGCCCGAAACCGCGTTAAACAGGTTCGTCGTCGCCTTGTAGCCGTTGAAGGTATAGTAGCTCGCCGAGCCGTTGGTGATGACCTTCACTGGCAGCGTCGCCGGGTCGTTCAGCACGTTGGTGCCGTTGTAGGCGGCATCCCTGATGAACGAGCTGATGTTGTTGGTCAGTTCCTTCGCCTGTGCCTGGTACTGCACGCGCTGGTCGGCGGTGATGGTGCCGTCCGCCAGCTTCACCGTGATCTCCTTCAGCTTGATCAGCGAGGTGGAGACGTTCTGCAGCGCGGCGCTGGTGACATCGAGCAGCCCCTTCACGCCCCCAAGCTGCTGGTTCGCCGAGGTGGTGCCGGCGATGTCGCCACGGATGCGCTCCGCCACCGCGTAGGCGGCGCCGTCGTCCTTGGCGTCCGCCACCCGGTAGCCGGTGGAGATGCGTTTCTGCGTCGCCGCCAGTTCGTCGCCGGTGCGGTTCAGCGACTGCAGCGCCACCTGGGCGCCGATGTTGGTGTTCACGGAGTTCAGCGGCATCGGGCTATTCCCTTGGCGCGACCGCAATTCTTGGGTCGGATGCCGGTACGCTGCCACCGCCCGATGAAGATCGCGTTAAGCCCCGCGCATCGCGCCGCTTTCGATCAGCGCCGCGATCTCCGCCGCGTCGTAGCCGGCCTCCCGCAGGATGTCCTCGCCATGCTCGCCGAGCCGCGGCGCCGGCCGCCGCTCCCCGGTGGGCGTCGCCGAGAAGGTCACCGGCACCGCCATGCGGGTCAGCGGCCCCTCGCTCGGATGCTGCTCGGTGCCGAAGAAGCCGGTCGCCAGCAGGTGCGCATCCTCGAAGATGGTCTCGAGGTCGTGGACCGGCGCCGCCGGCAGGTCGGCCGCCTCCAGCAGCGCCAGCCATTCCGCCGTGGTGCGGCCCAGGAATATCTCCGACAGCATCGCCAGGATCGCGTCGATGTGCTCGGTGCGCGTGGTGTGGCTGGCGAAGCGCGGGTCGCTCGCCACCAGGTCCGGCATGTCCACGGCGCGGAAGAAGCTGCGCCACTGCCGGTCGTTGTAGAGCATGGTGCAAATATGGCCGTCGCGGGTGCGGTACGGCCGGCGGTCGGGTGACAGCAGCCTTCCGTAGCCGCCGCCATCCAGGGCTGGGTCGAACACCTTGCCGCCGAGGTGGTCGCCCAGCACAAAATTCAGCATGGTCTCGAACATCGGCACTTCGACAAGCTGCCCCGGAGCGCCACGTTCCCGCGCCAGCAGCGCCGCGTTGATCGCGCCGACCGCGGTGAGCCCGGCGATCCGGTCGACCATCGCCAGCGGCACGTAGCGCGGCTCGCCGTCGCGGGCATTCAGCGCCGCCAAGGTCGCCGCGCCCTGCATCAGGTCGTCATAGGCCGGCCGCGCGGCATACGGGCCGGCCTGCGCGTAGCCCAGCACGCTGGCATAGACGATGCGCGGGTTGGCCGCCCGCACCGCCGCGTAGTCGAGGCCGAGGCGCGCCATCGCCTGCGGCCGGATGTTGCTCACCAGCACGTCGGCGCCCTTGGCCAGCCGCAGCAGCACGCCCTGCGCCGCGGGCTGCTTCAGGTCCAGCGCGATGCTGCGCTTGCCGCGATTCACGGTGAGGAACATGCAGCCCATGCCGGGGCTGCGCGTGGGACCGATGAGGCGCACGACGTCGCCTTCCGGCGCTTCAACCTTGGTGACCTCGGCGCCCATTTCGGCCAGAAGTTGCGTGCAGTACGGCCCGACCAGCACGGTCGTCAGGTCGAGCACCCTGATCCCCGCGAGCGGTCCCGGCATCGTGCTTCCCCCGGATGTCAGTCCAGCCCGTACACCGCCCGCGCATTGCCTGCGAAGATCGCCCGCCGTTCCGCCTCGCTCATCTCGCACTTGAAGGCGTACCGCGGATCATCGGAGTCCCAGTGCGGATAATCGGTGGCGAACAGCAACCGGTCCCAGCCGATCCAGTCGATCAGCGTGCGCAGGTGCGCCGGGTTTTCCGGCTCCTCCACCGGTTGGGTGGTGAACCAGACGTGCTCCTTCAAATACTCCGACGGCTTCCGCCGCAGATGCGGCACCTCCGAGCGCAGCGATTTCCAATGGCTGTCCATCCGCCACCCCAGCGACGGCACCCAGCCGAACCCACCCTCGATCACCACCAGCTTCAGCCGTGGAAACTTCTCCAGCACACCCTCAAGAACAAAACTTGCCAGCATGGCCGACAGGCTCATGCCCACCGCCTGGTGCTCCTCGAAGTAGAAACTCGGCCAGCCCCCGCCGGCGACGGAATGCCCGCTGGTCCCCAGCGTATGCAGCCCGAGCGGCAGCCCGTGATGCTCCGCCGCCTCGTAGATCGGCCAGTAGCGCTGCCGCCCCAGCGGCTCCAGCGCCCGCGTCACCATGCCGATCTGCACGAAATCGCGCTGCCCCGCCCAGCGCTCGATCTCCCGCACCGCGGCCGCCGCGTCCTCGCCCGGCACCGCGATGGTGGCGCGAAGCCGGGCATCCTTGCTGGTCCAGTCCTCCCGCTGCCACTCGTTCACCGCACGGCTCAGCGCCTCGGCATAGCCCGGGTTGCGCTCGTCCATGCCGCGCACCGTCAGCGGCTGCAGCATCCCGTATTCGATGTCGTGCGCGTCCAGGTGCTGCGCCCGCATGAATTCCAGGTCGCTGCCCGGCGGCCCGCCATCGGGAGGCCAGGAATCCCGCCGCGACAGCGCCGGCGTCGCCTTCGGATAGGGGTAGGTCGCGGTGAAGGGCTGCCGCAGCCGCCCGCCGTATTCGCGCCGATGCTGCCGCCAGCGTTCCGGCAGGAAGCGGTCCAGCTCCGCCGCCGAGCGCATCGCCGGGTGGATGTCGCAGTCGACGATCCGCAGACGGGTCTCGGCGGCCACGTCCGGCCGCTTCAGCGTCGTCGCACTCATTGCAGCGTCTCCCTCAAGCGTGGGTATGTCGCCAGCGCGTTCTCCCGCAGCACCAGCGGGTGCAGCCGCGCCGGCAGCCCCGGCGGCAGCGCGGCGGTGCCCTCGAAGCGCCAGTGCGGATAGTCGGTGGCGAACAGCAGCACCTCGTCGCTGCCGATCATCTCAAGCAACGCCTCCATCTCCGCCGGGTCTTCCGGCGCATCCCCCGGCTGCACCGAAATCCGCACATGCGTGCGAAAGATCTCGGCCGGCGAGCGGTCCACCCAGGGGATTTCCTTCCGCATCGCCCGCCACATCTTGGTGCCCCGCCACAAGAAATTCGGCACCCAGCCGAAGCCGCTTTCCAGCAGCACCACCTTTAACGCGGGGAACTTGGTGAAGGCTCCCTCGGCGATCAGGCTCAGCAATTGGCTCTGGAAGGTCTGCTGGAAGGTGACGTGGTCCTCGATCAGGTAGCTCGGCCAGCCATTCGCGGTCGGCGAGTGCCGCCCGGCGCTGCCGGCATGGATTGCCACCGGCATCCCGTGCCGCGCGGCGGCCTCCAGGGTCGGCCAGTTCACCCGGCGGCCGAGCAGCGTCTCGCCGCCGCCGAACAGCAGCACCTGCACGAAGCGCCGGTCGCCTGCCAGCCGCTCGATCTCCGCCACCGCCAGCGCCGGGTCCTCCACCGGCACCAGGATTCCGGCCCGCAGCCGCTGGTCGTGGTCCAGCCATTCGGCCGCCATCCAGTCGTTCGCGGCGCGGCACAGCGCCGCCGCCATGTCGGCGTTGTGCAGGGCGGGCGCGCCGAACAGCGGGTTGCAGATGGCGATCCCGGTGCCGAACGGCTCCAGCGCCTCGGCCCGCAGCGCCGCCAGGGTGCCGCCGGGCAGGCCGGGCTTCGGCCGCCAATCCGGCCGCGCGGTCAGCGGCGCGCCACGCGGATACAGCGCCAGGTCGAGGTCATCAAGCCCCCGCCCCACGATCACCTCGCGCCAATGCGCATCCAGGTAGGGCAGCAGCGCCTGGCAGCCGGGCAGCGCCGGATGCAGGTCGCAGTCGATGGGCGCGATCGCCACCATGCGCTTCCTCCGGCCCCCGCGCCCCGATAGGCGCGCGCCCCGGCCGGAATGCTGCGCGCCTCGCCCCCCGCGGTCAACCGGCTGCCCGCCCCTGGCGGATCATGCTACTGTGGTCCTGCCATGCACCGTGACGATGCCATCGCCGTCCTGAAGCAGCACGAGACCGAGTTGCGCCGGCTTGGGGTCCAGCACCTTTACCTGTTCGGCTCCACCGCCCGCGGCGAGGCTGGCCCGGACTCCGACGTCGACCTGTTCTTCGACTATGAGAAGGGCCAGTTCAGCCTGTTCGACCTGATGGATGTCCAGGAGCGGACGACGCATATCCTCGGCCGCAAGGCGGACATCACCGCGCGCGACAGCCTGCACAAGGTCTTGCGGCCTCGCATCGAAGCCTATGCGATGCAAGTATTCTAGTGGTTGCGCGCTCGCCTATCGCTCGCCTGACCGATATCGTCGAGGCCATCGAGCACGTCCGTGCCGCGATGGGTGATGCATCGATCGAGGCGTTCGAGGTGGATTGGCAATGCCGTTGGCTGGT
>JAABUN010007617.1_pt1 | contig 11541 bp, 9 predicted proteins | sample 5559311 | NCBI WGS metagenome assembly JAABUN01 (sample SAMN10711877, study PRJNA513370) | rock metagenome | isolation source: Antarctica rocks | place: Antarctica: Victoria Land, Siegfried Peak sud | reverse complement strand
AGCGTGCGCCCGTGAACTGCGATCTCTATCTGCCCACACACCGATAATCACCTTCACGGGTCAGTCGTTCAATATCCTCACGGAGGCAACCACAGTTGGCTATCGCCGAGGCAAACGTATCCAGCCAGCGCAGCAATACCGTTACCTGGACCCCACGCGGCGAACTCGCGCTGGTCGGGACGGCGCTCCGCAGCGTCTATCCTTATCTCCTCGCGGTCCTAGCCCTGATCACGGTGACGCTCGCCTACCAGATTGGCGGCGGCACCGGAGTCCAGATCGGTGGTGGTTACGATGCCCCCTACGTACGCAACTTCCAAGAGCGCGAGACGAGCGCGGACAAATCAGCGTCCTGGCGCTATGCGACCGATCGGTCGCGCGTCTTGCTACCCGGCGTTGGCGCGCGACCTTCGACACTCCTGATCATCGCCGCTCCGCGCCCTGACGGGCAGAGCAAGCCGGTACAGGTTGTCGTCAACGGGATCGCGCTCGGCCAATTCACCCCACGCGCAGGATTCAACGAGTACAGCATCCCGTTACAAGCAGCGCAGTATTCCTATGGTGATCTCACGGTCGATCTGATCAGCGAGGCCCAGCAAGTCCAAGGCAAAGGTGCCAGCACGGTGCCATTCGGGCCGAGAATCGCGGATGTGCGCGCGGTCGAGGTCAATGGCGGGATGGTCAAGCCGCCGCTGCGGCCACTGATCGCCTGGTTCGTGATCGCCCCGGCCTTCTACTTCTTGCTGCGGCGGCTCGGCTTACGCGGGCCGTGGGCGGCGGGTGCGGCGTTCGTGGGCTTGCTCCTCGGCGCTGCGGGGATCGCCCTGCAACGGCTCGATTTCGCCCTCTTCGCACCACGCCTCGCTTTCCTGCTCGTCCTCACCTATATCCTGCTGGTCCTCACCGATCTGGTCGTGCCGCGCCTGTTCGCGCGTGGCGGGGTGACGATCGCGCCGCGCGACTGGCGGATCCTGCAACTAATCACCTTCGCCGCGCTCATCCTGAAACTCGGCGGGATCCTCTATCCCCAACTCTTCATCATCGACCAGCCGTGGCACAATCAGAACTTCGAGAAGGTGCTGCGCGGGCGCTTCCTCGAGCTCTATCGCCCCGCCGCCGGGGGGATCTCCGAGATTCCGGGGCAATGGGGAATCCAGGGGCAGATACCGTACCCGCCGTTCCTCTACGTCTTCGGCCTGCCGTTCTATCTAGGGCCGCTCGGGCGCGACCTCTCGATCAATTTCTGGAGCGGCCTGCTCGATTGCAGCCGCCCGCTGCTGATCTTCTTCCTCGCACGCCGCCTGGGCGCTAGCGCACGGGCGGGCGTGATCGCGGCCTTCGTGATGGCGATGACCGCCTCGACCTTCCTGCTCCACTCCTGGGGGAACTACCCGACAACGGTGAGCCAGTGGACCGCGCTCCTCTTCCTGGTCGTCCTCGCCACACGCTTCCACGATCTGCGCCGTCCGTGGGTCTTCATCAGCCTGCTCACGCTGCTTACCGTGACGATGTTGCTCTACACCGTCACCGCCGTCTTCATCGGCTTGTTGCTGGTGCTCTTACTCGCAATTCTCGCTTGGCGCGGTAACATCACCGAGCAACGACAACGCCTCCCGCTCGGTGGTGTCCTCGTCGGAGCCTCGCTGATCGCCTTTTTCGGATACTATGTCCAATACGTCGGGCCGCTGCTGACCGAAACCCTCCCGGCCTTCAGGAGTGGCCTCAGTCAGGGTGAGTCGCTGGGGATCGAGCGCGATCCGTTCGGGGTCTACGCGCTGAAATACCTCGGGCGACTCTGGTATTACGGCTTGCTCGTCTCGCTCCTCCTCGCGCCGCTCGGCGCGGCGAGTCTGTTGCGCGGCAAACACGATCGCCTCGCTGGCCCACTCCTGACCGCCTGGTTCGCCGTCTTTGCCGTCTTTTTCGTTGTCGGCAGCCGGATCGATATGGTCGATAAGGAGTTGTGGTTCACCGTCCCGGCGATTGCCGTCTGTGCCGGGGTCGCCTGTGACGCTATCCTGCGCTGGCGGAGTCGGCAGACCGATCCGCTCGGGTCGCGGTTACGCTCGACCGGTTCGGCGCTCTATGGCGCGACGGCCGAATTAGGCACGGCGGCGTTGGGAATCTACCTTGCCCACATCACCTGGATCGCCCTCGCGCTCTGGTATTTCCGCATCATGATCACGCGCCATCAGTAGGGGCAGCAGCGAGAGATGGCGAGGCTTTTCTAGCGATTCTGCCCTCGCCTGTGCTATAGTCCCGGCGCATTGACTCAAGAGTTGAATGAGTACCAGTCAGTAATCTGTGACTTATCGCTCATTCGTCATTCGTCATTCGTCACTCGTCACCCGTCAATGGATCGGCAGGCAGCATGAGGTCGGAATTCCTGGTTTTCGGCAAGCCACGTATCGAGGAAGAGGATATCGCCGAGGTTGTGGCGACGTTACGCTCCGGCTGGATCGGCATGGGACCGCGCACAATCCAGTTCGAGCGCGATTTCGCCGCCTATACCGGGGCGAAACACGCGATCGCGGTGAACTCCTGCACCGCCGCGCTCCACCTCGCGTTGCTCGCCGCCGGGGTCGGCCCCGGTGATGAGGTCATCACCACGCCGCTCACCTTCGCCGCCACCGCCAACGTGATCGAGCACACCGGCGCGACGCCGATCTTCGCCGATATCGACCGCCGCACGCAGATCATCGATCCGGCGCGCGTGGCCGAGAAGATCACCACCCGCACGAAGGCGATCGTCCCGGTCCACATGCTCGGTCGTCCGGCCCCGATGGATTCCTTGCTCGACCTGGCGCGACAGCACAACCTCGTGATCATCGAGGATGCGGCCCATGCCGTCGAGACGGTCTATCGCGGTCGCCATGTCGGCACGATCGGCCACTTTACTGCCTTCAGCTTCTACGCCAACAAGAATGTCACCACCGGCGAGGGTGGGATGCTGACCACCGATGACGACGCGGCGGCCGATCACGCCCGCCGCCTGCGCCTCCATGGGATCAGTAAAGATGCCTGGAAGCGCTATTCGTCCGAAGGGTTCACGCCCTACGAATTGGTCGAACCCGGCTACAAATACAACATGCTCGATCTGACCGCCGCTCTCGGACTGGGGCAGTTGCGGCGCGTCGAGGAGAACTGGACGATCCGGGAACGGCTGGTCGCGCTCTACAATGAGGGGCTGGCCGAAGTACCCGGCCTGACGATCCCCGCGCTGGAACCGCTCGAAGCAGGCGACCGCCACTCCTGGCACCTCTACCCGATCCTGATCGATCTCGATCTGCTCAACGTCAACCGCAACGGCTTCATTGATGCCTTGCAAGCGCGTAATATCGGCAGCGGCATCCACTACGATGCGCTGCACCTCCAAGGCTACTATCGCGAACGGTATGGCTACACGCGCGGCAGCCTGCCGCATGCGGAGTGGGTCGGCGAGCGCACCGTCTCCCTCCCTCTCTCACCGGCGATGGTCGAGACGGACGTGGACGACGTGATCGCCGCCGTGACCGACATCATCCAGACACACCGGCGCTGAGCGATGGCCGAAAGAACCGCGGACACCAGCCCCGGCTTCGATCCGCTGCGTAACGAGCGATTGCGGGCACTCCTCGACCACCCCGCCCTGTTCAATCTCAGTCAGTTGCTCATCTCGGGCGGCCAGCGCGCGACGAAGCGCTGGGCGCAAGCCTGGCTCGGCGCGCGGCCAGGCGATCGGCTGCTCGATGTCTGCTGCGGCACCGGTGAGTTCGCCCCCCTCTTCCATCCGGAGCAGACGGGGATCGCCAGCTATCTCGGCGTGGACCTGAACGAGCAGTACATCACCTACGCCCAGGAACGCTGGGGCGGCGTGGCGGGGCGCAGTTTCGAGGCGGTCGATGCGACACAACTCCGTTTGCCCGAGGGGAGCTTCGAGCGGGCGCTCTTCGTGAATAGCCTGCATCATTTCCCCGACGAGTTGGCGCGCGGGATCCTGGCCGAAGTGGCGCGTGTCTTGCGCCCCGGCGGTCGGCTGGTGCTGATCGATATGGTCGGCGACGACGCGCGAGCGGTGCAGCGCTTTTTCCTCGACCGGGACCGCGGCGAATATCTGCGGCCCCTGACCGCGCAACTGGCGCTGGTCGAGGAATTCTTCACTGTGGAACGCCACGACAGCTTCGACACCGGCTACACGCCGCAGACGATCATCGCGGCGCGACCGAAGTGGGTCGTGGGTCGTGGATCGGGAGTCGGGAGAAAGACGGTCGGGAGTATCCTGAAGGGCATGAATCCGTAATCGGTAGAGAGTATTGGGGAGCGGTGAAGAACGGCGAGAGCAGCGAGCGGTTCGATGGTCACGATGCGGCGACGCCCGATCTGAGCGTAGTCTTGCCCTGCTACAACGAGCGGGTCGTGATCGAGGAGAGTACGGCGGAGATCGTGCGCGTCCTGGAGGCGACACGGCTCGAATGGGAGATCATCTTCGTCGATGACGTCAGCAAGGATGATACGGTCGCGCGGGCCGAACGCCTCTGTGCGGCGGATAGCCGCCTGCGTCTCATCCGCCATCCGCGCAATACCGGACGCGGGCGCACTGCCACCGACGGGATGCGGGCGGCGCGTGGCCGGATCGTCGGCTTCCTCGACATCGACCTGGAGGTTCCGGCGCGCTATATCCCCCCGGCGGTCGAGGCGATCCGCGCCGGGGCGGAGGTGGTCTGCGCCTGGCGGATCTATCTGCCCAACCTCGCGCTGCTCCACCGCGAGATCCTCAGCAAAGGGTATTCGCGGCTGGTGCGGGGCCAACTCGGACTGCCACTACGCGACACCGAGGCGGGGTTCAAGTTCTTCGACCGCGAGCGGATCTTGCCGATCCTCGATCAGTCGCACAATCCCGGCTGGTTCTGGGATACCGAGGTGATGGCGCGGGCCTATTTCGCCGGGTTGCGGATCGTGGAGTTGCCCGCCGTCTTCGTCAAGCGCAACGAGGTGCCGACGACGGTGCGGATTATCCCCGACACGATCGAGTACTGGCGGCAGCTACGGCGCTTCCGACCCGAGGTACGCCGCCTCCGGGCGCAGCACCTTCAGGCGACGCTCGATGGAGGGAGTAGCCCGTGGGCCGCGACAATCGACGACCGCGCCGCCTGGGCAAAGACGATCACCACCCAGGCCGAACCGCTGGCGAACGTCGAAACCAAGCAGCCTTAGCGGCGGCATACGACCGCGAGTGGTCTGCGGCCCAGACTGGCCAGCCCTACCACACCTTCTGGCGCTTCCACCCTTCCGCGCGCGATGCCGTCGAGCGGGCGCTGGGGCCGCTGAAAGGCCAGCAAATCCTCGAACTTGGTGCGGGGGACGGTTTCACCACGCTACGCCTCGCACGGCGCGGCGCACGGGTGATTGCGCTCGAACTCTCGCACGGTGGCCTACGCACGATCGGCGCACGCGCGGCGAGCGCAGGCTTTGCCGCGACCGTCGCGCCGTTGCGCGCCGACGCCCAGCAACTCCCGCTCGCAACCGCCACTGTCGATCTCGTCTACGGCGAGAATTTCCTGATGTACGTCGATCCGGCGACGATCGGGCGGGAGGCGGCGCGGGTGCTCAAGCCGGGCGGGCGGGCCATCTTCCTCGAACCGACAGCGCACCACCCCTTCATTCGTCTCTACCGCCGCTTCGGCTCGCCTTATCGCGGCACCGCGCCACGGTACTTCACCATCGCGGATATCGCGCGACTGGGGGCAAGCTTCGGCGCCGTGACGCATGAAGAGCATTACCTGTTCAGCGCCCTCGCGCTGCCGTTCGCCGCGTATCCATTCCTCTTCGCCCTTGCCTTCCGGTCGCTCGACAGGCTTGATCGCCTGATCACGCGCGTTATCCCCGCATTGCGCCGCTTCGGCTGGCTCACGGTGGTCACGCTCGAGGTGCCAACCGCCGCCGATCGCCGCGCGTAGAGACTGCGTCACGAAAACAGCCTGCACGTTCGCAAATGTCCCGTAGCGCGTCACTTCCAGGATGATCGTGTACGATCATCGGTCGAAAATCGTAATAATTGGTGTTTACATTTGAAACCGCATACGTACTATGGCTTGGATCGTTTCGCCGATCACCCTGTCTACCAATTATTACCCTTGACGCACGCGGCGTAGTCGGTTATTCTTCGCGCGTTCGCCGCGAGGCTACAACCAACGCAAGCGGTTCGCTGAGCGATACCGGGTCGAGAGTTCGACTTGGTACAACGAATAGTGGCTATTGGCACAAGCCTATCCCTGGCTTTGCTTCGCCCTGTGCACAAACAGACGTGCGAGTGGCGAGGTATCGGTGGACCAGGGGGGTATGGAGGATTCTGCCCTTGCAGTTCGCACGTCTGTTGAAAATCGCGTTTCCCACTTTAGCCCTCATAATCATCGCCGCACTCTTTATCCCCCCGCTGATCGCCGAAGCAGGTATTGATACCCCCCTCATCAGCGCCCCGGATGGCACCCTCTTTTTGATCTACGATAATGCCCGTCACGCTGTCACCTCCCCGACCCTGGCCGCACTCGGTATCGATGAACACGCCACCAGACTCGTCTCCCGACAACTCTTCGACACGCTGATCGAGCAGCCAGCCATCCCGGAGCTCCCACAAGGGAGTCTGGTCACCGGGCCGGACGGTTGGCCCTATCTGCTCCTCGACGGGCTACGACCGATTCCCGATGAAGAAACGTTCTACGCGAGTGGCTGGGGCGGCTACCAGAAGTCTGGCCCGACGCCGGTAGCCACGCTCGATCCGGGATTATTCGCGCTCCTGCCGCAACGTGCGCCGCTCGTGAGTGCAAAACGGACCGGTCCTGGTCTCTTCGAGTGGGGCAATTGCACCTGGTGGGTGGCGCAGCGCCGCGCGGTGACCTGGCTCGGGAACGGCGGTGAATGGTATGCCAACGCGAAAGCCCAGGGCTACGCAGTCGGCCACCTGCCCCTGCCGGGCTCGATCCTGGTGCGCGGCTCATCGGCCTATAACGGCTACGGCCACGTCGCGTATGTGGAATCGGTCAACGGGACGCAGTTCACCGTCAGCGAGATGAATGTCAACGGCCTCGGTCAACTCACTACCCGCACCTACGATATCGCCAGCAACCCACCGTCGAGCATGATCGGGTTCATCTACTGGCGTTTCGGTCCGGAGCCGACCAAAGGGTCGATCGAGCCGTTGATTTCGCCGCGCCAGATTGTGGGGCCAAACGAACTCCACGAGCTACCATAAGCAAGCAGAGATTCAGCGACAGGCGATAGGAGCGAACCCCCGGCCTCTTGGATGAGAGGCCGGGGGTTCGTATCGCTGTCTAGTGATACGAACCAGAGTACCACGCGGACGGGGCGATGACGACGATCGCAGCGAGCTACGACTCCGTGGTCAAACCCTGTGCCTGTTCGCCCATTTGCAGGAAAAGAGCGATCACTTGTTCGCGGGCGATCCCGCGCTCTCCCAGGAGGTCGAAGCAGATATCCGCCACCGCGTGCAGCGCGCGATCGTGGGTGATCAGGAGCGGGTTGATCTGCTGCTCCAACTTCTGGACCAGGCTCTTGTCGTATGCCTGCCGCAGGATGAAGCGCCCTGCAGCATCCTGATTCGAGGGCCAGGTGCGGTCACGACCGCGCGTCAGCCCCTCGGGCATCCCGTTCGCTTCGAGTTCTTCGATATACTGTGCGGCGAGGCGAATGAATTCCAGACAGATCAGGGTATGGAGGTCGGGCAGATCGGCATCGCGCGGTCGCCCGGACCGATTGACCTGATCCTGTAACTCGACCTCGACCTCACCGGCGATCACCCGCCAACGCAACTCGCCGAGGCGACGCATCGCTCCTCCCCTTGCACACTTAACACCGAGTCGCCCGATAATCTCAACCGCCGTGCCCGGTCGTGATTCCCCGCAGCGCGAGGCCGACGATGAAGAACGCGCCACCACCGAACCAGATCGCCTGCGACTCCGAGGAACGGCCCCGCGTAAAACTGTAGACCCCCGGCAGGGTGAGCGCGGTGGTCAGCCCGTACAGGGCGTGGAGCCCTTGCTGTGCGGCGCGATAGCCGAGCAGCAGGCTCACGATCCCCAGCAGCCCCTGGACCAGGATCAACCCCTCACCGATCACCAGCGCCCCGGCGAGGCTGCCGCTCACCCCGCCACGGAAGGCGCTGACAAAGCTCCAGAGCCCACAGATCACCAGGAAGAGGATTACTGTATTCGCGAGCGCCGCATGGAGTTGGTTGATAACCACCGTTACACCTCATGATAGCGAGCCAACAGGACGACATTCCCCCTTAATCGTACCCTGATATGGCCCATTGTGTTGATACCGCTGGCGAACCCCGCCTGAGCGCCCCTCTGTTAGACGGGTGGGCCAGCGAGGGCGGCAAACGCGGACCGCCTGGTACGCGCGCGCGGTGTCCCCGCGAACCAGGCGGCCGCGCGTTGGAAGTTGAGCGCCGCGCCGATCAGCAAGTGGTTGAGCTCCGTCTTCGCCAGCCCGATATATCTGGCGCGCCGCAGGCCGCCGCAGCGGACGCCCTGCGAGATCGTCCCCTCAATGCCGGCCCGCGCCGCGTACCGCGCCGCGAATTCCGGCGTGCGCTGCCGCTGCCGGGTGGCCTGCAACGCCTCGTACTCCTCCCGGCGGCGGATCCGGAGTACCCGCTCGCGGCCGCTGGCGACGCACTGCGCCCGCGCCGGGCAGGCCCGGCAGGTCGCCAAACCGAAGCGGATGAGCGCAATCGGGTGCCCGTCCGCGTCGGCGGCGTCCTTCCAGGCGACGCTCCCCCGGCCCTGCGGACACGTCGCCCGCCGCCCTTCCCACTCGATGGCGAAGTCGGTGGTCGCGAAGCCGGCGTCTGCGCGCGCCTGCCAGCTCCGCTCCGGACCCGTGGGGCCGACGAGATCGCAGTCGTGCGTCGCCCGGCTGCTGACGAGGTGCGCCGCCGCGACATAGCCCGCATCCACGAGGTGCTCGTGCGGGACGAGGCCCCGCGCGGCGAGGCGATCCTGGATGGCGCTGGTGACGGTATTGTCCGGGGCAGGCGCGGCCGTGGTCGTGACGTCGGTGATGAGGTGCGGGCCATCCTCGTCGCACGTTTCGGTCAGATGGACCTTGTACCCCACCCACTCGGTCGCCCGCTTGCGACTGTAGCGCACCTCGGGGTCATACGGCGTGCACAACAGGCGCGGCGCGGGCGGCAAGTCCTCGGCGGCGCGCCAGCGGACCGGGTCGCCGGCGTGGAACTGCTGCACCCAGCAGCGCCGTAAGGTCCGGATCGCCGGGACCTCCCGCAGCCAGACGGGCGCGTCGGGGTCGTGGACAGCGGCCAGCAGTTGGCGGCCATCGGCCCCGATCTCCTCGGCCAGCGCCGTGCGCGGGGCCTTGCCTCGTGGCAAGCGGTAATCCTGGAAACGCTGCCCGTAGCGATCGTACCAGGCGGCCGGTGCCCACGCGCGCAGCCAGTCCGGGGCGACACGGGCGAGGGTGTCGAGCGCGTGCCGGAGCATCTCGCCCATACACTCCAGGCGACTGAGCACCTGGATCGCTGCCAGCACATGGGTCGAATCGGTCCGCTGTCGGCCGCGCGGCTTGACCAGTTGGTGCTCCTTGAGGTGCTCGAGCAAGGTCTCGAACAGTCGACGCTCCGCCCCGCCCGCGATGAGCCGTGCGCGGAATTCGCTCAAGACCGAGGCGTCGAAACCTTCGTCTTCAAGGGACAGACAGAGGGCGTACTTCCAGTCGAGCCGCGCCCGCACGGCGTCGGCGGCCTGGCGGTCGGAGAGGCCCTCGGCAAACTGGAAGATGGTGACCAGGGCGAGCTGCGCCGGGGCGACCGCCAGCTGGCCCTCCTGCGGGAAGAGATCCGCAAACTGCGGGTTGGCGTAGATCGGCCCGAGCGCATCGAAGACGCGGAGATAGGGATTGCCGCGCGGGAAGGCGGCGCGCGCCACGCGCGCGGTGTCCTCCGGCAAGCAGTAGACGATTGGCGCACGCAGCGACATGAGCGGCCTCCTTCCTCGTTCCGCCACGGGCCATCCGCCGCGCCGGGACGCTATCGTACCACCGCGTCACCACCACCGCGCTCACCGCGCCGCTCAGCCAGGGTTCGCCAGCAGCATCTTGTGTTGTAACACAGCGGCAACCTTGCGGACGAATGGGCGAACAACGAGAATCAACGCCGGAGCGATGGTAAAATCGTGCTGCGAAAGACGAAAGGAAAAGCGATAACGGAGGGCGGCACGATGCAGCAAGACGATCAGGATGAGCAGCAGCCCGCCCCCAGATCACTCGCGTCACGCGCCGAGCCGATCGATCGCCTGCGTCGCGATGTCCATCTGCTCGGCGAGCTCGTCGGTGAGGTGGTGCAGGAGCAGGGCGGGCCGGAACTCCTGGCGGCGGTGGAACTCCTGCGCCGGGAATCGATCGCCCTGCGCTCCGACACCGACGATACGACCGCGCGTGAAGCAGCGTTACGCTCCTGGGTCGACGAGCAGCCGAACGCACGCCTGCTGGCCCTCGTGCGCGCCTTCAGCGTCTACTTCCACCTGATCAACCTCGCCGAGCAGCATCACCGGGTACGGACATTGCGCGAGCGCGAGCGTGAGGGCGGCACCCTCCACGAATCAATCGCCGCCACCCTGACCAGCTTGCATGACGAGGGAGCAACGGCGACGATCGTCGCCGCCGGGCTGCACGATCTCAGCGTGCGACCGGTCTTCACCGCTCACCCGTCCGAAGCGCGGCGGCGCACACTACGCCACCACCTCGTGCGCGCGGCCGATCTGATCGCGACCCTCGACGCGCCCGATGCGCTGCCGCGCGAGCGCACCGCGACCCTCGACAGCCTTCGCGAGCGGATCACGCTGATCTGGCACACCGCAGCCGCCCGCGAGGCGCAACCGGCGGTGCTGGACGAAGTTCGCAGTGTCCTCACGATCCTCGCAGGGCCGCTCTACGATGTCGCGCCCCAGGTGACGCAGGCGCTAGAAGGGGCGACGAGCGCCGCCTACCCCGAACTGGCGACCGGACCAATGGTCGGCAGATGGTTGCGCGCCGGAACCTGGGTCGGCGGCGACCGCGATGGGCATCCAGGGGTCACGCCGGACATTACCCGCGCGGCGGCACGACTGGCGCGGATCGCGGTGTTGCGGCGTTACCGCGACGAGATCCGCGCGCTCGGCGTCGACCTCAGCCTCTCGGCGCGGCTGGCCGGGGCGTCGCCCGCCCTGATGGCCTCGATCGACCGCGACCGTGAAGCACTCAATCTACAGCCGGTACGCCGCTGGCGCGACGAGCCGTATCGCCGGAAGTGCGGCCTGATCGCCGAGCGCCTGCGCCGCACCGAGGACGACCAACCCGGTAGCTACGGCACGCCCGACGAACTTTTGAGCGATCTGGCGCTGATCGCGGAGAGCCTCGCTGCACACGGCGGGCACCGGGTCGCCGCCGGACCGGTACGCAACTTGCAGCGCCGTGTAACCCTCTTCGGCTTCCACCTGGCCGAACTGGAGATCCGGCAACACGCCGAACGGTACAACGCGGCGGTGGCGG
>JAABUN010007616.1_pt1 | contig 11542 bp, 8 predicted proteins | sample 5559311 | NCBI WGS metagenome assembly JAABUN01 (sample SAMN10711877, study PRJNA513370) | rock metagenome | isolation source: Antarctica rocks | place: Antarctica: Victoria Land, Siegfried Peak sud | reverse complement strand
TCAATACCTCAGTTTCGACATCCCGCTGCTTTTTCGACTGCTGTTTGCCCGCAGCTACGATGTCCTGATTGTGGAGCCACCCCCAACCACCGGCGTCGTCGCACGCCTCGTGTCAATGCTTCGGCGCCGACCCTATATCTATTTCTCAGCAGACGTGAGTTCTATCGCGGCACAGGGTATCGGGGTATCGCCTACCATCGTCCGCCTGCTGAGATCCACCGAACGATCGGTACTGCGCGGTGCTGCGGGTGTCCTATCAGTCTCGCCCGGAGTCAGTGCCGCAGTTCGTAAACTCGCTGGTGAGGACACCCCGATCGCCGAGGTCGGAACGGGTGTCGACACGGCGATTTTTACCCCAGTCGGGCGGCGCACTGCAGAAGGTCGAACCCTCGTATACGCGGGAACCATGTCCGAAATTCAGGGTGCAGGAGTCTTCGTTGACGCCTTTCTCAAGATTCATCGCAAGAACCCAGACGTGCAACTTCTGATGTACGGCCACGGCGTCGAACTGGCAGAGTTACGGCGCAGAGCGGCACCAGCAGGTGAGCAGATCAAATTTCCCGGAAACGTGTCCGGAAGGGACGTAGCAGTCGCACTCCGATCCAGTACGGCAGGGCTGGCATCCGTGAGGCCCTCTCAAGGCTATGACTTCGCCTTCGCAACCAAAGCACTCGCAGCACTCGCCTGCGGTGTACCGGTTATATACGCGGGCACAGGTCCGGTGGGGGAGCTCGTCCGGACTAATTCTCTCGGTTGGGCAGTCGGTTGGAACAGCGAAGAGGTAGCACTGGCAATGGAACAGGCACTGGCAATTGATCCTGCAATCGATTGCCGTCGCAGGATCTCGGCCTGGACCGCAGCCACGCACTCTCTCTCTGCGGTCGGTCAACGTGGTGCGCAAGCAGTCCAAGACTTTGTGCTCCGTCCTGAAGACACGAAGTCCGATCGGTGTCCCCGCGCTTAGATGGTACGACCCTGATCATCCGGGTCCCTGCGTAGCCATCCGGCGTGACGGCAATGTCTCGCAGTTTCGGGGCTCGAATTGCTGAATCAGGTCGGTTCGGAGACTTTATGCTGGGCGAGATCAGCGATGACCGAGGAGTGCGCTGACAACAGCCTTGGCTGCTTCACCGATTCCGTATGGCGCTGCAGTGGTCGGTTTGGGAAGCGGACGCTGCACCACGGTGGCAAGTAAATCCAGATCATTGGACACGAGAACATTCCAGCCCAGCTCCACCGTCTCCACCCATTCGGTCTCGGGCCGGATCGTCGTGCACGGAACGCGCAGCAGGAAAGCCTCTTTCTGGAGCCCACCAGAGTCGGTGATCACACCGGCGCTGTTCATCACGGCGTTGACCAGTTGCGGGTAGGCCAGCGGTGCGGCGACGAGGATCGCGCCTGTCTGGAGGTTGAGCCCGTGGCGCTCTGAAAGGTCCAGCAGGCGCGGGTGGGCGAGTAGCACGACCGGCTTGTCCAGACGTGCCAGTGACTCGAGGATTCGCTTCAACCGGTCCGGCTCGTCGGTGTTGTCCGGCCGATGGATGGTGCTGACGTAGTACCCGCCTGTTTGCACCCCGGACGGGAGCGGCTCCTTGCGGGCTTCAAGCAGCGCCTTGGTGCCGAAGAGGACATCGGTCATCACGTCACCGACGAGGACGCTGCGCTCGGCCAGGCCCTCGTTGGCCAGGTGTCCCATCGCGACGTCGGTCGGGGCGAGCAGGAGGTCAGAGGCGTGATCCGTGAGGACGCGGTTGTGTTCCTCGGGCATGCGCCGGTTGAATGACCGCAGTCCGGCCTCCAGGTGGGCAAGCGGGATGTGCAGCTTGACGGCGGCCACGGCGGCAGCGAGCGTCGAGTTAGTGTCTCCGTAGACGAGCACCCAGTCCGGCCGTACCTCCTCGAAGATCTCCTCGAGGCCGGCCAGCATCGCCCCGGTCTGCTTGCCGTGCTTGCCGGAACCGACCCCTAAATTGAAGTCGGGGGCGGGGATGCCGAGGTCCTGGAAGAACACATCGGACATCAGTTCGTCGTAGTGCTGGCCCGTATGCACGATCAGATGGTCGGCATTGCCCCTCAGCGCTTCGGCGATGGGCGCGAGTTTGACGAACTGGGGACGGGCGCCGACGACGCTCAGAATACGCATGATTCCCAGAGTACCGGTGGGAACATGCACCAGCGTCAGCCGGAGGCTAGGAGGCGCTCGAGAATTCCCCGAACCACCTGATTATCAACATCCGAGCTCAGTATCGAAGCGGCGTGGTCCGCGTTCCGCTTGAAAAGCGAGATATCGGACTGGCTGAGGCTGCTGAGAGAACGAACGAGTGAGTCGGAGGTGAAGTCATCTGTGATGACGCCCAGCTGATGCTCCCTGACCAGAAGCGCGATTTCCTCCGAAGGACCGAAGACCATCGCGAGCCGGGCCTGAAGGAAGTCGAAGAACTTGTTGGGAAGGGCGAGTCGCTGGTTTGTAGTAGCCGGGGGGAGCTGGTAGACGCCGACGTCGTACGTGTTGAGTACAGCCGGAAGATTCGCTGGTGGAACCGGGTCATGAAATGATACTCGGCAGGATTGACCCGCAAGCTTTTTGAGTTTCTCGAGATATCTGCCGCCGTCTCTGGCTGGCACAAGGTACAGATCAAGCGTGAACCGGTCATCGAGCGCGAGAACCGATTCGATGAGACTCTCAAGGTTGCGGCCGGGCACGGCGCCACCGCTGTGCACAAGCCTTATCTTGTCACTCTCCACGGTGGTGGGATCCAGCCCCGCGTCGAGGCGGGAGTTCCGCACAACCTCCGTGTGAACACCGAACGAGGAATCGTAGAGCTGAGCAATCGATTGATTGACGGTGGTCACCGCGGCCGTGCGAGGGAGGAACGTCCTGCACACATAGCGCATATGCGGAGCGACAAGTAGCCGCCAGGACAGAACCTGTGTTCTTTCTTCCGGTGCCCATTCATGCATATCGCCCCAGATCGGTGTGCTGCCAGCGAGCCGATGCGCCAGGGGCAGCGCGCGTGCCTCATTCGCGACGATAAGGTCGAACTGCTGTCCCTCCGTCAGGTCCAGTGCGATCTTCACCGCGGGAGCCTGGAGTTCTACAACGCGATGCCGCCTGAGCGCCAGATTCACGACTCCACTCAGAGTCTGCGGAAGGGACGGTAGCGAGTCCGGGATCTCCAGATGTTCACCGGAGCCTGATGGCCGAGGGCCATAGCCCAGGGTCGTGACCTCTCCAAAGTCGCTGAGTAGCTCGATCTGGCGAAGAACCCTCGAATCTGAGGTGATGTGGGAGAAAGAGATGCAAAGGATCCGAGGCGACATGCACTCCACTGTAGGGGGGCCCCATGAGCGGACACGCTACGGCTCATGCATCAGACGCCAGGATTCGCAGTGTCAGATCTTGCCCTATACCGGCGCCCTCACCGGGCTGGAGGGCTAACTATGTGATACTTGTCCGGTGAGCCGCACCTGGATTGTTATTCCCCTGTTTAACGAGGCTCCGGTCATTGGCTCCGTGATCGAGGGCCTCCTACCCACCTTTCCTCACGTGGTATGTGTTGATGACGGAAGTACTGACGCGTCGGCCGAGACCGCTCGCGCAGCCGGTGCTGTAGTCGTTCAACACCCGGTCAACCTGGGACAGGGCGCGGCCCTCCAGACAGGCTTTGAGTACGTTCTCCAGGATCCAAGTATGACGTCGGTTGTCACCTTCGATGCCGACGGGCAACATCGGGTTGGTGACGCCGAATCGATGGTGGATCGCGTCGAGTCCGGAGAATCGGACGTTGTGCTCGGGTCCAGATTTCTCGACAACCGAACCAAGATCGGGCCGGTCAAGCGGTTGGTTCTTCGAACAGCAGCACTGCAGACGCGGTGGAGCACAGGAATGCCCCTCACTGATGCCCACAACGGCCTGCGCGTACTCAACCGCAGTGTTGTCGCGAACCTCCACCTGACACAGAACCGAATGGCCCACGCCTCTGAACTAATCCAGATCATCTCTATATTGAAACCGACGTGGACCGAGCACCCTGTCGAGATCCGGTATACCGAGTACTCGAAGTCAAAAGGGCAATCCCTCCTCAACTCCGTTAACATTCTAGCGGACCTGCTTTTTAGGTAGATTCATGATCATTGTTGTGCAAATTTTCTTGGTGGCTGTTGTGCTTGTGGTCTCACTGATTCTGATACGTGGAGGATTCAACGCGAAGCACATGGCAATCCGCAGAATCATGGTCCTTCTCTTTGCGGTGACAGCCGTACTTTCGATTTTCTTTCCATCTATCCTGACTTACCTTGCGCAGTTCGTCGGAGTGGGCCGTGGGACTGACCTTGTTCTCTATGCGTTCATCGTGGCATTCCTTGTATTCATGTCGACGACCCATCAACGCTTCCGTCAGACAGAAACTGCAATTACTAAGCTATCGAGAAGAATCGCACTCGATGAGGCTGAGCAGCCTTGGCTGGCGGCTTCACCCAGTGCCAATGGAAAAGTACAAGCTAAACGCCAGGAGAGCTGAGCGAGACTCGGAAAACCATGAAATCACTTATCGCTATCAACAAACGCTTGTTGGGCGTCCTGCCGGATTCCGCCCGAAAGTTTCTTATTCGTTATGCAGTATTGTCCTCCTCACTCTCCCTGATTGACATCATTGCGCTCGGCTTACTTGCCCTGACGATGTCGAGCATCATTTCTGGTAATCCAGTCAACCTGGGGCCGATCGCGACCATCGATTCCGCCAACGACTATGCGATCGTCCTGGCAATTTTCTGTACGCTCGTCATCATCAAGAGTGCCCTGAACGTGCTTCTGCTGCGGGTGGCGACTTCACGTTTCGCGGCTCATGAGGTCGCAATCGGAGATCGACTGCTCGCAGCCTACATGCGGGCGCCATGGGTGGATCGGTTGAAGCGTAATTCCTCCGAATTGGTCCGGTCGGTGGACTCCGGTGTTTCCGCGACGGTATCTGGCGTACTGATGCCGTCGATGGGGCTCGCCGGGGAGATTGTCTCCGTGTTCTCGGTAATTCTCATACTGTTTGTAAGCAACTGGATTACTGCGGTCACTGCGATCGTGTACCTGGGTCTTGTCGCTTTGTTCCTGTCTCGTGGAATCTCGAAACGTGCTGTTTCCAACGGCAGGCGAAACCGCCAATTCTCCCTCCGCACCGTTCGGTTGATCACTGAGGCAATGGGTGCCCTGAAGGAAGTAACACTCAAGGGGACTACGGGCGATGTCGAGAAAGCTGTCCACGAGAATCGAATAAATTCATCCAAGGCGCGCGCAATGGCCCTATTTCTGGGTCAAGTCCCACGATTCGTGCTGGAGTCCGCGCTGATCGGAGGGTTCTTGCTCGTCGGGGTGATTGCCATGTTGACCAGCCCAGCCGGTGTCGATCCGGTGACGAATACTCTCGCGGCAATTGCGCTTTTCGGTGTTGCAGGATTTCGGATTGTCCCTTCGCTGACCCGGTTTCAGGCCATCCTGTCGCAGGTACACTCCAGCACGCCGTTCGCGGAGCAAGTTCTCAGCGACATACAGGAAGCCGAATTGCGGGCCAAGGACGAGGAGTCACCAGACCAGACACAACTGCCATCAGGTGTTCCGGACATCCTGCTCAGGAACGTCTACTTCACTTACCCGGGTGCTGATTCGCCGGCACTCAAGGATGTTTCGATGTCGATACCCGCGGGTTCGAGAGTAGCTGTCGTCGGAGCTTCCGGAGCAGGCAAGTCGACTCTCATCGATCTCCTGTTGGGCCTGTTGCTCCCCAGTTCCGGTGAGGTTCTCATTGGAGGCGTGCCGATGCGAAAGGTGCTTCATTCGTGGCGCTCACGAGTCGGTTATGTTCCGCAGGAGGTCTCTCTTTTCGATGCGTCGATCGCCCAGAACGTAGCGCTCACCTGGGATCCAGAGGCGGTAGATCCTGAACGGGTGCGACGAGCGCTTGACAGAGCACAGATGTTGGCAGCCGTCGAGGCCCGGCCTGACGGAATATACGGCATGGCGGGGGAACGCGGCATGGCGCTTTCCGGTGGTCAGCGTCAGCGGCTCGGAATCGCGCGCGGGCTGTATCTGGATCCCGCCGTCCTGGTGCTTGATGAAGCAACCAGTGCGCTCGACACCTCCACTGAAGCGGCGGTCACCCAAGCCATCCGCAGTCTGTCAGGCAGCGTGACGACCATCACGGTGGCGCACCGACTTTCCACCATCAAGGATAGTGATGTCGTGTTCTTTTTCGCTGACGGCCGACTCGCGGGTCAGGGCACATTTTCTGAGGTCATCGCACAGATGCCGGACTTCGCGAAACAGGCCGCGCTAGCAGGATTGGCCTGAAGACTCACTTCCTGATTCAACTGAAAGCAGAAACAATGCTGAAAAGCAAATCATCCAGCGGGCGGCCGCGGATTCTGGTCTTGTCGTTTTCACCGATAATTCGTGACCCGAGGGTACTTCGTCAAATCAGCCTTTTTAGGGAGTTCGCAGACGTAGTGTCATGCGGGTACGGCGAAGCGCCCGACGGAGTTATTGAACATGTTAGGATACCTGACACTTATAAGCGGTGGCGCCCAAGATCAGCGACTACGGGTTTGTTACTGACCGCTCGCTACCATGAGCGTCTTTATTTCGATTCCGGGCGCGTCAAGTTTGTTCGGAGCCAGATCCCGACTGGCAGTGCCGACATAATTTTCGCTAATGATGTACTAACTGTGCCGTTGGCGTTGGCATTGCGTCCGCTCAAGGGGGTTCACGCCGATCTTCACGAGTACGCACCGAAGCAGGGCGAGGACGATATAAGATGGCGACTGCTGGTAGGTCCGTTGATGAACTGGGCTTGTCGACGCTACGTCACCAAGGCCAATTCAGTGTCGACCGTGGCCAAGGGCATCGCTGAGGAATACGCGGCGGTCTATGGCATACCAGAGCCCTCCGTGGTGCCGAACGCGTCGGCCTTCGATAGTCGGTTCTCACCCACACCGGTACAGTCCCCCTTGCGCTTGGTCCATACCGGCGCCGCAGCCCGTGTGCGGAAGATCGAGAACATGATCGAAGCGATTCGGCGTGCAAACGTTTTGCGCCCCGGCACGGCGACGCTTGACTTGGTCCTGGTGCCGGGGGAACAGCGCTACATTGACGAACTGACTGCTAGAGCCGCAGCAGTCCCTGACAACGCCGTTCAGATGAGGCCCGCAGTTGCCTTCGACCAGATCGTGCCTATGCTCCAGGCCTACGACGTCGGTTTCTACCTCTGTCCGCCGAGCAACTTCAACATGGAGAATGCGCTTCCAAATAAGTTCTTTGAGTTCATTCAGGCAAGACTTGCAATCCTGATTGGCCCATCGCCTGAAATGAGCAAGGTGGCCCGCAAATATGGCGTCGGAGCAATCGCTACCGGTTTTGATCCCGACGCGGCCGCGGAGCTTCTTATCGGCCTTGGCCCTCAACAGGTGAGCAGGATGAAAGAGAACGCCGACGTCGCGGCGTTTGCTCTCAGCGCAGAGCGCGTGACTGGCCCCTGGATCGACGCCGCACGGAAGCTAACGGGAGTAGTCTGATGCAGCAACCGCCGCACTTAGGGCCCGGTCGGCCCAGCGCCAGCGATGGAGCGAAAAAGGTGCCACAAAAGTGTTCTCCCCACCCGGATCGTCCGCGGATTCTCGTTCTCTCGTTCTCTCAAATCAGGCGGGATCCGAGGGTTTTACGACAAATTGATCTTTTTCGACAATTTGCTGAGGTTGTCTCGTGCGGTTACGGTGAAGCGCCTGCGGGCGTCGTCGAGCACGTGCAGATTCCCGATGTGCTCAAGGCCTGGCGGAAGAGCTTCAAGACAACGCAGATGCTCCTGGTGATGCGTTTCTACAACAAGCTTTACTTCGACTCGGAACGGATCGAGTTTGTGCGGCGCCTGATTCCGGCCGGATCGGTCGACGTCGTTGTGGCTAACGACGCCATCGCCGTACCTCTGGCCTTGGCCCTGCGACCCACCCTCGGTGTCCATGCAGACCTTCACGAATATGCGCCTCGCCAAGGGGAGGACAGACTGAAGTGGCGGCTTCTTTTCGGACCGCAGATGCACTGGGCCACTCGCAAATTTGTCACCAGAGTCGATTCGGCCACGACTGTCGCAAAAGGAATCGCCGAGGAGTATGCCCGCGTCTATAGGATGCCGGAGCCGCTGGTGGTGCCCAACGCGTCATCCTACGACGATCGCTACAGCCCCACTATTGTTCAGAACCCACTCCGCCTGATCCACACCGGCGCAGCTGGTCGCGGTCGGAAAATCGAGGTCATGATCGACGCCGTGGCACGGGCCAACGAGCTGCGGCCCGGCATGGCGACGATGGACCTCGTGATGGTGCCCGGCGAGCAGAAGTACATCGACGAATTAGCCGCACGGGCGGAGTCAGTTCCAAATGGCGCCGTCCGGATGGTGCCCCCGGTGCCGTTCGAACAGATTGTTCCGCTGCTGCGAAACTACGATATTGGTATCTTCATCTGCCCGCCGAGCACCTTTAACCTGCTCCATGCACTGCCGAACAAGCTCTTCGAATTCGTGCAGGCCCGGCTGGCAGTCGTCATCGGTCCGTCCCCTGAAATGGAAAGGGTCGTTCGCAAGTACGACTTCGGGGTGATCTCCGACGGGTTCGACGCCGAATCCGTCGCCCGGCTTCTCACTAGCCTCACTCCCGAGGCCGTCGCGGCAATGAAGCTGGCATCGCATCAGGCCGCACGGGAACTCAGCGCCGAAGCGGTAGTGAGTCCCTGGGAAGACGCCGTGCGAAAGCTGGTCGGGGCAGCGTGATGTCCGATGACGCCAGGGGAGTGAGGGCGCTCCATGTCCACGACGCCGCCGGTGTGGGTCGTAACCTCGTGGACACAGCCAATGAGATGGGACAGTCCTGGTCGATGACCGGCATCCCCTGGTATTACCGGCATGAATGGACGGGCATACTCAAGCACCCGGCCCTTCGTGCTCGACCCGTCGTCTGGGACGGAACGCTTGCGCTCAAGAGCGCTAGGGCTGACGTGGTTCACTTCCATACCGGCGGACTGTCCCCACACTCTCGCTGGGTCCGGACTCCGTGGGTGCTTCACTTCCACGGAACCGATGTGAGGGCGCGCCAGTACGATGGCTGGGCTCCCAAACTGCAATACGGCGTAGAGCACGCCGACGCAATCCTTTACTCAACTCCCGATCTTGCACCCCATGTTCGTAATCTGACCGATCGAGGTCAGTATTTTCCCGTGACTATCCGAGTCGATCAGTGTGCAACTTGGGAGCCGCGTCCGAACCGTGTTCTCTTTGCCTCACGGTGGGACGACGTGAAGGGTGCGGCCCTGCAGATCGAGGTCGCTCTGCGAGTGCGAGCTGCGCACCCACACGTTGAGCTCGTGGGACTCGACTGGGGAACACGGGCCGCGGAGGCAGCGCTAGCCGGAATTACGCTGGTACCCAAAATGGCGCCAAAGCACTTCCGGTCTTGGCTAGCCACCGCATCGGTGGTCGTCGGCCAGATGACCAGCATTCTTTCGGTGAGCGAGCTTGAGGCATTAGCGATCGGAGTTCCGCTCGTCACCACAGCAGACCGGTCCTCTTACCCGAAACTCACTCGCATCAATGGAACGAGGGTCGAATCGGTCACGGACGGGGTAATCAAGGCGCTTGAGCGTCCCCAAGCCGCTTCGAGAAAGCAGAACGGACCGGGGTTCGTCGCGCAGGAACACGATGCGAGAGTTGGGGTTGAACGCCTGATGCAGCTGTACTCCTCCCTGATCGACAGCGCAAAACGTCGGGGAAGTGGCGACACCGGCCGGGCACGTCCGTAACTGACTAAGCGACGACGGCCCCCGTGCGGAGGCTCGTCGGCCGGCGGTTGTTGGGGGGTTAGAGTTTTCCGGCGTTTTGTGCGGGGGTGTGGGTGATGGTGGGGGGTAGTTGCATGTGGGTTCCTTGGTAGTGCCAGAGGGATCCGTCTGTTTTGGTGGCGAGGAGGTCGGGTTTGGTGTCTCCGTCGAAGTCGCCGGGGCCGAGGATGTCGGTGTAGATGTTCCAGCCGGTGCCGATTTTCTGTGCTGGTGTGTAGCCTTCCTGGGTGGTGGAGGCGGTGCCGGTTCCGGCGTAGAGCCAGAGTGTTCCGTCGGTTTTGCGGGCGAGGAGGTCGTTTCGTTTGTCGCCGTTGTAGTCGCCTGGGGTGATGACGTGGTCGAAGTTCTGCCAGCCGGTGGTGCCGATTTTCAGGGCGCGTCCGTAGCCTTCGTTGGTTGAGTTGATTGTTCCGGTGCCTGCCCAGAACCAGAGGGAGCCGTCGGCGCGTCGGCCCATGAGGTCGGGTTTGGTGTCGCCGTTGTAGTCTCCGGGGGTCATGAGTTGGGTGAAGTTCTGCCAGCCGCTGGTGCCGATTTTCCGGGCGCGTGTGTAGCCTTCGTTGGTTGAGTTGACGGTTCCGGTTCCGGCGTAGAACCAGAGGGTGCCATCGGGGCGGGTTGCCAGGAGGTCGGCTCGTCCGTCGCGGTTGAAGTCTCCGGGGGTCATGATGTCGGAGAATGTGTTCCATCCGGAGTTTCCGATGCGTACCGCTGCACCGTATCCGCCGGTTCCGTTGCCGTTGAAGAACCAGAGGGTTCCGTCGGCTTTGGTGGCGATGAGGTCTTTGGTGCCGTTGCCGTTGAAGTCTCCGGGGGATTTGACAGAGGTGTAGTTCTGCCAGCCTGAGGTTGCGATGCGGGTGGCGGGTTTGTAACCGGGGTCAGCGGTGGCGTTGCTGGCGAAGAACCAGAGGGAGCTGTCGGTTGTGAAGCCGACGAGGTCGTTGCGGCCGTCGTTGTTGAAGTCGCTTGCGCCTAGGAGGTCTGTGTATGCTGCCCAGCCTGCGCTGATGGAGCGTCCGGGTTTGTAGCCTTGGTTGGTGCTGCTGGCGTTTGCGGTTCCTTCGTAGATCCAGAGTGTTCCGTCGGGTTTGCGGGCGAGGAGGTCGGCGCGGCCGTCTCCGGATACGTCGCCGGAGCCGATGAGCATGTCGAAGGAGGTCCACCCTGAGGTGCCGATTCGTTGTGCTGCTCCGAAGATGCCGGGGCTGGTGCCAGTGCCGGCGTAGAACCAGAGTGTTCCGTCGGGTTTGCGGGCCAGCAGGTCGGCTCTCTTGTCGCCGTTGAAGTCGCCGGAGGAGATGAGGATGTCGTAGATGTTCCATCCGGTACCGGTTTTCACGCCTGGCTTGTAGCCTTCGTCCGTGGAATTCACTGATCCGGTGCCGGCGTAGTGGAAGAGTGTTCCGTCGCTGGTTCGGGCGATGAGGTCGGTGGTGCCGTCGGAGTTGAAGTCCTGGCCGCCGACGAGCTGGGTGAAGATTTCCCATCCAGAGCCGATTTTCACTGGTGCGCGGAAGGTCCCGTTCCCGGCTCCGTCCTGGAACCACAAGGTTCCATCGGTGCGCCGGGAGACCAGGTCATCGGTGCCATTACCGTTGAAATCCCCGGCATTGACCGCCATCACCGACACCTCCACCACCGCCGGAGCCACAGGCGCCGCCGGCGCAGGAG
>JAABUN010007615.1_pt1 | contig 11542 bp, 10 predicted proteins | sample 5559311 | NCBI WGS metagenome assembly JAABUN01 (sample SAMN10711877, study PRJNA513370) | rock metagenome | isolation source: Antarctica rocks | place: Antarctica: Victoria Land, Siegfried Peak sud | reverse complement strand
TCAGCAAGCCGGTCCTGGCGTGGGCGTCCTGGGACTGGGGGTCGGCCGCCTTCAACGCCGTCATGACGACCTTCGTGTTCACGGTCTACCTCACGTCGGAGGCCTTCGGCGGTGAGGAACGCGCCTCGCAGGTGCTCGGGTGGGGACTCGCGGCGGCCGGCCTGCTGATCGCGCTCCTCGCTCCCGTGACCGGTCAGCGGTCCGACAGCGGGGGCCGCCGGAAGCTGTGGCTCGGCGTCAACACCCTGATCGTCGCCGTCCTGACGGCACTGTGCTTCTTCGTGTTCCCCAGCCCCGAGATGCTGATCCTCGGCGTCGCCCTCATCGCCGCCGCCAATATCTTCTTCGAGTTCGCCGGCGTGAACTACAACGCGATGCTGACGCAGATCTCGACGCCGTCCACCATCGGGCGCGTCAGCGGATTCGGCTGGGCCATGGGCTACGTGGGCGGCATCGTCGCCCTCGTGGTGGTCCTCGTGGTGTTCATCCAGCCGGTCGTCGACTGGCCCGGCGCCTCGAGCGACGACGGACTGAACATCCGCCTCGTCGCCGTCTTCTCGGCCCTGTGGTTCGCCGCCTTCGCCCTTCCCGTGATGTTCGCCGTTCCGGAGGTCCCGCAACGTGCCAGGGCCGCGCAGCTGGGCTTTCTCGCCTCCTACGGCCTGCTCGTCCGTCGGGTGAAGGCCATCTACCGCGAGAGCCCGCACACCATCTACTTCCTGCTGGCCAGCGCCATCTTCCGGGACGGCCTCGCCGCGGTCTTCACGTTCGGCGGTATCCTCGCGGCCGGGGCCTTCGGGTTCTCGGCGAGCATGGTGATCGTCTTCGCCATCGCCGCCAACGTCATCGCCGCGGCGGGCGCCGTCATCGGCGGCTTCCTCGATGACCGCATCGGCCCCAAGCGCGTGATCATCGCCGCACTGGTCGGCCTGCTCGTGGCGGGCACCGCGATCCTGCTGCTCGGGACCGCGACGCATTCCTTCTTCGGCATGGAGTGGACGTCGGATACGACGTTCTGGGTCTTCGGTCTCCTGCTGACCCTGTTCGTCGGCCCGGCGCAGGCGTCGTCGCGCGCATACCTGGCGCGCCTCGCGCCCGTCGGCGACGAGGGCGAGCTGTTCGGCCTCTACGCCACCACCGGACGGGCGGTGAGCTTCCTCGCCCCTACCCTCTTCGCGCTCAGCATCGGGATCTTCGGCTCACAGCTCTACGGTGTGATCGGCATCCTCGTGGTCCTGCTCGCTGGACTTCTCGTCCTGCTGCCGGTGAAACCGCCCGGCCGCGTGCCGCGCGCCGTCCTACCGGAGGCCTGATCCGGCCCCGCGCCCGTCCGCCCCGTCAGGAGCCCTGGATCGACGTCCGGTGGAAGTTCAGGTGGCTGCGTGACGCCGTCGGGCCCCGCTGGCCCTGGTACCGGTTGCCGTACTCGCCGGAACCGTAGGGATGCTCGGCCGGGGACGTCAGCTTGAAGAAGCACAGCTGCCCGATCTTCGAACCCGGCCACAGCTTGATGGGCAGGGTCGCCATGTTGGACAGCTCGAGGGTGACGTGACCGGAGAATCCGGGATCGATGAATCCGGCGGTGGAGTGCGTCAGGAGGCCCAGACGGCCCAGTGAGGACTTCCCCTCGAGGCGCGCGGCGATGTCGTCGGGAAGCGTCACGGTCTCGTAGGTGGAACCGAGGACGAACTCGCCGGGGTGCAGGATGAACGGCTCGTCGGGAGCCACCTCGACCAGGCGAGTCAGGTCAGGCTGGTTCTCGGCCGGATCGATGTGCGCGTACTTGTGGTTGTCGAAGAGCCGGAAGTAACGATCGATGCGGACGTCGACGCTGGAGGGCTGGACCATCGCTGGATCGTGCGGCTCGAGGACGATCCGCCGCGCGGCCAGTTCTGCTCGGATGTCGCGGTCTGAGATCAGCACCGTCCAAAACTACCAGTCCCACAGGCATTCTCCCGAGCCGCCGGTCAGCGCCCGATCTCCGTGCGTACGGCGAACAGTTCGGGGAAGAAGGTGAGCTCGAGCGCGCGCTGGAGGAACCCGACGCCGGACGAGCCGCCGGTCCCGGGCTTGAACCCGATGGTGCGGGCGACGGTCTTGAGATGGCGGAAGCGCCAGAGCTGGAAGTTGTCCTCGAGGTCCACGAGCTCCTCGCAGGCCTCGTAGATGTCCCAGTGTCCCGCCGCGTCCTCGTACACCTGCTTGTAGACGGCGACGAGAGCCGGGGCGAACACGTGCGCCACGCTGACGTCGCGCCGCAGCAGGTCCTCAGGGATGGCATAGCCGCGCCGCGCCAGGAGCGCGATGAACTCGTCGTACACGCTGGTCTCCGCCAGCAGCCCGGCGAGCAGATCACGGGCCGCCGGGTCGGCGTCGAAGACCTGGATCATGGCGGCGTTCTTGTTGCCGAGCAGGAACTCGACGGCGCGGTACTGGTAGGACTGGAACCCGCTCGAGGACCCGAGATCGCCGCGGAACTCCGCGTACTCGGACGGCGTGAGCGTCGCCAGGACCGACCACTGCTCCGTGAGCGAGCGCTGGATGTGCTTGATGCGGGCGATCCCCTTCATCGCGGCGCGCAGGTCGTCGGCCTGCAGGTACAGGCGGACGGCACGCAGTTCGTGCAGCACGAGCTTGAGCCACAGCTCGGAGGTCTGGTGCTGGATGATGAACAGCATCTCGTCGTGGTGCTCCGGCGAGCTCACGGGGTGCTGGGCGTCGAGCAGCCTGTCCAGCTCCAGGTAGGAGCCGTAGCTCATCTTGTCCGAGAAGTCCCGCTCGATTCCCTGCTCCAGCCTGCGGGTATTCCGCTCCACACTCATGCGGCAAGCGTAGGTGACGACGGCATCCGGTCGAATGTCGGCCCGCGGGTCTACCTTGGGACCAATCCAAAGGAGGCTCCCCATGCAGCGAATCCACTGCAGCATCGTCCCACCGCACCTTCTGACGCGCCTTGCCGCCCTCCGTGACCCACGGCTTACCATCGCATCCGAAGCAGCGAGGCACGCCCTGCTGGAACTCGATCCCGTCCTGCAGACGCGCTCGGAGGGGCTTCGTGCCCCGGTACGGCGGGGGTCGGCGGTCAGCGGGACCCTGACGCGCCGCGTCCACGACGCCGGCGGCCGGGAGGAGCTGCCCGGGAAGCTCGTCCGCGCAGAGGGAGCCGGCGCGACGGGGGACGCCGCCGCGGATGAGGCGTACGACGGCCTCGGCTCCACCTACCGGCTGTTCAGCGAGGAGTACGGACAGTCCTCGATCGACGGCGCGGGCAAGCCGCTCGACGCCGCGGTGCACTACGGGACCAACTACGACAACGCCTTCTGGGACGGCGAGCGCATGGTCTTCGGCGACGGCGACGGCGAGATCTTCGGCCGCTTCACCACCTCCCTCACGGTCATCAGCCACGAGCTCACCCACGGCTTCACGCAGTACTCCACCAACCTGGAGTACCAGGGTCAGTCCGGGGCGCTCAACGAATCGCTCTCGGACGTCTTCGGCGTCCTCGTGGAGCAGCGCGAACTCGGCCAGGGTGCCGACGCGGCGTCCTGGCTCGTGGGAGCGGGCATCTTCACGGACGAGGTGGAGGGCGTGGCGCTGCGCTCGCTCGAGGCGCCGGGCACCGCGTACGACGACGACGTCCTCGGCAGGGACCCACAGCCGGCAACCATGGCCGACTACGTCGAGACGGAGTCGGACAACGGAGGGGTGCACATCAACTCCGGCATCCCGAACCACGCCTTCTACCTCGCGGCGACGGCCCTCGCCGGGCCTGCCTGGGCGGGTGCCGGCCGGATCTGGTACGACGCCGCCCTCAGCGGCAGCATCCCGTCCGATTGCGACTTCCCAACCTTCGCACAGTCCACGAACGCCGCCGCAGCCGAGCGTTTCGGCCCCGACAGCCGCGAGGCCGGTGCCGTGGCCGACGCCTGGTCGCAGGTGGGCGTGCTGCCGTGAAGATCGAGATCACCCGCTCGGGTGGCTTCGGCGGACTGACCCGGACCTGGAGCCTGGAGGTCAGTAGGACGGAGGCCGAGCAGCGCTGGCTCCCCCTCGCTGAAGCGGAGGCGGCCGGAACCGACACGAGCGGACAGGCCACGGGTGACGATGCGACGGGCGGACCCACCACGGGTGGGGACTCGCTCGTCGAACGCGCGTCAGGCGACGGTCAGGCTGATGGTTCGAGCTGCATGGCTTCGGGAAGCAGGGCGGGCATGCCGGGCGCCGGCGATCAGCGGGACCGGTTTACCTACCGGATCGCGATCGGCTACACGGAGGTGTACGTCTCCGAGAGTCACCTGGAAGCCCCGTGGCGTGAACTGATCGAGCGTGCCCGGGCTGCCGGTCCATTCCCTGCCCCGGCTGGCGGGGCAAGCGGGGAAGGCTCCACCGGTCAAACCGGGCGACCGCCGTCCGTGATCGTCGACGACGACGCCTCCCGTCAGAATTCAGGCGCACGGCAGAACGACGACGTCCATCCCGGGAAGCCAAGTGAACTGTTGTAGGGTGATGGAGCGGTTTCAACTGCCGTGCGGGCGTAGCTCAATGGTAGAGCGCTAGCTTCCCAAGCTCGATACGCGGGTTCGATTCCCGTCGCCCGCTCGACCCTCCCCGGTGGACCTCGTCCAGAGTTCCCCGGTGTGCCCAAGGACATCTCCCCTGCCCCCTCCCGGGCCTGAGATCGGCGGTACCCTTGAGGCGATGAATCGCACAATGTTCACGTCGAAGATCCACCGCGCCACGGTCACCCATGCCAATCTGCACTACGTAGGATCGGTCACCGTGGACCTCGACCTGCTCGACGCCGCGGACATCCTGCCCGGAGAACTCGTATCGATCGTCGACATCACCAACGGCGCGCGGCTCGAGACATACACGATCGCGGGCGAGCGGGGTTCGGGCGTCATTGGCATCAATGGGGCCGCAGCCCACCTCGTACAGCGCGGCGACCTCGTCATCCTCATCACCTACGCGCAGATGACCACCGAGGAAGCGCGCGCCTTCGTCCCCATCGTCGTGCATGTCGACGCCGCCAACAGGATCGTGGAGCTCGGTTCCGATCCTGCCGAGGCCATCACGGGCGACGTCGAGCGCCCTCCCTTCGCCCTCGACAACTCCGCTGGCTCCGCCTGAGGCGTCGACCCAGCTACGACCCGGCTACGCCCGCCGACTTCGGGCACTTCCCGACGCGCCTAGCGATTTGTGACGGCAGGGCTTAGGGTCAAAAGCACGCTTGCTTAGGCTGTCGATTCGAGTGAACCGTCAGCCGGGTTGTCTACGAGGATGTGGAGGCTCGGTACGAATGCCGATAAGTCGAAGAACACGCAGTGTCGTGAAGGATCGTCGGAAGGCCGCCGTCCTGGCGGGCGTCATGATGGGCGCGCTGGTGATGAGCGGTTGTGGTCCCGCGAAGGCGGACAACAGCCTGACCTGGTACATCAACCCCGACGCCGGTGGTCAGGCCGCTATCGCGCAGAAATGCAGCGACGAGTCGGGTGGCCGCTACCGCATCGAGACTTCGCTCCTCCCCAGTGATGCCGCTTCGCAACGCGAACAGCTCGCGCGGCGCCTGGCTGCGGGAGACACCTCGCTCGACATCATGAGCCTCGACCCGCCGTTCATCCCCGAACTCGCGGAGCCCGGCTTCCTCGCACCGGTGCCCGCCGACGTGGCCCAGGGCACCAGCGAGAACGTCGTCGAAGGCGCTCTCACCGGCGCTACCTGGAAGAGCAACCTCGTCACGGTGCCGTTCTGGGCCAACACGCAGATCCTCTGGTACCGCAAGTCGGTCGCCGAGGCCGCTGGACTGGACATGACCAAGCCCGTGACCTGGGATCAGATCATGGAGGCGGCAAGGACCCAGGAGAAGTTCCTCGGCGTCCAGGGCGCGCAGGCCGAATCGATGACGGTCTGGGTCAACGCGCTCATCGAATCCGCAGGCGGGTCCATCATCGTGGATCCCGAGGCCACCGCGGACACGATCGAGCTCGGACTCGATTCCGAGGCCGGCACGGAAGCTGCGCGGGTCATCTCGACCATCGGCAGGGACGGACTGGGCGGCCCCGGTCTCCCCACCCAGAACGAGAACGCCTCACTCATCGCCTTCCAGACCGACTCCGGGTCCTTCATGGTCAACTACCCGTTCGTCTGGCCGGCCACGTCGGCCGCCGTCGAGGCGGGGACCCTCGACCAGGCCGTCCTCGACGATATCGGCTGGGGCATCTTCCCGCGGACCAGCGCGGACAAGGAATCCGCTCCCCCGCTGGGCGGCATCAACCTCGGCGTCGGTGCCGAGAGCGACAACCCCGCACTGGCGTACGAGGCGATCCAGTGCATCGTCTCGGTCGAGAACCAGGCGGAATACTTCGTGACGAACGGCAACCCGCCATCGAACACCAAAGCCTACGAGGACCCCCGCATCGCGGAGACCTTCCCGATGGCCGCGACCATCAGGGACTCCCTCCAGGTAGCAGCACCCCGTCCGCAGACCCCGTTCTACAACGAGGTCTCCACCGGTATCCAGCAGACGTGGGCGCCGCCATCCGCCGTCGATCCGGACAGCACTCCGGCATCATCGAGCACCTTCATCACATCGGTCCTCAGAGGGGAGCAACTCCTGTGACCTCCGCCATCCCGGCCAAGACGACGACGGCGTCGTCCACCGAACCCGGCCCCCGTGTCAGCAGGGACAACGGCAACGGCACCACAACCCGCAAGACGCCGAAGAAGTACAGCGACCGCGTCCGCGCGGAACGACGTCTCGGCTGGATGCTCGCCGGTCCGGCCTTCATCCTCATGCTCCTCGTCACGCTGTACCCCATCCTGCAGGCCACCTACGAATCCCTCTTCAAGTTCCGTCTGACGGCGCCGGGCGAGCGCGAATTCATCGGCCTCGGCAATTACGCCGTCATCCTCACCGATCAGGTGTGGTGGACGGACCTCGCGAGGACCGTCATGATCACCGTCGTCACGGTCGCCGTGGAACTCGTCCTCGGTTTCGCCCTCGCCCTGGTGATGCACAAGGCCCTGAAGTCGGTTCGGGGGCTCCTGCGGACGGCGATCCTCGTCCCCTACGGCATCATCACCGTGGTTTCCGCCTTCGCCTGGTTCTATGCCTTCGACATCAACTCCGGTTACGTCAACAGCTGGTTCAGTTGGCTGCCCGGCATCGACAAGAACCTCAACTGGTTCGCTGAAGGCCCCACGGCACTGTTCGTCATCATGGCCTCGGAGATCTGGAAGACCACCCCGTTCATCTCCCTGCTCCTCCTCGCCGGCCTGGCACAGGTTCCGGATGAGCTGAGTGAGGCGGCCAAGGTCGACGGCGCCACCTGGTGGGAGCAGATGCGAAAAGTCATCATCCCCAACATGAAGGCCGCGATCATGGTTGCCGTGCTCTTCCGGGCCCTCGACGCCTTCCGTATCTTCGACAACGTGTTCATCATGACGGCCGGCGCCAACGGCACGGAGGTGCTCTCGTTGCTCGCCTACCGGCAATCCATCAGCAGGCTCGAGATCGGCCTCGGCTCCGCCGTCTCCGTACTCCTGTTCCTGTGCGTCCTGCTGATCTGCTTCGTGGCGATCAAGCTGTTCAAGGTCGACCTCGCGGGAACGCAGGGAGGAAAATAATGACGAACACCAGAACCAAGGGCAAGGTCCTGTGGGCCATCGTCACTGTCCTCGTCCTGATCTACGCGCTCTTTCCCGTCGCCTCGATCCTCGCGACGTCCTTCAAGACCCCGAGTGACCTGACGAGCGGGACGTTCCTCCCGTCGTCGGGCACTGCAACGACGAGCAACTACGAGCAGATCCTCGTGGGAAACGCGCAGGGTCTCTTCCTCTCGGCGCTGCGCAACTCGATCGGGATCTCGCTGATAGCGACGTTCATCGCCGTCGTGCTCGCCACGCTGTGCGCCTACGCGATTGCCCGCCTCGACTTCCCCGGCAAGAAGCTCGTGCTCACTACGGCACTGGCGGTCTCGATCTTCCCCGTCATTTCGATCGTGACGCCCCTGTTCAATCTCTGGCGAACCATCGGCCTGTATGACACATGGCTCGGGCTGATCATCCCGTACCTGTCCCTGACGCTCCCCATCTCCATCTGGACCCTCGCCGCGTTCTTCCGGCAGATCCCGTGGGAGCTGGAACAGGCGGCACAGGTGGACGGCGCGACGACCTGGCAGGCCTTCCGCAAAGCGATCGTACCGCTGGCCGCACCGGGGGTGTTCACGACGGCGATCATCGCCTTCTTCATCGCGTGGAACGACTTCGTGTACGGGATATCGCTGACCTCCACGGAGGCGGCTCGTCCGGTACCAGCAGCGCTCGCGTTCTTCACCGGCGCCTCCCAGTTCGAGGCTCCGACAGGCGCCATCTCGGCGGCGGCGATCATCGTCACCATCCCGATCGTCCTCCTCGTCCTCCTCTTCCAACGCCAGATCGTCTCGGGCCTGACCTCGGGCGCCGTCAAGGGCTAAGGCCCCCGGCTCATGTAAAGGATTCGCACCATGGCTTCAATTACTCTCAACCACCTGGTGAAAAAGTATGGCGACGGCTTCCCGGCCGTCAATGACATCAGCATCGACATCGCCGACGGCGAGTTCATCATCCTCGTCGGCCCGTCGGGCTGCGGGAAGTCCACACTGCTGCGCATGATCGTGGGCCTCGAAGACATCACGGACGGCGACCTCCTCATCGACGGCGAGCGCGTCAACGACAAGGCGCCCCGCGACCGCAATCTGGCGATGGTGTTCCAGAACTACGCGCTGTACCCGCATCTCACGGTGTTCGAAAACATCGCCTTCCCCCTACGCCTGGCCAAGGGCAAGCATTCGGAGGACCAGGTCAAGAAGCTGGTCACCGAGGCCGCCGCGACCCTCGAGCTCACCGACCACCTGCAGCGCAAGCCCGCCAACCTCTCCGGCGGCCAGCGTCAGCGCGTCGCGATGGGTCGGGCGATCGTGCGCCAGGCGGACGCCTTCCTCTTCGACGAGCCGCTGTCCAACCTCGACGCGAAGCTTCGAGGCCAGATGCGCTCGGAGATCTCCCAAATGCAGCGGCGCCTCGGCGTCACCTCGGTCTACGTCACTCACGACCAGACGGAGGCCATGACGCTCGGGGATCGCGTGGCCGTCCTGAAGAAGGGCGAACTCCAGCAGATCGCGTCCCCGCGCGAGTTGTATGAGCAGCCCGTCAACCTCTTCGTCGCGGGCTTCATCGGCTCGCCCTCCATGAACTTCCTGCCGGCCACCATCGACGGCACCACCCTGAAGACCGCACTGGGCGACCTGGAGATCCCTCAGGACAGGGCTCGGAAAGCGGCAGGCAAGAAGGTCGTTCTCGTCGGTGTCCGCCCGGAGTTCTTCGAGGACGCGAAGCTGGTGGAGGACCACAAGAGAGCCAATGGGTCCACCTTCACCGCCACCCTGACGCACACCGAGTGGCTGGGCAACGAGCAGTACGGCTACATCAACTTCGATCCAGCACCGGAGATGAGGGAGCTGCTCAACAGCCTCGCCCGAGACATGGACGCTGACGAGCTGCGCCCGCAGGTGGTCGTCACCCTCGACGCCGCCAGCCGCATCCGTGGTGGGCGCGAGGCGGAGATCTGGCTCGACACGCGCAAGCTCCACCTCTTCGACGCGGAGACCGGCGACAACCTCACGCGTGACGCCGAGGCAGGCGCCGAACTGACGCGCGAGGCCGCGGAGGAGCGTGCGGAGGAGATCGCCACCGCCCAGGAGGCGGAGGGCCGCGGTAACGGCACCGGTTTCGGCAGCGGCAGTGGCAACGGCGCGTCCGGCGGCACCCGTACGGGGGACGCCGGTGCGGCCCACGAGGACGGCGCGACGACGACGGGACGCGCGACGGGCGGTACGACGACGGGCGGTGCGACGGCGACCAGCGGCAAGCACGCCGCAGGCTGACCGAGCGGAATGGGACAGGCAGCTACAGCGGCGTTCCACAGACAGGACCGGCACCCGGAAGGGGTCCGGTCCTGCTGTGTAGTCTGAACCTATGGTCGAACAGGACGGCGCCGGGCAGGGTGTCCCCGTCTCCCCGGGCGGATTCGTCTCCCTGGGCGACGGTGACGGCGTTCCCGTCCGTGCAAAGCACCGCGAGCGACGGTGGTACTGAGGCCGACGGCAATCACCGTGGCTCCGGAAGGACACGAACCGATGCTGGTGATCGAGATCGTGAGTTCCACCCTCACGGCACTGGGTCTGGGGCTGCTCATCGCTGCGGTCGTCATCCGGCTGGTGTACGGCTCGTGGACCAGGACCCAGGCCATCACCTTCGAGCACGAGGGGCACCCGTATCTGCGCTGGCACGACCACCGGTACCGCATCGTCGAAGCCCTGTGGTCCAGCGGTGTGCGACGACGGCAGAGGGGAATCGCCCCACCGCGACCGCTCGCGCCCGGAGAGGACGTCGCGATCTTCTACCACGCCCGCAACCCCTCCCAGTGGTCCCTCGATGCGCCCTACCGGGGCACCCGGGTGATCGCCGTCGTCGGGCTCGCGTGCGCCGTCGTCGGGGCGCTCCTAGGGTTCCTACCCGGCTGACGCGGCCCAACCGGTAACGTGGAGACGTGCAAGCCACCCCGGTCGTGAAGGTCCTCGCAGCGTGGCTGCTCGGGATCGTGCTGGTCGGAGCAGCGTTCGTCGCGACGGTCTCGGTCATGAACGGCAGGCTCTACAGCCCCGAGCACCAGGTGGGCCTCTACCTCGACGCGTTGCGCGACGGCGACGGCGGAAAGGCCCTCGGACTGCTGAACGCATCGGTCCCGGATGGCTCGAATCCCACCCTGCTGTACGGGGACGCCCTCCGCACGGCGAGTGAGCAGCTCGAGGACGTGGACATCGGTAAGGCGAGCGGCACGGGCGGGGACCGGGTGGAGGTCCCGGTGACCTACATGCTCGATGGTGCAGAGCAGACGACCGTCTTCCCGCTCCAGCGCACGGGCACCGAGTGGGGCTTCTTCACCGTCTGGCAGTTCGAGCAGACCGTCCTGCCGATCGTCGAGGTGTCGGCGCTGAACAGCGTCGAGGCGGCGGTCAACGGCGTCGACGTCGGACTCCCCGACGGCAAGGCCGCACTGGCCTCCTTCTACCCCGCAGCCGTCACCGCGCAATACGAGGGGAAGTATTTCTCGGCTCCTGAACAGCATGCCGCGGTGACGAGCCGCGAGGGTCCTCCGCCTCCCCTGGCCCTGGCTACGGAGGCGACGGCGGAGCTCGTGCAAGCGGTCGACGACCAGGTGCACGCCTTCCTCGACGGCTGCGCAGAGCAGACCGTCTTCCAGCCCACCAACTGCCCGTTCAACTACCTCACGGACGAGCGCTTGGCCGGCGACATCACCTGGTCCATCGAGCAGTTCCCGGCTGCGAGCATCACGCCGAATGACGGCGAGTGGCTCCTGGCGCCGCTCCGCGGAGCCGCGCGCATCGATACACGGCTGCGTGACTTCTTCTCGGGGGCCGTGCGGGATGTCTCGGAGACCGTGCCCTTCGAGTTCGACGCCGACCTCACGGTGACCGAGGAC
>JAABUN010007614.1_pt1 | contig 11543 bp, 10 predicted proteins | sample 5559311 | NCBI WGS metagenome assembly JAABUN01 (sample SAMN10711877, study PRJNA513370) | rock metagenome | isolation source: Antarctica rocks | place: Antarctica: Victoria Land, Siegfried Peak sud | reverse complement strand
CGTTTGGGCCGGCGCAGGGGCCGTTCGGGCCCCGCGAGAGCTGGTAGGTGGTTAAGTAGTCGGCCCGCCCGCTACGTCGCACGGTGAGGCGGCCCCCGTCACCGAACACCACCTGCCGGGTGAAGCCCACGCTGGCCGGGGTGCGCGGCCCGGACTGGTACGCGGTGCTTTCCCACTCCCAGTGCCCGGTGGCCTCGGCCAGGGCGTCGTAGCTGCCGGGTTGCACATCGGCGTCGTGCTTGCAGCCGGCGGTGAGTTGGGCAGCCCCCGCGAGGGCAGCGAAAAGCAAAAGTTTTTTCATGGATGCGGGGGAGAAAATGAAGCCTGCCCAGGGGAGGCCCCCGGCGGCTGAATCCGTTGCACCGGGCCCCAACATTTTTCAGTGGCGGTTGTCGTCGTTGGCCAACATACTCAGGTAGCTGTCGTAGCGGGGCAGGGCGATGCGGCCGGCGTCCACGGCGTCGCGCACGGCGCAGCCGGGCTCGTGGGCGTGGCAGCAGTTGTGGTAGCGGCACTGGCCCAGCAGGGCCCGCATCTCGGGGAAGTAGCCGGCCAGCTCGGCGGGCTTGATGTCGACGATGCCCAGCTCCTTGATGCCGGGCGTGTCGATGAGGTAGGTGCCGGCCCGCACCTCCAGCATCTCGGCGAAGGTGGTGGTATGCACGCCTTTATCGGAGAACGCGCTGATTTCGGCCGTTTTCAGGTCCAAGTCCGGCACCAGCGCATTGATGAGCTTGCTCTTGCCCACGCCCGAATGGCCCGAGAGCAGCGAGATTTTGCCTTCCAGCAGCGCATCGACGGCCTCCACACCGGCCCCGGTACTGGCCGTGCAGCGGCAACTGCCGTAGCCCAGCGAGCGGTAGAGGCCGGCAATTTCCGCCTGGTAGGCCAGCCCGTCGGCGTCCAGCAAATCGGCTTTATTAAACACCAGCACCACCGGAATGTGGTACGCCTCGGCCGTCACCAAAAACCGGTCGATGAAGCCAAACGACGTGGTGGGCGACGCCAGCGTGACTACCAGCAGGGCTTGGTCGAGGTTGGCCCCCACGATGTGGGTATGCCCGGTGGTATGCACCGAGCGCCGCACGATGTAGTTGCGGCGCGGCGCGATGTGCGTAATCACGGCCGCGCCCTCGGCCTGCTGCTCGGGCTCGAAGGTCACGGTATCGCCCACGGCCAGCGGGTTGCTCACCTTCAAGCCTTGGATTTTGAACTTGCCCCGCAGGCGGCAGCGGTGCAGCTGCCCGGTGGCCGTGTCGCGCACCACGTACCACGAGCCGGTGGATTTCACGACGGTGCCGGTCATTGACATTTAACATTTATCATTTAGCATTCAACAAAATCGGTGAGCGTTCAACCAGCACCGTAGCGTGGCGAAGGATAAATATAAATACGGGGGCAGGCTAACATAAAAGGCTAAAAAAAAGTCTGTTAAATGTTAATTGATAAATGTTGAATGAGCAAGAATGCGGCCCGTGGCCCCAGCCTGCTGATGCACGTAGTCGAGGGCCGCGTCCTGAATTTTGAGGCACCGGGGACCGTCGGCCAGCAGGCGGCCGAAGGCTGTTTCCAGCTCGTGGGCATTGTGTACGGGCATGGCGCAGCCTAAATTCACCAGGTCCACCGCTTCCTGAAACCTGGCGTAGGTGGGCCCAAAAAACAGCGGCAGGCCGAAGGCCGCCGCCTCCAGCGTGTTGTGCAGGCCCTTGCCAAACGCCCCGCCGACGTAGGCAAACTGGCCGAAGCGGTAGAGCTGGCTGAGCAGCCCCACGTTGTCGAACAGCAGCAGCCGGGCCCCGGCCACGGTGGCGGCCTGCGCCCGCGAGTAGCGCAGCACCTGGCCGGGCAGCACGGCTTCGATTTGCTGCAAATGGGCTTCCGTGATCTCGTGGGGTGCCAGCAGCACCCGGATTTGGCCCGCGTAGCGGCGCAGCAGCAGGGCCAGGGCCGCCAGGTCTTCGGGCCAGGCGCTGCCAACTACCAGCACCGGGGCCCCATCGGCCACGAAGGCCTCGACGAGCGGCAGCGGGCGCGGGCGCGCCAGGGCCGTGGCCGCCACGGTGTCGAAGCGCGTGTCGCCGGCCACGCTCACCCGCGTCAGGCCGTGCTGGCGCAGCAAGGCGGCCGAGGCCTCGTTTTGGGTGAAGATGTGCGACAGCAGGCCGAGGGTTTTTCGAAAGAAGCCACCCCACGGCTTAAAAAACACCTGCTCGGGCCGGAAAATGGCCGACACCACCACGGCCGGCACCCCGCCCCGCCGCGTCTCGGCCAGAAAATGGTACCAGAACTCGTACTTCACGAACACCGCCAGCCGGGGCCGCACGGCCGCCAGGAAGGCGCGGGCGTTGGCGCGGGTGTCGAGCGGCAGGTAGAAAATATAATCGGCCCCCGGCCAGTTTCTGCGCACCTCGTAGCCCGAGGGCGAGAAGAACGTGAGCACGATTTTGGTGCCGGGGTGGGCCCGGCGGTACGCTTCCATCAGCGGGCGGCCCTGCTCAAACTCGCCCAGCGAGGCGCAATGGAACCACACCCGCGGGGCCCCGTCGGCCGCCAGCGCCGCGGCGATGTGCGCCAGCAACCCGCGCCGCCCGGCCACCCAGGCCGCCGCTTTGGGCACGAAGGGCGCCGCCAGCCGCAGCAGCAGCGCATAACAGAAAAGAGCGAAGTCGTACAGCAGCGTCAAGACCGCGAAATTACGGCCGAAAAAATGCGGGCCGGGCGAAAGCCGGGTCCGCATTTTTTCGGCGGGCGGGGCCCGAACTACCGGGCCGGGTTCAGGTCGGCTTCGCCCTCGCGCCAGTCGGCGGGGCACAGGGACCCGTTCTTTTCGTAGTGCTGGAGGGCGTCCACCATGCGCAGGGCTTCCTGGGTGCTGCGGCCCAGGGGCCCGTCGTTCACCGATTGGTGGCGCACGATGCCGTCGCGGTCGATCAAAAACAGGCCCCGGTTGCTGGTCGGCGTGCCCACGAAGGTCATCTCGCCCTGCTCGTTGTAGTCGAAGTGCCCGGCCAGCATGTCGTAGTTGGCGGCAATGGTTTTGGTGGCGTCGGCCACCAGCGGGTAGGTCACGCCCTTGATGCCGCCTTGCTCGCGGGGCTGCCGCAGCCACGCGCGGTGGCTCTGGTGGCTGTCGGTAGAGCACGCCACCACGGCCACGCCGCGCTCCTCAAACTTGGGCAGCAGCTGCTGGAAGGCCAGGATTTCGGTGGGGCACAGCAGCGAAAAATCGGCGGGGTAGAAATAAAACAACACGTGCATTTTGCCCAGGTAGCGGTCGAGCGAAAAATCGTTTTCGATTTCGTCGTTGATAACGGCCGGGGCCCGGAATGAAGGGGCGCGCTTGCCCACGAGAACTGCCATGCTGGAAGTGTTGAGTTTTGAGGGTTGAATTTTGAGTGTTGACGTGTACGGTTCGCGCGTCGCACGGGTGTGGGCAGCTGTTGAAATTGTCGCTTGGGCGAATTCAACCCTTAAAACTCAAAATTCCTAATTTCCTTTGAACACCGGCGGGCGCTTTTCCAGGAACGCGGCCATGCCTTCTTTCTGGTCTTCGGAGGCGAAGGTGAGGTAGTAGTTGCGGCGCTCGAATCGCAGGCCTTCGGCCAGGTGGCTTTCGAAGGCGTGGTTCACGGCTTCTTTGGCCAGGCGCACGGCCACCGGCGGCTGGGCCGCGATGCGCGCCGCCAGCCGGAAGGCTTCTGCCAGGCACTGGGCGGCGGGCACCACGCGGTTCACCAGGCCCCGGCGCAGGGCTTCGGCGGCCGAAATAAAGTCGCCCGTGAGCACCATTTCCATCGCTTTGGCCTTGCCCACGGCGCGGGCCAGGCGCTGGGTGCCGCCGCCGCCGGGCAGCGTGCCCAGCCGGATTTCGGGCTGCCCAAACTGCGCGGTTTCGGCGGCGATTATCAGGTCGCACGCCAGGGCCAGCTCGCAGCCGCCGCCCAAGGCAAAGCCAGCTACGGCCGCTACCAAGGGCTTGCGCATGAGCCGCAGCTGGTCCCAGAAACTCACGTGGTCGGCCAGCAGCATGTCCACCGGGCTTTTGCCGGCCATCGCCCGGATGTCGGCCCCGGCGGCAAACGCCCGCTCGCTGCCGGTGATGACCACCACGCGCACCGCCTCGTCGGCGTCGAGGGCCCCCAGCGCGTCGCGGATTTCGTGCATCAGGGGCAGGTTCAGGGCGTTCAGCTCCTTGGGGCGGTTGAGCTGGAGCAGGGCCACGCCCGGCCGGGCCTGGGGCGTGACGAGCAGAAATTCGGGAGTCATACAGAAAGTAAAGCGATTTTTATTGGGTAAGCCGGCGCAGCTTGTACCACCAAGCTGTGCTGGCACCGCAGGGGTCTTGCCCCAGGTTTGGTAGCGCGAGACCCCTGCGGTGCCAGCACAGCTTGGTGGTACGGGCTCCGCCAGCCGAAAGAAATTCAACTACCGGCACACGAACTGAAACGTGTGGCGCGTGCGCTGCTCCAGCAGCAATTCGCGGCCTTCGGTGAGCCGGGCCATGCTGGCCGCATCGTAGTTTTTGATGGTGAACAAAGTCAAATCAGCGTTGTAGTGGGTGCGGAACTGCCCGCCCAGCAGGCCCAGCAGCTGCTGCACCCGCCGCTCCGAAAAATCGGTACACACCGAGAAGCTGATGGCCGAATTTTGCATCAGGTTGATTTTGAGTCGCGCCTGCGCCAGGGCCCCGAAAATCACTTCCAGGTTTTCCTCCGAGATGAACGCGAAATCCTTGCTCTCGAACGAGAGCAGGCACTGCCCCGTCTTGCGGATGAACGCCGGGGCCAGGGCCGGGTGCTGGCAGTTGTGGATGAGCGTGCCGGGGGCTCCAGGGTCCAGAAACGACTTCACGCGCAGCGGAATGCCGCGCTCGGCCAGCGGCTTGAGCGTTTTGGGGTGGATGACGCTGGCCCCGTAGTAGGCCATTTCGATGGTTTCCTGGTAGCTGATTTCCGGGTAGCGCACCGCGTCGGGAAACAGCTTGGGGTCGGCGCTGAGCAGGCCGGCCACGTCTTTCCAAATCGTTACCGATTCGGCGCGCAGGCAATAGGCGAGGATGGCGGCCGTGTAGTCGGAGCCCTCGCGGCCCAGCGTGGTGGTGCGGCCGTCGTCTTTTACGCCGCCTACAAAACCTTCGGTGATGATGATGCGTGCATGGCTAGCAAGTAGCTGGGAAACTTCCTCTTTTATCCGTTTCTCAGTCTGCTCCCAATCTACTTTCCCTTCGCGCCAAGTAGCATCCGTTATAATCATTGACCCACGCCAATACATTTCTGCTTCTTCGATCAAACTACCTGCTAAAGCTGAGTAAACTAAATAGGAGGAAAGGTGCTCGCCAAAACTTACTATTTGGTCGTACCCTTCATCGTAACTTTTGCTCGGTGAGAGATTTGCCAGCCGGTAAGCAAGCTCCTTGAAGCTGTTGATTAAATCAAGGTCTAATTTGTCAGAGTCCGAGTTGTGGTAAGTGTGGGGCAGCGCTCTGCTTAGCTCGGTACCTACTTGGTGATGATATGCCTCTACCACTGCCAACTGCGCCGCGTAATCCCGCCCGTGGTACGCCAGGTCGAAAATCTCTTCCAGCGCGTTCGTCGTCTTGCCCATCGCGGATACCACGATGAGCAGGGGCCCAGGGCCCCCGTGCTCCCGCACGATGCGGCACAGATTAAGAATCGCCGCCGCGTCTTTCACCGAAGCGCCGCCGAATTTGTAGACCTGGAGTTGGTTGAGTAGTGCTGCCATAGGGGCCCAAAAGTAGGAACGTAGTGCGCGGGAGTGCGAAAAAAACTAGCTTTACGCTCCGCAACTGCTTTATCCGCCCATTCTGTTTTTTATGGACCACAACAAACTGGCCCTGCCCGTCGGAGCCACCCTCGACCGTTTCATCATGCGCAAGCAGGAAGATTTCCCCTACGCCACCGGGGAGCTTTCGCAGCTGCTGCGCGACATTGCCCTGGCCGCCAAAATCGTGAACCGCGAAATCAACCGCTCGGGCCTCATCGACATCGCCGGGGCCTACGGCAACCAGAACGTGCAGGGCGAAGACCAGCAGAAGCTCGACGTGGTGGCCAACATCCGCTTCATCCGGGCCCTGCGCAACGGCGGCGAGGTGTGTACCATCATCTCGGAGGAGGAAGAGGACATGATCCAGACCGGCAACGTGCAGGGCAAGTACGTGGTGGCCATCGACCCGCTCGACGGCTCGTCGAACATCGACGTGAACGTGAGCATCGGCACCATTTTCAGCATCTACCGCCGCGTGTCGGCCACCGGCCGCGAGGGCACCGCCGCCGACTGCCTCCAGCCCGGCACCCACCAAGTGGCCGCCGGTTACATCATCTACGGCTCCAGCACGATGCTCGTGTACACGACCGGCAACGGGGTGAACGGCTTCACCTACGAGCCCTCATTGGGCGAGTTTTTCCTCTCGCACCCCGCCATCCAGACGCCCGCCACCGGGGCCGTCTACTCCATCAACGAGGGCAGCTCCGAGTCGTTCGAGCCGGGCGTGGCGGCCTTCGTGGGGCAGTGCAAGGAGCAGGGGTTTTCCGCCCGCTACATCGGCTCGCTCGTGGCCGATTTCCACCGCAACCTGCTCAAGGGCGGCATCTACATTTACCCGGCCACGGCCAAAAGCCCCCACGGCAAGCTGCGGCTCATGTACGAGAGCAACCCGTTGGCCTTCATCGTGGAGCAGGCCGGTGGCAAAAGCTCCACCGGCAGCCGCCGCACGATGGAAATCGAGCCCAAAACCCTGCACGAGCGCTGCCCCTTGTTCATCGGCAGCAAGGAGCTGGTCGAGCAGGCCGAGCAGTTTATTGCCCGCTACGCCGCGCCTACCCCGCTGGCTTAACGGCCCCGTCGCCCACAAAAAAGCCCTGCCGGAATATCCAGCAGGGCTTTTTGCATTTAGTGAGCTTATGGGCAGGGTTGCCCGCCAATGGATTAGCGATTCCTGACCAATCAGCTTTTTGCGGGTTTATCTGGGCTCCGTCGTTTGGGTTGCTTCCGGGTTGGCCGCGGCCTCGGCCGTGTCGGTGGGTTCGGGGCCATCAATTACGCCGCCCGTGCTCAGGGGCTCGCCAGCGGCCGGCGCTTCGGCCGCCGAAGCGTCATCGGCGGCGGGCTGGTAGGGGAGGTGCTGGCTCACGATGCCGTACCAAGTGGCCAGTTTCTTGATGTCGGACAAGTACACCCGGTCACGGTCGTAGTCGGGCACGGCGTTGGCCATGAATTCGGCCAGCTCCGCTTCGCCCGACTTGCCGGTGACGGGCAAATCGGCGCCATAACGGGCGTGTAGCTGCTCGAATACGTCGGCCAGGGGCACGTTCACGTCGTAGTCGGACGTGTAAATAGAAATCTCTGACAGGAGCGATACCTTGTTGCGGGCGGGGGCCATGCTGCGGGTGGCGCGGGCGTCGAGGCTTTCCACCAGCACGCCGTGGCGGGCGGCTTTCAGCAAGCGGTACAGGCCCGGCAGACCGCTAATGGCGGCGATTTCTTTCAGTTCGTAAGGCATTCCTTTTTCAGTTATCAGTGAACAGTTATCAGTGAACAGTGAACAGTTAACGGATAGTGTAGTGGTATTTCCCCACTGCTAACTACTAACTGCTCACTGTTCACTGCTTTTTTATTCGGCGGTATTCGCGCCGGTTGAGCCGAGCTTGAAATCGACAGGCAGACTGGTGAGGATGGGGTAGGCCGGTTTTTTGAACTTGAGGAGGCGCACCACGCGCAGGGCTTCGTCGCCGGTGCCGCCGCCCACCTGCTTCACCAGTTTGACGCCCGACATGGTGCCGTCCGGGTTCAGCGTGAAGCTCACGATGCAGCGCCCCTGGATGCGGTTGCGCTTGGCCAGCAGCGGGTACTTTAGCTCCTGGGCGATGAAGGCATACATGGCCTCCTGGCCGCCCTCATAGTATTCGGCCACCGGAATGGCCGAGCCCACGTGGCCCGTGCCGGTGCCGGGCTCAGCCGCCGGGCGGGCCCCAGGGTGGGTGTTGGGGGGCGTGGTTTGGGCGGTGGCCGGGGCAACGGCGGCCAGCAGCAGGCCCAGGGCCAGCGGCGAAAGCAACGATTTTAGCATAAAAGTGGAAGTATATAAAAATGATGGTCGCGGAATAGGCCGCGGCCAGACGCGCGGGCCGGGCAAAAGCGGGGCCAATCTATGCACCGGGTGCGGTAGCCAACTGCTGGTTCACGTCGGCAATGAAGCCCAGCAGCTCGTCGCGCCCTGCCCCCGTGCTGGCCGAGGTGATGAAGTGCCGCGGCAACTCATCCCAAATCTCCGCCATCTTGGCCAGATAAGCGGCGATGAGCGTCCGCGTCTGCGACGCCGATTGCTTGTCGGTTTTGGTGAACACCATCACGAACGGCACCCCCAGCTCGCCCAGCGCCTCCATGAAATCCAGGTCGCTGGCCTGCGGCTCGTGGCGCGAGTCGAGGAGCACGCACACGCAGGCCAGGTTTTCGCGGCGCTGCAAGTAGGCGTTGATCATCTTCTGCCATTCGGCCCGCGACGTTTTGCTCACCTTGGCGTAGCCGTAGCCCGGCAAATCAACCAGGTACCACTGCTCGTTGATGAGAAAGTGGTTGATGAGCTGGGTTTTACCGGGCGAAGCCGACGTTTTGGCCAGGCCCGACCAGCCGGTGAGCATGTTGATGAGCGACGACTTGCCCACGTTGGAGCGCCCGATGAAAGCGTACTCCGGCCGGTCGGGGGCCGGGCACAGGTCTACGCGGGTATTGCTGGTCAAAAACCGGGCGTCGCGAATAAGCATGGGCAAAAGCAAGGATAAAACAAAGAAGCCGCCGGCCGGGAGCTGGGGCAGCAAGCCGCAAAATTACGCCCTCTGGCCTCAAAATGTCATAAAATCCCAAAATGTCATAAAATAATGAGTTGCCAGAAATTGTAATCTCTTGCGTTCGTCTATATTTGTGCGGTTGCTTGGCGCATTTTGGCCGGTGCCGAAGGCCAGCGGTATCGCCCCAAAAGCCTTCTACCCAACGCTGGGGGCCAAATCGCCTATCTTTGCCTGCACGGATCAGCCGTTGGGGTTGCCCTAATCGTTGCTTATCCTACTGCTCTTCTTAACCCTGCGCATTATTTTCAGTATAAACCGCAATCGTTGCTACCAAGCCTGCAACCTGCTGATTTCCGCCGCGCATCCGCTAAGCCTCCTTTCGAAACTCTTCTCCCAACCTTTTTTTCAATGGATAACTTATCCAAACGGTTATTGCAGGCTTCCTGCGTCGTGGCCCTGAGCGCCGCTGCCACCCAGCCCGGCATGGCCCAAAGCACGGGCAAACTGCTCAAAACCGGCAACAAGTTTTTCGAGCAGGAAAATTACCGCGCCTCTATTCCTTATTACGAGCAAGTACTGGCCAAGGACCCCAACAATGCCAAGGCATTGTTCAACGCCGGAATCTCGTATTTGAGCTTCGACAAAGAGAAAGCCAGCGATTATATTTATAAAGCGCAGCGCCTCAAGCCCAAAGTAGCAAAGGATGTGGAGTACTGGTTGGGCCGCGTTGACCACCTCAACTACAACTTCGACGAGGCCATCACCCATTACCAGGCCTACAACGCCACGCTCAAAGCGAAAAAGAGCACCGAGGTGCGCCGCCAGGAAGTAGCGCAGCTGATTCAGCATTCCAAAAATGCTAAGGTGCTGTTCAACTCGCCCAAGGATATCTTCGTGAAGAACCTGGGCCCGGTCATCAACACGCAGTACGCCGAGCACAGCCCGGTGATTTCGGCCGACGATAAAGTCCTGTTATTTACCTCCCGGGGTACTTACACCGGCCCGCCCCGAAATGCTGCTTCTGCCAAGAAGAAAAGTAAAAACTCCCGCATCGCGGCCGACGGCGAGTATTACGAGGAAATCTACGAGTCGCATCGCATTGATGATGAGAATTGGGAGAAGCCCCGTTCGCTGTCGCAGGCCCTCGTAAGCAAAGGCCACGACGCTTCGATTCAGGTGTTCGACAACGACTCGAAGCTGCTGATGTACCGCGACGACGACAACGGCGACATCTTCGAGTCGGACAAGGCAAACGGCGAGTGGGGCCCCCCCAAGAAGCTGAACAGCAACATCAACTCCAAGAATTTTGAATCGGATGCGTACATCACGCCCGATGGCAAAACGCTATATTTCTCGACCGGTAAGTATTCGGAAGACGGCACGCTGGACTTGTACTACTCCACGCGCGGCGCGGACGGCGACTGGGGCCCTGCCAAGTCATTGGGCGGCGCCGTCAACACCAAGTACGACGACGACAGCCCGTACCTGAGCAAAGACGGCAAAACCCTCTACTTCTCGTCGCGCGGCCACAACACGATGGGCGGCTACGACGTGTTCAAGAGTGCTTACGACAGCATCGGGCACAAGTGGGGGGCCCCCGAAAACATGGGCTACCCCATCAACACGCCCGACGACGACAGCTACTACCGCCTGAGCCCCGACGGTTCGTATGCTTACATGAGCAGCTACCGCATCGGCGGTTACGGCGAGAAGGACATTTACACCATCAGCTACATCCGAAACACCACCATTAAAGGGAAGGTCTTCGCGATGGACAGCACCACGGTTATTCCGGGCGTGGAGCTGGTGTTCAGCGGCAAGCAGGCCGACAACACGCCGCTGAGCTTCCGCGACGTGAGCAAGCCCGATGGCGCATACCAGGTGGCGGTGCTTTCGGGCCGCACCTACCAGGTGGCGGTGAGCAAGGACGGCAAAAACATTGAAACCCAGGAATTTGCCGTTCCGGTATCGACCAACGATTCGACTACCCTCACCAAGAACTTTTACATCGCCTACATCGATACGTCGATGGCCAGCCTGTATCCGTTCAAAAAGATCTATTTCGACACCGACAAGTACAAGCTACGGCCGGAGTCGCTGGTGGTGCTGAACGACATTGCCCAGAAGCTCGTTGCTGCCCCCGGCATGAACATCCAGGTGGAGGGCCATTGCGACTCGCGCAACACCGACGAGTACAACATGGTGCTGGGCCAGAACCGCGCCAACGCCGCCGTGAAGTACCTGACCACCAAAGGCGTGGCCGGTGCCCGCCTGAGCACGGTGAGCTACGGCGAACGCCGCCCGGCCGCCCCGAACGACTCGCCGGAGAACATGCAGCTCAACCGCCGCGACGAGTTCCGCGTGGTGCTGAAAGAAGGCGAGAAAATGCCGATGACGGCCCCCGCTCCGGCGTCGGCTCCAGCTTCGGCCCCGATGGGGGGCGCGATGACCGCCCCGGCCCCCGCGCCGCAACCCCTGTTGCCGGGCAAGAGCAAAGCCAAGCTGGCCGACGGCACCAAGATAAAAACCAAGGTGGACGAAGACTCGGACAAGGTGAAGGTGAAAACCAAGGGCGCGGCCGGCGAGAAATCCAAAACCGTGTCGAAAGACGGGGAGGTGGACGCTAAGGCCAAGGACGCCAGCGGTGCCAAAGACAAAGTGAAAGTCAAGCCGGAATAAGCCCCGGCGAAGATGCCCAAGCGGGCCGGGCCTTGTGCCCGGCCCGCTTTTTTGTGGGCA
>JAABUN010007613.1_pt1 | contig 11544 bp, 11 predicted proteins | sample 5559311 | NCBI WGS metagenome assembly JAABUN01 (sample SAMN10711877, study PRJNA513370) | rock metagenome | isolation source: Antarctica rocks | place: Antarctica: Victoria Land, Siegfried Peak sud | reverse complement strand
ACGTGTCCCCCTACTGGCGGCCCCCGGGCTTCGCAACGGCCGTCGTCGTCGCGGACGCCCTCGTCTGGGAGGGCGCCGACGACCAGCTGATTGACTCCCTGCAGTGGAACGTTGACGACGCGCAGTTTCTCCTGCGCGCGCTGCTCTTCCGCGCGGTCACCGACCTGCTGCACCGCCCCCACGAGGAGCCGAGCATCGTTACCCGCCCCTACCGGCCAGCGCTGGAACTCGCGCTTCGCCTCGTGAAGACGTGACGTCGCCCTCCCTCACGACCACGCCCGCACAAGCAGACCAGCAACAGAGCGTCCCCTGACCCGAGGCGCTTCCGTCCCGCTGAGGATCGTCAGCGGGCCAGCAGCACGTGAGCGAGCCGTCGACTGTGTCGATCACCTGGAAGCCGTGACGCTCGTACAGGCGCCTGGCGGGGTTGTCCGGCTCGCCGCTCAAGCTCAGCGCCGCGTAGCGCTGCCCGCGTGAAGCCTCGATCAGCGCCTCGAGCAGAAGCGAGCCGATGCCTCGCCCTCGGTGCGTCGGCACCACGCCGATCGACAGTTCCGGCGTCTCTTCGTCGACGGAGCCGTAACCAGGATCTTGCTCGGGTAGGAGGCGCAGCCATGCCGCGCCGACAGGTGGCCCGTCCTCGGCGACCACCCCCATGTCGCCCGGTCGGGGCCAGCCTGTGACGTAGTGCGCCAGCTCTGGTCGGGCCAGGACCGACTGGACGTCTCCCGTAGGCCCGTCAAGTCACCAGAAGGCCGCGGCTACGAGCATCTCGGCAAGGAACTCGCCGTCAGCCGGGCCGGCGGGACGGACGCGGACAGCCATACCGGCAGAGTGCCTCAACCCGACCACTTGACGATCGGATACCGGGACGCCGTACCCGACTCGGTGGCCGCCGCGCGAGGTGCCCCCGGCTGACGTTGGTCTATCGGGGCTGGGTCAGCTTGTTGCCGTGAGGCGTCTGGTGGCAGAGGCGAACCCCAGCCAGGTGTGCCGGTTGCCGGCCCAGCACCATCCGAGTTTTGGTGCGTTGCGGTTGACCAGGCCGTCGCGTCCGGTGCCGTTGCTGATCCACAGGGCGGGGGTGCGGGCATCGAGTGAGCCGTTGGGTTTGCGCAGGCGCGACCCGATCGTCATGAAGCAGTGGCCGCGAGCGAGAACTTCGGGCTGTTGCAGCAACCAGTGGATGCCTTCGACGACGGTGAGCGGCGTCCGCCCGGCGGCGGTGATGGACGGGAGTGCCTCGTCGGGGCTCCAGTTCGACATGTGGTCGCCTCGGTCGAGTCCTGAGACCAGGTACGCCGGGCCAAGGGGCAGCGCTACCTGCTCGATCGGGGAGAAGTCGTCGACGTCAGGCATGTCCACGACGATGAAGCCGCGCTTCCCACCGTGTTCGAGCAGTGAGGCGAGCGCGGAGGCGGGCGCCCGATCGGGGTGTATGACCAGCAGCGAGTCGGCGTCTTCGGGCTCCGGCCCGGCCACCGCCGCACGAAGCTCTGAAGCCGATAGGCCACCGATTTCGTGAACCCCGAGTGCGATGAGCCGCTCGACTTGCTGGCTGAGTCCGGGGACGGTTTGAACAGCAGTTGGCACGCGGACCTCCGGCAGAGTGTGTCGACATTAGGCAGGTTCCCAACGCAACCAACGTCCGCATCGTTCCCCGTCGACCTTGTTGGTGTGGCTCGACCGGCGGACTGTCGTACCGCAGGCCGATCCTCTACGGACGGAATCAGGACAGCCCGTCTGGGCCGCGCCGAGCGTCACCGGCAGGCCCACCGATGATCCACAGCGTTTGCCTCAGGTGGCGCTGGCGGCGGTGACGCGGTAGCGGGTGTTGGTCATGCCGCTCTCGGTCGTGGATGTGCCCAGGTGCGCCAGGCGCACCGGGTGGGGCAGGGCATGGAACAGGGGCAGGCCGGCGCCGAGGATGACGGGGGCGCGGCTGATGGTCAGCTCCTCGATCAGTTCGGCGGCCAGGAACGCGGTGACCAGCTGCCCGCCGTCGAGGTAGACCTTCCCGGCTTGCTCGACGTCGAGCAGCGTTACGGCCTGCTCGAGGGAGGTCACCACGGTGATCCGTTCGTCGGCGTCGGGGGCCAGCGTGGTGCTGAGTACGACGGTGCGGAAGCGTTCGTAGGGCCATTGGTCGAAGGTGATGACCTTGTCGTAGGTGCCGCGTCCCATCACCAAGTGGGTGACGTCGGCGGTGAAGTCCTCATATCCGGCTGGGGCGTCTTGCCCGCGGTGGGCGGATACGTGACCGGTCTCTGAGGGTGGGTCGGTCAGCCAGTCCAGGTCCCCGTCGGGCAGGGCGATGTAGCCATCGACACTGGTGGCGATGAAGACGGAACCGGTCCACGTGCGGCGGGTACTCATGCAAGGGCCTCCAATAACGCGGTGAGGGTGCGGCCGGGGTGAGCCTGGGCGGGGTGCGGATGGGCTGCTGCGCGCAGCAGGCCGCCATGGGCGGCGTCCAGCAGCAGGCACGCGATCGTCTCGGCCGGGAGGCGAGACGCCAGGTGGCCGTGGTCCTGGCAGCGTTGGACCAGGTCGCTGAGATAGTTGATGTGCCTGGTCCACCCCTGATGCAGCAAGAGGCGCAGTTCGTCATCGCGCAGGTCTTCGCCCAGCATCTCCATGCGTGCCAGCAGCTGGGCGGAGCTCTCTCGGCCGGTCGACAGCGACGAGGCCCACGCCAGCAGTTCACCGTGGGCCTGGGGTGTACTCACGTTGGTGGGGATGGCCTGGATCCAGTGCCGGCTCAAGGCGAGCAGCAGGCCCTGGCGCGAGCCAAAACGCTTGATCAGCGTGGCTGGATGAAGCCCGGCGGCCACTGCTGCCCTGGCCAACGTCCAGGCGGTGTCCGTCTGCCCAAAGGTGGCGCTGATGCGGTCCAGGACCTGTTCGTCGGTCAAGGTGCGAGGGCGGGCCATGGAGTTAGTAAATCATGATTGCGGAACTGGGATCAGTCTGGAGTGGCGGGCGGGTGCCGCCCCTCTCGCCCACAGGCCAGCTCCGGCCTCGTCTGCACTGAGCCCTGGAACGAGGTGTTGCCGGTAGTCGATCCGGTTTCGGTGGTCTTGGTGCTCTTGAGCACGCTGCCGTCAGGTGCCGGTGCGTTTTGCCAGGCTCGCCGTCTGCCGGGCTGCGCGCTGGACGAAGCCGAGGACCATCAGTACGAGGGCGGCGCAGGCGCTTGCTGCGAGGAAGCCGGTGGTAAGCGTGGTTGCGTCGATCAGGGGTCCGAACAGCAGCGGGGAGGCGAACTGGCCTAGGAAGGCAGCGGTGCCTGACAGGGCCGTGACCTGCCCCCGCAGGGCTGCCGGGGCGGCGTCGCTGAGCAGGACGGTGATCGCCGGGATGGAGATCCCCATGCCGAGGCCGAACAGGGCCGGCGCGAGGATCAGTACCGGGAGCTGTGCGCTGAGCCCGAGTGCGGCGAGGGCGGTGGCGAAGCACGCGTACGCGCCGCGCAGCAGCAGCGGGTACCCGAGGCGTGCGCGGAGCCGGGCGTAGGCCAGCCCGACGCCGCTCATCGTGACGGACAGGCCGGTGCTGTAGACCGCGATGCGGAACGGGTCGTCGACGCCGATCTCGGTGAAGCGCAGCGGCAGGAACACCACGAGCACGTAGAGCAGGGCGGTGTTCGTGGCGAACAGCGTGTAGCAGCCGGCGATGACGGGCCGGCGTCGCACCAGCTGCCAGGTTCCGTTGCCGGCGGCCGGCCGCGGCTCCGGGTATGGCGCGGGAAGCGTCAGCAACGCGGCCAGGCCCAGCGGCACGCCGAACAGGTAGACGCCGAACGGGGCGTGCCAGGACAGGCTGCCGAGGGCACCGCCGAGCAGGGGCCACACCAGAGCGCCGAGGCTGATGAACGTGCCGCGCAGCCCCATGGCCCGGTCCCGTTCGGTGCCCTGGTAGAGGCTGAGCAGCGCGACGGTGGTGCCGGTGAACACGGCCGCGGCCCCGGCTCCGAACAGCACACGGCTGGCGATCAGCGCCGGGTAGGAGTCCAGGACCAGCCCCGCGCCGCCAGCCAGTCCGTAGACCAGGAGCCCTGCGGCCAGCGGTCCCCGTACGCCGACCCGGTCCATCCACCAACCGACCGCCGGGCTAGCCACCGCGATCGCCAGGCCGTGGGCGGTCAGGACCAGCCCCGCCGCGGTGCCGCTGAGCCCGAGCTCGTCACGGATGACCGCCAGGACCGGCGACAGGACGGCGCCGGCCATGACGGTCAGCGTCGATCCGAGCAGCAGCACCAACAGCGCGCCCGGCCGTCCTGGACGGCAGGCGGCATCGACTGTCACGGCGGCGGTCATGACCGGTTCGACGAGCCGAGAGAGGCGAGCTGTTCGCGGGACAGGTCCAGACGGCTGGCGGCGACGTTGTCCCGCAGGTGGTCCAGTCTTGTCGTGCCGGGGATGGGCAGGAGCACGGGTGAGTGGTGCAGCAACCAGGCCAGTGCCACCTGGGCTGGGGTGGCCTCAAGCTGTCGGGCCATGGCATCGACGCTGGCGCTGCCGCGCAGACTGCCACCAACCGGATGGAAGGGCAGGAAGGCGATGCCGAGCTCGGTGCAGCGCGCGAGCACCGGCTCCTGACTCCGGTCGGCCAGGCCGTAGTGGTTCTGGACACTGGCCACCTCGAGGTGCTCCCGGGCCTGGTCGAGCTGGTCGAGGGTGACGTTGGACAGACCGACGTGGCGCACCTTGCCCTCGTCCTGCAGCCGGAGCAGTGCCCCGAGCTGGTCGGCGAAGGGCACGAGCGGGTCGACGACATGCAGCTGGAGCAGGTCGATCCGGTCGATCCGCAGCCGTCGCAGGCTGAGCTCGGCCTGCTGGCGCAGGTACACCGGGCGCCCGAGGGCGACCCAGTCGTTCGGGCCGGCTCGGACGGCGCCGGCCTTGGTGGCGATGACCAGGTCGCTCGGGTAGGGGTACAAGGCATCGGCGAGCAGCTCCTCGTTCGCGCCCAAGCCGTAGAAGTCGGCGGTGTCGATGAGCTGCACGCCGAGCTCCACGGCACGGCGCAGGACGGCAACCGCGGCTTCGGGGTCGGCCGGCGGACCTGACCACGGCGTGAGCCGCATGGCGCCGTAACCGAGCCGGCGGACCGTGAGGTCGCCGCCGAGCGCAAAGGTGGGCTCAGGCAACGCGGGACTCCCGCAAGGCCTTGAGCGCCTCACCCCAACCGACCAGCTGGTCGAGCATGCTGGTCAGGCTCTCCTGCTGTCCGTCACCGGGCGCGAGCTCGCTCCAGTCCCGGAAGTCCGTCGGGAAGGACAGGGTGACCTGCGAGCGGACGGTTGCGACCTGCATCTCGCTCATGACAAGGCGCAGCTGCTCGCCGGCGCGGATGCCGCCATCGACGCCGTAGCTGACCAGGCCGGCGGCCTTGTCGTTCCACTCGGCGTAGAGGTAGTCGATGGCGTTCTTCAGCGCAGCGGACGTGGAGTGGTTGTACTCCGGGGTGACCAGCACGTAGGCGTCGAAGGACGCGACCGCCGCCGCCCACGCCAGCGTGTGCGGCTGACGGTAGTCGGCGGCCATCGCCGGTACCGGCTCGTCGAGCAAGGGAAGGTCGAACTGGGCGATGTCCAGAAGCTCGAACGTGGCATCGGGGCGCGACTGGGCATGCTCGAGCACCCACCGGGCGACAGACTCCGCCTTGCGGCCCGGCCGGGTGCTGCCCACGACGATCGCGGTACGGATCATTGGTACTCCCCTGTCAATATTCGTTGGTGAAACCAACGTTGCTGCCGCCAACGTAACAGATCGTTGGCTGTACCAACGGATAGCAGTAGAGTGCTGTCATGTCCGACTGCGGCCCGACGCGTCCCCCGACCGGGCCACCCGAGCGCCTCTACCGGCTGCCCAGCTGGCTGCTCAACCACCTCGCCGGACCGGGGAATCGGCTCGTCCTGTCCCAGCTGGACCCGGGCGGGCCACAGCGTGTCGACTACGCACTGTTGTCCTGTCTGGCGGAGGACGGGCCGCACAGCCAGGCCGAGCTAGGCCGTCGTATCGGCATCGACGGCAGCGACGTCGTCGCGCTCGTCAACGGCCTGGAGTCCGCTGGTCTGGCCGTGCGCGCCCGTGACGAGCGTGACCGGCGCCGTAACGCCGTCAGCATCACCGCCGCAGGGCGCCGCACCCTGGCGTCGGTCGAGCGGCGGGTCGAGCGGGCGCAGGACGAGCTGCTGGCGCCGCTGGACACTCAGGAGCGAGCCGCGCTGGTCTCGCTGATGCAGCGGCTGGTCGACCACCACCACGGGCCCTGTGGCGACGGCTTCGCGCAAGCCAAATCCCCCCTTGAATAGCGGCAGCATCCCGGCTGAGCTGACCGCTCCTGGGAACGTCAAGCGCCGATTGCGGCTGACAGCTGAAAGCCGGCGCGTCCTGACCGCCGAGCTGCTGGAGTCCAGGTGATCACAGCGTCTCACCGGCGAAAAAATTTGCAATGAACGGCAAGGGGCGCCGGTAGCGGATCGACCCCAGGGGGCTGTCCCGCTGGTCGTTCAGTGCGGGACGGCACTCCAGGCTGACCCCGGCGATACGCTCGGTGGCGTCCCAGCGCCGATCGACGTAGGCGTTGAGGGTCCACGGCATCGACCCGGTGCGGCGGGCGGCGTCGCGGTAGAAGCGCCACCTGGTGCGGCGGAGCATCCCGCCGCGGTCCTGGCTGAGCCGCAACCCACACCCGCCGCGCCCGCTCGAGTTCGTCGGTGACGTCGAGATCGAAGGCGGCGGAGTGCTCGGCCCGGCTGTGCGGAGTCAGCGCGCAGACGGTCGATGCGCGCTTCTCGGCGCTGGCGCGCACCTACCGCTACCGCATCGCCGACGGGCCCGAGGCGGTCGACCCGCTGCGCCGGCACGACGTGCTCGCCTGGCCCCGGCCGCTGGACCTGGCCGCGCTGCAGACCGCCGGCGCGGGACTGCTCGGGGAGCACGACTTCGCGGCGTACTGCAAGCGACGTGACGGCGCGACCACCATCCGGCGGCTGCTCGAGCTCGACTGGGCCCGCGGCCAGGACGGGCTGCTGGTCATGACGATCCGCGCCGACGCCTTCTGCCACTCCATGGTGCGTTCGATTGTCGGCGCAATGCTGGCGGTGGGCGAGGGCCGGCGCGAGGCGTCGTGGCCGGCGCGTCTGCTGAGCTCGGCCGTCCGCGTCAGCGAGGTGGCGGTGGCGCCGCCGCACGCGCTGGTGCTGGAGCACGTCGCCTACCCGCCGGACGAGGAGCTGCTGGCGCGCCAGGCGGTCACCCGCAACCTGCGGGCCTCACCCCCAACGTTCACGCAGCGTTGTCCGATTCGTCCGCTTCAGTACGGGGCCCTGGACGCCGACAGGTCGTTTCCTGTAGCCATCGGAACTGCCGCCGCAACGCAGGTGGCGCTGACCCCCTCGGAGCTGACGATGAGCGAGCACCCCACCCCCCGACCCGGCCTGACCCGCCGCCGCCTGCTGATCGGCGGCGCCGTCGGCGCGGCCGGCACCGTCGCGGCCTCCAGCCTCGGCGGCGCCTGGGCCTGGGCCGCTCCACCACCCCAGGCGCAGGCCATCCGCGAGCCGTTCACCCTGGGCATCGCCTCCGGTGACCCCCAGCCGGGGAGCGTCGTGCTCTGGACCCGCCTGGCCCCCGAGCCGTCGGCGCCGGACGGCCGGGGCGGCATGCCCGACCGTACGGTCCCGGTGCACTGGGAGATCGCCGACGACGAGGGCTTCCGTCGGGTGGTGGCCAGGGGGACCGAGCGGGCCCGGCCAGAGCTGGGCCACTCGGTGCACGCCGAGGTCGACGGGCTGCGGCCGGGGGCGCAGTACTTCTACCGCTTCAAGACCGGCCCGGAGCTCAGCCCGGTGGGCCGGACCCGGACGGCGCCGGCCGCGGGAGCCCGCCTGGACCGGCTGGCCTTCGCGTTCACCTCTTGCCAGAAGTACTCCCACGGGCTCTACACCGCCCACGCCCGGATGGCCGAGGAGGACCTCGACCTGGTGGTCCAGCTCGGCGACTACATCTACGAGGGTGCCCGCAACGAGAACGACTTCCGACCGCACGAGGGCACCGGCGAGCCGGTGACCCTCGGCGGCTACCGCAACCGCTACGCGCAGTACAAGGGCGACCCCGACCTGCAGGCCTCGCACGCCGCCGCCCCGTGGATCCTGGTACTCGACGACCACGAGGTCGACAACGACTGGGCCGACGAGGTGCCCCAGGACCCCGAGGTGCAGTCGCGGGAGGCCTTCCTGGCCCGGCGCGCCGCCGCTTTCCAGGCCTACTACGAGCACCAGCCGCTGCGCCGCAGCTCGCTGCCGCGCGGGATCGACATCCAGCTCTACCGCCGGCTGACCTTCGGCGACCTGCTCGACGTGCACGTGCTCGACACCCGGCAGTACCGCAGCGACCAGAACCAGGCGGCCCGGCTGGACCCGACCCGCACGATCCTCGGCGACGAGCAGGAGCAGTGGCTGCGCAGCGCGCTCGCCGGTCCCACTGCCCGCTGGAACGCCTTGGCCCAGCAGGTGATCTTCTCCCAGCTCGACTTGACCGGCATTGCGAGCTTCAACGCGGCGAAGCCCTTCAGCGACGACCTCTGGGACAACTACGTCGCCGACCGCGACGGGCTCGTCGACCACCTTGCGGCGGTCGGCACCGCCAACCCGGTGATCCTGACCGGCGACGTGCACGCCAACTACGTCTTCGACGTCAAGGCCGACTTCGACGACCCGGCCAGTCGCACGGTCGCCACCGAGCTGGTCGGGACCTCCATCAGCACCAAGGGCAACGGTCGCGACCAGAACCCCAGCGACGCTATCCAGCTGGCCAACAACCCGCACATCCACTTCCTCAACCGCAACCGCGGCTACGTCCGCAACGTCGTCACGCCGCGCGAGTGGACGGTTGACTTCCGCGTCGTGGACGACATCCTCACCCCCGGTGCTCCGGTGCGCACGAAGGCGACGTACGTCATCGAGGACGGTCGCCCCGGCGCCCAGCCGGCGTAGGCCCGGTGCGGCCGGCGACGGTGGGCTTGTGCTCCGCGGCGCGTACGGAGACGTACGGAGACTGCTTCCGCTTGCCGAATCGTCCTGCGGACTTGGTTCACTTGCCGATCGGCTAACGGCTATTTGATGGTCCTGCTCCAGGAGATGAGATCACCCAACTCGCCATCACGGCGCCGGTATGCGCAACGGATGAGGCCCTCTTCCTCAAAGCCTGCTTTGCGAGCTACCGCGCACGAAGCTGTGTTCGCTGGATCAGTCCTCAGCTCGTAGCGTGCTACCTGCAGCTCCGATAGGGCCCAATCGACAACCATCAGCACCGCTGTCGTGATGAAGCCTTTGCCGCGTTGCTCTGCGAGGGCCCAATAAGCTCCGTGAACCTCGGGCACATTGGGGTCAACCACGGAAAAGGAGACCGAGCCCACGACCTCACCATCACCCACGACGGCGAATGTAGCGAGGGTGCCCTCAGTCCAGCCCGCCTCGGAAATGTTCATGAACCTTGCCGCATCTGCCTTCGCGTACGGATGAGGCATGCGCGGCATCCAGCGGGCGACCTCGGGATCGCCACAGCCGCTGATCAGGATGGCGGCGTCGTCAACATGCCATCGCCGCAAGGAAACCGCACCACGGGTCTGTGCCGGACCACTGCCGAAACTCAGGCCTGCATGCATGGCCACAGCCTCGCCGAAAGCCAAAGGATTCTGCAACTCACTCGCCCACGCGGCGCAGTCTCAACCGCCTCAGGGCGAATGCCTGGATCAACGAGTGCACCGTTGCCGTGCCTTCGCCAGCGGATAGTGCCGGCTACACGTCGTACCCGGAGGTCCCGTAAGCCGAACGGCAACCGGCAATAGCAGCTCAGGGTTGGCCTGTCTGGCAGCCCCGCGTCGGGCGACTACGCCCGGTGGCCGGACCGATCCTGGACAGGGATGTGATCCAGCGCGGGGACGCTGACGGTGAGCTCGCTTCCGACCACACGCACGTCGGTGATTGCGCCGCCCGGCACCCCGTGATCGGTGAGGCCAGGGGCGCGTGCTTCCACTTCGACATCGCCCAGCAGGGTGCGCAGGAAGTCGATGGTTACCCCACCGTGGGAGACGACGGCGACGTGTCGCGGTCCATGCTGCCCCGCGATCTGCATCACGGCGCTGTACATGCGGGTTGCCGCCTCGGTCGAACTCTCCCCGTGCCGCGGGCGGTAGTCACGATCCTGTGTTGCACGCTGCCACTCCGACAGAAACGAAGACAGCGGCAACCCAGTATCGGCTGCCCACTCCATCCGTTCACGGAGATCATCCCTCTGGTCGACGTCCACTGCTAGTGCCTTCGCGATGATGCAAGCCGTCTCGGTTGCTCGCCGCCGCGGGCTGCTCACGACGGCGGTGCACTGCTCCGACGACAGGAGTTGTGCAACCGCTTCGGCCTGACGCTTGCCTCGCGCTGTGAGGCCGGGATCTGAAGTACCCGACTCCTTCTCGCCGTGTTGCACGATGGAGATCCGAGTGGCCACGGCTGCGTATCCTCCTCGGGTCAGGGTTCAGTATGTGCCGCTACCGTCTGACCGCTAGGAGCAGTCGTGACCAGTGCTTGGCTCGACTCACCCCTGATGGGGACCAGGGTCATGCTGCGACTTGTGCAGCCCGGTGACGAAACTGCCCTTGTGGGGCTGATGACCGACCCGGAGGTGCGGCGCTATATCGGTGGTCCACGAGAGCCAGAGGAGGCCCGAGCGAGCATCCATCTTGACGACATCTGGTGGGGGTCGTTCGTAGTCGCTCAGGTCAGTGACGATGAGGTGGTCGGCACGTTGTCGTTCGCCCGCAAGCGCGGCCCATGGGAGGTCTCATTCCAACTCCGCGCCGACCTATGGGGGCAGGGCCTGATGAGCGAGGCGTTGATGCTGGCGCTGACCTGGTTCTTCGCCTCCCAGGACGAGTCGGTGTGCATTGCCGTCACGCAGAACGCCAACACTCGCACTCGGCGGCTTCTTGAACGCGCCAGTGGGGTGCTCACCGCCGAGTTCGAGCAGTATGGGTTGCCCCAAATTCAGTACGAGTTCCGGCCCGCCCATCCCGGCAGGGCATAACTCAAGAGTCGGACAAGGACAGCCAGCGTTCGCAGCCGAACGCTCTAACGGACCCCGGTCCAGACGAAGCTCTCGGCCTCAGCCGCGACGTCCTCGGCGTCGTGCTCTAGCGCTTGCTCCGCTTGCTCCGCTAGCTCGGCGGGTGCATGCGGCGACGGGCACCGTCAGTCCAGTCCTCATCCTTAGTGCCCGGGGCTGGCTGGGGGGTCCTTTGTGCCGTGCAGCGCTCATCGATCACCGGCGACCACCGAGCGGCAAGCACGCTGCTGATCGAACGAGCCGTGACGAGGCTGTCGGCGACCAGCCGATGGGCACCCTTGGCACTGTTAGCCCCGGTCTTTCAGTAGGGCTGTTGATCACGACTTGTTGATCTTGGGATTCTGGATGCGGGGTCCGGGCAGCGGAGAGCGCCGGCGCGGGTCCGGTGTCTCCGTGGTCTTGGTGGGGCTGTCGG
>JAABUN010007612.1_pt1 | contig 11545 bp, 11 predicted proteins | sample 5559311 | NCBI WGS metagenome assembly JAABUN01 (sample SAMN10711877, study PRJNA513370) | rock metagenome | isolation source: Antarctica rocks | place: Antarctica: Victoria Land, Siegfried Peak sud | reverse complement strand
CCGGCCTCGTCGCGTGCGACAAGCCCAGGGCGCCTCTCCGACTATGGTCACCGTAGCACAGTTGTGCAAATGGCGATAGCGGCGGTGCATCTTTCATCATGGCGGGCTCTTGTGAGTGCCCGGAGTTTGTGGGAATATTCAGGTAGCGTTGTGCATTGGATGAAGTATTCGACATCTCGCGACTGCGCAGCCTTCATCGCACCGCCACTCCTTCGCCAGCCTCCTGCCGCGATTCACCTCTTGCCGTGCCACCTTGTCGTGTCACCCCGTCGTGTCTCCCCGTCGTGCTTCCGTATCGTGGTTCACCATTTGAAGCCGAGGAGGGAAATCCTATGTCCGCTGAATACCACAATGATCCGCCAGTCGATTTCCTGGTCGCGCCTTCGAGCGCCCCGCTGACCGAGTTGGCAACCAGGCGACAAGAGGCGTCGCGAGCGCGTCGTCACGCCGCAGCGATCGGCGATTATGTCGCCGCCGAGCGCTGGTATCGGCAAGAGCGTACGATCGATGCTCAACTTGATGCTCGCGAGCAGCGTGAAGAGCAGGCACCTCAGTAATTGCTGAGGGTATCATCGGGCAATGTTTTGCCTGACATGCTGATTGATCGTTGCCCCGAGCGGTGGCTCCCCCGGTCACGATCGTGACCGGGGGACACTCTTGCGCCCGCAGCCCCTTTGAGCGAAATAACGCCTATCTGCGGCGATAAGCTGACGGTATTGATGCCTACGACCGTTGCTGCCGTAATCTGCCAGATTTGGCTGACCCCATGAGCATCGCCCGCCCCTGACTCCGCATTACCTTGTCTCGATACTCGCCCGCTTCGTTGCGGCGGTAGCCTACGCTGCTGTTGAACCGAATGCCGTCGCCCCCGGTCAAGGTCGTGGTCGAGGGATGTGTTGTCGTGTAATCAGGCGGCCAGCGGCTGGCGTTTGGTGGGCATCTGCCGCGTGACGATCGCGGCGGCGATACCACAGACGAGGCAGCCGAGACCCGCGATGCCGAGTGCGCCGCGTACCCCGATGAATTCGGCCAGTGCGCCGAGGCCGAGGCTGCCGAACGGCACCAGTCCAGAGTTGACGATCATCCAGAGCCCGAGCGCACGGCCCTCAGTCCCCGGCGGTGAGGCGAGTTGGATCGTCGCCCCCGCCGTCGCCAGATAGCCGATCACCGCCGCGCCGAACGCGACGATGCAGAGCACGGCCAGATAAAACGAGGGCGACCACGCGAACGCGGCCAGCGACGCCCCGGTGACCATTTCCAGGACCGCGAGGGCGATGCCGGGTCGGCGGGCGACGATCGAGAGGCCGGAGATGATCGCGCCTGTCACCGCGCCGATCCCGGTCGCGGTGAGGAGGAGGCTGAGCCCACCCGCGCCGCGCCCGAAGACATCGCGCGCCATCGCCGGGAAGAAGTTGCTATAAGGGAGGGCCAGGACCGCCAGCCCGATCGCCGGGAAGAGGACCGCGCGCAGCTGCGGGTTTTGCAGGACGGCACGGGTGCTGGCGGTGGTGGCCGTCTGATTGGTCGCGACTGGGCGTTTGGTGGTGCGGATGGCGAAGAGTGCGCCGATGACCGCCAGGAAGCTGAGCGCGTTGAGGGCGAAGCAGACCCCGGCACCCGCCGTCACCAGCAGCCAGCCGCCGATGGCCGGGCCGACGATCCGGGTGAGGTTGAATCGCGCGGAGTTGATCGCGATTGCCTGTCGTAACTGCTCCGGGCCGACCAACTCACGGATGAACGCCTGCCAGGTCGGGCCGTTGAGGGCGTTGACGACACCATTGGCGGTCGCGATCAACAGCAGGAAGGGGATGGTCGCGCGACCGGCGAGCTGCACCGCCGCCAGCGTCGCCGTCAACACCGTCGCCGCGCCCTGCACCCAGAGGAGGTACCGTCGCCGATCGACGCGGTCGGCTAAGATCCCGGCGGGCAGGCCAAGCGCGAGGACAGGGATCAGTTGGACGAACCCCAGCAATCCCAGGACGAATGCCGAATTCCCGAGTTGCAGGACGACCCAACTGAGGGCGACCATCTGCATCCAGCCGCCGAGGCTGGAGATGAACGCGCCGACCAGGAAGAGCGCGTAATTCCGGTTCGCGAGCGGGCCCTGCCCGCGCCATACGGCGATCCCCATCTGCTCCTCCCGCTCCTTTCCCTACTATGCCGCCACAATCGACCGACCCGGCATGGACGGCGAGTAACCAAACCAGCGGTTCAGGGGTCAGGATCGTGCATGGCGAGTCGATTGGCTTGGCCGTAGCGGGGGCCGCTTCGCGCTGTTCCCTAAACCCACTTGTACACCCGATCGGGATGAGTGGCAACCTTGTATCCCAGCGCTGCCGTCGCGCACGCCGCATCGCACCCTGTCGTGGGCTGTCGAGATGGGTGTCGGTTTGGGTCTGCGAACGGTTGTGTGATGCACGGGGTGAGGTGAGAGGTGGAACCGGCCTGCACAACGGAGCCGTTGTGCAGGCTCGTGGCGGGGCTTGGCGGGAAAGGGCGGTTACGCGGTCTTGGCGGCGACACCGTGCGCGGCGCGGCGCTCACCGGCGGTCGCGCGTTTCTCGGCGACCGTGTCCCGCTTCGGGGCGAGCGGGCAGGCACCGCACATCCGCCCGGTCGGCACCTGGTAGATCAGGCAGCAGGTCGAGCGGAGGGTGCGGCTCTTTTCCTCGCCACTCTCCGGGTCCACGGTGAGGGTCGTCCGTGTCGGGCCGTAAAGGGGGCTGGGGCCGTCGCTTAGATCCCACTCGTGGCGTTGGAAGAACGCGGCACGGTCCTCCTCCCAGGCAGCGGTCTGTAGCTCGGGCGCGGCGCGGAAGAGTTGGCCGAAGAAGAGATCGGCTTCGTAGGCGACCTGGCCCCACATCACTTTCGGCGAGACGCCGCTGAAATCGTGGATCCTCTCGATCAGCGGCCGGAAGGTGTGCCCGAACAGGCCGGTGAGGACGAAATGGCGCAACGCTTCCGCCGAGTCGATCGGGGTACCGATCTGCGCCAGCGGCAGTGACCCGCTGTACCGCTCGGGCAGGACAATCGTGTTGCGCAGGTCGTTGATCATGATCTCGGCGGGCTGGCCGTTCGGCTGGAGGATGCCGATATTGGACAACGAGGCGTCCAGGCCGATCCCGGAGCGGGTCATCGCGATCTCGATCGGTGGGAGGAGCGCGTAGCCGAGTTGGCCGAGCCAGTGAACCCCAGCGATCCGCAGATCGGCGGTGCCGATCCGCTCGCCGAAGCGGGTGACGTGGTCGCGCAGGGTCGCCGGATCGAGCAGCGACGCTCCTGGCACGACTTCCACCCCCTCCGGTGGTGCGAGGCGAATACCGACATCCTTGAAGCGCCCCCGCAGCGGGGTGAGCTGATCTTGCAGCAACTGTTCGAGTTCCGCCCGTACTTCTGTCACGCTGTACCTCATCTTCTCGGTTAGCCACCCCGCCCGCATACCGGAAAGCGCCATCCCGTCGGGCTTCGCCCGTTCGGCTGGGGGCTGATCCTTTTCGCAGCGGCCCTGTTTATGCACGCTAGCGACAGGCTGTGCGGCACGCTCGATCGCCGTCATCGTCGCGTCGGTGAGCCGCCTCGGGGTGATCGTCGCCGACCATACCGGCTATCATTCGTGCGCCCGAATCTTCCGGGTCAGTATAGCCTGTTTTTGCTTTGAGTTTCCGGTCGCGCCTTGTTATCCTACGCGGAGCATCGTGGAAGACAGCCTCGACCTCGCGTATCCACGACAGAATGGCGGGAAAGCACAATGGCTGATGACCTGACGTTGCCCGCTGCGGCGGTGCAGCGCGCGATCGAGCATATGAACGACGATCACCGCGACAGCATGGTCGAGATGGCGCAAACCCTGGCGGGGCACCCCTGGGCGACCGATGCCGAAATGCTCGGGCTCGACTTGCGCGGTATCGACATCCGGGCGACCGGCGCGGGCCAGGAGACGACGACGCGGCTCCTCTTCGCCACGCCGCTCACCGGGCCAAGGAGCTACGCCCCGCGATCATCGCCCTGGCGCAGCGGGCGCGCGAAGGGGCGGCGAAGTAAACCGATCGGTGACTGCTGTGCGGTGGGGTGAAGAACGATGAGCGAGAGCAAGGGGCCGCTGGCCCTCTGCGGCGAGAACCCGGCGTTGACCCTCTACCGACCGGGGACGGCAGAGGCGGTGGCGGTGGCGGGGTACTGGCGCTGCGTCTACTCGCCGCATCGCGAGGGCGAGGTGATCCTGGTCTGGGTCGATCCGGTCGGTTCGGGGCTAGGCGCCGCCGCGCCGCACGCGATCTACAGCGATAATCTGCCGATGGCTCGCTACATCGTGGCGACGTTCAATCAGCATTTCCCGGAGTATCGGGGACTCGGCTTCGGGGCGCTCGAACCACTCCCCGCGCGTTTCTTTCAGGAGTCGCACAGCAGCAGCTATCATCGCGCCGCCTGCCATGCCGGGTCGCGCACGATCGAACTGACGTGGCGCGAAATCCTCGATCGCAAGCTGCTCAACGTGCCGGGTTTTCCGTGCGGCGACCAACGCTTCGATCTCTCGACCGTCCTCTGCCCGTGCGGCTCCGCGACCCTCGTGGTCGATGGGCAGGCGATCGAGGGTGAGGTGCGGGCGCAGCGCGATGGCGAAGCGCCGCAAAGCTCGGCCTTCCTGGCGTTCTGCGAGACGTGGGTCGGGCCGCTCGACTGAGCGCGGGGTGCTAATTGGTGAAGCGGTAGCGGAGGAGGGTGGCGAGGACGACGAAGCCATCCTTCCAGGAGATCTTCTTCCCTTCCCAGAACTCGCGGCCGTTGTAGGCGATCGGCACCTCGTAGATCCGGTGGCGGCCCTTGAGAATCTTGGCGGTGAGCTCGGGGTCGATCGCCCAGCGCTCGGCGCGCAGCCGTAGCGGGCGGGCGACCTCGGCGGTGAAGACCTTGTAGCAGGTTTCCATATCGGTCAGGGTGGTGTCGAACAGGATGTTGGTCAGCAGGGTCAGCGATTTGTTGCCGACGCTGTGCCAGAAATACATCGCCTTATGTTCGCCGAGGAAGCGCGAGCCGTAGACGACCTGGGCGCGGCCTTCGAGGATCGGGCGCAGCAAGGCGGGGTAGTCGCGCGGGTCGTATTCTAAGTCGGCATCCTGGATCAGGAGGATGTCGCCGGTGGTGGCGGCGAGGCCGGTGCGGACCGCCGCGCCCTTGCCGCGATTGCGCGGGTGGCGGATGACGGCGGTGTCCGGCGCGGCGGCCTCAGCGCGTAACGCCTCCCGGGTGCCATCGGTCGAGCAGTCGTCCACGACGACGATCTCGCGCGTCAGCCCGGCGGGGAGCTCGACCGCGCGCACCCGCGCTAAGAGTTCGCGCACCGTCCCGGCCTCGTTGTAGACCGGCACGATGATCGATAACACCCGCAGCCCCCGCTCGCTCGTCCCCACCACCCCTCCCGACATAGTGCCCGCGATCCGTTTCGTTGTCCCGCCGTGCATGCGAATAAACCGTTGTACGGCCCGCGCCACCGTTGGAACGGGCGGAGTATAGCAGACGAGAATGGGGGTGGGGCGGTAGTATTGGCGTGTGGGGTCGTAGTGATGTGGATTGGCGTGGGAAGATAATGCGTGAGCCCGGCGCGGTAGTCCGGCACTGAAGTACCGGCTAAGGGCCTGCGGCCACAAAACCCGCCTCTGCGGGTTGAGGTTATTGCGCGGTAAGACCTTCCTGTTAGGCATTGCGTTGTTAACGAACCCAGCCTCCGCAGGGAGGCTTCGTGGCCCGCAGGCCCATGAGGCGCGGCTTCAGCCGCCAGCCATCCATTCGTGAGAGGAATACCCGACCATGACCAACTCTGAGCGAATCCTGGCGATCGATGTGGGCGCGGGGACGCAGGACATTCTGCTCTGGGAGAGCGACCGGACGCCGGAGAACTGCACCCAACTGATCCTGCCGTCGCAGACGCAGATCGTGGCGGCGCGGATCCGGCGACTGACGGCGGCAGGGCGACCGATCCACCTGACCGGGCAGACGATGGGGGGCGGGGCGTCATCGGACGCGATCGCGGCGCACCTCGCGGCGGGCTTGGCGGTGACGGCGACCCTCGCGGCGGCGAAGACGATCCACGACGATCCGCGCCGGGTCGAGGCGACCGGGGTGCGGATCGTTGCTGAACCCCCGAGTGATGCCGAGGAGGTCGTGCTGGGCGATGTCGATCCGGCGGCGCTGCGCGAGACGCTGGCAAGGTTCGAGATCCGGTGGCCGGAGCGGTTCGCGGTCGCGGTCTTCGATCACGGCGACTCGCCGGAGTTCAGCAATCGCCGCTTCCGCTTCGAGCATCTGGCGCGGATCATCGCGGCGGGCGGCGATCTCGGCCTGCTCGCCTACGACGACGATCTGCCCATCTACCTGACGCGGATGGCGGCGGCGCGGGCGCTCCTCCCTGGCGCGATGGTGATGGATACCGGGGGCGCGGGCGTCTGGGGGGCGCTGGAGGACCCGCGCGTGGCGGCGGAGGCCGAGCGCGGGGCGATCCTGGTCAACCTCGGCAATATGCACACGTTCGGGATTCTGCTACGCGGGCGGCGGATTCTGGGTCTCTTCGAGCATCACACCCATCTGCTGACGACCGCGCGACTGGCCGAACTGGTGTCCGGGTTGCGCGCCGGGACGCTCGACTTCGAGTCGATCTTCGCCGAGGACGGCCACGGCGCGACCTTCGCCGCCGACTACGCGCCCGCTGGCGGCTTCGACTTCGTCGCTGTTACCGGCCCGAACCGCACCCTCGCCCGCCCGCTCGGCTGGTACGAAGCCGTCCCGCACGGCGATATGATGCTCGCCGGGCCGTTCGGTCTGATCGCGGCGGCAAGGGATAAGGCGGGGTAAATAATAGATAAGACGGGTGCATGGATCTGAATTTATGTTGAACTGTTATTGCATTAGGGTGGATTAGTAGTGTGCGTGTTTAGTTTAGACACTTGCGGAGTGTGAGTGCTGAAGGGTGGAGCGCTTCGGGCAACTTGAAATGAGTTTTATTGATTGCGCTGATGGGCTTATAAAAGTGAGCGTTGTTGTAGTCACTTTCTGGTTGGTAATCTCTTTCGCCTTGCAAAGAACGGCTTCGCGCCATCACCCGCTAGAGTGGTGGCGCGAACTGACAAGTAGCATATATAATTACATCTTGAGCTAATATGTGGCACTTGTCACCGCTACAATATCGTCTTTAGTAATTTTCTCTTTTGTCTCTAATTCCCGGCTTTTCCATACAGCAAGCATATTTCGATAGAGATTTAATGTCGGCATATGGCTATTAAGCCCATCACCACCATCCTTGATATTTTGGAACGATTGTCCTTCTTTAACGATCCAACGGGCATAACCTAAGTACATCGTCTCGTTGTTGCCGTCGAAGCCTCGAAATTCGATTTTGTGGGTAGGAATGTCTGCTTTATCTTCGTGCGACAAATCCTCATATGCCCACTTTAGGCGCATGAACATCCCCATCACGCTGTAGACAAATATGCATTGATCTTCAGATAAGCCACGCTCATAAATGTTTTGGGCGAGATGACTGTACTCATAAGCATATCCGTCGCCAATGGCTTCAGCTGCTCGGTCATAGTAGTCAGCTTCATTTGGATAAAGCTTGGCAAGAATTTTGTGCTGGTTATACAAAATCCAACGGTCTTTGCGGTTAAGTTCCATAATCCACCTCCATGCATACGTACGCCTATTATTACTCGATAACGATAACACAATGTCAGCCAGAGGCGCAACTTGAAACTGATGGGGTGAGGTTGAAATAGGATATAAGGTGAAGGATATTGATTTCTGCAGTCACGAATGCCGGGATCGCCACTCAAGCGAGGAGCGATCCCAGCACTCTACTATGCTGCTATGCCGCCGATTACTTCGCCGGGTTCTCCTTGCGCCATGCCTCGTACTCGGGGCGGGCGGCTTCGGAGAGCGGGTAGTAGAGGCGGAGGTCGCCGCCCTCGGAGAGGCGCTTGCGGGAGAACTCTTCCCACTCGTTGTGGTGCTTCGCGCGCTCCAGCAAGTTCGGGCCGTAGGCGGCGGGGACGACCACGACGCCGTCATCGTCGGCGACGATGATGTCGCCGGGCATGATCAGAGTGTCGGCGCAGGCGATCGGTACGTTCACCGCGTAGGGGAACAGGTCGGTCTGCGTGTGGAAGTTCGGGGTCGTCCCCTTCAGCCAGAGGCCGATCCCGAGTTGCTGGGCCTTCGGGTAATCGCGGATCGCGCCATCGACGACGATCCCTGCGCCGCCGCGACCGGCGAAGTAGGTCAGCATCATGTCGCCGAAGACGCCGCTGCCGAGGTGGCCGCGCGCATCGACCACGACGATGTCGCCCTCTTGCGTGTGGTAGAGGACGTGGCGGTGCAACTGCACCTCCGGGTCCGAATACTCATCGACCTTGTACTGGTCCTCGCGCTTCGGCATGAATTGCAGCGTCAGCGCGGGGCCGACGGCGACCTTGCCCGGCGTCCAGTTGGTGATCCCGCGCAGGTGGGGATCGCGGATGCCGAGGCGGCTCAGTTCACCGGCGGCGGTGGCGCTGCCGATCTCCTTCAACCCCTCGATGACCTCGCGCGGCGGTCGCACAATATCCTGGGTGACAACCTTCGCTTTGTTCGCGCTCAATGAGCCCTCCCTCTCAATTTCCGGCGATACCGGTGGCGATATCGCCCGCACTATCCGGCGACGCTGCCGGGTGTCGCTCGTCCACCGCCCCTAGGGGGCTGGTCTGACCCCCTCGCCGGTGCCACGCCCCGAGTATATCACTCCGGCGCGTGCGGTCGAATCGGAGCCTTGCGGATCGTGCGCGGTGTGCTGGCCGTCAGTCCCGCGCTCGTGGTGACGGCTCGGCGGGCGGGGCCGCGTCGCTGTGCCTGTTGCCAGAGGGCCACGAGCGCCGCCACCAGCAGCGCGATCCACGCGGGGCCATGCGCCACGATGACGGCCCACCACTGGATCAGCAGGCGGTCGGGGGTCCAATTCAGCGCGGGCCAGACGTAGAAGTAGACGACGTAGGAGCCGGTCGCGCCGAGCGCGTAGCAGGCGGCGATGGCGCGGCGGGCGGAACCGACGAGCGGGGCGAGCCCGACGAGCGGCACCAGATACCACGGCTGGAACCAGAGCGCACCGATCAGCAGATAGGCCAGCGAGACGTCGAACGCCGCCCGCGCCGCCTCGCCCGCCGAATCGTCGCGCGGGCGACCGCCGAGGATCGTCAGCCCGACGACCGCCAGCGCTAGCCCCTTGAGCATATCGAGCAACTGCTGCGGTCGGAATGGGAAGCCGTAGCGCTCGTTGGCGATCAGCGCTAGCCCAGCCAGCGAGGTCGTGTAGAGATCGGCCTGCCGACGCACGCCGTCGAGCGCGTGCCCCTCCGCCCAGAAGGGGAGGTAGCAGGTGATGCCGAGCAGGAGTGCCCCGCCGAGCGCCCCGCCAAGCGCGCCCCAACGGCGCTCACGCCAGATCCGCGGCAGCCAGGCGAGGGCCAGCGGGGCCAGCCAGAGCGCGCCGGTCAGTTTGCTCAGCGCGGCGAGGGTCGCCAGCGGCAACGTCAGCGCGTCGCGGCGCGTGGTCAGCGCCCAGAGGGCCAGCAGCAGCCCGGTCAGCACAATGATCTCGTTGTGGCCGTTCCCCGCCGTCTCGTAGAGGAGGAGCGGATTCCAGGCGTAGAGGAGCGCGGCGACGCCCGGTCGGGTCGCGCTCGACGCGGCGGCGATTTGCGCGATCAGGGCGGTGTTCAGCAGATGGCAAGCGAGCAGGAGTACCTTGAACAGGATGACCCCGGCCAGCAGATGTTCCCCGGTGCCGGCGGTGATGAGCCACGCCAGCCCCTGCCAGAGCGGCCCGTACGGCGAGGGGTAATGCGGCCAGGCCGAGTAACCGATCAGCGGAGGGCCGATAACGCTGTCCGGCGGCACGACCAGCGGATTGCCGCCCCGGTGCTGTACCAGTCCGTAGAGGGCATAGTTAAAGATGTCAGCGGCGGTGATCGGGTAGAGCCAGAGGAGGATCGCGCCGCAGCCGAGCGCCCCACCGAACGCCAGCGCCAGCAGGGCACGCTCGCCGCGTAGGCGCGGCGCCACCGCGCCCGCGACGAGGTAGAGCGCCCAGAGGGCTAGCAACGGCAGGGTGTAGCGCCGACCCGCCTCCGGGTCGTACCCACCGATCTTGCCGAGGTCGAGCAGCGGTTCCGCGACGTAGTGGGTCAGCAGATATGGCCGCACGAGCGCGCCGTAGTAGAGCGCGGCGCTCAGGAGTCCGAGTGCGGTGAGGGTAACGATGAGGAGTAGGCGTAAGCGACTGGATTGGGCGCGCGGGTATGCGGTCGGCGTGGGTAAGGCGGGCGTCCTTGTGCCGCGCGGCGTCTCGGGCCGCAACGTCCCGCTGCCGCTCGGGATACCTTCGCCTCGGAAGCCCCGCATCGGTTCGCTCACTCTTCGGTCGAGAACTCCACCTGGTCATAGACTTCGGCGAGTGGCAGTGAACACTTGACCGTCGGCAGGGTGATCGTCTCGTCCAGACCTTCGACCGCTGCCCAGCGCCAGGTGCCATCCGGCTGGCGGACGTAGTGCTCGATTAGCGGGGTATCCTGCGTGACGAGGACGTACTCTGCCAGCGTCGGGATACGGCGATAGTGGGCAAACTTCTTCCCACGATCGTAACGCTCGGTCGCGGACGACAGGATCTCCACCAGCAGGATCGGGTTCAGCAGCGTATCGCGCCGTCCTTCCTCGAACTGGCGTGTGCCACAGACGACGGAAATATCCGGGTAGGTGTAAATATTGGCCGTTGGGATGCCGATCTTGACGTCGCTTGGGTAGACATAACAGCCTCGACCGCGTAGCGCGGTCCGCAGCAGACTGCTGATGCCGACCTGGATGAGGCCGTGCTGCGCGCTCCCACCGGCCATCGCGACGAGGGTGCCATCGATATACTCGTGCCGCTCCTCGCCCTTCCGTTCGAGATCGAGATAGGCTTCTGGCGTGAGATATATTCGTGGTTCTGCGACCATTCGAGACCTCCTTGTATCGCCATACCATGCAATTCTGCACCTTATGGCCCCACGGATGCCAGTGATCGGGCGATCCTTTATGCCGTCTCGGCGGCGGTGGCGAGGGGGACGCCTTCATAAACATCGGCGAGGAGGAGGGTGCAGCCGATCGTGGGCAAGGTGATCGTCTCGTCCAGTCCCTCGATTGCAGACCAGCGCCAGGTGCCAGCGTCTTGCCGGATGTAATGTTCGATCATCGGGGTGTCCTGCGCGACGAGGACGTATTCTTCCAACGTCGGGATGAGCCGGTAAAGGGCGAACTTCTTCCCGCGGTCGTAAGGTTCGCTTGAAGGCGACAGTATCTCCATCAGCAGGATCGGGTTTAGCAGCGTGTCGGGTCGGTCGGGGCCGAGTACCGGTTCGCCGCAGGCGATGGCGAGATCGGGATAGCTGTAGATTGGCGCGGCACCGCTCTTGACGCGCGTGTTGCCGCCGAAACCGCGACAGCCGGTGCGCGGCAACTGCGGCTTGAGGTTTGCGATCAGGTTGAA
>JAABUN010007611.1_pt1 | contig 11548 bp, 7 predicted proteins | sample 5559311 | NCBI WGS metagenome assembly JAABUN01 (sample SAMN10711877, study PRJNA513370) | rock metagenome | isolation source: Antarctica rocks | place: Antarctica: Victoria Land, Siegfried Peak sud | reverse complement strand
AATCCAGCGAAGATCCAACCCACCGCCACCAGTCCGAACCACAGCTGCGGAAGAATCGCGGTGACCGCAACGATCGCAATGCCCAAGCCGACCGAGCCACAGCCGAGAAGGATCAGACGGTCGCGGCGCATGGTGAACCACGACTGCGACTGCAAGAACGACCCGGCCGTCCAACCAACCGCACCGAAGGTCAGCACCACCCCGGCAAGGATCAGATCGACCCCCCGCTGCTCCACCATCATCAACGGGATGAAGGACTCCGCGCCGAAGAACGCCCCCGGCAGCAGGCTCCGCACCACGATGACGGCGGGCAGCCCGCGGCCGAACCGCAGGAACCGGGGCGGCATCAGTCGGGGCAGCCCCACCGCCAGCGCGACTCCGCCGCCGACGAAGAGGGCGATGGCGACCAGGTCCAGCCGCTGTCCGGCCAGCTGGATCGCGGCCGCCGCTACGGCCACCAGCCCCGCCGCCCAGAGCGCGGCCGGTCTGGCACCGCCGGCCACGGGCGCTGGCACCACGTGGGAGCGCATCATCTGCCGCAAAGTGGGCAACACCATGGCACCACCGAAGGCCACCAGCGGCAGCACGGCGAAAAAGACCCAGTGCCAGCTCAGGCGATCCGTCAGCCAGGCCGAGATGGGTGGACCGACGAAGGCCGGCAGCACCCAGGCGGTGGAGATGTAGGTGAACATGCGCGGGCGACTGGCCGGTTCGAAGACCAGAGCAATGCTGACGAAGATGGCCACGTTCATCACACCACTGCCGAGGCCTTGCACGAGGCGGCCGCCGATCAGCTGGGCCATGTGCTCGGCGGTACCGGAGACCACCAGGCCCACCGCGAAGATGCCGATGCCCACCAGCATCGGCTTGGCCGGTCCCATCCGGTCGCTGAGCCGGCCCGCCACCACAGTGGCGAACAGCATGCCGATCAAGAACAAGGAGAATGACCAGGCGTACCAGTCCAACCCGTCGAGGTCGCGCGCCGCGACCGGCATGGCGGTGGCCACGGCGATGGCTTCGAACGCGATGGCGACGATGGTCGAGCACATACCGATGGTGAGGCGGCGGCGCGAGACCGACGGGCGGGAGGTCTCGGATCGGGCCGTGGACTCCTCGGTGCTCACTCGCACTAGTTGATCACCTCCACTCGACTTGAGGTCAATCCTTATCCGCCGGTCCCTCGCCACCGTTGGCCCCGGCACGCCGAACGTGCAGATGAACACGTCCATGAACACGCGGATTAGACTGGCCGCCGTGAGCCAACAGCAGCTGAGCCCGGGCGCGGAAACGATCGTTGACGAGCGCACCGAGTATCGCGTCGAGGAAGGCGACCATGAGCGCTTCTCCCACTATGTGCCCAAGGAAAAACTGACTGAGGCCATGGTGATGGGCACTCCGGTGATCGCGCTCTGCGGGAAGGTGTGGGTGCCCAGCCGTGACCCGCAACGGTTCCCCGTCTGCCCGGAGTGCAAGGAGATCTGGGAAGGCTTCAAGAAGGACAAGGACGACGAATCCGGCAAGGACGTCTGACTCCCCCCGGCCCACGCCCCGCTGGACCGAGTGGTCACGCCCGGAAGTTCGTCGGGGCCCGCGCCGCCCGGACGGCGCCTCGCGGCGTTCTCCTCAGTCCAGATACGACCCGGTATCCCTCCACTGCTCGCCGCAGGGGCCGGAGGTCGCTCCGCTCCCACGTCACCACCTCCCTCGTCGACCTGGCGAGCCATCCACCCAGACGACGCGGGACCCTCGACGAACTTCCAGGCGTGACCAGTAGTTCGATCGACCAGATGCGGATCAGCAGTTGTTTTGGTACACGAGGCGGGCGATAGCGCTGCTCTTGGGCGGTTCGACCGCGCAGTTCACCTGTCCACTCGTCGGGTCGGACTCCGCGGTGAACGTCCAACGTTGTTCCTGGCCGCTGCACTGCACGATCACATCGGCGTCCAAGGGGGTCGAGCTGTGAAACAGCACATACGTTCCAGGAGCGTTGAACGGTGGTCGATTGGCGTCGGAGCGGGCGTCGGGGGCGTCGGGTCGAGTCAGCAAAACTCGATTCTTGGCTGAAGATGTGATCAGGGTGGCCACCTTGCGCATGGTGGCCTCGTCGGAGATCTCGGTACCCTCTGGCCCCTCGAGGGTCGGCACCAAGAACTCACTCTGCTCCCGGGTGCCCGAGGTGAGGTTACGGCCATCGGACACCACAGTCACGACTTCGGTGGTGCGGCGTGGCTCGGTGGTGAGCTTTTCCACCCGGATCGGCGTGACCTCCGTGCACGTCGCCGACGGCGCACGGGCGCCGGTGGGGCTGGGGGTGCCGCTGGGCAGGGGGGAGCCACTCGATGACGGTGCGGCGGTAGCCGCGACGGTCGGCGTGGTTGATGCGTCCGGGGTAGCGGGGCTCGCGCTGTCCGCCGACGGAGAGGCCGTGTCGGAACTGCCCGGTGAGGCCGTGCCGGCGGGCGTGGTTGATCCGGTGCCGCCGCTCACCGACGGAGTAGGACCGGACAAGGCGCCGCCCACCCCACTACAGCCCGCCAGCACGATGGTGCTGACCGTCGCGACCAGACCCGCACTCAAGGCCGAGTGAGACAACCGCATCCGAGTGGTCCGCATGGGCTGAGCCTAACTGCGTCGGCCAGTATCGTCACCCGAGGAACGCGTCACGCCGCCTCGAAGGGCACCGGCGCCTGCAGCTCTTCGTCGGTCACGTCGCCCGTCTCGCCGGCCAGCACCGCCCGGCGCCCCAGGGTGAAGACGTAAACACCGAAGGCGATCCAGGCCGCGGCGCCGATGCTGAGCCGTACCCACGCCGGCAGCTGGGAGCCACTGACGAAGCCCTCGATCAGGCCTGAGATCAGTAGTACCACCGCCAAGCCGAGGGCCAGCGCTCCGACCGCTCGCCCTTCGGTTGCCAGAGCCTGGCTCCGGGTGCGCTTGCCCGGCGCGATCCAGGACCACCCCAGACGCAAACCGGCACCCGCCGCCACGAAGATCACCGTCAACTCAAGCATCCCGTGCGGGAGCAGCATGCCGTAAAAGACATCGGCTCGCCCGGCGCCAATCATGAAGCCCGCGATCACGCCCAGGTTGGAGATGTTGCTCCACAGCACCACCAGGACCGGCACGATGGCGATGCCCAGCACCAGGCAGACCGCGGTCACCTGGGCGTTGTTGAGCCACACTTGCAACGCGAAGTCTTGGGCCGGATTCTCCTGGTAGTACTGGGCAAAGTCGTGCTCCACCAGCCGCTTGACCGCCTGATCCGACAACAGGCTGTCCGCCAGGCCGGGTGTGTTGATCACCCGCCAAGCGATCATCACCACCACGATGATGTTGATCACAGCCACCGTCACCCACCAGTTGCGGGCGCGATAGACCGCCGCCGGGAAGCTGGCGACGAAGAAGCGGCCCACGGTTTGCCAGAGCGGCAGGTTCACCCCGGTCACGACGCTGCGGGCACTAGCGACCAAGGCCGACAGTCGCGCTTCGAGGACGGGGTCGGAGGCCGAGCTGCGGACCACCGAGACGTGCGTGGCGACCCGCTGATAGAGGTCGACGACCTCGTCGGCCTCCTCGCCACTGAGTCGACCGCGCTGCTGGGTCAGGTCTGTCAGCCGGTCCCACTGCGGGCCGTGCCGCAGAATGAAGGAGTCCAGATCCATGGCGGTCAGCCTACGGTGATCCGAAGGCCATCGGCGGCGCCTCCTGGGGCCGTGGTCAGCGTTGCAGTGTGCAGGCCCGCCCCACCCGGTGGTTTCGCCGGGATGGGCGCCCGCTCGGACTAGTCTGAGCCAGTGAGCCAGATCGTCACCGGCGATGCGGTCCTGCTGGACCTACGCCCCGCGCGGATACCGACGCGGATGCTGGCGACGGCCGTCGACCTGCTCCTGGTGGGTGGGGCCACGTACTTGTACGGCTACATCGTCGACGCCGTCTCCGGCTCGGCGGCACGGGTGGACGCGGTCACGATCGCCGGTGCCTTGATCATCTTGTTCGGCTACCCGATCGCGATGGAGACCGCAACCCGCGGCCGTACGGTGGGGGCGTTCGCGTTGGGGTTGCGGGTGGTACGCGATGACGGCGGTGCGATCCGGTTCCGGCAGGCACTGTTGCGCGGACTGGCGTTCTGGGGGGTCGATTTCGCGGTCTGGACCGGACTGTGTGGTGGCCTGGTCTGCGCTGCGGTCAACTCTCACTCGAAGCGCTTCGGTGACCTGATGGCGGGCACGATCGTGATCCGGACCCGGGCGCCCCAGGCGCCGGCCCCCATCGCTGCGGTCCCGGCGGAGCTCGCCTGGTGGTCGTCGCAGCTGGAGCTGAGCCGGTTGCCCGATGATCTGGTGACGGCAGCCCGGCACCTGGTGCAACGCCAGAACGGGCTGCTGACCTATCCGCAGCGTCAGCTGGTCGGCGACCTCGCTCGGCAGGTGGCCGCACGGACCGCACCCCCACCCCCGCCCGGTCTGGAGCCCCTGGACTTCCTGGCAGCCGTGGTGGCTGAGCGTCGTCAGCGCGAGACCACCAAGCTCGTACGCCTGGAGCGGGTACCCGGCGCGGACGACTTGCCGGCGGGGTGGCGATGACCAACGGCCAGCGCACACTGGTGCTCGTCCGGCACGCCAAGTCGTCGTGGGAGCTCGACGCCGACGACCATGAACGTCCCCTCTCGTCGCGGGGCCGCCGCGACGGTGTAGCGCTGGGCACGTTGCTGCAATCCGTTGGTGTGAAGCCCGATCTGGTGCTCTGCTCACCCGCCGTACGCACCCGGGAGACCTGGGATCGAGCGGTACAGGGCGGGGCGCGCGCGAGCGAAGTCCGTTACGAGAAACAGATCTACCACGCCGGGGTGTCGGAACTGGTCGCCCTAGTCCGGGAGGTGTCCGACGCGGTGTTGACTTTACTGATGTTAGGGCACGCCCCCGGCATCCCGGATCTGGTCGAGCATGTCGCCCGACATCCGGCCGAATTGGATGCCTGGGCCCAAGCCGCGGGCAAGTTCCCCACCAGCGCCTGCGCCACGGTGACTCTGTCGGTGCCGTGGAGAGGCCTGACACCCGAAGTGGGCAAGCTCACGTCATTCCAGGTCCCCCGCGACTGAGAGTTTAGCCTCTCGGGCCGCGAAAGCTGAGGGGGCCACGGATGTCGCCCGTGGTTGAGAAACGCAGCCCCCGGACCGCCTGCTAGGCGCAAATCTCGCGCATGGTCGAGAAACGCAGCCCCCGGACCGCCTGATGGCAGCAAATGTCGCCCGTGGTCGAGAAACGCCGGCTAACGACGGGGGGAGGGGTCCTTCGGTCTACAAGGAGCGAGCCCGACGCAACGGCGGGCGTGGGGTGGGTGTACGGGGATGCGAGGCGTGGTGGGCCTGGCGGGAGCACCGAACCGAGCGCAGCGAGGGAAGGTGCGGATGGAGCCTCGCATCGCCGTACACCCACCTCGCGACCACCACCACAAAAGACGGCTCAAGCGACGGCTGGTGCCATGTCGACGGAAACTTTCATATTCGACTTCTTGGCTTCGGTGAAGATCACCCCGCGTACGGGAGCCACGTCACCGTAGTCCCGCCCCCACGCCACGGTGGCGTGTGACTGGTTGATCAGCTTGTTGTTGGTCGGGTCCAGGTAGAGCCACCCGTGCTGCGGGATCCAACAGCCGACCCAGGCGTGGCTCGCGTCGGCCCCCACCAGCCGCGGCTTGCCCGGCGGGGGCCGGGTGGCGAGGTATCCGCTCACGTACCGCCCGGCCAAGCCCAGGCTGCGCAGTCCAGACACCATGAAGTGAGCGAAGTCCTGGCACACGCCGGTCCGGTTGTCCAGCAGGTCGCCCACCCGGGTGCTGACTGTGGTCGACCCCGACTGGTAGGTGAAGTCCGCGTACACCCGGTGCATCAAGTCGATGGCGCCTTCGCCGATCGGGCGGCCGGCTGGGAAGGACACCGCCGCATAGTCGTGGATCCCCAGCGGGATGTCGACCATCGGGGAGGCGAAGGTGAAGTCGACAGCCTGCCAGGCGTCGGGTTCGTCGATGCAGACGAGCGGCCGGGCCTGTTCCCAGGGGAGTGCGACGGCTGCCTCATCGATGACCGGATCGGACACCTCCACCACGCTGATCGCGGTGATTCGCAGCTTGGTGTGCGGCCTCACCACGTGGAAGTAGGACTTGGTGTTGCCGTACAGGTCCTGGTGGCGGAACAAGTCAGCCGGCTCGGGATCGATCCGGATCTCGTGAGCCACGCAGCGCTGCCAGTCCAGGTCCCGGGGCCGCAGATGGAACTGTCCGTAGCTGCCCGTGACGTCGGAATCGTAGCTGTAGGTGGTGGTGTGCTCGATCCGGTAGGTCGTCATGACAGACCACCGAACGGCGCCGTACGCCACAGCGGCTGCTGGGTGGGTGGCTGCTGCTGGTACTGATCCTTGATCGCTTCCGACAACGCGCGTAGCTGGTCTTGCAGCCCACTGAGGAAGCCGTCCAACGCCGGGCGGTGACCATCGGTGGTTGCTGTGACGGCGGCCAGGTCGACATGGTGAACGCTCGCCAGCAGGCCGTCCACCAAGCGAAGCGGCCGCGCGGTCGGCGAGGTGCTCGGGATGGCACGCAGATCACCCAGGATGCGGTGCAGCTGGTAGGCGACGGAGCGGGGGTTGTGCTGGTCCAGGACGAGCAGCTCGACCAGCGCCTCGGTGTTGCCGGCCCGACCGCGGAACCGGCGGCGGAAGGTGACGATCGACTCGGCCGCACTCAGCACCGCCTCGACCACCATCGCATCGGTCTCGACCGAACGTTGCCGACAGATGGTGACCCGCAGCAGCGACAGCACCTGCAGGGCGCGTTCCAAGCCGCGGCCGGTATCCAGCATGTACCAGCCGGGGTCGCGCACCATGTTCTCGCTGACGATGCCCGCCAGCGCCAACAGCCCCGACAGCACCCGTTCGCTGGCGTCGGTCAGCTGTAGGCCCTGGTCGTACGGGTTCGCGGCCAGTGCGGCCAGCGCGCGGTCGACGTCAGCGAGCACCATCCAGACGTCGTCGGAGAGCTGGTCGCGTACGCCCTGCGCCGCCATCGAGAGCGAGCCGAGGGCCTGGGCGGCGGTCCCGGTGCGGTGGCGGTCGAGCAACATCGCGCGCAGCTCAGGCATCATCGCCGGCGGCTGCTCGGCCAGAAAGCCGGGATAGGAAGTGCTGACGTGGGTGACGGCCCGCAGTAGTACTTCCAACGCCCGGCCGTGCGTCACGTCGAGGTCCGTCTCGATCGCCAAGGTACGCGTGGCCAGCACCAGGCGGAGCAGGTCCTCCGCCCGTTCGGCGTAGCGGCCAAACCAGAAAAGGTCATTGAGCACGCGAGGCACCATGGCGGCCGACGCGGACGGGGTCCGGGCGAGGTGTCTTCCGCCCTCCGGCAACCGGGGCACGCTATGGCGGTCCGCGGCGAAACTCTCGCTGCTGACCACCCAGACGTCCTTGGCCAGCCCACCGTCGGGCGGTGTGAGCAGCGCCGTCGAGCGAGACTCAGCGTCATCTTGTACCCGGGCCAGCCCACCCAGCATGGCGGTGTAAGAGGTGCCTTGCCGGACCGCGAACGAGCGCAGCACCACGCTGCGCCGGACCAGCCGGTCTTGCTCGCTGGTGGGGGCGGACGACAGGTGCAGCACCTCCTGACCGACGAACCGGTGCGGCATGGCGGAGATCTTGGCGATCAGGCTCTCGCGCTGTTCAGCGGTCAGCGCCGACCCGACGACCGACCGGCCCTCACCCCGGCTGATCCGACGGATGACCAGAGTGTCGAAGTGAACCATCACGTGGCTGAGCGAAGCCGGATCGCCACACCACCAGGTTTCGACCGACGGCAGCCGCAGGGGTTCGCCCAGCAGGTGTTGGCTGAGATCGGGCAGGAACGGCAGCAGCGCGGGGTTCTCCAAGATCCCCGACCCAAGGTTGTTGACCACGCTGACTGTGCCTTGGCGGACACATTCCAGCAGGCCGGTGACGCCGAGGCGAGAGCCGGGTCGCAGCTCCAGCGGGTCGGACCAGGTCGAGTCGACGCGCCGCAGAATGACGTCGACCTGTTCGAGCTTGCCGAGCACACGCATCCAGACCCGGCCGTCGCGGACCGTCAGGTCGCTGCCCTCGAGCAGTGGGAAGCCCAGCAGCGAGGCCAAGAAGGCCTGGTCGAAAGCGGTCTCGGAGTGGGTGCCCGGACTGAGGACCACCACCCGCGGGTCCTCGACCTGGCTCGGCGCGGCGTCCACCAGCGCCATCCGCATGGCGTGGAAGAACGGAGTCAGCCGGTGCAGGTGCGCCTGGTGATAGATCTCGGGCATCACCCGCGAGACCACCCGGCGGTTCTGCATCGCATACCCGGCCCCCGACGGAGCCTGGGTCCGGTCGGAGATGACCTTCCAGGTGCCGGTGGCGTCGCGGCCGAGATCGGCTGCCACCAGGAACAGTCGCTGCGTGGCCACCGCCTCCACGCCGACGACCGCCCGCAGGAACTCGTCGTGGTCGAGCACCGCCGCGGCCGGCAGGTGACGAGCAGCCAGCAGCTTCTGGGCACCGTACAGGTCGGCCATGATCGCGTTCAGCAGCTCGGCGCGCTGCACGAGTCCCGCTTCGAGCCCGGCCCACTCCCGGTCATCCAGCACGAGCGGCAACGGGTCAAGCTGCCACGGCTTCGGCTCGGCCAGAAGGCCGTCCGGATGGGGCTGCTCGTCGGCGATGGACACCGCCGACGCTGGGCTTGGGGTGTAGGTGACGCCGTCGTCCTCGAGCAGTCGGGCGACCTTACGTTGGGCGTGCAGCAGGTCGGTGTCGGCAAACTCGTCCAACCCGTCCATCAGGCTGGACCAGCCGGGCCGGACGGTGCCGTCGGACGTAGCGAACTCGTCGAAAACCGCCGTAGTCTCGAATATGTTTGCCTGTCCCGCCGCCGCGAGGTAACGACCCAGAACGGTCACTGGCGTCCCCAGCGTCGCGGCAGCCGACGACGTAGATCCAGGGTCAGGGTGTATTCGGTGCCACTGCCCGACCGCCAGCTCAGCTGCCCGTCGAGGGCGTGCACGTCGATCACCCCGGTAGTGTGCCCCATCGCCTCAAACCGTCGGGCCCGTCGGGCCTCGGCCTCCTTCGCGTTGACCGGCGGGTGGGCGTAGGAGCGGCCGCCGGGATGGACGACGTGATAGGTCGCACCGCCGAGGGAGAGCCGGTTGGCCCGGTCCACCACCTCGATCCGCAACGGGGAGTCGATCTCCAGCGTCGGATGGAGCGAGGACCACGGTTTCCACGCGCGGTAGCGGATGCCAGCCACGAAGGTGCCGGGGGTGCCCGTGGGGGCGAGCGGAACCGCTTGACCGTTGCACATCAACAGGTGCCGCCCGGGGATGAACCCGTCGACTTTGACCTGCAGCCGCTCGGTGGAGGAGTCGACGTAGCGGGCGGTGCCGCCGGAGGAGGCCTCCTCCCCCAACACGTGCCACGGCTCGATGGCCGTACGCAGCTCGATGCGCACCTCCTCGACCTGGGCGACGCCGATGCGCGGGAAGCGGAACTCCAGGTAAGGGTCGAACCAGGTCGGGTCGACGTCGTAGCCATGAGCACGGAGATCGGCCACCACGTCGGCTATATCAGCTCCGGTGTAGTGCGGCAGCAGGAAGCGGTCATGCAGCTGGGTGCCCCAGCGGATCAGCGGCGCCGAGTAGGGCTCCTCAGCGAACCGTGCGACCAGGGAGCGAATCAGCAACGCCTGGACCAGCGCCATGTCCGGATGCGGGGGCATCTCGAAGCCACGCAGCTCCAGCAGGCCAAGCCGCCCCCGCATCGAGTCGGGGCTGTACAGCTTGTCGATGCAGAACTCGGACCGGTGGGTGTTGCCGGTGATGTCGGTGAGCAGGTGCCGAAGCGCGCGATCGACCGCCCACGGTCGGTGCTCGGTGTCCGCCAGCTTCTCCACCTCGGCGAAGGCGATCTCGAGCTCGTACAGGGTCTCCGGCCGGCCCTCGTCCACCCGCGGCGCCTGGCTGGTCGGACCGACGAAGCGGCCAGAGAACAGGTAGGACAGCGACGGATGGTGCTGCCAGAAGGTGAGCAGGCTGACGAGCAGGTCCGGCCTGCGCAGCAGCGGCGACCGGGACGGCTCAGCGGCCCCGAGGGTGATGTGGTTCCCGCCACCCGTGCCACTGTGCCGGCCGTCGAAGGCGAAGGTCTCCGTGCCCAGATGATGCTGGCGCGCGATGTTGGACAGCGTCTGCGTCAGCTCGCTGAGCTCGGACCAGCTCGAGGTGGGATGGACGTTGACCTCGATCACGCCGGGGTCGGGTGTGACCATCAAGACCTTGATCCGGGCATCGGGCGGCGGACCGTAGCCCTCCACGACGACCGAGACGCCGCTGCGGGTGCTGACCCGGTCGAGCAGTCGAACCAGCTCGACGAACTTCTCTAGCTTTTCCACCGGGGGCAGGAACACGTGTACGAATCCGTCTCTTGCCTGGGTCACCAAAGCGGAGCGCGACGGGGTCTCGTCCGGGTCGGTCACCACGGCGCGGGGATGCGGGCCGTGGTCGTCGAGCGCCGCTCCGGCGTGGGTGTAGGACTCCTCGCCGGCGTAGTCCGGGTCCTTCCAGTTGAGCGAGGTCAGCGGCAGGCGTTGTCCGGCCGGTGAGTCACCTGGCACCAGCACCAGCCGTTGGCGACGGGTCCTCCACCCGGCGCTGGCCCATCCCTCACCCCACCAGGCCGGGGTCAGCGGCAGCGCCCAGGCGACCGGCGGCCGGTCACGGTCCAGCTCGGCGACCAGGTCGAGGCCGGGGGCGGTCGGATCGGCGCTCGGCCGCGGTCCAGCGGGCTGGCGTACGGCGGTCGCCAGCTGGTCCAACGGATCCTCATAACACGCCATTGTCTGGGTCGCCGGGAGCCCGAGAGCGGCGGTGATGGCCCGAGCCAAGCGCTCGGCCTGAGCCGGGGCGTCATCGGAGGCGCCGTCGGGGTTGAAGGGGTCGGCGATCAGGTCGGGATTGGTCCACAGCGGCTCGCCGTCGTGGCGCCAGATCAGCGCGATCTGCCAGCGCGGTAGGGCCTCGCCGGGATACCACTTTCCCTGGCTGCGCTGTATCAGGCCGCCGACCGCGTAGTGCTGGGCCAGCGCCGCGGCCAGCTCATTGGCGCGCTGGCGCTTCTCCGGTCCGTCCGCCGCCACGGTCCACTGGGCCGAGGTCATGTCATCGGCGGAGACAAACGTCGGCTCGCCGCCCATGGTCAGCTCCAGTCCGGCGGCCTTGAGGCGCTCGTCCACAGCGGCGCCTAGTGACATCAGGTGGTCGGTTTGGGCGGTGCTGTAGGGCTTGGTGACACGCGGATCTTCGTGCGCCCGGATTACGGTATTGGAGAACTCGAGGGTGACCTCGCTCGGGTCGACCGCGCCAGTGATCGCCGACGACGAGGACGGGTGAGGGGTCGCGGCCAAGGGGATGTGGCCCTCGCCAGCAAAAAGCGCCGAGGTCGGATCGAGCCCGATCCACCCAGCGCCCGGAATGTAGACCTCGGCCCAAGCGTGCAGGTCG